>Ga0209656_10000908_pt1 | contig 19079 bp, 14 predicted proteins | sample BogFormECP12_OM2_FD_188239 | JGI IMG/M metagenome (GOLD analysis project Ga0209656, IMG submission 188239) | Bog forest soil microbial communities from Calvert Island, British Columbia, Canada - ECP12_OM2 (SPAdes) (version 2) | ecosystem: Environmental > Aquatic > Freshwater > Wetlands > Bog ... | reverse complement strand
GCGGGGACTGCTGCCGCTGGCGCACATCATCACGCTGTCGACGCGCTCGCCGTGCACGACCACGTCGCTGCCGCGCAGATCCACCACGGTGGCCAGCGCGCCATCGCCGACGTCGGAGCCGCCGCTACGCGCGACACCGTCAAACGTTCCGTCGATCTCGGGCAGCGAGATGAGCGGCAGGATCCCCGGCAGACCCGCGCTTCCCGCGAAGATGTGGACCGGTGCGTGCGACGCGACGACGCTGGCGAAGAATGCGCGCTTCTCGGGGTCCGAGCTATCGTATGCCGTTCGCGCGGTGATGTCGCCGCGCCGCCAGGCGATCCGGAGGGCGCCGAACGCCGACGAGCCGACGATTCCCGCGACGGTGATCGCTGCGTTCGCACCGCTCCCTCCGAGCGTGCGCCCAAACACGTAATAGCGCGCGCTGCTCCCGGGACCGTCGATCGACGCCAGCGCTTGCACTATGCCGCCGCGATTGAGGTTGGCGATGACCGGCACGGCGCGCGCCGGCGCGACCGCGGTCGCGATCGCCTGGAACGCAGGCTCGTCTGCCAGCGTGATATCGCCGCCGCCCGATAGTCGGCCGCCGTCATACGAGGCCTCGACCTGCGGCAGCGTGAGGTGAGCGTCATGATAATAGAAGCGAGCGCGTGCAGCGGCCAGCGGAATGCCGTCCACGTGCTCGGTTCCGGTGCTTCCCTCTACATCGCCCGCGACGTGCACGTCGTGCAGCGGCCCATCGAAGCGCAGACGCGCCTCGAACGCGCCATCAACCGCTTGTGCGCGCGAGAAGGCGAGCAATCGCCGTGCGAGGTGCAGATCGCCGTGCGTGCGCGCGACGAACCCCAAGCGTACGCCGTCGGCCAAACGGATGCTGCCGCGCGCCTGCACCGGCAGGCCGGCCGCATCTCCGCGCACGTCGTCAAAGCCGAGATAACCCCCGCTGTACGCGAGCGTGCCCGCGAGATCGCGCACCGGCACGTCCAGCGGCACGACGTGGATACTGCCGCCGTGCACGCGCGCGCTGGCGCTGAAACGCCACGACGGACCGGCGCCGCTTGCGAAGCCGGCATCGTACGCGCGCGCGACCACGTCAGCCGTGCCGCGTTCGGTCACGAACTGCGGCGAGGAGATCAACGCGTCGAGTGGCGGCGCGAACGCGACAGATGGAGCGTCCAGCGTCAGCTGCGCGAAGCCGACGGGATCGTTCTCCGAGAGCGCGCCGCGGATGTGCGACGTCGCCCCCTGGGCTGTGTAGGTCGCGCGCAGGTCGCCGCGTCCGACTCCGCCGGTCAGCGCAGCGTCGATCTCGATGCCGGTGACGGAGAACCATCGGCCCGGCCGCGCGTACGCGCTGGGGTTCTCGACGTCGAGCCTGCCGCCGGCGATGCGCAGCGTGAGCGTGAGCGGCGCTTGTGAGAGGCTTGCGTGAGTCGCGCCGGCGGACGGCGGCGCCCCAGACACGAACGTCGAGAGATTGGTCGAGCCGTCCGGCAGCACGACGAGGCGCAGCGCCGGCTGCTCGACGTCGATCGCGCGCACACCGTAGCGGTGATCGCTGCGGCCGATGAGCGCGCGCCAATCGTAGTCGATCGTCACGTGCTTGATCGAAAGGACGCGCCCGGTATCATCGTCGATCTCGAGATCAGACGCTTCGAAACGCGCCGTTCCGAGGCGCAGGTCGCCGCCCGAAACGTGCATCCCGTGCGCCGCGAGGAATGCCCCGAACGCGAAGCGCGCGAGCACCGAGCGAGGGCCCTGGAAACTCACCCCGACAAGCACGCATGCCGCGGCGAGCCCGACCACGAGCACGACCCCGCGCGCGACCGCTCGAAGGGAAAGCATCTGATGACCTTATTCCCTCACGCGCCGCCCCGCCCATGGCTGGCCGCCGTAATACGTACTATAAGGAAGATTCTAGATCGACCACTCCCAGGGGTTCCAGAACTCGGTCACGGCGTGGGCCGGCTTGAAGCCTCTCAGGTCGGTGCTGAAAACGTTGACTCTGCGGTTGAACCAGATCACCAGAAACGGTTGGTCGACGACGAGCATCTGCTGGATCTGGTCGTATTGCTTCTTGCGTTCGGCCAGGCCGTAGACGCGCAACGCCACGCGCTCGGCCGCATCGAGCCGCGGGTTGCAGTAATGATAGACGTTCTGACCGTTCGGCGGCCACTGGTCGCACATCGTGAACGCGGAATCGTCGGGATCGACGCCGTTGAGCCACGAGAAGAAGGCGACGTCGAACTTGCCGGTCTGCAGGATGCCGCCCGACGCGTAGTTAGCGCCTTCAATAGACGTGCTATAGCGCTTTTCGGTCATATCGACGCCCGCGGCTTTCCAATTCTGCTGCAGCACGCCGAAGACGACTTCGTCGATCGCCGAGCCCGCGGTTCCGGCGGCTATCAGCTCAAGCTTTTTCCCTTCTTTGTACCGGTAGCCGTCAGGCCCCATCTTCCAGCCCGCCGAGTCGAGCAGCGCCCCCGCGCGCGCGGGATCGTACGGATAGTTCATGACGTTGGGGTTGTGGGCCCATAGAAAGCTGGGCTGATCGGTCAGATTGGCCAGGGGAACTCCGTGCGCCGCTTTGTTGATGATGGTGTCGCGGTCGGTCGCATACGCGAGCGCTTGGCGCACCCGCACGTCGTGCAGGATCGGTCCCGACAGATTGTATGCGAGCATCGCGAACGCGGTGAACGGATTGAGGATCACACGCATCCCTTCTATTCCCCGCAGGCTGGGCAACTGCGACTGCGATGCTGCGTACTCCATGTCGATCTCGTGCGTGCGCAGCTGTGTGAGGATCGTGTCGTCGCTTGGGATGATGTGATACTCGATGACCTTGAGCTTGGGCGGTCCGCGCCAATAGTCCGGGTTCGCGGCGAACTTGATCAGGCTGCCTTTATGCCACTCGACGACTTTGAACGGCCCGGTGCCGACCGGCAGGTTGTTGTACGCCGCACGGTTTATGTCGGGAAGCGCCCCGAGCAGATGCACGGGCAGGATCGCATACGGCGTGCTGCTCATCGTGAAGAAGGTGGCGACGAACGGCGCGTATGGGCGTTTGATATGCACGGTGATCGTATGGTCGTCGATCTTGTCGATGCGGCTGATGATGTCGTAGCCGAGGCGCGAGCCGACGTTGTTGTTCGGGTTCATCACCGCGTGCCAGGTGAAGATGACGTCGTCGGCGCCGAACGGCGCGCCGTCCTGCCACTTCACGCCGCGCCGCAGGCGATACGTGATGCGTAAGCCGTCCTTGCTGATGCCGCCGTTCTCGATCGTCGGCACGACCGTGGCGAGCTCGGGGACCCATTGGTTCTCGTCGCTCCAGTTGAACAGATAGCCGGCCCAGAACATCGACAGGTCGATGGTCGTCTGGTCGGTCGTCAGCTCCGTGTTCAGCGTCGAGGGGTCGAGGTTCTCGCCCATGCGCAGCACGCCATGATGCGTCCATGCGTGACCCGACGCGGGCGCGGACTCCGTGCTCACCTTGCTGCACGCGCTGACGGCAAGACACACCGCCACCATGAGAGCGATGCCGCTGCGGTTCATCGCGACGGCTTTCATGCGCGCGCGCCGCGCGCCTCTACGGCGTGGGCTCGATGATGCGGCCCTGCGCGTCGATGCGCATGTGCCGGTCGCCCCAGCGCACGCGGCGCCCGCAAAACGTGACCGCCCACTCGCACAGCCCCATGAGATCGCGCAGCGGCAGGAGCCACAGCGCGTCGCGCGTGCGCACGCGCAGCGCCGCGCGAGCCGCGTAATGCACGGCGAGGCGCAGCACGAGTGCCAGCGCGAGCAGCACCGCTCCGAGTGCCGGCCGGGCGCTGAGAAGAAGGAAGATCAGCGCCGGCGGCCAGGCGAAGGTGAGAAAGTAACCGGCGTATCCGGCCGGACGCGCTGCGCGGCTGGTGCGCGCCCAGCGCAGCTCGTGCGACCACAGCGAAGCGAGACCGGGTTCGGCGACGGCGTGCTCGACGACGTACGGAGCCAGCGCGACCCGAAAGCCCTGGCGACCGACCAGTTCGCCGAGCATCTGATCGTCGGCGAGGTATGGCGCGAGCGCTGCGAAGCCTCCGATCGCGTTCAGCGCCGCGCGCGTGACGCCCATCGTCGCGCCAAGGCAGAAGCGCACGCGCCCGAGCGCCGCGACCAAGACCGACGGGATGAACTGATCGTTGATCATCAGCGCGCCCAGTGCCGATGCGAGTCCTTCCTGCGGCACGCCACGGTACGCACACGTGACCGCGCCGACGCGCTCGCCGGCGAACGCGGACGCCAGCGCATGCAGATATGTCGGCCCGACGCGCGTGTCGGCATCGGCGACGACCACAACGTCGTATGTCGCGGAGCCCACCATGTTCATCAGCTGCGCGATTTTTGGGTTCGGCGCCGTGTGCGGGCCGCCGCTGACGCGAACGACCTGGCCGTGTGCGAACTCCGCGGCAAGCGCATCGATGACCCCGACCGCTGGACTGTCGGGGTCCGGCACGCCGAACACGACCTGGAATTGCGGATAGTCTTGCGCGCAGAACGAACGCAGGTCTGCACGCAAGTCCGGCGATGCCTCCGCGACCGGCTTGAGGATCGTGATGCCGGGCGACGGCCCGGACGGCGGCGCACTGCGTTCGTAGCGAGTCAGCCATTCATTGAACGCGAGCAGGCGCCACAGCGCCACGGACGCGTAGCCCAGCGCTGCCAGGCTGATCAGCCCGAACGCGGCGGCGAGCGTTTCGCGTAGCATCAGCCCGCCGCGCCGCGCGATCCGGATGGTCGGCGCGCGCGCAGGTCGCCGAACGAACTGCGCTGGATGTCGTGGTCGGCAAGTGCCTGCGCGAACGCGGGGTCGAGCAACGTGGCGAGTTCGCGCGCGCGCGGTCCCTGCGTCGCAGGGTGGAAATACATCTCGCTGCAGCCGTCGGGCAGCTCGCGCAGCAGCTGCAGCACGACGTCGCTGGTCATGTTGCCCGTGTCGTCCAGGCCGAACACGAAATCGTTGTACGCGACGCTCGCTGCGCGGCAGCGCGCGCGCATAAGCGCGAAGAGCGGCGCCAACAGCACATCGTTGCCGAACCGGCCCGCAAGATCGGTGCGGCGCGCGCGCCAGGACGGCAGCAACGGCTCCTGCGGAATGCGCACCGGCGGATCGCCGTAGTCGCGCCCGACGCGCAGCATCAGGCCGAAGATCGTCGGATGGACGTGCATGTGATTGTGCGCGTTCGCGTGGTCCAGCGCCAGTCCCGTCGCGGCGAAGGCAGCATATTGAGCGCGGATCTCGGCTGCGAGCTGGCGGCGCGCGCCGGGATTGAAGAAGTAATTGAAACCGGTGCGCGTGAGCTGCTCCGAAAATCGGCCGCGCTCGTCCACCAGATCGGGCACACGCTCGGCCGGCAGCGCCGGCCGCCCGTTGACCAGCACGACGTGCAGGCCGACGCGCAGCGCAGGCAGGCGCTTCGCGCGCGCGACCGCGTCGGCTGCGGCGGCGCCGGTGATCATCAAGCAGGTGGTGCTTAAGACGCCATCGCGGTGCGCGCGCTCGATGGCCTCGTTGACCTCGGCCGATTCGCCGAAATCATCGGCGCTGATGATCAGCCGGCGCGTCAGATGTCGAGATTCTTGACGTCGCGCGCGTTGTCGGCGATGAACTGCTTGCGCGGGTCCACTTTCTCGCCCATGAGGATCGAGAACATCTCGTTGGCGGCGACTTCGTCTTCGAGCAGCACTTTGCGCACGATGCGCCGCTCCGGATCCATGGTGGTCTCCCACAGCTGCTCGGGATCCATCTCGCCCAGGCCTTTGTACTGCTGGATCGAGTAGCCATCGCCGGCCTGCGCGATGACCGCGTCGCGCTCGTCGTCGCGATAGCAATACCAGATCTTCTTGCCCTTCTTCACCTGGTAGAGCGGCGGCTGTGCGATGAACAGATTGCCGTCTTCGATGAGCTTGCGCATGTAGCGGAAGAAGAACGTCAGCAGCAGCGTGCGGATGTGCGAGCCGTCGACGTCGGCGTCGGTCATGATGTAGATGCGATGGTAGCGCAGCTTGCTGACGTCGAAATCGGCCTCGAAGCCCGTGCCGAGCGCGGTGATGAGCGCGCGGATCTCCTCGTGGCCGACGATCTTGTCCAAGCGCGCCTTTTCGACGTTGAGGATCTTGCCTTTGAGCGGCAGGATCGCTTGGAAGTGCCGGTCGCGGCCCTGCTTGGCGCTGCCGCCGGCGGATTCGCCCTCGACCAGGAATATCTCGCTCTTGGCGGGATCGCGTTCGGAGCAGTCTGCGAGTTTGCCGGGCAGCGAACCGCCGTCGAGCGCGTTCTTGCGCCGCGCCAGATCGCGCGCCTTGCGCGCCGCCTCGCGCGCGCGATTGGCGTTGATCGTCTTTTCGATGATGCGCCGCGCCGGCCCGGGGTTCTCCTCGAGGTAGTAATTGAGCGCTTCGGCGACGATCTCGTCGACCGCGCCGCGCGCCTCGGTGCTGCCGAGTTTGGCCTTGGTCTGGCCTTCGAACTCGGGGTTGGGCAGCTTCACGGAGACGACCGCGGTCAGCCCTTCGCGCACGTCCTCGCCGGCCAGGTTGCCTTCCGACTCCTTGAGCATGCCGTGCTTCTTGGCGTAGTTGTTGAGCACGCGCGTCAGCGAGGTGCGAAAGCCGACCAGATGGGTCCCGCCGTCGACGGTGTGGATGTTATTGGCGTAGGCGTAGACCTGCTCGATGTAGCCGTCGTTGTACTGGAACGCGACCTCGACCGCGACCTTGCCGCGCTCGCCCGCGATGTAGCGGACGTCGTGCAGCGGCTCCTTGTTCTTGTTGATATGCTCGACGAAGCTCTTGATGCCGCCTTCGTACATGAAGGTCTGCTTCTTGTCCGTGCGTTCATCGTTGAGCTCGATGCGTAGCCCGCGGTTGAGGAACGCCAGTTCGCGCAGGCGCTGCTGCAGGATGTCGAGCGAGAACTCCAGCGTCGAGAACACTTGGGAATCAGGTTTGAAGTGCTGCACGGTGCCCGTGCCGTCCGCGGGCCCGAGGACTTTGAGCTTGGACGTCGCGATGCCGCGCGAAAACTTCTGCTCGTAGAGCTTGCCGTCGCGCTTGACGCGCGTGATCATCCATTCGGAAAGCGCATTGGTCACCGAGATGCCGACGCCGTGGAGGCCGCCGGAGACCTTGTAGCCGAGCTGATCGAATTTGCCGCCTGCGTGCAGCACCGTCATGACCACTTCGATCGCGGGCTTCTTCTCGCTCGGAATGACGTCGACCGGGATGCCGCGGCCGTCGTCTTCCACCGAGAGCGAGCCGTCTTTGTGGATGGTCACGGTGATGTTGCGGCAATAGCCGGCGAGCGCTTCGTCGACGGCGTTATCCACCGCTTCGAAGACGATCTGGTGCAGCCCGCGCGTGCTGGTGTCGCCCACGTACATGCCCGGCCGCCTGCGCACGCCTTCCAGGCCTTTGAGCACCTTGATCTGGGCGGCGCCGTATTCGCCGTCGCTCGGTTTTTTCGCCAACATCATACCCTTAAGCGGCAAAGCGGGCGAGCCGCGCTCGCCCAAGATATCGGCCGAATGAATTCGACCGCTTCATACATTCGTCAGAATCGCTACTTATCTGGTTTCTCGCGAACCGGCCGCGGCGCCTTTCGTTGCCCGTCGCGAAGGAGCGCATCGGCCCATTGCCGTCCGAGAACGCTTGCGAGCACGGCGCCGCTCAACTCCTCCTTGCGCTGCTGCGTCGCGAGCATGACGAAGCTCCACGCCGCGACGCGGTCGGCGGCGTCAAGAGCGTCCCGTCGCAAGCGAGCGCGCGCGTTGAACATCTGCAGCTCGCACTGCGTCATGAGGGCACGCCGAACGCGCTCGTAGCTGCGCGCGTCGGCAGCCGGCAATTCGCGCCGCAGCTCGGCGTGCTTCAGCCAGGGAGCGTTTGCGAGCACGCCGCCGATCGCGCCATCGGCGGCGCGGCGCGCTTGTTCGCGACAGACGCCGCACAGGGGCGGCGACGTGCACCAACATGAGCACGTGCTGCAGCGCTGCCAGCCGGCCTGCGCGCGGCGCTCGTCGAGCTGAGTTTGTGCGCGCCGCAGGCGGGCAAGGACCATTTCGAGGTCATCCCCCGCTGCCGGCGCCTCGTCAAGCCCCGGCCCCGGCCGCACGGCGCTCGCCCGATCCGCAGCCGCCGGCCCCGGCGCTTTCGAAGAGCGGGCTCCCACGTTGCCCGCGAGCAACGCGCGGCTGCGGCCGCTGGCCACCGCGAACTTCAATCGCCGCAGATCCACGCCCGGGCAGCGCTCGCGCAACCGCTCGATGATCGTCGGCGCCAGAAACGTGAGCTGATGGCTCCACGCGCTGCTCGGCGTGAGCACGGTGAGCGCGCCGTCACGGAACGCTCCCGCCCGCGTGCGCCGGGCAACGTCGACGCCGACCGCGTCGGGCCACGCCGCGGACAGCGCGCCTGCTTCGCCGCCTGCGGCGACGCGTTCGCCCGCCGGCCGGTATGCTGCCAGCAGCGTGCGCAGCGTTTTCGGCCCGGTCATGCGCTTGCGGCGCGCCGCACGTCCTGCACCAGCGTGCCGTTCTTGACGTGCACCACGTGATGCGGCGTCTCGAACGCGACGTCGGACAGATCGGTGGCGGTGATGAAGGCCTGCTCGAAGCCGGCGATGCTGGACATGAACGCGTGGCGGCGCTGTTCGTCGAGTTCGGAGAGCACGTCGTCGAGCAACAGCAGCGGCGCTTCGCCGGCTGCCGCATGCGCCAGTGCGTATTCGGCCGCTTTGATCGCCAGCACGGCGGTGCGCTGCTGGCCTTGCGATCCGTAGCGCGCCAGCGCACGTCCGCCCAAACCGATCGAGATGTCGTCGCGGTGCGGCCCGAACAGTGACACCTTACGCGCCGCTTCGGCGCGCGCGCCCAGCGCGAGCGCTTCGGCAAGGCGCCCGGATATCGCATCGGGTGTGTACGCGTCCTGCGCCGGGGACGGAGCGTATGCCACCTCCAATGCGTCGCGGCTGCCCACCCAGCGCGCGTGCGCGGTCTCGGCTTCGTGTCCGAGACGGCGCACGTAGGCGGCTCGAGCGCTCACCAGGCGCGTGCCGATGTCGGTCACTTGCGCGTTGTACGTCGCGAGCAACGTGCGATCGCCCGCATCCGGCGAGCGCAAGAAGGCGTTCTTCTGCGCCAGCACTTTGATGTACGCGGCCAAGTCGTGGTAGTAGCCGCGATCGAGCTGCGAGAGCGCCGCATTGAGGAGGCGCCGCCGCAGGCTGGCGGGACCGGTGATCAAGCCCAGATCCGCGGGCGCGAACGTCACCGCAGTGATGCCGCCGAGAAAGCTGCCATACGAGACGCCGCGGCCGTTGCGCAAGAAGCGCTTGCGCGCGCCTTCGCCCGCGCGGGTGATCACACAGCCGGCCGACGCGACGCCCGAGCGCGTGTGGACCTGCGCCGCCACGCTCGCGGCGGGGGCGTCGAAACGGATCAGATCCGATTCGCGTACCGTGCGGAACGATTTCCCCAGCGCCAACAGGGCGAGCGCTTCGAGCACGTTGGACTTGCCCTGCGCGTTGGCACCCACCAAGATGCACGCGCCCTCCGGCGGGTCAAAGCGGAGGGCGGCATAGTTGCGGAAATTCGCGAGTTCGAGCGAGTCGACGCGCACTGTCTACTGCCGCAGCGGCATGAGGATGTATAGCTGGCGCTCGGCGAGCTCGCCTGACGCCGGGCGCATCGCGCCGGGATTGAGCGCGCCTTGGAAGCTCATCGCGACGGTGTCCGCGCCGACGTGGTTGAGGATCTCGACCAAGTATTTCGCGTTGAAGGCGATGGTGAGCGGATCACCGCTGCGCTCGACGTCGATCTCCTCGTACGCGGTGCCGGCGGTGTCGGAGCTAGCGGTGATCACGAGGCTCGTGCCGTCCATCGCGAGCTTGACCATGCTGGCGCGGTCGCCGGCGACCACTTCGGCGCGGCGCAGGCTCGCCAGCAGCTTCTCGGTGCTTGCGATGACGCGCTTGTCGAACTCTTTGGGGATGACTTGCTGATAGTTGGGATACTGCCCGTCGATGAGGCGGGCGATCACCTTCACATCGCCGGTGTTGAATACGAGCTGGTTGGCTTGCCCGCCCAGCACGGTCGCTTCGATCGTGCCGCCCGACGCGACGCGCACGACTTCGCCCAGCGCCCGCGCCGGCACGATGAGGCGCGCGGATTGCTTGACGGGTTCGGTCAGCGCAAGCTGATAGCGCGCGAGGCGATAACCGTCAGTGGCCACCATGGTGAGCGATGCGCCGTCAAGTTCGAGCAGCGTGCCCATGAGCACCGGGCCGCGCGCCTCTTCGCTCGAGGCGGCGAAGGTGACCGCGGTCGCGGCTTCGCGGAACGCTTTGGCATCGATCCGGAACTCATCCGACGACGTGCCTTCGGGCAACGGCGGATATTCATCGGCGGGCAAGGCGAAGAACTCGTAGTTCGATCGCTCGCATTTGAGCGTCGCCCGGCTCGCGGTGCCCGTCATCTCGAGCGTGGCGGCCGGCAGGTTTGCGAGGTAGCCGGAGAACAGGCGCGCCGGCACGGTGCAGCGGCCTTCCTCGGTCACCTCGGCGTTGAACGCGTTCTCAAGCGTGAGCTCAAGGTCGGTGGCGCGGACGCTGACGCGTCCCTTCCTGGCCGTCAGCAAGACGTTCCCCAAGATCGGCATGGTGCTGTGGGCGTTGACCACCTTGCTGGCAGCGGCGACCGCCCCCGCGACATCCTTCGCGTTGCAACTGAACTTCATCGTCTTCCCTCGTAGCGTTTGTGCTGTGCGTAGTTATTCGCAACGCCGCTCAGTTCATTCCGTAGCCTATCTAGTTTTCTTTATGTCGTCATCTCCGTAATAGGGCGGTGTATAGCGAGGATGACGTCGGCGTCGTCGGTGGTTGTTGCGTTCGCGCCCCGGTGTCGGCTGTGGAGCGCGGGCCGCCCCATGCACCGCTTGCACATCGGGCCGCCGGCGCGCGCCTCGCGCATCCGGCTATCCACCCCATCCGCAGCGTATCCACGGACTTTAGGATGAACGCGTTCAGCCGTCTTGGTTGATGGTCGCGACGACCGATTTGAGCTTGCTGCGGAACTCCGGATCGCGCTCGGTCTGGTCCTTGACCTTATTGCGCGCGTACATCACGGTCGTGTGGTCCTTCTTGCCGAATTCGCGGGCGATCTGGGGCAGCGACGCGTTGGTGAGGTCGCATGCCAAGTACATCGCGATCTGGCGCGGCACGGTCAGGCGGTGGTCGCGGCGCTGGCCCTCGAGCTCCTTGAGGGTGATGCCGTGGAAGCGGGCCACTTTCTCTTTGATGAGCGCGATGGTGACCTTTCGCAACGGCACCTCTTGGATCTCGTTGCGCAGCACCTCGGTGGCCAGCTCGACGGTGATCGGCTTCTTATACAAGGAGGCGTAGGCGGTCAATTTGATGAGCGCGCCCTCGAGCTGCCGGATGTTGGACGGGATGATCTTGGCGATGTATGACGTCACTTCGTGCGGCACGTCGATGTGATCGCTCTCCGCCTTCTTGCGCAGGATCGCCTCGCGCGTCTCGAGGTCAGGCTGTTGGATGTCGGTCAGCAGGCCCCACTCGAATCGCGAGCGCAGCCGGTTCTCCAGCGTTTGGATGTCCTTGGGCGGCCGGTCGCTCGAGATCACGAGCTGCTTGGACGCCTCGTGCAGCGTGTTGAACGTGTGGAAGAACTCTTCTTGCGTCTGCTCCTTGCCTTCCAAGAACTGGATGTCGTCGATGAGCAGCACGTCGACCGTCCGGTAGCGGTTGCGGAACTCGACGGTCTGGTTGTTCTTGATCGCGGTGATGAACTCGTTGGTGAACGTCTCGGACGAGACGTACACGACGCGCGCCTTCGGGTCGGAGACAAGGACCCGATGCCCGATCGCGTGCATCAAGTGCGTCTTGCCCAGACCGACCGCGCCGTAGATGAAGAGGGGATTGTACGCACGTGCGGGCGAGTCGGCCACCGCTTGGGCTGCCGCGTGCGCGAACCGGTTGGTCGCGCCGACGACGAATTGTTCAAACGTGTAGCGGTCCGTAAGGCCGGTGTGTCTGAAATCGTCGGTGACCGTGGCCATCTGCGGCGCCGCGTCCGTCGGCGTGGCCTGCCCCTGTTGTCCCGGTGAGGGGTCCACGACCGCGTCGTCGACGACGAAGCGGACGTTCATGGGGGCTCCCATGATCTCGGTCAGCGTCCCAAGGATAGTCACCTTGAGACGGTTCTCGGCCCAATCTTTGGCAAAGGCGTTCTGCACGGCGAGGGTGATCTCGTCCGTGGTCATGCGCTGGACGCGCATCGGTTTGATCCACGTCTCGAAGATCGGTTTTGTGAAACGGTTTTCCAGCGCGCTCAAACAGCTCTGCCACAGATATTCTTCATTGGTACCGAGAACAGTCGCCACTTCCATCACTTCTTTCTATTCGTTCGTAAAGGAAATCGCTGTCCGAGTCGTGAGCCGCAATTCGGACGGGCTCCGCGCTTTAGTGAGCGGAAATCCTTATTCCTTCAGGGTTTGCGCGTTTTTTCTATGCACATATCCACAGCAAAAGCGATGTGCATGTGGATACGATTTCTCGCGCATGGCGCAAGGGCTTGCGCGATGGGAGCGCGCGTTCGCACCCGAGCCGCGCGAACTTCCGATCGTTCGCCCGCGCCCGCAAACAAGATTTACGAGTTTTTCGCGCGCGAAACGGCGCAATGCCCCACCCCATAAGCCCTTGCGCCTCCCCGCGAACGTATCCACAATGTTATCCACAGGTGTGAATAAGGAGGCCGCGAGCATCGCGGCAAGCGATAGGGCCCTTGTGCGCCAGGTGTTTGCGCGGTTTTCCGATCCACGCGCGTCGCTTCGCCATACACCGCCTGTCCACGGAGAGGTCCACGGCCTTCCGTGCGCGGCGCGGGAGTGCCTACGTCCCGCAAACGTCACTGCAGCGCCTTTCTTGACGGTATTGCAGGCCCGCATCTATAATGAAGCTTCTCCAATCGCCATTGTCGCAAGTGCCGCCGCGGGCGGCACTTGGTATGTAGGAGCCCCGATACAACGTGAAACGCACTTTTCAGCCGCACAACCGCCGGCGCAAGCGGACGCACGGGTTTCGCGCGCGGATGGCCACAAAGAACGGCCGTCGCGTGTTGGCCACGCGCCGCCGCAAGGGCCGCAAACGCCTCACGCCGGACTAGGACGGCGCCGACGGACAGCGCACCATGCGCACCTTCGACAGCCTGCGCGGCCGGCGGGAGTTCACGCTTGTGATCCGTCGGGGCGCACCGGTGAAACGCGAGGCTTTCACTCTGTACGGGTACGAGCCGCGCGGGGCGACGACGACTAAGGTCGGCGTCGTGATCCCCAAGACGGTGGGCAAGGCGGTGCATCGCAATCGGCTGCGCCGACGCTGCAAAGCCATCCTCGACGCCGAGGGTTTGCGCGCGCCACACCGCTGGTACGTCATCTCGTGCCGGCCGGGTGCCGCGGGCCTGACATTCGTCGAACTACGACGCAACCTGACGAGCGCGCTTGCGCGCGCGCGCGACGCCGAGGCTCGGCCGCCTCGGAAGCGCGCATGAACCCGCTGGTCGTCGCCATCCGCGCCTATCAGCGGACGATCTCGAAACTGCTGCCGCCGGCGTGCCGCTTCACGCCCACATGTTCTGAGTATGCGGCGCAGGCGATCGAGCGGTACGGCGGGGCGCGCGGGTCGGCTCTGGCCGCCAAACGGCTGCTGCGTTGCCATCCGTGGCATCCCGGTGGCCACGACCCGGTTCCGTAGACTTCATCTATAAGAAGAGAGCATGACGATCGCCATCCTGGTTCACGTGTCCGCCCTGGTGTTCGGGTTCGCCAACCCGTTCGCGCCGATATTCGATCCGCTCTGGCATTTCTTCGGCTCGGTCATCGACTACATCAACGGCGTGACGCACAATTACGGCTGGTCGATGCTCGTGCTCGCGCTTGTCGTGCGCGTCGCACTCATCCCGCTGTACGTGCAGCAGTTCAAGTCCGCCAAAGAGATGCAGGCGCTCGCGCCATACCTCAAGCGGCTTCAGACCAAGTACAAGGACAACAAGCAGAAGCTCCAAGAGGAGACGCTGGCGCTGTATCGGGAGCACGGCGTCAATCCGCTCGGCGGCTGCCTGCCGTTGCTCGTGCAACTGCCGATCCTCTCGGCGGTGTATTTCGCCATCAAGGATCACAACGAACAGTTCAAAGCGGCGACGTGGGCATGGATCGGCTCGCCGCTCTCGCTCAAATTCCCCCACATCCTCGCCGTCAATCTGGCCCAGCCCGACCAAGTGCTGCTGCTGCTCTACGCCGTCTCGCTGTACTTCTCGGTGCGCTTGACGCCGACGCCGAACATCGACCCGCAGCAGGCGCAGATGATGAAGATCAACTCGCTCATCATGCCGGTCGCGCTCTTCTTCTTCTTGCGCGGCTATCCGTCGGCGTTCATCCTGTATTGGCTCGGCTTCAACGTGATCAGCATGACGCAGCAATGGATCATCATGCGTTCGCCGTCGCGCATCGGCGCGCCGCCGGCCGAGACGCCGGCGACGCTGGCCGGCTATCCGCTCGATTGCCCGTCGTGCAACGAGCGTCTGGTCGTGGTCAAGGGTAGCAAGTGCGAGAAATGTGGCGCCAAGGTGCGCAAAGTCCAGCCCAGCGGCAACGGCGCGGCCAACGCGCCGGCCGCCATCAATCCGTCCGGTGGAGGCGCAAAACAAGGCTCATGAACGATTACGGATCCCCTCACGGGCGCGGCGATCGGCCGCACGGCAATCGCGGCGGTGCGCCGCGCTACGGTCGCGGCCCAGGCTCAGGTTCCGGTTCTGGTGGCCGCGGCTTCGGAGGCCGCCCCTCCGACAGCCGCAACGGCGGCAGAAACGAGCGCGGTGGCGGCTACCGGCGCGACGGCGGCCGCGGCCGTCCGGCGCCGCGCAAGACCTGTCCGCCTGAGCTGGTCGAGCCGTTCAAGGAGGCGCGCGATTTCCTCGCCGGCTTGATCGCGGCGCTGGGCCTGCCCGCACGCCTGTCGTACGGGGGCGTCGAACCGGCGCGCGACGGACAGCAGGTGATGATCGACATCCGCGGGATCGCGCCCGCCGGACCGCCCGATCGCTTCCGCCGCGACGACGACAGCTCCGATGACGATCTCGCGATTCTCATCGGCAAGCACGGTGCGATGCTCGATGCGCTCACGGCGATCGTCAACGCGGTCATGCATCGCGGCGAATCCGAGGGGCTGTTCTTCGCGGTGGACGTCGAGGGATACCGCTCGCGCCGCGTCGCGACGCTTCGCTCGATCGCGCAACGCAGCGCGGATCGCGCGCTGCGCGAGGGCGTGGCGATCGAGCTCTCGCCGATGCCGCCGTCGGAACGCCGCATCATCCATCTGACGCTGGCGGCGCATCCCGCGCTTGCGACCGAATCGACCGGCAGCGGCTCGAACCGGCGCGTCGTGATCGTGCCGCGCGACGCGCCCCCGGAGCGTCCGCCGGAGTACGACGAGGAGCCCGCGTACTGACGCGCCCGACGTACGACACACGAGGACCCAACGACGCGCCTGCACGGGCGCGTCGTCATTGTGCGCGGCAGGCGCGAGCGCCAAGGCGCTGCTTTGGCGCGCGTCGCAATTCCACGACGACGTGACCATGCAACACGACGACACGATCGCAGCCATCGCCACGCCTCCCGGCGTCTCGGCGGTCGCGATCGTGCGCATCTCCGGTCCACAGGCACGAGCGATCGCCGCCGCATGTTTTGAGCCCGCGCGCGGCGGAGCGCTGCGCAATGCGCACGCGCGGCGCGGCTGGGTGCGCGATCCGCACACGGGCCAGCGTCTTGACGATTCGCTCGCGCTGCTGTTCGCAGCGCCGCAGTCATACACCGGCGAGGACGTGGTCGAGCTGCAGGTGCATGGCGGAGCGGGCGTGGTCGCAGCGGTGCTGGCGCACGTGGTCGCCGCAGGCGCGCGTCTGGCGGCGCCCGGAGAATTCACGCGGCGCGCGTTCGTCAACGGCAAGCTCGACCTCGCGCAAGCCGAAGCGGTGGCGGATCTCATCGACGCGCAGTCGCGCCAAGCCGCGGCGGCGGCCGCAGCCCGGCTTGAAGGAGCGCTCGGCCGGAGTCTGCGCGAACTGCGCGCGCAGCTGACTGCCCGCCTGGTCGAGATCGAAGCGCACGTCGACTATCCCGATGAGGTGCCGGCGCCGGATGCGACGCGCCTAGAGTCCGTCATCCGCGAGCAGTGCGCTCGCGTCGATGGCCTGCTCGCGGGCGCGGGTCCCGCGCGCGCATTGCGCGACGGCCTCGACTGCGTGATCGCCGGGCCGCCCAACGCCGGCAAGTCATCATTGCTCAACGCGCTGGTCGAGGCCGAACGCGCCATCGTGTCGGAGACGCCGGGCACGACGCGCGACATCGTCGAGGATCGCGTCGCGGTCGACGGCGTGGTCTTGCGCCTGCGCGACACGGCCGGGCTGCGCGCCACGTCGGATGCGATCGAGGCCGAGGGCGTGACGCGCGCACGGCGCGCGATCGGCGACGCCGAACTGATCGTCGTCGTGCTCGATGCGTCGTCGCCGCTGCGCGCCGAGGCGCGCGAGGTCATGCGCGCGAGCGACGGGCGCCCGCGCATCGTGCTGCTCAACAAGCTCGATCTCGGCGACGCCGGCGCGCGCGAGTTCGCGCGCGAATTGCCGAGCGTCGAGCACATCGTGGGCAGCGTCCGCCGGCCGGTGACGGTCGAAACGGTCCGGCGTGCGATCGCGCGGCTGGGCTGGGGAGGCGGTGCGATCGCCGCGAACACCGCGCTCGTCGCGAACGCGCGCCAGCTCGAGTCGCTCACACGCGCGCGCGACGCGCTCGGCCACGCCCAGGCGACGATCGCATCCGGCGCGCCCATCGATCTGCTATCGGGCGACATGCGCGCGGCGATCGCCGCGTACGGCGAGGTGACGGGCGAGACCGTCACCGATGCCGTGCTCGACGGCATTTTCTCGCGCTTCTGCGTCGGCAAGTAGTCGAGCGACGCATCGTGCGTTAACTTTGCGTGGCAAAGTAACGGCTTTTCCCCTATAGGTTCTCTTTGCTCGCCTGCACAATTGTCAGCATATCGTGCGACCACAAGACTTCGACGTGATCGTCATCGGCGGCGGCCACGCCGGCTGCGAAGCCGCGCTTGCGGCCGCCCGCATCGGCGTGCGCACGCTGCTGGTCACCGGCAAGCTCGAGACGATCGGCCTCATGCCGTGCAATCCGTCGATCGGCGGTCCTGCCAAAGGCCAACTGGCGCGAGAAGTGGACGCGCTCGGCGGCGAGATGGGCCGCTGCATCGACGACACGTTCCTACACGTCCGCTGGCTGAACGAGAGCCGCGGCCCTGCCGTGCGCGCGCTGCGCGCTCAAGCCGACAAGGCTGCGTACGCGCGCCGCATGCGCGCGGCGGTCAGCGCGCAGCCGGGCCTCGCGCTGCTCGAATCCTTCGTCACCGACCTCGCGACGGACGCGCAGGGCATCGCCGGCGTCGTCCTCGCCGATGGTTCGCTGATCCGCGCGCGCCAAGTCGTGCTGTCCGCCGGCACGTTCATGAGCGGCAAGCTGTTCGCCGGCGAGAAGAGCACCGCGGGCGGCCGCGTCGGCGAAGCGCCGAGCCTCGGTCTGTCGGACGCGCTGCGGCGCCTCGGCTTTCCCACCGGCCGTCTGAAGACCGGCACGCCGCCGCGCGTGCACGCGGACTCGATCGACTTCTCGATGCTCGAGGCGCAGCCGCCGAGCCCGGTGCCGCTGATGTTCTCCTATCGCAGCCGGCCGGCGTTTCCCGGCAAGCAGCTCGCGTGTCACATCACCCATACAGATGAGCGCACGCATGCGCTGATCCGCGCCAACCTGCACCGCTCGCCGATGTATGGGCTCGGCGTGATCGAAGGCGTCGGCCCGCGCTATTGCCCGTCCATCGAAGACAAGGTGATGAAGTTCGCGCACAATCCGTCGCATCAGATCTTCCTCGAACCCGAAGGCTGGGAGTCGAAGTGGATCTACGTCGGCGGCTTCTCGACGTCGCTGCCCGACGAGGTGCAGCTGGAGATGCTGCACACGTTGCCGGGCCTCGAGCGCGCGCACATGCTGCGCGCCGGCTACGCGGTGGAATACGACTTCGTGCAGCCGACCGAATTGCGCGCAAACCTCGAAACCATGCGGGTTTGCGGTCTTTTCCATGCCGGTCAGGTCAACGGCACGTCGGGCTATGAGGAAGCCGCGGCGCAAGGCATCGTCGCGGGCATCAACGCCGCGCGGCGCGCGCGCGGCGACGAGCCGGTCACGTTTTCGCGCAGCACTTCGTACATCGGCACGCTGATTGACGACCTCATCACCAAGGGCGCGCCCGAGCCGTATCGCATGCTGTCCTCGCGCGCCGAGTTCCGGCTGCTGCTGCGCCACGATAACGCCGACGAACGTCTGACGCCGGTCGGGCGCGAGGTCGGCCTGATCGACGGCGTGGCCTGGTCGGCGTTCGCGGAACGGATGGAGCGCATCGCCGCAGAGCGCCTCCGCCTGGAAACCACAAAAGCCGGTGCGCGTCTCGCGCACGCGCATGCCGCCGAACCGGGCGTGACGCTCGCGCAGCTGCTGCGCCGCCAGGGAACTGACTATAGTGCGATCGCCGGCGAGCGGGCGATCGAGCCCGAGCTAGGCGAGCGCGTCGTCATCGATCTGCGCTATGAGGGATACATCAGGCGCCAGGCCCTGGCGGTCGACCGGCTCGCCAAAGCCGAGCACGCGCTGATCCCGGCCGACTTCGATTACGGCAGCTGCCGCGGTCTGTCGCGCGAAGCGCGCGAGAAGCTGGCGGCGAGGCAGCCCCAGACGCTGGGTCAGGCCGGTCGAATTCCAGGCGTCACTCCCGCCGACGTCGCCGTGTTGTCGGTCTTTCTCCATCGGCGCAACGCTTCAGAGCCGGTCGCCTCGAGCGCGTGAGCGAGGAGCTCCTCGCTCACCTGGAAGATGGGCTCACGCAGCTCGGCTTCAAGGCCGAGCCGTTGGCT
>Ga0209656_10000907_pt1 | contig 19080 bp, 12 predicted proteins | sample BogFormECP12_OM2_FD_188239 | JGI IMG/M metagenome (GOLD analysis project Ga0209656, IMG submission 188239) | Bog forest soil microbial communities from Calvert Island, British Columbia, Canada - ECP12_OM2 (SPAdes) (version 2) | ecosystem: Environmental > Aquatic > Freshwater > Wetlands > Bog ... | reverse complement strand
AGAAAGCCGCTAACTCTATCGACCGCTGGCTCAATGGCCGAGACCTCCGTGTAGCGCGCGAAATGGAAGGACCGTATCACACTGCGTACACCGTGGACACGGCAGGCGTGCTGATGCAGCGCCAAGTACCCGTTCAAGCCCTCGACCCCAAGACTCGCGGAAGAACATTTGCCGAGGTCCACGTCGGCTATACGCAGGAAGAAGCAGTGGCCGAAGCCAAGCGCTGCCTTGCCTGTGGCATCTGCTGCGATTGTCATCTCTGCCAAACCGCCTGCCAGGCCAATGCCATCGACTATGCGCAGACCCAGCAGACGCGCGAGCTAAAGGTAGGCGCCATCGTCCTCGCACCTGGATTCGAAATCTTCGACGCCCGGCTAAAGAAGGACCTGGGTTACGGCCGTTTCCCGAATGTGCTTACGTCGCTGGAGTTCGAGCGGATTCTCTCCGCCTCGGGACCCTACTCCGGCCATGTGCGGCGACCTTTCGATCAACAGGAGCCAAAGCGCATCGCCTTTCTACAGTGTGTTGGCTCACGGGATTTCGAGCGCGATTATTGTTCATCCGTCTGCTGCATGTATGCCACGAAGGAGGCCATCATCGCCAAAGAGCATCTCGGCGAAGGTCTGCAATGCGATGTCTTCTTCATGGACATACGGGCCTTTGGCAAGGGTTTCGAGCAGTATTACCGACGAGCCCAAGAACTCGATGTGCGTTATATCCGTACCCGCGTCCCGAAGATCGAGGAAGTCCCCGGCTCGCGAAACCTGATCGTCAACTATCTCGGCGAGAACGACAGGAAGCTTTCCCAGGAATACGACTTGGTGGTTCTATCGGTGGGCATGCAGCCACCCAAAGACGCCAAAGTGCTGGCCGAACGATTCGGTGTGGCGTTGAACAAGTTCAACTTCTGCGGCACGACAACGTTCCAACCTGCTGAAACCTCGCGGGAAGGAATCTTTGTGGCCGGGCCGTTTGCCGAGCCGAAGGATATTCCGGAAACTGTCATGCAGGCGTCAGCGGCCGCTGCTGAAGTGCTCTCGCTCCTGCGCGAAGCCCGCGGCACGATGATTACTCCCAAGGTCTACCCACTCGAACGAGAGGTGAAGGGAGAAGAGCCGCGCGTCGGAGTTTTCGTCTGCCACTGCGGAACCAATATCGCGGGAGTGGTCAACGTCCCGGAGGTCGTGGAATACGCCAAGACCCTGCCTAACGTCGTGTTTGCGGACAACAATCTTTACACCTGCTCCAACGACACCCAGGATCGGATCAAGGAAAAGATCGCCGAACACAACCTGAATCGCGTGGTGGTAGCCTCCTGCACCCCGCGAACCCACGAGCCTCTGTTCCGCAATACCATGGCGGAAGCCGGCCTCAATCCCTATCTGTTCGAGATGGCCAACATCCGCGACCAGTGCTCATGGGTCCACATGCACGAGCCGGAAAAGGCCACGCAGAAATCCAAAGACCTGGTGCGGATGGCGCTGGCCAAGGCTCGGCTGTTGGAGCCGCTCCACCGGCAAGCGGTCAGCGTCGAAAAGTCCGCCCTCGTCATCGGTGGAGGACTGTCAGGCATGACCGCTGCCCTTTCGTTGGCACGCCAGGGCTTTGACGTTCATCTGGTGGAAAAAGAAAAGGAGCTGGGCGGGAATCTGCGCCATATCCACTACCTACTCAACGGAGACTTGCCACTGGATGAATTAGCGCGCTTGCGCGACGAGGTCGCACACCACAGCAAAATCCATCTATTTACCGGCGCGGCCATAGAAAAGATTGATGGCAGCATCGGCAACTTCAAGACAATGATCACCGCAAATGGCGAGACCACAGAAGTCACGCACGGGGTCGTAATCGTGGCCACGGGGGCGAAGCAATATCAGCCGAAAGAATACTTATACGGACAGGACGACAGTGTCATCACGCAGCGTGACCTCGAAGCGCGCCTCGCTTCCGGAGGTGATTTCCTGGCGGGCAACGGCATTCAGCCTGCGAAGACTGTCGTCATGATCCAGTGCGTGGGCTCACGAGATGCCGACCATCCGTACTGTTCCCGTTTATGTTGCGCCGAGGCCATCAAGAACGCACTAAAGATCAAAGCGCGCTCTCCGCAGACGAATGTGTACGTTCTCTACCGCGACATCCGTACCTACGGCTTCAAAGAGAGCTACTACACCAAGGCGCGCCAGCAGGGCGTGGTCTTCGTGCGCTACGACGAGAACCGCAAGCCCGAAGTGTTACGAAATGGCCAAGGACTCAAGGTCAGCGTCTACGATCAAACTCTGGGAATGCCGATAATGATCTCCGCAGACATGGTAGTTCTGTCTGCAGGAATTCATCCCCATGAAGAGAATCGCAAGATCGCGCAGTTCCTCAAGGTTCCGCTGAACAGCGAGGGATTCTTCCTCGAAGCTCACATGAAACTGCGTCCCGTGGACTTCATGACCGACGGTGTCTTCCTGTGTGGTCTGGCCCATTCTCCAAAGAGCATCGACGAATCCATCTTGCAGGCCCAGGCAGCATCCGCGCGAGCCGCATCCGTCCTCGTTCAAGATCGCCTCGAACTCGGAGCGAATATCTCGCAGGTGGTAGACGAAAACTGCGACGGCTGTGCCTACTGCGTGGACACTTGTCCCTACAAAGCGATCACGCTGCTCGAATACAAGTGGCAGGGGGCGATCAAAAAAGTCGTCGAAACCAACGACTCCACCTGCAAGGGTTGTGGCTGCTGCCAGGCCACTTGCCCGAAGAAAGGCGTATTCATTCGTGGATTTACCCTCGAAGAGATCGAGGCCCAGATCCATGCAGCTCTGGGAGTAGAGTGATGGACGACAACTTTCAACCCTTGATTATCGCTCTGTGTTGCAACTGGTGCTCCTATGCCGGCGCGGACTTGGCGGGCGTCTCCCGCAGCCAATACCCGCCCAGCATCCGGATCGTTCGTGTCATGTGCTCGGGGATGGTGCATCCCAACCTGGTGATTGATGCGTTCACCAAGGGCGCGGATGGAGTTCTCATGTGTGGCTGTCATCCTGGCGACTGCCACTACCAAGAGGGTAACTTGAGGGCAGAAAAACGCGCGGAAGCCATCAAGTTGATGCTTGCAGATTTCGGAATCGAGGAAGAGCGCTTTCGCCTGGAATGGGTTTCGGCGGCCGAAGGTCCAAGGTTTGCGCAAGTGGTCCGCGAGTTCACCGATCAGGTGCGGCAGTTGGGAGTTAGTCCCTACAAGTCATAACGTGATCAGCCAGTGGTTAGCGCCGATTATCGTTGGGATAGTAGTCATTAACTGTTTTCTACCGGCTGCAGGTTCTTGCTCGCTGAATGAATAACTTCGTTTCTAAGGGTCGCCTCCGAAAGGAGGTGAGAGGTATGGTCTTCATCATCATGGGACCCGCGCAATCAGCCAGAAACACCCTCGGCAGACTCCTCGCACAAGCCTTGGCGTGGGAATTTGTCGATGCGGAGAATCTTCATCCTCCTGGCAACTTTGATGCAGGCAGTCGCAGCACTTCGCTGGCTGATGCTGACCGAAGCTTGCCGATCAGAACACTGTCAACCGCGATCAACTTCTGGATCTATGAATGGCGCGACATAGTGGTTGCGTGTCCGGAACTGACGGACAACGATCGAAGGCAACTGTCCAAGATTTCATCGCTAGTTAAGATCGTCTCGCTGGAGGCATCCCTTGAAAGCTGTCGCGGTCACGTCTCTCATCGATCAGCCGTCGGTATAAGCTCTCAGTTGCCTGCCGCTTGGCGGACAGCATGCGATCAGGGACAGGATTCGCTCAGTCGAGATTCATCCGGGCTAGTGGAACAGATTATCGCGGACTTGACGGCGGTGCTATTCACGTCAAGTTGTCACGGTCATAATTAGGATTTCAACTCCCTCGAGCATAGCGGAGGAACTAAGAAGTTTCTCGTTTCGACATCTTGGAACGCGATTCCGATGCTTCCCATACGCCCGTTTCGGATTATCGAACACTCAGGGAGGTATCAAAAAGAGCATTAGCGATGCTTTTACAGCAGGTCCCGATAACATTCCAGCGCGACCCGAACGAGTTGACTCCGAGTGCGTCTTCGGTTTTTGCAAAGAGTTGCTGGATCGTGTTCTTAACTACGCTCTCGGAGACGTTTAGGCGTGATGCTATTTCCTTGTTGGCTAAACCTTGGACCAGCAGTCGGAGCACATCAGATTCCCGATTGTTCAGCGGCGCCCTTTCCCGGTGGTCGGACTCGGCCGGGATCGAGCCCTCGGGCGCGTTTCGTTCCTCGGTGACGTCGGCGATGATCGCAGCCGGCTTCGGCGTAGATCCTTCTTTATAACTGGAGAACCAGACGTCCGCCAGAAACGACTCTCCGTTGCCACGATGCCCGCGGCATTGCATTGAAGTCCTGAATTGTGGCCCCTCTTCCCAGCGCAAGGCATGATGCAATTCGGGCAAGTAGGCCGCGATTGGCTGCCTGATTAGATGGCCGTCCCGTGGAGCCATTAATTCAGTTGCCGCCTGGTTGGCCAGTTCGATGAAGCCGTGCTCGTCCACCGTGACAATCGCCGCAGGACTCGTTTCCACCAGGACCCGCAATCGCTCCTGCGACGCCAGCCTCAGCCGGCGGTTGCGTAGCACTTCGGAGATAAATAGTCCGGAACCGACCAGCGCCAGCGCCTCAAAGCTGGTACGGATGGGAGCGTCTGCCGGGTCCAGATTGCTGAAGCGCTCGCTGAGTAACGCGCAGGCAATACCCATCAGAACGATTCCCCACCTCGGCAAGAACCCAGCCGCCAGCATGATGGGAAACAAATAAAGAAAACCCAGGGAAACGGTTCTGGCGATCGCGGTCGTGGACTGCTGGACGAAGCCTTACCAGAAGTCAACCTCGCTATGGCCGAATCCCCGGCTTCTGATCGCATTGCATTCGCCTTATGCCTGCATGAAACCGGACTGCGCGTGTGCGCTCCAGAGAAAGGCCGGGAAATAACCTCCTTCGCTGCAGAGCAGTGCTTTCTCTGCAGTCCGGTTTGCTGAGCAATTATCGTGGAAATTGGGCATGTTTCGCACATTTGGGGGTGAGAGACGGCGAGATTTCTCTGCAGCTAAGACTTGCTGGCGGAGAGGGAGGGATTCGAACCCTCGGTACAGGTGTTAGCCCGTACAACGGTTTAGCAAACCGCCGCATTCGGCCACTCTGCCACCTCTCCGGCGTGCGGAGCTTCATTTTACCACGTCACATCCGTGCTCTCACTTGAGCTTCTGCGCAAGAATTGCCCCTGCCACGACCTTGCCTTGCCGGTTGCCATCGAGTTGGGTGCAGTCTTGGCGAACGCAGCGCCTCAGTTCGAGTTAAAGGCGTCCGTCAAAGACATTGTTTTTAGAGCACCTTTGATTTGTTCTAGCGTTGCAGAAGACTTCAGATGTAACGTAACTGGCTCTGCCGGAAGCAGATCAAAGTAATTATCCGAGCTCTGAACATCGAGATCCCCGAAAGATAGGTACACACTGCGGGCCAGCTTTGGCGATTGAAGCGTAACCGTGTAATCCTCTCCAGTTTTGCTCACGGTTGTTTCGATCTTGGGCGCGACCGGCAACTCCAGATCGTGCGTTACATTAAAGAAGATCAAGTTGCGCGATACTCTTTTCCCGGCGACTTCGAAATCGAATACAAGGAAGCTTCGATGCAAGTCGCCCTTCGCCGCTAAAGACGCCTGGTCGACCGTGAAGTAGATTGCATTCGATTGCGCGGGTACTTGAACATCTTTCGTTTGGTCGAGCAGAGAATTTCCCGAAAAGTCCAGCAGGCGCATGTGGATCGTGCCCGAGAGCGGCTGCAGCTTGTCCGAGACCACGTACACGTCCACTTTGTCGTCATGCAAGAAAGGTGAGATCAACACGTCGTCGTAAAAGCGGCGGGCATAATAATGTAGTGCTTTCCAGCGGCCGTAGTAATCGATGCTCGCCCACGAAGCCACTGGCCAGCAATCATTCAGCTGCCAGTAGAGGGAGCCCATAGTGCGCGGCCTCTGCCTGCGCAAATGCTCGGCGCCGATCTTGATGATCTCCGCCTGCTGCACCTGGCTCAGATACACGAACGAAGCGAAGTCCTTGGGCTCGCGATATTCGCGCAGCATATAAGTAAGGATGCGTTCGTTTCCACCCTTATTCTTCTGGTGCGCCTGCATGACAGCCGACCGAATGTCGAAGTCCTCAGGTTTGTTGGCAAAGGCGTGGATCGTCCGCATCTCGGGGAACGATTGAAATCCGTACTCTGTCATGAAGCGCGGAAATTGTTTCGTGTAGTCTTGCGCCGGCGCTTGCTGATGCCACACCGCCCAGTAATGCATGTCGCCGTTGTGCTGATTGTCTGGAATCTCTTCAAAGTTCGCGCTGGGAGAACTCGGAGTGTAGGGAACCGGATCGGCGTACTGTGTGACAGAGCCCCGCAGGATGTCGGAGAACAGAATCACATAATCCTGCCACACTCGGTCGCGCGCCTCCGGAGAGATCGACTCTTTGAATTCCTGGCGGTCGCCCCAGTGGTACCAGCCGGTTTCAACCTCATTATTGCCGCACCAGATCACGATGCTGGGATGATCGCGCAGGCGCTTGATCTGATCGATGGCTTCTTGCCGGACGTTTTCCTGAAACGCAACATCGCCGGGCACCATGTCGCCACCGAACATAAACTCCTGCCACACCATAATGCCGAGTTCGTCGCAGATATCGTAGAAATCATCGGACTCGTAATAACCACCGCCCCACTCCCGCACCATGTTCATGTGTGCATCGCGTGCGGCTTGCAGAATGTTGCGATGAATTTCTGGAGTCACGCGGTTTGGAAAACTGTCGAACGGAATCACGTCCGCGCCTTTTCCGAATACCGAAATACCGTTCACGACGAACTCGAAACTCTTGCCCCATTGATCGGGAACGCGGCGCAGTTCCACGGAACGCAATCCCGTCTTGGTTTCAGCATGAGCGGCAGCTTCCTTGCCGATGCGAATCGCAGCAGAAAACTTGTAGCGGTCCTGCGCTCCATATCCCACCGGATACCAGAGCTTCGGCGAAACAATGCGCAAAGGAAACGAAACGTGATTGATTCCGGCATTGAGTTGCAGCGTCTGGGTGCCGTCGGATGTTTGCGGTCCAGATAGTTCATCGTGCGCCAACGTGAGAGTTGCGGTCGTGGCCTTGGTTGCGTCGATATCTAGCTCGGCGGTCACGTTTGCCAGATCTGCAGTGATGCGGTGCTGGTGGATATGGAAGTTCTCGATGCGCAGAGTGTCCCACGCTTCAAGGCGCACCGGCTGCCAAATTCCTTCCGTCATGAAACGCGGTCCCCAATCCCATCCATAGTTATAAGGAGCTTTGCGCGTGTACGGAGCGGTGGCAATGTTCTCTTCGTTTCCGTAATTGTGAGTCGAGATCGAAGGCAAAATGAAAGGCTGCGCCTTCGCGTACGGAATCATCTTCTCGACGGCCGAATGAAATACGATCCGCAGAGTATTCGGCCCGGACTTCAACATCATCTTTACGGGAATTCGCCAGCGCCGGAACATGTTATCGGCGTGAAGAATTGACTGATCATTCAGGTAGACGTCGGCAAATGTATCCAACCCCTCGAACACCAGGTCAACGTGTTCACGGCTTAGAGTGCTTGCATCAACTTGAAAAGTGGTTTGATATTCCCAGTCCGCCAGGCCGATCCACTGCAGACGGAATTCATTATCGCGATCGAACGGGTCGGGAATCAGCTTGCTATTCAGCAGGTCGGTTTGAACCACTCCTGGAACCTGCGCGTGATGCCATTCCTTCACATCCGAGCGCTCGGTATTGGCGGCGGCTCGAAACTGCCATCCGGAATCAATAGAGCGCGAGGAGGGCTCGGCTGCTTGCAGCGGCACTGCAGTCATAGAGATTAAGAGGAGGCAGCTAAGAGAACAGAAAAGACCGGCAAACAGATGACGAAGGAACCACGAGAGTTTCATATAAGGTGCTCCTGTCTCAAGTTATGAGCAAAAATCTCAGTGCGGCGAATCCTGTTGTCCCGCGGGTTGTGATTGAGCCGAACTGTTCTGCAGCTTTTCAAACTCCTGCATCTCCCGCTTTGCCTCAACCGTCTTCCCCTGTTTGCGATAGATTCCCGCCAGTCCGAAGTGTGCTTGCGCCGCGAGCGAACTCTGCTTCTCGATCGAAAGAAGTTTGGTCCACGCTTTCTCGGCGGCACCGGGGTCACCCTCGAGGGAAGCTGCTTTCCCGAGTGCATAGAGCGTCTCCGGCATGTCGGGCAGCAACCGGTCGGCGCGCAACAGTTCTACCCGCGCCTCGTGTGCCTTGCCCTGTTCCAGCAACGAGTCTCCCAGTCGATAAGCCGCTTCGGCATTTCCCGGCTGCAGCTTCACTTGGATTCGAAACTCTTCTTCCGCCTTGGGCCATTGGAACGCGCCAGCATACACCTCGCCGAGCGCCAGGTGCACTTCGGGCAGAGCCGGGCGCAGCCGCAACGCGTCTTGGTATTCCTTCTCGGCATCTTGCATCCGGCGCAGCACGAAGTAGTTTTCCGCCATGGCCTGATGTGCGCGCGCCGAGTCAGGATACGCGGCGAGCAAAGTATCAACCGATTGTTTCGCCAGCAAACCGCTGGCGCGTCCAAGGTAATAAAGAAGATCAGGGTCGTTCGGCCTCGCGGCCAGCGAATCTTCCAGATTCTTCACCGCCTCCGGGAATTGTCCGGTCTGAATCTGCGCGATGCCCAACGCGGTCTTATCCGGCGCGCGCTGCAAGTGTGGGATCGCATCGCGGGCATAACCTTGCGAGAGCAGTGCGTAGCCCAGCAATTGATGAGCAGGGATGGAATCTGAGTTTATTTCCAATGCATGCTTGAGCGGCGCGATCGCAGACCCGTAGTCCCCGTTCTCCATGTAAGCCTGGCCGAGACTGATGAAGCCATCCGCGAATGACGGATCCAGCTCCGTCACTTTCTTAAACTCCGTGATAGCCACATCGAACTTCCGTTCTTTATCAGCCGCAATTCCAGCCTGCATGTGCCCGGCTGCCTGCGGCGAGGCGATCTGCCAGGCGAGCCATATAAATAAGATTGCGCGGATCACGGCTTCTCCGGTTCACGCACCTCTAGGAATTGGTCGGCGTGAACATCATTCAAAGTTTGGTGTATGCCCGAGGGCCAGGCGATCTCCACTTTTGCTTTGTCGGCCGCGCCCAGCCCGAAATGCAACCGCTTGTCGCTGGCTGAAAGGTATCCGCAGGTTGACGTTGCAAATCGTGTCTGTCCATTTACCTGCACTTTCGCGCCGAATCCATCCCTGTTGCTGCGAGTGCCTCGTAGGGTAATGGTCAGCCAGTGCGCCTTGCCGCCGCGATTCATGAACACCTGGGGATGCCCGCCCAGCGTGGTCACCACCACGTCCTGCCATCCATCATTATTAAGGTCCCCGAACGCGGCTCCACGCGCGGCTACGGGCACGGTACTTCCTGAATTGACGCTCTCAAATCGTCCATTGTGATTCATTGCCAGCAGCGGCAGTTGGAGATAGTGAAGCGAAGGGTCGATTTCCTCCACGTTATCCAACACATGGGCTTGCGCGACGAACAGATCTTTCCATCCGTCATTATCGAAGTCCTCCAGGCCAAAGCTCCAGCCTGAGCTTCCGCTAGTAAGTGCCCCCAGCCCAGTCTCGAGACTGTGATAAGTGAACGATCCATCACCATCATTGTGATAGACGCCGTAAATCTCCCGTGGCAGCAAAGTCACCATAACGTCGGGCCGGCCATCGTTATCGTAATCTTGAAAAACTACGCCCATGCCGGACATTCTCCGTCCATCTTCGGAAAGCGCCGCGCCGGCTTCGAGCCCAACCTCGGTGAAAGTGCCGTTGCCATTGTTGTGATACAGGTACTGCTGCATGCCATCGTTCGATACAAATATATCGGTGAATCCGTCACCGTCGTAGTCGGCGAATCCCACTCCCAACGCGCGCCCCTTCTTCACCGCAATGCCGGAGCGCTGACTCACATCGGTGAAGGTTCCATCGCCGTTGTTGTGATAAAGGATGTTGGTCGTAGCAGGGAACTCTTCCGGCGGACAATAAGTATGGTAGTTGCCGCCACAATCCTTGTTATGTTTTGTATCCCACTCCATGTAGCGAGTCACGAAAAGGTCCAGCTTCCCGTCGTTGTCGTAGTCGAAAAATCCCGCTGACTCCGACCAGCCGCCCCCCGCAACTCCTGCTTTCTCCGTCACATCGGTGAAGGTGCCGTCCCCGTTGTTGTGATACAGAATGTTCTTTCCATAATTCGTGACGAAGAGGTCAGGGTAGCCGTCGTTATCGTAATCGCCGACGGCAACTCCCATGCCGTAATTCCCATCGGCGACCTTCGCCAATCCCGCTTGTTCCGTCACATCGGTAAAACTCCCATCTTTGTTCTGGCGGTACAGGCGATTCCAATACTTCGGATCGTGACGATCGAAATTCTCCGGCGTTTGCATCGGGCTGCTCACGTGTCCGCCATTCACGAAAAAAATATCCAGTAGCCCATCATTGTTGTAGTCGAGCAGAGCCACTCCGCCGGGCATGGTCTCGATCAGATACTTTTGCGGAGTGGGAGAATTCTGCAGCGTGAAATCTATGCCACGCGGCAGTATGACATCGAAAACCGGAGACGCGGGGCCTTCCCCCGCCAGCACCAGGGCCAAAACACAAGATACGCGCAACCAAGAGGTCAGCAACTTAAAGGTCCTTCAATCGAGCAGGATATCGCGTCCGCTTGCGCTCTGCACAATCGGCTCAGCATTACCCCAAGCCTGGGTTTCCAACGACGCGAACCATTGTAGTAAACCGGTTCTTTCGGTGAGCCCTTATGGCTGCCGCCGCGTTGATTCCCGTTCCACGAGCTTGGGCGGAATCAATATTGTCTGCGGTCGCAGCGAGCGCTTCGATCCAATGCGCGCAATCAGAAGTTCCGCTGCCATGATTCCGATTTTGCAAGTTCCCTGGTCGATCGTAGTCAGCGGCACCGCCAGCACGTCCGAGTAGTGGACATTGCCAGCGCCAACCACGGCAACGTCGGCGGGCAGTTTCAGTCCCGCCTGCAGAATCGCCCTCATCGCTCCTATAGCGACCGGATCGTTGTAGCAGAAGACGCCGTCCAGCAGTGGGTGGACCTCGAGCAAGCTTCGCATGCCCTCATATCCGGTGTCGTCGCCGTGGCCACCCGCGACAACGTAGCGTGCGTCGGAGCGAAGTCCGCTTTTCAATATCGCGCGGCGATAGCCTTCGAATCTTTCGTTGCCGATTCCTACTTCGGGACCGCGCAGATGGCCTATGCGGCTACAGCCTCGCTCGATCAAATGCTCTGTCGCCAACTTGCCGATCGCCCGATTATCCACTCCCACAAAGCACGCCCGCAAACCACTGATAGGACGGTCGATCAGAACATACGGCGTGCTCCTCTCTTGCACCTTCCGGAACATCGCCAAGTGTCGCGGGGGCTGCGAGGACGCGATGATTAATCCGTCCACCTGGCGAGCCAGCAGGGACTCGGCTTCGCTCGCCTCCAACTCAGGATTCTCCTCAAACGATGAAATTACAACATGATAGCCGTGTGGCCGCACCGTCCGCGCGACCGCTCGCGCAATCTCAGCGAAGAACGGATGTGCGAATTCCGGCAGCAGCAACCCGATGGTGTAGGTACGCCGGGTCACCAGGCTGCGCGCCACCCAGTTCATCTGATAATGGAGTTCCTTGGCGCGCCGCAGAACCCGCTTGCGCGTCGCCTCGCTGATTCGGCCTTGGTTTCTGAGGACCTTCGAGACCGTCACCACTGAGACCTTGAGGTCTCTCGCGATGTCCATCATGGTCGCGGGCATGACCGGGAAGCATACCACCAATTCGAAGGGTTAACGATTATTCAAATGGGAATCATGCATTTTATTCTTGACAACGGTTGTTCGTGTGTTCAAGAATCCGGGCGCAATCACATTTAAGGAATTCCTGTATCTGAAAGAGGCAACTATGTCGTTGCGCAGACTCTCGCTCCTCCTTATCTCGATAGGTTTGGTTTTTTCTGTCTCAATCTCTCTCTACGGCCAAAGCACCTATGGTTCGGTTTCCGGAGCAGTCACGGATACTTCAGGCGCCATCGTTACCGACGCCAACGTGACCTTGACCAACCTGGGCACGTCGGAAAAGCGCACCCAATCGAGCGGCAGCGATGGAATCTTCACATTTGTGAACTTGTTCCCCGGCCAGTACAAGATTGATGTTGAAAAGCAGGGATTCAAGCACTTCGTCCGGGGGGACGTCACGGTGCAGGTGCAGCAGGACACGCACATTGCCGCGGCGCTTCAAGTCGGCGAGGTCAGTCAGGTCGTCGAAGTGACTGGCGAAACGCCGTTGCTGCAAACCGAATCCTCGGCACTCGGTCAGGTTGTCGAACAGCGCAAGGCCGACGAACTGCCTTTGAACGGTCGCAATATTTTCAACTTGATTACGGTTTCTCCCGCCGCCGTTGCACAGGGCGGCTCGGGCGGATCGCCAGTCGGCCAGAACCCATTCAGTTGGGGCAATTACCAGGTCGGCGGCTCCTTCGCCAATCAGGGTGCGGAATATCTGGATGGTCAACCCCTGAATATCGGCTACATCAACCTGCCCATCATCATCCCGACTCAGGATTCCATCGGCGAATTCAAAGTGCAATATAACGATCAGGGTGCCGAATGGGGTAAGTTCTCGGGTGGCGTGGTGAACCTGAGCACTAAGTCCGGAACCAACAGCTGGCACGGCTCTGCCTATGAGTTCTTCCGCAACAAAGTGCTGAATGCCAACGAATACTTCAATAAGGGGTCGGAGATAGCTGCCGGCACGAAGAATACACCTCCACCGTGGACCCAGAACCAGTACGGATTCCAGGTGGGCGGACCCGTTATCAAGAATAAGACGTTCTTTTATGTCAGCTGGGAGGAATACCGCCAAAGAACAGGGTCGCCTTTCACCACAAGCGTTCCAGCGGCGGGGATGGTCAATGGTAATTTCTCGGCACTTTGCACGGCGGGTTTTACCACTGCGGGGTTATGCAACGACCCCACAGGGCAGATTTACGATCCTTACAATGTGGACACTACCACGGGGGCGCGAACCCCGTACGGGCTGGACCCAGCCAATCCATCCTGCCCAGGCAATTGCATTCCCTCCACCGAATTCAGCAAGGCCGCTGGCATATTGCTGGCAAAATACTACCCCGCGGCAAACCGGCCCGGCACTTCCCTCAATTACCTGAGCGCGGCGCCTGCCGGCGGCAACACTAACGAATTCGTGGCCCGTGGCGACCAAAACGTTGGCAGCAACACCCACATATTCGGCAGATTCGCCTACTTTGGATTGACTGACTTGGCTGTAAATCCACTAGGCACGGGTCTGTGCCTGGATCGCTGCGCCGAGCTTTATCACACCAAGGCGCTGGCTATCGGTGTGAACCATGTCTTTACACCAACCACCATTCTCGACGTGAATCTTGCGGGTAGCCGCTTTGTCTACGCGCGGGCGCCCATTCTGTCCGGGTTTGATCTGACCTCGCTGGGTTGGCCATCCACCTACAACACCCCGGGCTCCTCAATGCGGACTCCGCCAACCCCGGAAACTAATCTGCCGAATGATGTTGGCCACACGCAAGGCAACAGTGCCATCGGAGATCACAACACCCAGTACAATCTAAGTCCGCAACTCACGATGATTCGTGGCAAGCACAACATCCAGGTTGGCGGCCAATACGAACTTGGATTGGATAATTACTTCCAAACTAACATCGCAAGCGGTGCGTTTGGTTTCGACGGGACCTGGACGAAATCGAACCCGACGTCGACGGCTGCAACGGGTGGATACGCCTTCGCTGACTTCCTGCTGGGTTTGGGGCTGAACCAGGGTACCTTCGCCGGGAACCAAAACGAAGGCATCGCACAGGTACCTGCGCAAACCAAAGGCAAGCAGACCTACCGCGCCTTGTACGTTGAGGATACCTGGCACGTGACGCCGAAGTTCACTGCGAGCTTGGGCCTGCGCTATGAATTGCCCGGAACGTGGTCGGAAGCCTACAACCGGCTGACCTACTGGGATCCCAAAACGACCAACGCAACTGTGACCGGTTGTTCCGGAACGGCTGGATCGGCCTGTCCCGGAGACGCGATGTATGTGAAGACAGGACCCAATTCGACACCTAACAATTTGCCGCTCGATAAAAAGGCATTTTCTCCACGAATTGGCTTCGTCTTCTCCCCTGACCAAAAGACGGTGGTTCGCGCCGGTTACGGTGTCTTCTTCATTCCCAACTACGTCTCGTTCGCCCTCAATCCGGACAACGACGTGATTAATCTCGCCGCCACCGATTTCACGGCGACCACCACCGGCTATATCATTCCAGCGGCCAATTTGGATGGCGCTCTGTGCGGGTTTGGCATCACTGGGGGGGTGTTCGCGCCGCGCGGGCCTGACGGATTCACCTGCGCCCAATCAGGTCCGTTTGGCAGTGGTGGAATCTTGGCGCCGCCGGGACGTAATGCAGCCCCGACTCTGTCGAGTTTCGTAGCCGCAAACGGCAGCCCCGGGCTTGCTCCTTACTACGGATATGGGAATGAGGGTCCAAAATACGGGTACGTCGAACAGTGGAACCTCGATATACAACGTCAACTGCCAGCTGGGTTCTTCGCAGACGTCGCCTATGCCGGCTCCCACGGTGTGCATCTTCAGCAATATCAAACGAACATCAACCAAATTGCGGATTCCTTCGTAGCGCAGGCTGCCGCACAAGCGGCTGCAGGCGCAACGCCCACAATCGATACTCTCGTTCCAAATGTTCTAACCTCACCGAATACCGCGCTAAACCCCGCCGTAACCCCCATGATTCATCAAGGACAGTACGACCGGCCGTACCCCGAATACAATGGGTTGAACCTAGACGGTTATGGCTGTTGCAGCAGCAATTACAACTCTCTACAGGCCAGCGTGACCCGGAGATTCCAAGGCGGTGGTACCCTGCTCGTGGCCTACACCAACGCTAAGTTGATGAGCAATACCGACACGTTGACCAGTTGGCTCGAAGGCAACACTGGCGGAGTCGGATCGGTTCAGGATTGGAACAACCTGAAGGGAGAACGGTCTCTTTCCTCGCAAGACATCTCCCAAAGACTGGTCATCAGTTACGTCCTCGATCTTCCGTTCGGTAAGGGAAAGGCCTACGCCAACAGCTTCAACGGAATCGCGAACGGTGCCGTTTCCGGCTGGGGCGTCGATGGCATCACCACTTTCCAACGCGGCTTCCCGTTGAAGATCAGCTACTCCGCTACCACTCCGCTGGAAGGAGCTGGCCTTGGCGTCGCCAACGTCCGCCCCGACGTTGTTCCCGGCTGCGACGTGAAAGCGGGTGGTGGCCACATCACAAATTGGTTCAACACCAATTGCTTCTCTAAGCCGCCAGACTGGGGGTTCGGAGACGAGGCTCGTGTGGATCCGGTCCTCCGTGGACCAGGCATCAACAACTTTGATTTCGCTGTCTTCAAGCGGACAAAGGTTACGGAAAGACTCGGCATCGAGTTCCGCACAGAATTCTTCAATCTGTTCAATCACCCGTATTTCTCTGTGCCGGCGACCGGCTTCAACGGGGTTCCAACAGGACCCAATAGTGCCGGCTTTGGCACGATATCGACCACGATAAGCGCCGGCGTCGCGTCACCGGAACGGTTAGTCCAATTCGCGCTGAAGTTTGTCTTCTAAAAATCTCCGGGCCAGGACATTGTTCCTGGCCCGGAACATTTCTCTCCAATAATGCTGGCCCTTCAGGCCAGCATTATTTTTTTCGACTTCATCTCGCCGAACCGTTGATATTCTCTCTGTGTCATGCGAACCCTCCACACCCTCGACTATTCCGAAGCCCGCCGCGCCGCTGATCTCATCACCGAAAAGGCCTCGCAGATGCAAAAGGCTGTTGTTGTCGCCATTGCCGATTCGCACGGCGACCTCGTCTGCCTCGCCCGCATGGATGGCGCGCCCGTCTCCTCGATCCGGGTGGCTACGAATAAGGCTTGGACTGCGGCTCGCGAGCGCAAGCCGACCAAGGAAATCGGAAAGAAGATCAAGCATCCGGAAAAAGGCCACGACATTGCTTACTACGGCGATCCGCAATATGTCGGCTGGGGCGGCGGCATTCCCGTCTGGAAAGATGGCGACGTCGTCGGAGCCGTCGCGGTAAGCGGCTTGTCGTCAAATGAAGACATCGCTCTCGCTACGCTGGGCGTGGAACTCATCGCTGGCGCTTAGAGAGCGTCCAACCCCAAGCCTGTTCGGCTTTCGTAACACAATTCGCTTTTCCGAGCCGCTAACCGAATTTGGTGAAAAACTGAACGGCAACTGAGGGGGATAAGTGGATCCGAAGGACTGCCCGCGCTGCGGCGGTACCGGATATGTTGCCAAGCCCGTGGACAGCAGTAGCGGGTCCGAGGGCATCGCGTTTATCCGATTGAAGTGTCCGGCCTGCGCGGGGAGTGGACGGAAAAACTCAATTCCACCTACTACTGCGGGCTGACCGCACGGCCTGTGGTGCTTGCGAAAACGTACGAGCCCGGCACTATCTTCTTTCCCGCCCTGAAGGGATGGTCCGGGCTCGACGTTCTATCCGGGTCAAATACTTCTGAACCGCTAGCCGCCAGCCGCTTTGCTGCGGCTTCGTCGCCGCGGAGAGGAAGCCGTTTCGATCCTGTTGCGGCCTCCGGCTTTCGCGCGGTAGAGCGCTTTATCGGCCGCCTGCACCACTTCATCCGTCGACAGACCCTCGTTGCTGGAGCTGGCCACTCCGATGCTCGCTGTCACGGAAAGTTCAGTAGGCGCATTGCCGCGCGCCAGTTGCCGGATCGCGAGGCCGGTTTGGTCCCGGCCACGCACCCGCGAATTACGACGGTCCGGACCGCGCTCCCTCTGTCGGCGGTCTGTCCCGCGAAGTCGAAAGCTGCCGGCTTCAATGCTCGCGCGCAATTGTTCCAAATGATCTACCACATCTGCCGTGGTCTTGCCGGGGAAGATGATGGCAAACTCTTCGCCTCCGCAACGGTAGGCTTGTCCTCCGCCCGTTACGCGCGTCAGCCGTGACGCGACCATCCGCAGCACCTGATCTCCAGTGTCATGACCATAAGTGTCATTGCATCGCTTGAAGTGATCGATGTCGACCATCGCGATCGAATATGGTGGTTGGAGACGTAGCAGCGCCTCGTGAAACGCGCGTCGCGAAGGTAGCGTGGTCAGCTCGTCGTGGTAAGCCAGCAGGTACGAAGTCTCAACCATCGAGACTGCCAGTATGAAAGCTGCAGTGGCAAAGTAAGCGGAAGGGATGCGTCCCGCGCCTCCGAAGCGGAGCGCCAGGAATGAAGCGACCAATGCCCAAAGCAGTCCGCTCTCAGCTGGCTTGCGGAAAAGCAGGAATCGAATGAGAAGCACGATTCCAGCGAGTGCGAAAGCAATCACGATGCCGAACGGCAAAGGCAGCGTCGCCGGAGGATGGTGCAAGGCCCGCCGCGCCGTCGTCGCCAGGGTATCAGGCCGGCAAAGCACGGCCACCACCACCGACTCGACGAATAGCAACAAGGCCGGCGTCGCGATGTTCGGGAAGGTGAATCCCTTTTCTTGGGTGACGGAGAGCAGCACAAAGTCCAGCGGTAACAGCAATCCGACCGCCGTCACAGCAATGTTTCCCGGTCCGCTGCTGGCGGCGTGACCGGAAGAAAAGTAAGAGAGTGCGCGTTCAGCGAGGAACAGAAGCAGGAGCGCAAAAAAGATTCGGCTGGAGTGAAATCGCCACGCGAACAGAAGTCCTGCGATCAACGCCGCGTACAAGGCGAAGGTGATGAGCGCGGTGCTTGGCGTGACCAGTCCCGTGTGCAACAGGATCGCGACAGCCACAATCCAGATGGCCGGAATGAACAGCGACTTCATCGAGGTTGAGTCCAGTCGATCATAGCTCTCGCGGTCATTCGATTATCTCTGGACCACAGGTCTGAGAGTAATTGACCGGGAGGGTTCAAACCAACCCCGAGGTGCACCGTCCTTGGCGGTTAGGGCGGGATGCCCGGTATGTCAGTGTTTTCCGTGCCGTCCCGAGGGCAATGTTTGGACTATCACTTGGGCAGGCTTTGCACGAAATCTTCCACCACCCGGTTGAACTTCTCCGGATCATCCACGAACAGGGCGTGGCCGTCGCCGCCGAAGAGCTCCAGCCGGAGTTTGTCGCCGAGCTCTAATTTCAGGTAGTTGGCACTCTGTTGCGATTCCGGTTGATAGGTGAAGAGTACCGGACGATTCATCCGTGCGAGGCCAGGCGAGAAGTCCTTTACCGCGATCATGTCGTAGATCAGGAGAACCGCGGTGTCGGCGGGAACCTGGGTAGACGCGTCGATGACGCGCTTCAGGTAATCCTCAGATTGCGGTTTCTTGTACATGCTGCGGACAAAACCGTCGGCCTGTTTCTGGCGATCCTCCTGGAGTTGGTTCATCCATCCCGAGATGGGAACGAACAGGTCGCTGGGCTTGTCCGTTACAAAACCATCGACCAAGACGAACCCGGCAACATTATCGCTGCCGAACTGTTCGGCGTATTTGATGAGCTCGCCGCACGCCATCGACCAGCCCACGAGTACCGGCTTCTTCAAACCCAGTTGATCGACGAGCTCTTTGTAGTCGCGGGAGCGAGTTTCGGGCAGGTGGCCGTAGGGTGGCTTGTCGCTCTCCCCCTGCGAACGTGGATCTACGGCGATGACGCGGTAGTGCTTTGAGAACTCGTCAATTTGCTTTTGCCAGATCCATGCCGGCATCGTCCAGCCCGGAATGAAAACGATTGCCTTCCCACTCCCCGCCTCAACGTAGTGAATCCGGACGCCGTCAGAGGTCTTGAAAAATCCATCTTTCGTTGTCTGAGCAAAGATGCTCGGCGCCGACACAATGCACAGCAAGATCGCGGCGAGTCTGGTTCTCATGTGCTTCTCCTTATTCTGTGGGTTCAAATCGCTCCGGCTTGCGCGTGCGCATAGAGGAACG
>Ga0209656_10000906_pt1 | contig 19124 bp, 18 predicted proteins | sample BogFormECP12_OM2_FD_188239 | JGI IMG/M metagenome (GOLD analysis project Ga0209656, IMG submission 188239) | Bog forest soil microbial communities from Calvert Island, British Columbia, Canada - ECP12_OM2 (SPAdes) (version 2) | ecosystem: Environmental > Aquatic > Freshwater > Wetlands > Bog ... | reverse complement strand
AACTCCCCGGGGGGTTAATATTTTACCAGTCCGGATTGATCACCGAAGCTGATGGACAACACGCTTTTCCATTAGTGACCGCGCAGAAACCCGCTTCATTCTCCCTCAGTTTTCGTCCCCAGTCTCATAGGCGCCATTCTACCCAGGCAATCGTCCCCTTAACGTACAATTTTTTACAAACGGAGGAGTGACCCCGATAAGGGCGATCCGAACGTTTTCAAGATCTCGTTGGTCACGCCAGCGGGAGATGAAAAAGAAACACGGTGGCTTCCGGCGAACACTCCAATGGATGAGATTATGGACCGAGTGGAACAGATCCTCGACGGCTTGAACGTTCCCTTCAAAGGGATTCGCGTTTACCGAGGGCAGGATCTCCTGAAGAGCCACTCGTTTCAGGCATTGACAGCCTTGCTCTTGCGTGAAGAGGGCTTCCAAAATGTCGAGATCAACCTTGACGTACCTTATCAGAAGCACAAGCAAGGGCCGTCGACTACGCGCGACGTGGACGTTTCAGGCTTGTTGACCGCGCCATCGACTCTTCGCTTGGTGGAATGTAAAGCGGAACTTCGGAACAAGCCGCTCGATCCCGCCTATGTCCGCAAATTTTACAAGGAAACCGTTCCCGCCGCCCTCAAGTTTTTTCGTAAGAAATCTGTGCCTTTTAGAGTGTGCCAGGCTGAAATCTGGACGACCGGACTGTTAAACGAAATTGCGAAGAATGAACTGATCGGTATAAGCTTGAACCGCGCCGTAGAGCCAGTCCTAAGGGACTACAATGATTTGAGCGAGTTGGTACCGACTAATCTGAGCTCTTGTAAAAAACTATTGGCGGCGCTAGCCGCGGTTGGTATCACCTGACGCGGAGCTTCGATATTGCCGGAAATCGATTCAGCTTAACTTAATTGTCGCGAAGCATTGTTGCCTTTCTCTAATCATTCGCAACAGCATTTCGTGTGGTGACCCCTAATGTCGATCCTTACTCTCTCCTAAATGGCAACAGAATATCGCAACAACGTTTCATGCCAGAAGACATCAGCCTTCGTGCTGGGGTTTTAACTGGCACTTTTCCCTTTCGAGAATCACCGTTCGGTACGGCTTTCGCAAAAGTCAACGTTGTTACCCGCCGATGGCATGAGCGCTTCCCTACTCCACCCTCCCCTCCCTCGCTTTGCAGCTGATGTCGCTCTGTACTTAAATCGTAGACTGTGGCCGTTTACTGCATTTAAATCGTGGATTTCCCTGGGGAGCGTGTCTACGATTTAAGTACAGTGCGACATGCTTCAATCATCGTCTGCGATCGTGCCAAGGGAAGCGTGTGCTGTTTTTCGTGGCTATTTCCTATCAACTGCAAACCGCCTCACTCTCGCGAGAACTTCCTGCGCAGACTACCGGTCAACCTCTCGATTGCTGATGCGACGGAGGGCCGCAATAAGATAAAGCGCGGATTCCAAACCAGTGCTAGTTACCTCTTCATTCCGGAAACGGTAAATACCTGGATAGATAAACGCTTTCCTCCGGACCGAAACTCCATTGTCGATAAATCGGAAATGCCTGGGAAAACGCTCTCTTCTCCTAGCATTGTCGATAAATCGGAAATGCATCCATGGAAAATCGACAATGAACAATTACGGAAAATCGACAATGAAGTAGAACAAAGAATCCCTAAGAATACTGCTAAGAAAACGACGACGACGAGCGTTGAACGCTCCGCGGCCGTCGTCGTTTCTTCTTTGGCTTCTGGGGATGAAGACCCAGAAGAGATCGCGGACAAGCTCACTGAAGAGTTTGGCCTGAGCATGCCACAGACCAGGATGGTGTGGGAGTATCTGAGCAACCAGGGAAAAGGCTACGTCCTGGAAAAGGCGAATGTCGTCCGATCTGAGCCTCGAGAGAATCTGGCCGGCAGCTTCGTTAAGGCATTGGAGAAGGACTGGAAACCGAAGAAGGCCAGCGGACCGCCGAAACGGCAAAAAGTTCAGCCTGCGATTCAGGATCCACTCAAGGAGCTGAGCAGTGAAGAGAAACAAGCCGAGGTGGCTCAAACGGAGGCCAGATTGGAAACGACGAAAGCACGGTGGATCCTAGCCGATGCGGACCAGAGATCTACTTGGCTCGAGCGAATGGACACAGTAAGCCGGAAACTGGCTCCCGTGAATGGAAGTGAACCTCGGAGAGGCTTCCTGTTGTGCTTGGCAGCGATCCTGGAGTCGCCGCCGGAAATGAAATCAACCCCTTCAATCGAGCGAATTGACCGCCGGTCGTGCCATTGCCGCCTGATGCTCAGGGGGTGTGGACTGCTAAAGGGTGCGTTCGATGCGGTAGTGTCTCAACTTTGCGGCCAGCGTCCTGTTGCCGAAATCGCGGAACTCATTGCTGACCTCCTTCCAGATCTTTCCGGATCAGTGAACGAATATATTCGCTAAAACTCATGGAGAGCGAACTAGCTCTTCGCTTCGCCTCCAGATGCAACGCCGCAGGCAAGGTAATCGCAATCCGAAGAGAGATCCGCGGTGGGCGCCGGGTCGTGTTTGCTCATTTGGCCTCGCGAGCACCACGTTTGTTCACTTGTATACCCTGTACATAAATTGTACCTAATGCGGTCGTGCAATTTAGAGCCTCCTTATGAAGCCTTCCGAACTGCCCGGCACCCGCAGCCTTTATCGCCTTACCAATCGCGCCCTGATCAAAATTAGAGAGCTTTGGCAATATGCCGGCGAGGACGAGCTTCCTCCGGACTCTCTCCTCCAGGCTCAAGTTGAGGCCTTGAGAATACTGCACATCGAAGTGCCACTCTCGGCCAAGCGGCAGTTCCAGCTCTTTTGCTCAGAACATTTCCACGGCCTTGCCGATATCCTCGACCGCCTCGATACCGATCAGCTCTGGGCTCTCCTCTCTATGCGCGTCCAGTTCGCCGATAGTGACCAGCCTCACGCCCTAAGTGCCGCCGTCCGCTTTGGTGGCCTCGGGCGGCGTTACATCCTCGTCGTATTCGACGATCGTCCCGTAGGTCTCCTATCGCACGCCGATGGCTCAGGCCTCTTTCCAGAGGCTCGCTCGAAGCTCATCGCACTTTCCTGGGAAGAGATCCGCCTCGCCTTGATGCTGGATATCGGTTCAAATTAGCAAACTCGTGGGCGCAAGAAGGGTTTCAAGACCGCATTGATTGACAATAAACTTGCCATTGCGGGTGAACTAACATGGCAGGAGGTCGTTGAATCCATTGAGGGCTTCTACGAGGGCCAGCCAAGAAAGCGGCTTTGGGTTGAGATTCTATTCTTTTGGGGAGCCTACCGCTTGAGAAGTCTGCTCGGCTTGCCGTAAAAGGACGATATGAACGATCGCTTTCGCCAGAGCCTCTTCAAAAGTGGAAATCCAGGCCGCTCGATCCACGTCGGTATGATCCTTTTCTCCCGGATGTGCGATCTGATATGCCGGCTCCACGCCAGTAACTAGGATTTTAAATATATAGTGAGATCGCCTTGGGTCTTTGACATCATCAAGCATCTGGATTGAGCGATCAGACGGGGAAACGTGCTCTATATATTGCTCAAGTTCTGGATACTTCGTCTTGTGTTTCTCGAGCAACGCTGAAGCGCTCTTAAAGGCGTTCTCGGCCTCCCCTATGTTCCCGAGGTGCTTTTTTACGAGCTCCTCGATTCTGTCAGGGGCTATCTTCTTGACGGGGACTTGCTTTTTTACCGTTTGTATCTTGGCCTGAGGCTTTTTGGCGGGGGGACGCCTGTTCATGAATTCCTCTAATAGAGTGAAAGGACGAACGTCTTTCGAGCCGAAAATGGGGTCCGCACACGAAACGGAAATCTAAGCACGCTAAGGAGTTCTCTCTCCTCAACGGAGTGCGATGGCACGTCAAAAGAATGCTAACCTCCGACACAAGGCAACGGGTCTGCGGGCGCCGGTTTCCTCGTGAAACGAGTTGTGGTCGATTTCTGGAGAGCTTTCTTTTAGTCGAATGATTCTCGGAAGCTCTTAGCGTGCTTTATTTTCCGATATTCCGAGTTTAGCAACTCCGCCCTCTTGATTTCATCCGCTCCAGGAAGCGGGATGAACCGACAACTCGGAATATCGGAAATCCAAGTACGAATGTCGCGATGCCCTTAATTAGTGGAATTTGCACTCGCGGCCCTGAAAATTGCTCTTAATCGGTGGAATCTAACATTTTTGATGCCCTTAATTAGTGGAATTTGGTGCTGTTAATCTGTGGACTCGACTGCTCCGCTTACCTGTGGCAAAGGGATGGTTTTACCGAGTTCTCCAAGAAGCTGCGGCAAACACCTTCGCCTGCAGGCCCTCGGGCCAGCGGGGCACCTGCTTCCAAAGCTTCGCTTCAACTTCCGGCGGCAAGGCCCGCAGCAGAATTACGGCGAGTTCATATTGCTGGACGCCGAACATGGCGATCGGAGATGGAGACCAGACTGTGCGTGAGCAACTCCTCATTGAGCAAATCGGTTTCAATGCGCTCGCGCCCTGACTCGATGGCGCGGACCGCGGCGATCTCCAACAGTCGACAGATACGGACGATCACTCCTTCGGTCAGGCTCAATAACCGTTTTCGCAGCTTTGGGGCGCATAGTTCAGAAGCCCGGCGCAGAGGCAACAACGAAGCGTAACTGGTAAGCAATTGGCCCAGGGCGGCATCATCGCGCCAAGCGGGCAATTCGAAGGCGTCGAAGCGGTCGGCCAATTGCTGATCGGTCATTAATGCCTGCTTGGCCTCGTGCGTGCCTAGGCAGACCAGGGGAATGCGCAGGTCGTTGGCCAGAAATCGCAATGAGTTTAGAAAGATGCGCTGTTCCCGAAAGGTGCCTGCCAACATACGCCGGTTCAACCCCTCCATCCAGGCCTGGATAGGCGGCCGCTGCAAAGCGGAATGGATCGAATGGTGGTAGACGCCAGCGATCTGCAGCGCCAGCCAGCGCTCCAGTTCTGCCAAGGTGAGCCGAGCTGTTTTATGTGAGCGGTAAGCGCCCCGGTCGGTTACGCTGGAAAAGGTAGTACCCGGCAAAAGGTGCACAGCGCCCATAACGGTGCCAATCAGGCGCTCGATGTGGCCGCCGAAGTGCGGCTGTTTCGGAGGCCGGTGCTGCAAGGCAATGCCGTACTCCTGGGTGCCTCGCACCAACGCTTGAGAGTCGAACTCCGGAGCGTTGTCCAGGTGTAAGGTTTCAGGGACGCCGGCCACCGGCCAGCTTAGATCTAGCTGCCGATCGGCCAACCAAAGGTCTTTGGGCAAAACCGCATGGGTAAGCACCAGTGCCACGGAAATAGCCGCCGGAGCATCCAGCGAGACGTAAAAACCGGTCACCACCCGGCTAGCGACATCAATGGCCAGCGTCAGCCAGGGTCGACCCAACACGCGCCGTTGGCTCTCGTCGACCACCATGACGTCGAGCTGAGTGTGATCGATTTGCACCAACTCCAGCGGCAGCAGTTCATCGCTGTGCCAGGGTCGGACCGGACGGTAGAGCTCCTGGGCCTTCCGAGCGCCAAGGCGTGTCTTGGTGATCAGCTGGGGATCTAGCTCCGCCAGCCGGCGTTTGATGGTACGGAAAGTCGGCGCGGGAAGTTTCTCCGTCTCGCAATTTAGGGCAATCTCGCGAACCAACGCCCGGATGCTCGGCCGTTGTGGGCTTAGATAAAAAGTCTTAATCGCCTGCTCAACTATGGTTTCGACCCGTGGATTGAGCAGGCGGAGGGAACGGGGCCGGCCCGCTTTGGCCAAGAGCAAGGAGGAAGTCTGCGGTCGTTGCCTGAAGCGGGCGATGAGCCGGTATAGGTAACACTGCGACCTAGACCAAGAATCTTGGCCGCCCGATCGACCTGCAAGCAGGAGAGTCGATCGACTTCGGCTAGCGGACGAATGACAGCTTCGCGTTGACAGGCTAATTGCCATTCAGATGGCGAAGCGGCATGAAAATCGGCTTGGCTGGTCACGACGCGCTTGAAAAAACGGCGTGACACTTTGTCCACCGATTAATGGCAGCATTCCACAGATAAATGGCAGCGCAAGGTGCCCTTTATCAGTGGAATCTCCCTCTAGCGCGAATGCTGGGAATTCCACTAATAAAGGGCATCGCGACACCGAACTTGCCCTTGTTTCTGTAGATTCTTTCCCAGCTCCCGCACTCATCGCGCGCGCCGGGCCATCGACTCGCAAAAATTCTTCGAGTTCTTTACGGTCCCGATCCGAAACGCGAACACGCGGGCCGCTTATTACAGGGCGATTCAGCAGTTCCTGGCCTGGTCGGAGCGTGCCGGTTACCAGCACCTCGAAGACATTGAGCCCATCACGGTGGCCGCCTACATCGAAACCTTACAGCGCCAGGCCGCGCCGCCCACGGTCAAACAGCACATGGCGGCGATCCGGATGCTGTTTTCCTGGCTGACCGAAAAAGGAGTGCTGGCCATGAATCCGGCCCGGGAAGTCAAGACTGAGAGATTTTCGCGGGCCGAAGGCAAAACGCCAGCATTTGTCGAAGGCGAAGTTCAGAAGCTTCTGGGCGTGATCCAGACATCCACGCACACCGGCCTCCGCGATCACGAATTTTCTGGAAAATGACGGCACTTTAGAAGCCGCTCAACGAATCGCCGGACACGCCGACAGTCGGACCACGAAACTCTATGACCGCCGCGGGCAGAAGGTATTTCTGGAGGACATGGAAAGGATTCGCTACTGATCTCAGATTGCGCAGAGAGGGTATAAAGCCAATACGAGAGACGAAACCATGCCAGAAGACCAAGTCTTTATCAGTTACAGCCACAAGGACAAACGATGGCACGACGATCTCGACACGCATCTAAGACCATATCTGCGTGGCGGTTCTATCGTCAGTTGGTCAGACGAACAGATTGCTCCAGGTTCAGAATGGTTTAAAGAGATCCAGTCCGCCTTAGCGAATAGCAAAGTCGCCGTTCTGTTGGTGAGCCCCGATTTTCTGGCCTCCGACTTCATCCATGAGCATGAACTCGGACCGTTGTTGAAAGAAGCGGAGCAAGGAGGGGTTAAAATCTTATGGGTACCTGTTCGTGAAAGCGCCTACAAGCAGACCCCGCTTAAGAATTACCAAGCCGTTCTTGATCCGGGCAAACCATTGGCCGGCATGACGAAAGCTAAACGTGATCAGGCTTGGGTAAAAATCTGCGAAGAGATTGAAAAAGCAGTAAACCCTTCACTAGGCTCAGCGCTGGAAGGTACGCATGGCGAGGATTTGAAAGCTCCGGGAGGAAAGTTGCGGTTGACAGTTCATCGAGCTTATTTCCTCGCGACCGGTACAGAATGCTTCTTCGTAAACGCAACAAACATTTTATCGGAAGGGGACCTTGAGATCACACACGTGTGGTTCGCAACCAATCCTGAAGTTTATGTAATCAACCCGGATCGGCTTCTTCCGCGACGTCTGAAGCCGCAAGAGACATGGGAAACATATGTAAGGGTCGCTGTAATCCCACCAGCGGCGTTGGACCAAGTATACACGTTCGCTCGCGCGAGACTTTCCACCGGCGAAATCATCCAATCGAGCAAAAATATCGATGTACCAAATTACGGGACGGTTCCTGGTGGGTCTCTTCGGCCGATCTGAAGGTTGATGGATTGATGTCTCTATTTAAGCCAAGTGCTACTTTGCCACTGGTCGGGACCCTTGGTAGCGGGAGTCCCGCTCCAAGCCGCGGACGAACCGTTCAACGGTGGACTCGAAAGTGTGGAAGAGACCCCGGCAACCCAAAGGCAAAGCGGTGGCCGCCATCGAAGCGAAACTTTAGGCCGCCGGAGTCTAAGAGGGGAGCGTATGGCTTGGGATGATCTAGGTGATCTCGAACATAGGTTGCAGCTGGCCTTGCAGCGATTCGATTGGGAAGCCGCGTACGAAGTGTGCCGGAACATCATCGATCGCCTGCCCGGCGAAACGGCACCCTTTCCAGCTCAAACGGCCAGGTCTCTTTTGCAGGCACTACGCCGGAAGTGCCGCTTTGCCGCTATGGGGTTGCTCGCCGAGGCCTTCCTGGAGTCAGGACTGCGTACGGCTCAAATTCGCCGGCTATACGGCCAGGCGCTAATCGATCAAGGTATGCTTTCGGGTGCCGAACCGTACCTGCGGGAACTTATCCAGGATCCGGAGACAAGCGTGGCGGAACAGGCGGAAGCACACGGCTTGATGGGGCGCATTTACAAGCAGCGTTATGTGGACGAAGCTGGAAAAGCAAGCCCTGAGCGAGCCCAGCGCAACCTGCAGCGATCGTTCGACGAGTATCAGTCCTCTTACAACGCCGACCCGAAAACCAACACGTGGCACGGCATCAATATGGTGGCTCTGCTCGCACGCGCGGAGAAGGACAAAGTCGCCTTGAAAGGCTCAACGAATTACAGGGCGCTGGCCCAAACCATTCTGGCTGCTCTGAACCAGAAGGAAGAAGAAACCACAGACGGACTGTACGCCTTGGACCTCGCCACCCAGATGGAAGCCTACGTGGCCCTTGGGCAGTTTGACCAGGCAATCAGGACTGCGAATCGATATGTCGTTGGGCCCGACGACTTTGAAATCTCCAGCTGTCTTCGCCGGTTGATCGAAGTCTGGCAGGTCAACAAAGAGGATCCGCCCGTCTACCAGCTGCTTGCGATCCTGTGTGCCGCTAAGCTTTTAAAAGAGGGCGGCGGTCTCACCGTGCCTATCCAGGAACTCTCCGCAAAAACATTGGTCTTGGGAGTTCCGGAATTGCAGCTGTTGACGAAGCTTACAAAGAGGCCTTTTCCTCTCTGAGATCCGTACCCAAAGCGCAAAGCCCTTCTCTTGGGCCACAAGAGGTTAACTTCTCTGGTGCCACTCTTCATAGCATTTGCGAAAGGGAGCGCGACCGGCATCAAGGCTACGATTTAAGTACAGATCGACAGTTGCACCAAAGTTGCGTCAGAACCGATTTAAGTACAGAGCGACAAAACTGGCTCGAATTGATGCCAGAAGATAATCAGGGGCATTTGACCGAGAGCGCAGACGCAATGAAGGCGTTTTCTGCTCAGATGATCGGTACTGGGAAGGTGGGAGTCATGTCTTTGGGGAGATAAGGGTACGTCAGAGGTGCTCGCGCTCGTCCGCTTCCGAAGCCTTATGACCGTTGTCGTTACGGCAATACCTACGTTGGTGCTAATGGTCCTTTCGTTGTTAGTCGTGGGCGAGCTTGTACACCAACAGACGCTATTGACTTTGCTTACAGTGGGGGGCGTGTTTTCCTACTTAACCGTGACGTGGTATATCTGGCGACGATTGTGGCCCAAGGGCTCTCTTGCTGCAGTCGCTGCAGTTGGGCACTTCAGGATATAGCTCGAGCTGCTCGAGCAGTCCCTCCAGCTCGACAAGATTAGCGGCGGCGACGCGGCACAACCAACTGGAGGTCAGTTCTCCCCTCCAACGGTCTGGGTGCCAAAGCGAGCTGAGTAGGAGCAAAGTCGATTAAGCGTTCGAATCAAAATGCTTAAGTGAGCGCATTTCCGCGTTTTCAGGCGACCGTACGCCGAGGGAGACTCATCGGTGCTCAGTCTACGTTTTAACTGAAATCGACAGTAAAGATTCGCCGCTCGCAACAGGCATTGCGGCAACGCCAGCGGCCGACGTGCACTCTGAGGATCACCGGATTGCCTTGGATAGGAAGGTCCTGCAGAGAACGCGAAACGGATTGACAGCCAGGACAGATAGCAGAGTCCTGGCCGTGAGCTTCCATGATCCACCCCTGGTCTGTCTTGAACACGCGACGAAGCGTCACGTTGCTCAGATCGGAGAAGAGGTTTTGCGTGAGATAACTGATTTTGTCATCGATTCCCGCAAAAGTACCGCAAGTACCAAGAGTGCACCAAAATTGCGTCAGAACCGATTTAAGTACAGTGCGACAGAAGCTCTGCCGGAGTTAGGTTGCTGCCATCGATACGGTAACGCCTCCAGCCTTACAGTTTCGCAAGTAAATGATCAAGCTGGGAAAGTTCGCCCGATCCAACTCTTCATCGCCAATATTAGTGCCAGCCAAAAGCCAGCGGTAGACGGGTTTGCAGCATCCTATTTCGCTTTTGGTACCTTTGTGGGAATTTAACCGATTACTCCTTCTTTAGCTCCTGCTGAGCACGTCTGAGGACAGCGACCTGATTTGGATCCTTCCAATCGCGCTTATTGAGGTGGGCTTGCGCCCTCATGATGGCTTTCTCAACTTTCCCCCGATGCGAGGAGCTAAGACTGCGCACTCCATTCAGCAAAGCGACTGCGGCGTGATAGCCAATGAACGGCTTTTCAGTCGCGATCCGGTCTGCAAGCCAAGTCAGATAAGTCGGGCTCGGGATAGCCTCAAGAATCGAAACAGCAGCAAGCCGTTCGCCGGCCGAAGAACTTTCAACCAAATTCTTAAGTAATGGACACTCGGGACGCGCCAGCGAACGCATCTTGGAGGCAATGACCTCCATCTTTTGCGTCCTGGGATCTCCGGCCGGCATTGAACGGCGTATGTCCTCATACTCTTTAGCCAATATCCCCATCTCGGTTTGGACTTCCTCCGAAGCCACGATATCCGCCGTGCGTTCTCCGGATCGCTCTACCGCTTCCGACGACGTGCCTTCTGAGGGAAACATCTTCCCAAGCATCGTGTCTGGACGAGAAAGCTCGAGCTCATGCTTAAGTGTGACGGTCTCGCCGTCTTCTTTCAGCACGTTTATTCGGATCGGGAATATTCCCCAACCGTGAGTTTTTAACTTAAAGTTTGACGTCCGGTCAGTGACAGTGCGAACGGGGTTCGCGAATGTGGAATGGAGCACATACGTCACACTCTTGATGTGGTTCAGCTCCTCCGCTGGTCCTTCAATCCAAATCGACCACTTCCACCAATTGTTGCCCTGATACTGGGAATCCTGTGCAATTTTCAGACTCATACAATTGGTTGCTTCTTGAGGGAAATAACTCGAGTATCCGGCTTCTGATATTCCGAAGCCCAAAGGAACTTTGCACCGTAGGATACCCGCAGGCGGACAAACCGCTCAGAAGGCAACTTCTTCAAGTAAACAAAAAGCCCTTCTTTCTGTTGGATAATATCCGTCGCACTTACATTGCTTTCCGTCCCGGTGTTGGCGTTTATTAACTGAAAAGTACATCGTAAGTTAGCATCGCCGATCCGCGGAATTATCGCCTTGATAAATTGCTCAGGTGCGAGTTGCAACGCATAAACATGCATTTCTGAATGCCATCTGGAAATCGTCTGCGCCAGTGCAAGCAGGCATCGATCACGCTCTTTTTCGTCGTAGAGGATGTGCGATTTGCCGATACCTATTCCCAATTGTGGATCAACACCTACCTCCCGAATTTCAACGAAGGGAATCTTTGGATCTTGGCCATCCGCTGTCGCGATCTCGTCTGTGACCCACCGGTGCGTTTTCCAGAGCCCATTTTGATCCGGATTCTCGCGATGCGTCGCGAAACCCATAAGCGCATCGCACTCCTTGATGAGGCCCCGAACTCCATCATCGAGGTTCTGACCTGAGATTTCCCTTCCAGCTACCGGCGCGTCGCCAAATGCTTCGATCAGCTTAAAAACAAGGTCTTCGACCCATTTGTCGCGGTCATTGTAACCGTAACCGACGAAAATTCTCATATCTTTAACGCGAGTTATCCGACCCACCCTTTGGAGTCAACAGGGGCATCTGCGCACTTTTATAGCAACCTCCGATGCCGCGCACAAGATTTGCCTGGAGACACTCTAACCGAGGCGCGATCGGGGCGCGATTTTGGAAGTGCAAGTTTAGCTTCTCTATATCTATAGGCGGATTTTCTGGTCTAACTAATTCGTTCGAACAATCGCTTTCGTGCTTTGAAAGGTTATAAGTGCTCTATCACCGACTTCAACTCGACCAGAGGGTTGTCCGTGCCTTCCAATAAGAGATTTTGGATGGCGCGGTGTTCGATTTACTCGGCAGGCTGAGGAGGCTTTTTTGCAAGCTCGGTTTCGATCTGAAGAATCCACGGGTTGGCCACTCCTTGCCGCTCGCGCGCTTCTCGAATCAGCCGCAGATTGCGCACGGTGGTTTCGGGTTCCCAGACTTCCCGAATAGCAGCAAGAGCATCCCCGAGGGCGTCCCCTGCTGCGGCTTCATTCTCGGCGATGACGGCGAGTTCGAGCAGGGTGGCGTAGTCCCAATAATCAGGTTTGCCGGAGGAGATGCGACGTTTCACCGCATAAGCGACGATGGATACGAGTTCGTCTTTGCGCGCGTCGGGTGGCTCGCGCAGCGTCATCAGTGTCACCGCGTTAACGCCGGGGTAGGCATCTCGCCAGTCCGCTTCGAAGCCCTTGAGGTAGGCAGCGATTGCTTTATCAAGCAGGCCCCGCGCGAGGACGGTGCTGCCGGCCTTTTTTGCGGCTTCCCACCGATCTTTGTAAACCCGGCCGAGGATACCATAGGTCTCGCTACTCGGTCCGCGCCGGTCGATGAGGTCGAGCAGAACTTTTTCCGCCTGCTCGCCTTTTCCAGCCCTGTTCAACGCGAGGGCGAGTTGCTCCTGCACGATAACCGTTTCTGCCAGCGGACGTGACATCTTCCCGACGAGTGCGATCATTTCGTTCCATCCCTTGACGGCGCGGTAGGAAAGGAAGAGATCAATAACAACAGAAGATTCAAGGTCGGCGATCCTTGGAATCTCCGCCTCGATCGCGCGGATTGCGTCAAGTCCACCTCGCCGCGCCTCAGCAAGTCGATTCCTAACCTCGGTCGAGTAATTGATCCGCTCGCGGAAAACGTCGGTCTTGAGTCGCTTGATATCTGGATATCCTTCGAGAAGCTGGAAGATTGGGCTGTCGTTCGCCGTTTGCTCACGCGCCTTCGTCAGAAGCGTGCTGAGCGCCTTGGCCGAGGACGCGGGATCGAGGGGTTTGCCTGACCCGTCAATCTGGTATGGCAGGGCACGAAGAAGCGCAACGTCAAAGGGCAGATGGGTGGTTCCGCCAAAGAGCAGAACGGTAGTGGCCGGGAGGACCGCGTGGCGGACGCCAAGTTCGTAAAAGACGTTAGCATTCGCCGTTGTAAGATCGGCCACCGCAAACTCGCACAAGAGCAGCCTCTCGAACATCGGTTTATGGATGATGCCGCCGACAACTTCCTCGTCCGCACGTATGGATTCGAGTTCGGCTGCTTCGATAGCCGGCTTGATGAACTCCTCATAAACGGCGTCAAAATCGATCGTTCGTCCGTCGGCATCGGGCTTCTTGCCGAAGGGCATCAATACGAAGCACAGGGGTTTGGTCATGCGAGTGATTTGTTGAAGGTTTGCGCCAGATCTGCCGCGACTTGCTTGCTTTTCAACTGCCGGGCGGTCTCGAGCGCCTGCATGTACATTGATTCGAGCTGCCAAGGATCAGGTTGGGTTGCGATCGCCTCGCGATAAAGCTGGAGCGCCTGAGGGAAATTGCCAATTAAAAGATTGGCCTCGCCTTGTGTTGCGAGTCGCCAGGAATCGGGGGCTATCTCGGTTTTTGCCGCCGCGGAGCAGTGTTCGAGGGCATGCCGCGCCCAGATTTGAGCGTCAGGCAGGCTGCCGTTAAAAACCAGATTCATAAACGCGATATTGATTGCGTGATAATACGCCTGCGCGGGATCCGACTTTTCCGATAAACCGTAGGCTTGGCTGTAAAGTTCCATGGCCCTCGTTGCGTCGTCCTCTCGCCGTTCGCGAAGCCAACGCCGCTTGAGGCGGCCGGCGAGCGTGCCCATGGCGTCTGTGGTTGGCTTTCCTCGAGCGCGCAGCAAATCGATCGCATCGTTCTGGCGTCCGCATTTTTCCAGGGCGATAGCGAGTTGGACTGCCGCCGCCTCATCTAACTGATCTTTGTGTGGCTCGAACAAGTCGATGGCTTTTTGAAATTCCCTTGCCTCGACGGCCAGACGTGCGCCGTCCCAGGGGCCGATTTGAGCAGTATCGCCGGAAAGCCGGTTGACCAAAAGCTGCACGCCGCGGTTATTCCTTTCCCGTGGACGAATGATCTCGAGATGATTGCCTGCAACAATGGCATGCACAGACTTGTCGAAGGGACCGAGCGACGATTCGTACGGGACAAATTCGTCGTTCTCCCCTGCAACCGCAGTGAATTGAAATGGCATATGCGAAGCGAATTGCGCCGACCAGTCCTTTCGGAGTTTGGTGACGAACTTGCCTCCCTTGGCCATGTCGCGTAGCTGCCGCTTCAGACGCCAAAGGAGGCCAGCTTTGGTGAGTCCACCGCTCGGCGTTCCGAAAAGGATAACGTTTTGGACGCGTGCCCCGAGATCGGCATAATCCAAGAGCGCTCGTTGGACCGGCAGACCGCCCATGCTGTGCGCGATTATTGCGAGCGCTCCGTAATGATCCAACGGCTGCAAACTGGTCGTCGTGTGCAGGAGCGTTGCCACCATGTCGAGATCGGGATCGGCGCTCCAGATTCCAGCTAGGTCGATGCGTAGGTTTGTCGAATAGCCGACGCTGAAAAGGTCCCAGCCGTCGACCGCCTTTTCGGCAGCCAGAAACGCGGCAAAATCTGCCCATGTATCTTCAGGCTTCCCAGTGAATCCGTGCACAAAGACCACGGCGGCTTTTTTACGCTGGTTGCGGTGCTCAATGAGTCCGGTTGTCGGTGGCATTTTTGCTGAAGTGGCAGCTTTCAAGACGAAAGCTTTGGAGGAACGGGACCGGTCCAAGAGGTCCGCCGGTTTCCTGGACCTGGCTCCGCGAGCCAGCCCGTTATCTGTTCTTCGGTTTGGGTTCCAAGATAGAGATCCTCGGCGACATCCGAGTACTGCGTCGGATGAAGCCAGCAGGCTGAATTAAGCGCATACGGCGTCGGTTGCTTCAACCGCCCATTTTCGTGAAGAATCCAGCGCGTTGGACGGCTTTTCTGGGTGACAAAGGCGATGACATGCGAGCAATTCAACAAGCCCATTTCGGTCACGTACGCGCTCCGAATCGGGTTGAGAAGCGTCCCATTGAGATTTGGATCCAGAATGTCGAGCCAGAAAAAGCTACGCATATCAGGTTACTGCGCAGATTGGTGTAATTTTATACACTAAGATCAACTCGATTGACTTCGTTGTCACCAGCCTTTGTTCCCTACCCCCCGGAAGAGCCTCATCAACTGACGTGACACAATTTCCGGATTATCCGCCCCAAAATCGTTGAAATCGCAACGCCGAACACGGCCGCAGCCGCCGATAACGCTTTTTCCCGGCCGGGATCGTACTCGGTTCGGTGATCGTCATCGCCGGCCCAATCCCAACGCTGCAGTAAAAAGCGCTTCCGGTGTCATCCTTTCTACTTCAGTCCACCGTCACCCAAAACGCAAATCCTGCGTGTTTGCCTCGTTAGAAGGTCCCGTCGGGTATGTGACGGCATTAATTTAACCCGCCTCTTATGTGATCTCGTTTCGATGATACCGAATGGTTCGGCAAGGCTGATCTCGAGGCACATGTCGCGCTCTGCCTTCGCGCTTCGTTTTCTCCTGACACGCAGCGAGGGATCTGTCCACGGTCGCGGCAAGCTTCTCGCGCTCGGCGTTTAGTTCGCGCTGCCCGCTGAGCAGCGCCGTCTGCGCTGTCGAATTGCAGCTCCCAAACTCCAGGGTGCTTTGCGGCGAGCTCTGTGATGACGGTGAGCAGCCCGAGAGCATTCAGGCCGAAATAGAAGTGGTTCAGGTTCTCACGAAAGCCGAAGGCGTATTGGTCTTTCGCTTGAGCCAGAAGAGCCAGAAAAATCGAGGCCAACGCCTCCGCTGCCTGCTCCGGACCCGGCTTTTCCGACCAAGCCTCCAGCCAGTGTGTCTTGGCATTCCGACCACGGAGCGCGTGGACTGCTGCCCAGTGCTCGGAGTTGTTCTTCGCTTTGATCGCACAGTCGAGCGCTTCGTCGAAGAGGGTGAGACGGTTGAGCGGGTTGAGCCGCTGATAGACCGTGCCGAGTATGGGACCAAAGGGATTCAGTGTTGCACAGTGATGCGTCTGTCGATTCCGTTCTTTGCACCACTTCTGCCAACTGCCTTCTAGCTCGTTCCCATGGACCTGATGGCGCCAGATGGCACCCCTTGCGCCACTTCCAGCTCGACAGCGGAACAGATGCGGGTGCAGCGGCGGCCAAACGGGAGGAATTGCTGCAGGCGATGGCTCATGGGTCGGCAGCCGCCTCGGGGCATCTGAATCTCTTGGGAGAGTACGATTTCTCGGGAGGACAGGCTCCAGGACTCGGTTGGAATCAAGCCCCCAAAACTGACCGACTAAACCAGGTCCCGTTATGGGAGTTCCGGATTGGCCGAAAATCCTTTACGCCCCGGCAGTTGGCAGGAATCCTATGGGACTTTACGTACCTTTGTGGGCTAACCTCGCTGGGCTCAATAAAGGCGAGGCCAGAAACGCGTTAGCCCGCGCCCTGTTCTTCTATCGTCACGGCGAGATCCGGGACCGCACCTTCGAAAACCAGCGCTACCGGGCCTCCGGACTCAACCTCACGATCGCCGCCATCACCCTCTGGAATACTGTCTATCTCGGCCGCGCCGTCGCCGAGCTTCGCGCCCAAGGCGAAACTCTGCCCGATGCGCTGCTCGCCCACATTAGCCCGCTCGGCTGGGAACACATCAGCTTCAATGGCGACTACGTCTGGCCGTCCAAACCGTTCAAGGATGGGTTTCGGCCGCTGAGAAATCCGCGCTCCGCGTTCCTCGATGCCGCTTAGCGTACGTTTTGGAACAGATTCTGCGATGACCCCTATTTGCGCCTGTCGCCCCGGGAATGGGCGTTGCATAATACGATTCATTTTTGGTAGAACCTACACGGAGCAGCGATGATAACGGTATTTCTTTCCTGCCATTTTGGCGAAGCGGACCGAGAGCTCGTGCGGCGCGCTGAAGGGCTGTTGGAAAGTCATAATCTCCGCGTGGTTACGGGCGAAGAACTTGGAGGTGGCGAACTGACCGCGGGGGTAATGGATCGAATAAAAAATTGCGATGCGCTGGTTGCCCTTATGACCAAACGCGAAGAGCCTCCAGACTCCGGAGGAACCCATCCATGGGTAGTAGATGAATTCAAACACGCGAAGAATCTGCGCAGGCCATCGATTGCGCTCGTTGCTCCTGGAGTTCAGGTCGTTGGGGCCTACCAAGAGCACGAACGGATCAATTACGACCCGGAGGACGCTGCCAAAGCCTTCTTAAAACTATCAAACACGATCGGGATATGGAAAAGACAAGCTGGCCGCCTTTTGAGGGTTCAGTTGCTTCCTCGGGACGTCGCCGAACAAATCGCGGGTGCGAATGGCAACGCACGATGCATGTATCGCCTTTGCGCCTATGACGGAACTTTCGGCAATTGGCAAGGGATCGATGCGATTCCGGAAGGCGACGGCACTTATGTTTATCTTAAAGGTATAACTGATGAGGCCCGCGTCCAGGTTCGTGCAGAAGTTTTAGGTATGGTCTGGAAATCGAGGGTACTTTCTCAATGGATGCCGGTCGAGCTTAGCCACTAGGAAAGCCTTTAAGGATGAGCGACCAAACGCAACTACAGGTCAGAAATTCCTCTCACAGGAACAGTCCTGGTCGATGGAATTGGGCTGTGTGGATTGAGGGGCCAACAGAAGAAATTGAGCAAGTTGATCACGTCGAGTATGTGCTGCATCCAACATTTCCTCAGCCCGTTCGAACGATTGGGGAGCGATCGACCAACTTCCGCCTCGATTGTAGCGGGTGGGGAGAGTTCAATATCCACGCCAAGATTACGAAGAAAAACGGTCAAGTTCTCCATTTAGATCATTGGCTAATACTCCGCGACATGACCGATAGCGATTCAACGCAAGTTGGAGTCAAAGGGGCTATTTCAGAGTTGGATAACTATTCTCCATTAAAAACAATAGTTTTTGTTTCCTACAGCAAGGCCGACTTTCCAGTGTTCAAAGTACTTCGTAAAGTCTTGGAAGATCACGATGTGCAGGTTATTACGGCTGACGCGTTAAGGCCAGGTCAGCCGTGGGAGAGGCAGATAAAATCTTTAATCGGGCATGCGCATGCGCTCGTCGCTCTACTTTCCGAGGAGCCCAGCCGATGGGTGGTCAGCGAAATAGCAGAGGCACAGAGACAAAATGTGACCGTTGTGCCAGTGCTCTTAGGAAATGTTCTTCTACCGAATAATATTGCGAAGTTGGAACCGATATTGATAAAGGACCGGAATAATTCAGAGGAAATAGTAGCCGTCGCGGAACAGCAGTTGGCCCAGGTCGGGCTGTAAGCAATGCGGGCCGCGGTTATCCACGCGTGGCGCCTTTAGAAGTTTTGTAGCCGCAGGAGATTTTGCGCGCGATCACCGCGGGGCGCAGTTGCGCGTGCTAACCACATCGGCCCGAAAACTCCGAACTTGCCGTCGTTTCGCCAGATTCTTTCGCAACTCCCGCAATCATCGCGCGCGCCGGGCAAACCACCCGCAAAAAGTTCTTCGAATTTTTACGGTCCCGATCCGCAACGCGAACACGCGAGCCGCCTACTACCGGGCAATCCAACAATCCAACAGTTCCTGGCATGGGCGGAGCGCGCGGGATATCAGGACCTCGAAGACATAGAGCCCATAACGGTCGCGGCCTATATCGAAATGCTGCAACGCCATGCGGCGCCGCCCACGGTCAAACAACACATGGCCGCCATCCGGATGTTGTTTTCCTGGCTCACCGAAAAAGGAGTGCTGGCCATGAATCCGGCCCGGGAAGTCAAAAGTAAGCGTCCCGTCGTCTACGATTTAAGGGCTCTGACGCAACTTTGGTGCACTTTGCGGGACCTGTGGCACGTTTGCGCTTGAGCCATAGCCAGCACTGGCGTCTTCTGCAAGACCTTCCTGTCCAAAGCATTCCGACGATCCGCAGGCTGCACCTCGGTGTCTGTTGTTGCCGGCATGCTGGTTGTGGGCGGTGAATCTTCAACGCGCGTCTCTTCAAGGCTTGCGCCCCGTACGCACGACAGGCCAAGCGATCCAGGCGAGATCATTGGTGTGGTGTGGCGTGCCCTCGGAGGGCGTCCTGGCCAGCGCTCGATGACGATATGCGCGCGCCGAAGTGAAAATCTGTGCTGAGAAACACACTCGGTATTGC
>Ga0209656_10000905_pt1 | contig 19127 bp, 11 predicted proteins | sample BogFormECP12_OM2_FD_188239 | JGI IMG/M metagenome (GOLD analysis project Ga0209656, IMG submission 188239) | Bog forest soil microbial communities from Calvert Island, British Columbia, Canada - ECP12_OM2 (SPAdes) (version 2) | ecosystem: Environmental > Aquatic > Freshwater > Wetlands > Bog ... | reverse complement strand
TAAGACCCAACAGGCCAACGTCCATAGTGTTACCAAAGTGGGTCCATTTCCCGAAACGGGCTCTAAGTACAACTGTGGCAATTACTTACAAATTCCGGTCGAGAATGGCTGCGCCCGAAAGTTTTCGGTGGTTCTCGTGCAACCACTGATGTTGGAGGGTTACAGAACCTCCGTAACATTATGGACCTCGAGAGTTCCAAGAGTGCAGCAGTAGAAGCAAACGGTAGATGTGAACGTGTTGCAACACTTCATAAAGGAGCTAATATGAAAAAGAGCTTTTTAGTCCTGTTAATGATTCTGGCCGTAGCCGCGTTTGCTGCTGCTCAGGGTCCGAATTATGCGCCGCCGTCTGACGTCCTCGGCGCCCACCTCAATTACGGCCGTGGCTGCGCAGCTTGCCACGCGCCACACAGCGGCGCATGGGGTAACGGCGCCAACAAGTCCGGCGACACCACCGCTGGTACCTCGATTCTGTGGGGCCAGGATGTGGGCGCACTGTATGGCAAGACCATCATCACGGGCAGCACCAACGGCACGACCGGCTACACGGAAGTTCTGCCGGCCAGCATGGCTGCTGGTACTCCCGATGTGAATGGCCTGATCACCTGCCTTAGCTGCCATGACGGCAACTATGCCCAGGGCGCCATGATGAAGAACCAGGTTTATGAGACGCTGCCAAGCACCTACGGCGGATACAACAAGATTCCGACCTTGCTCGGAGCCAACGGCGACGGCGCCAGCAGCTACCTGGCCACCCACCCGGTGGGCTTGAATGCCACCGTTGCTTGCGGCGGACAGTGGAATTGGGACTGCACCGAGACCAATGGCGTAATCACGATGAATGGTCCGAATTCCTCCCAGTTCGTTAAAAACTATGGCTTCTTCGTGTCCCTCAGCGCCTACAACAACACCGCTGTGGTTACCTGCACGACCTGCCACAACCAGCACATCATGAACGTCGTCAAAGTCACCAATGGCGCGAAGAGCGGCTTGGCGTCCGGCACCTACGCGACGATGTTCTTCGTCATCGGCCCCTACAACCCGGCCAGCGGCACAGGCGGATCGAACCAGACCGCGCAATTCTGCCGTCAGTGCCACGGTGGAGAAGCGAACGAGTCGAACGGAAGCTACGTTATCCCAACGACTTTCTAAGCTGTCGGCTGGTACACACGGGGGAGAGGAAAACTCTCCCCTATTTTTTCGACCGAATTCTGTGTGAGGATAGATCTATGAACCGCCAACCATCACCATTCATGCGAACCCTGATGGTCGCGAGCCTCTCAGCAATCGCTCTAACCCTGGCGATCGCGGTGACGGCAACGGCCCAGCAGCTCGCCGTCTCCCACACTCCGACTGCCGTGGCGTCTCAACCCGACGCCGGGATGCAAGTCACGGGCAGGCCAGTGGCGCGAGTCAACGGAACCGTATTGACCGATCGTGACCTGCAACGCGAGATTTTCACCTTGTTTCCCTACGCGGCGCAGCACAACGGGCAAGTGCCACCAGAAATGGAGCCGCAGCTCCGCAAGGGCGCTCTGCAAATGATTGTCTTCGAAGAGCTGGTGTACCAGGAAGCGTTGCGCCGCCAGATGACAATACCTCCGGCCAAGTTGAAAACGGCAGAAAGCGACTTCCGCGGCCAATTCAACAGCCCGGCTGAGTATCATCAATTTCTGGTTTCTGAGTTTAAAGGTTCGGAGAAGGCTTTAGACGAGAAGATAAAGCGTTCTTTGCTGATTGATGCCCTGCTCAAGACCGAAGTCAATGCCAAGTCAACAGTCTCGTTGGCCGAGGCTCGGGCTTACTATGACAAGAATCCGGCCCGTTTTGAATACCCCGAGGGCTTTGCCATACAGACCATTTCGTTCCTGCCTCCTGAGAAACCCACGTCCGACAGCTTGAAAGAAGAACGCAAGCGCGCCGAAGATGCGCTGAAACAGGCCAAATCGACAACGAACTACGAGCAATTCGGGATGCTGGCGGAAAAAATCTCGGAAGACGACTACCGGGTGATGATGGGCGACCACAAAAGAGTGGACCGCGCAAAACTGGCGCCGCAGGTGGTGGACGCGCTGCTCGCCATTAAAGAAGGCGAAATCACCGGCATCATCCAGATCGAGCAGGCCTATACCATCGTTCGGCTGAACCAGCACATTCCGGCGGGGAAGGTGAAGTTTGCCGATGTGAAGGATAAGCTGCGGAACGAACTGCAACAGCAGAAGCTGAATGCAGTGCGCGCGGCCCTGGACAAGAGGCTGCGAAAGACGTCGAAGGTGGAAGAACTCTAAGATTCGACCAGCCCTCGCCAGCAGAGCGAAGGACTGCACTGCGCAGGCCTTTCGCTCCGAGCGTTGCATGGGTGACAGCCCCGGGCGACACCTCCAATTCAGGCGTTTTTTCTCTCATCAAGCTTGCGCCAAATCCCTTGTCCTCTTGAGGTTAGCTGGGTTATATCCCCCAGAACCGACGGTCTAATTCTTTTCCAAATTCCTTAGTTTGTTGCTGGGCAATGGTTTAGCCAAGTGCCACTTCTGGCGGGATACGTGCTTTTGTTCCATTAGAGGAAAGCGATGCCGGCTGCCTTTCAACTGGGAAGCACCACACCCACCTTGAGGCAGCCAGATATGGGAGGGGGACCGCAGTCGCGCCGCTGTGGGGAAGCCAGGAAAAAGCAGATGCTGAACCAGTCCGGAGACTGGAAGAAGTTGGTGAGTATGAAGGCTGCTTACCTAAATATCGCCTTGACTTTGGCAGGGGTGCTCCTGCTGGCGCTGCCGGCTGCGGCGCAACTGCGGCTGGGTGAAAGCAGCAATAACCTTAGCGGCACTCTCTCCACGGGATACAACGCAGACTACGGAAATCTGATCCCTTCCAGCCACAGTTTGTCGTTCGGGGGCACGGGGACGCTATCGGGTTTTTACTACAATCCCAACTTTCTCTCTTACACAATTTCGCCTTACGCGAATCAGGCGCGAGACAACTCAGGTTTTCAATCCATCTCCGACGCGAGCGGGGTGAATATGAGCAGCTCGATTTTCTCGGGCAGCAGGTTTCCCGGCTCCATCACCTATGCCAAGTCCTACAACAGCGAAGGTAATTATTCAATCCCGGGAATAGCCAACTATACGACGCACGGCAATAGCGACAACTTCGGCATCGGCTGGTCAGCGCTCGTGCCGGACTGGCCTACCCTATCTGCCAGCTTCCAGACGGGAAGCAACCAATACTCGATCTACGGTTCGAACGACAACGGAAGCACCAATTCCAAATCGTTTAGTCTACGGTCGTCCTACCTGTTGAGGGGCTTCAACCTGAGTGGCTTCTTTTCGGATGGCGACTCGCACTCGGATATACCTCAACTTCTTCAAGGTTCAACGCAGCCCGAGACCTCGAGCTCCAACAGCCGAGGGTATGGATTTGCTGTGGGGCACTCGTTGCCGCTTAACGGCGGGTTTTCCGGAACCTTCAACCGTAACGATATCGATTCCAACTTTCTCGGCTACAGCTACAATGGCACGATCGATACGTATACCGGGACCGCAGCCTTTCAGCCGACGCAAAAATTCCATTTTTCCGTTACGACAGACTACTCCGACAACCTTACCGGTACCTTGTTCCAGGCCATCACCGGGTCGGGAGGAGTCGTCACGCCGCCGGCACAAGGGGAGTCCTCGCACAACTTCGACGTACAGAGCTACGCCAGCTATTCGATTGTGCAGAACTTGCAAGCACTGGCCTCAGCTGATCACCGCCAACAGTCTTTCGAGGGCAAAAACTACGGAGCTGACACTTACGGCGGCGGCCTAATCTATGGGCGGATTTTGTTTGGCGGCAACCTTAACGCCGCCCTGACTCTCAGTGACAACACTACTAGCACTTCCAGCGCGAAAGATCTCGGGATCAATAGCACGATCAACTATAACAAGCGATTCGCTGGCTGGACGGGGAGCGTGTTCGCCAACTATGCACAAAATGTGCAGACGCTGCTGATCACCTACACGTCCTCCTTTTACGGATACGGTGCCAACATCCGGCGCCGCTGGGGAATGTTTGGCTGGACCGCGGGCGCCAGCATCAACAAAACAGGATTGACCGAGCAGGCAGGTACCTCGAGCAGCAGCCAGAGTTACAACAGCTCCGTGGGCTATTCGAACTGGATCAATGTCAACGCAACTTACTCGAAATCGAACGGAAACGGAATCGAGACGGGAGCTGGGTTGGCCAGCACGCCGACACTACAGCCGGTTTTGAATCCGAATGATCTTATTCTTTTTGACGGCTCGAGCTATTCGTTTGGCCTGAGCAGCAATCCCAAGCGCAGGCTGACGATCGCGGCAAGTTTCGGCAGGGCATACGGGAACAGCAACGTGGTCGGGATCACCTCATCGAACAACATGGAGCAGATCAATACGCTCATACAGTATCAGTTCCGTAAGATGTACTTCACGGGCGGGTACAGTAAACTGAACCAGAGCTTCAGTGTGTCCGGCTCAGCGCCAGACAAGATATCGGCGTTCTATTTCGGGGTGTCGAGATGGTTCAACTTCTTCTAGCCCGCCGTGATGTTCCAAGCCGAAGCAGAGAGCGAATATAAGATGCGGGTCGCGCGCCGGCTAAAGTCGGTTGTTGATTTACGAATGGCGGTTGTTCTGACGCTGGTGGTTCTGATGGCGCTTCTGCTGGTGCCCGGGATTCCCGCCGCCTCGCGGCAACCGAAACCCAATGCTGATGAACTCGGACCTCCTACGCTCGAACTGGAGGGAGGCCGGAAGCTGCTCTACGAGCGAAGCTTCGGGTCGGAACGCGAAGTGAAGCCGAAGCGCGGCTTCTGGAACCGGCTGGTTGACGTTATAGCAGGTGAGCCGGAGTTCAAGAATCTGGTCCGGCCCTACAGCATTGCGGTGGATTCGCATGGGCGGATCATCGTCACGGATCCGGGCGCTGCTGGGGTTCACATTTTCGATTTCGCACAACAGAAGTACAAGTTTATCGAGCGCCGCGACAAAGGGAAGGATGCGATGCTCGGCCCCCAGTGCGTTGCGGTCGATGCGCAGGACAATATCTACGTCACGGATTCGGAGACGGGCAAGATCTTCGTGTTCAACTCCGGCGGAAAATATGAGCGCGCGATTGGCAGCCTGAAAGGCGGGGAAGGATATTTCAAGCGTCCCACCGGAATCGCGGTGGACTCGGCAACGCAGCGTATCTACGTGACGGACACGCTGCGCGACAAGATTTTCATGATGGATATGCAGGGAAACATTCTGCAAACCATCGGAAAGAAGGGCGATGGCGACCTGGAATTCAATTTGCCGACCGAGCTGCGATTGGATGGCGACAACCTGATCGTGGTCGACGCCATGAACTTCCGCGTACAAGTACTGGACCGCTCGGGGAGTTTTCGCTATTCGATCGGACAAGTCGGCGACAACAGTGGCAGCGTGTTTCGGCCGAAAGGAATTGGAGTCGACTCGGAAGGGGATTTGTATATCGTCGATGGCCTGTGGGGAGTGGTGCAGGTATTTAATCGCCAGGGAGATTTGCTTTATTACTTCGGAAAAAGAGGCACGCACGCGGGAGAGTTTCAGCTGCCGGCGGGATTGTTTATCAACCACGAGGACCGGATTTTTGTGGTGGATTCCTTTAATCGCCGCATTCAGGTGTTTCATTATTTCGGTTTGAAGAAGGCCAAGGAAGGAATGTAGTGAGGTTCAAATTCTCATGCGTGTGCCTGACGGTGATTCTGGGGGCAGGGACTCTGCTCGCCCAGTTCACTGGCGACGTGATCGGCTCGCACGATCTCGGCCCAGGCAGCAAATCGCCCATAACCGGCGCCCGCACTGATTTCTGCATGTATTGCCACGAGCCTCACAATGGCGTCGGAGGGCGAACTCCACTGTGGAATCAGAAGCTGACGGTCCAGAGCTACAGCTTATACACCAGCGATACCGAAACAAATCGTGGGACCCAGCCGATGATGGGAGCCGACAGCAACTTATGCCTCTCCTGCCACGACGGGACCGTGGCGCCGGGAACTACGGCGGCGTTTGGGCAGGTCACGATGTTCGGATCGATGTACAACTACGACGTGTTTGGTACTAATCTGCAGCCGTCGCATCCGGTCGCTTTTGCGTTGCCGTTGAAAGATAACGTCGATTTAATTGCATCGCTGGCGGCAAAGGGCGCGACGGGAGATCCAACCGGGGCGGTTCGTCTTATCAATGGCAACGTTGAATGCACGTCTTGTCATAACGCCCACGTGCAGGCTAAGGATCTGATATCGCAGAATTTTCTGGTCCGGGATAGTTCGAACGGCCAAATGTGTTTGGCTTGCCACGACCCGACCCGCCAAATGGCCGGCAAAGTGAACCCGCTTTTGGATTGGGCCACCAGTGCCCATGCCCTCGTGCAGAACAAGATTTCGCCGCAAGCGAACGTGGGAAGCTACAACACGGTGGGACAAGATGCGTGCATTTCCTGCCACGCCCCGCACAATGCCCAGGGACCGGCGCGATTGCTTCGCGGACCCAACGAGCAGGATTGCATCGCATGCCACAACGGGGGTGCGAATATCACGCCCGCGCCGCCGAGCGTCTTCGCCGAGTACGCTGCGCCTAAGGTCGGGCATCCTTTCCCGACAACAACGAATCCTCACGACGCCGGTGAGACTACGCTGTTGAATAACAACCGGCATGCGACCTGCGTGGATTGTCACAACGGTCATGGGTCAGCCCAGGTGGGAGTATTTCCGCCGCCTCCCCGGGTCCGTGTTTCTCAACGGGATGTCGCCGGAATCAGCGCGACCGACGGAATGTCTATCGTAGCGCCGGTGGTAAATCAATACGAGAATTGCTTCCGCTGTCATGGAAGCAGCTCCGGAAAAGCGGTTCGGCCGATGTATGGATACCTGCCGGTGCGTGCGGCTTCCGCCGGAGACCCGTTGAACATCATCCCTCAATTCAGCGCTACGGCTTCTTCGAGCCATCCAGTTACCCACGTTAGCAACAGCTCTCTGCCTCAGCCCAGCTTGCTGACAACGATGCTGAATCTCGACGGCGTTACGCAGGGGCGCGCAATGGGAACGCAGATATTCTGCACGGACTGCCACAACAGCGACGACAATCGCGAGTTCGGGGGCGCAGGGCCGAACGGTCCGCACGGTTCCAAGTGGACCCACATTCTGGAACGCCGCTACGAATTCAACCAGGCGGTAGCGCCGGGCCAACTGATCACAAATCTATTTCAGAATCCTGACCTGAGCGTGAACGGGCCCTACGCGATGTGCGGCAAGTGCCATAGTCTCGCCAGCGTCATGACGAATACCAGCTTCAGCCAGCACCAGAGCCATATCGCCGCCGGTTTCACTTGTTCGGTCTGTCACACCGCACACGGAATGGGAGGCGTGAACCCGAATATCAGCGGGCAGCGGCTGGTTAATTTTGACGTTAACGTGGTGGCTCCGAATGGCGGCTTTCCGATCTCCTACAACCGCGCCACCAATACATGCACGTTGACCTGCCACAATACCTCGCATTCTCCCAACGGCAATGTTGCTCCCGCGACCGGCGGCAGCGTGCTGAAGAAGTGAGGACTTGAAGATGGCGACCGCAGCGGCCGTGGAGACCAGTTTTGAAAAACCTGTCTCGATACTCGACAAGCTCACCTATCCTGTCGCTTTAGTCGCGTCGTTGTCGATTTGGTTCCTGGCAATCAGAGCGCCCCTGTGGTTGGACGAGACGCTCGCCTACTGGCAGGTCAGCGGCGGCTTTGCGAAGGTCTGGAGCCGGTCGGCGCTCATGCCTTCTTCGATCGGCTACCTTTACACCCTGTGGTTTGCAAAATCGATTCTGGGCAGCAGTGAGATCGCGCTCAAGATTCCATCAACATTGGCGATGCTGGGCGCGGTTTACTTCTTGTTTCGGGCTGCACGCCAGTTGTTCGATTTGGAGTTCGCGTTTCTGAGCTGCATCTTCTTCGCTCTGGAATACAACGTAGTCTTTGCCGCCACCGACGCGCGCCCGTACGCATTCGCCTTGCTGGCCACGAACGTTGCGATTTTTGCCTTCGTTCGTTGGATGACGCGACGACAGATGCGGGAAGCAATTCTGTTTGGCGCGGCGGCGGCGGGAATTCTCTATTTTCATTACCTGTTTGGAGCGATCCTGCCGGCGTTTGCGATTTATTATCTGGTGGCACGGCATCGATCGATCAAGACGGATTTACGGCAACTGGCCGCGGTGCTGATTACTTTTACTCTGGTTGCCTTGCCGCTGGTTTTTCGTGTTGCGGGTTTATATCAAACCAAGGTCATCCATGTTGTTCAGGAATTGCGCCACCCTGGTCTGGCGGCACTGAACACGCTCGCGCCGATGCAGACACTGATTGGTTTTGGAATCGCGGCTCTGGTTGCGGCGCTGGTGCGGAAAATAAGGTTTCCTGGACGCGAATCTTTCCCGGCGATCCTGCTCTGCCCTTTGCTGGCTTTGGTCCCAGCCGGTGTGTTTTTCGCCGTCAGCGCTGCGACCCCGGTGCATCTGGTCATCCCCCGCTATCTCACGGTCACAGCGCCGGGCAGCGCCCTGACCTGGGCGTTATTGACGACTTACATCGATTCCCGCGCGTTGCGGCAGATCTTCTGCGTGGGCCTGGTGGGAATCACTTTGTTTGAAGCCTACAGTTCGCCGCTCTCTCGACATCACGAACTGAATTTCAAACAGGCGCATGCGTTCGTAAACGCGAATATTGCCAAGGATGAAGGCAGCGTTCCAGTACTCGTTTGTAGCGCATTCATCGAGTCCGACCATACGACCGAATTGGGGAACAGCAACGGCGAGAATCCCCTGTACTCGCAAGTCAGCTACTACCCGATCCATGCCCCTCTGGGCTTCCTTCCCATGGATCTGAACGATGAGACAATCCGGGTTGCAGGCCAAACCGTTCTGGAGGCCGCACAGCGGCACCAGAGGTTCATCTTCGTCGTGCCTCCCTCGTCGTATCCGACGTTGCAGTGGCTCGGCAACTACGCGCAAGGCGCATTTACGGCAGAAATTCTCGGGGAGTTTGAGGAAATCCTAGTGGTTGAATTTCGGCCGGTCGCAGGAAACGAGTAAGATCGCCCCCTATTGTCGGGGACCTACCGCGGGCGTTATTGCGAGCCGTCGTAGAGATTCAGATGGTTCCGCTCGAGGAAGTCCAGTTTTTCCTGCAAGTGGGTCTTTTCCGGATCGGGATAGATTTGGAAACCAGTCAGAGCGGTGCACTCATAAATGTCGTGCCGAGCCAAGTAGCACTCCCGCCAAACACGTTTGCCGCTACTAAAGTGCTCATTGTCCGCTGCGTCTTTGCGGTTTAACGGAAGGGCCCCGATCGTGGCAAAGACCACCAAAGCCAGAACAAGGGAAAAGCGAAAGTCCCTGCTGCGATTCGACAAGGCGTAGAGGTACACGCCGAACAGTCCCAGAATCACGTACAGCGTGTATCGCGAGGTGCCTGCGGCCGCGAATCCCAGACACATGCGCGCGTAGGAGGCATTGAGGCAAAAGATCCCGCTGTATGCCAATAACGCGGCGATAGCAGCATCGCGGGACCATTGATCCGACCTCTGGGAGAACAATCTCTTGGCCGTAACCGAAAGCGCAACCAAGAACGACAGCAAAACAATCGAGCCGATCAGGGTTGCAAGCGGGAGGCTCAATGTTCTGAGACCGCCAGCATGGGCGAACATGAGGGCTATAAACCATGGGTACGCGAACGGATTTTTGGGGGCAGGCGTGGGGCACTCCACGCCCAACGTAAACCTGTAGTTAACAAAGAATGATGCCAGCGAGGCAATCGATATCGCTAAGGCCGCGGCCGTACCCCGCTGATACTTGGTCGACAGATGGCGAGTGTTTGCATAGTAATCGAGCGCGAGCAATACGGGAGTCACGGGACCGATGAATATCCCGAAGCCGCTGTAGATCATGAAAAAATTCACCAGCAAAAGGCAAATGTACTTCCAGTGATACGTTCGAATTAACCAGCAAAGGCAATAAAGAACTATCAGTAGCAACGGCAAGGAGCCCTGGGACGGATTGGGTGACCACAACAGGGTTTCATACTGCAGAGGACTGAAAAAAAGTAAGGGGATTACGACGTCACTGTATCCGACGCTGCCGTAGAGACGCACCTTGAGAAGCAGCGCCAGCAGGGCCACAAAGACGATAAGCGCGCCGAGGAGGAAAGCTTCGTAACGGCCATTCCAGTGAATCAAGGGTTCGACTGCTTTTTGCATCAGCGCGCCCAAGCCCTGCCGGTGCCATCCGTGCTGCCAGCGGAACATCTCCCAGACAGAGTGCTGCTGGAAGAGCGTAGCGTCGTCAAAATCCCATGGGTCCCAAAACAACACGTTAACGGCGTTGCGCGAAATGAGACCGAAAAAGCGCACGCCCAGTAGAAGGTAGGCGCCCAAAACCAGAAAAGGCGGCAAGTGTTTTTCCATGCCCTCCTTGTCGGCGCTCATCATACCCAGGTCCTTTGCGATGCTCGGAATGACAGCACGAAGAGAAATGACGGCCCGAAGCTTCCTAACGCCTTACGAACACCACCGCGAGATCATCTTCGTAGATCTTCTGGAAGCGTTGATCCCCGCGCAAGATCATGGCAAGAGGTTTCGTCCTGTCCAGAAGAACCACGCCCGCCTCATTCAGATAAGGATCATTGACGTACGAGTCGTCGCCTCTTTCTGAATTGAAAAAGAGAAAGTCGAGTTCGTCCCCGTAAAGATCGGTGCGGCCATCGATCGCCACCGGATAGTCGGGCATATACCAGGTGAGGAAGCCGCCCCAATCGAAAGTGTTGTAGAGCGGCCCCGGCTGCGGGTTTTGGCGAAGAAAGTTAACGGCTTTAATGGGAAACACGTCGCTCATGGCGGCGTCCAGACCGCGCGTAGTGAACCCGGTGTTCAGGGCGATGAGATACATGAGCAGAGCCAGCACCGCTGCCAAGACCGCCTTTTCAGGAAAAGTCTCGTCGGGTTCGCGCTCGGCATCCTGGCTCCAGGAGTCGGCAAGAAGAGCCGCGGCGGTAATGCAGAGGAACCAAGAATCGCGCATGGTGCGGAAGGCGACAATGCTCACGACAGTGAGGAGCGACAGTTTGAAAAGATCGACGCGCCGCTGCCGCCCCAGAATGAAGAACGCCGCGCCACCGAGCAAAAGTTCCACGTAGTGGCTGAAGGCACGAAACGTAAGGGCCCGGAATTCGCGAATGAAGACGTAAGGAAACTTGGAACCTGCGTAGGCAAAAACCACGGGATAAAGATGATAGGTGTAAGGGCCCACGCAGGTGGCGAGCCCACAGGCGGCTAAAACGAGCAGAACCTTGCCTGCGGGAAGTTTGGAGGGCAGCGCAAAGTCTGGGGCAAAGCCAATCTGCGCAGCTAGATGCTGGAGCACGTGCACTCCGGCGAACAATGCAAGTACGAAGAAGCCGTAAATAAATTGAATGTGGCAGTTTGCCCAGACCAGAAACACTAAAGGTAGCCAGTACAGAAGCTGCATGCGACCGGTGCGATGTGACTCCAGAAGCAGGGTGAGCGTCACGGCGAACAAGATCATCGAAATAAATACCGGCCGCGGCATCAGGCTGAACAGGAATGCCGAGCAGCTGACCGTGGCAAGAACGGACGCAACCCAGAACCTTCCCGAAATTCTGCGGACCATCCAGTAGACGGCATAGGCAACGGCCACAGTCAGGACTGTGCCAAATATTCCGACGCCGACGAGACCGAACCACGCATAGGCGCGAGACAGTAGGACCTCATACCCCCAACTGTAGGCGGACCAGGGGCGATTGGCTGCCGTGCGCGAAAGGATTCCAGTGTGAGGAAAGGCGTGGTGCTCAACGATCCAGTCGCCCACCTTCAGGTGCCACCAGATATCGAGATCGAGCACGGAGAACTTCAACAACATGGCGCGGGCTGCCACTGCGGTCAACAGGCAGATCAAGACAAGCATCTGGATGAGCCGTCGCTGCAACAGTCCCCACAGCTCTTGCCCAAAACTCATGCTCTGGAGTTTCTCACGCGCGGCCAGTTCGGAAACTACCTCGAGTGAACGAGAGGACTCCGAAGCCGTGGTTTCCTTAGGCCGTGTCACCGTCATTGCACTGTCAAACCTACGGTGGTGATGGTTACCGGGTTGGACTGCCCTGCTGTTGCCCCTTGCACTTTGACGTTGTAAGTTCCGAGTTCAGGATTGGTGCCAGAAGAATTCGAGCTTCCTGAGCCGCCGCAAGCCGTCAGCATCAAAAGAAAAACGCACGCTCCGGCGAGCTTTGACCGTGGGCGTCGTTTATTTCGAGGTCGGATACTGGCGAGTAAAAGACCGGCCAGCGGGAAGAAAGAGAGGTAGAAGTGCAGCCCCATCCCACTTGGGGTTCCCAGGGACGCCGAACCGGTGGGAACGGTGATGGTGAGTGAGAACGGTACGGCTTGAGTCCCCGGAGTAATCTTGGCGGGCGAAAAACTGCAGCTACCACCTGGGGGCAGTGAGGCTTGAGAACACGAAAGCGTGAGAGGCTGGCCGGGAGCACCCGTATTCGCATTCAACAGAAGCGAATAGGTCGCCGTTCCGCCGGGGGAAATAGTTTGCGGCGCAGGCTGAGCGGCGGTCGGCGCGCTGACAATGGTCACCGTGGCTGATCCCGTCGACTTGCCGTCGGCTTGCGAAAGCGCAGTGATGGTGACTGTGGCTGGGGTCGGAATTGCGGCAGGCGCCTGAAAGAGTCCGGTCGTGGAGATTGTCCCGAGCGTCGAATTGCCGCCCAGCGTTCCGTTCACCGACCATGTGACCGCCGAATTGCTGCTTCCAGCTACCGTGGCCGTGAATTGCTGCTGGGTGCTGACCACCACGCTGACGGGATTGGGTGAGATCGTGACAAAGAGCGCCGGTACTAGCTGGCGGATGCGCGCATTGTCCATATCCGCAACATATAGATTGCCGGCGGCATCGCCAAACACGCCCGAAGGCGAGTTAAGTTCCGCGAGGGTCGATTGGCCGCCATCGCCGGAGAATCCTTGCGTGTTGCTGCCTGCAACGGTTTGAATGTTGCCCGTAGCTGCAAAAACCTCGCGAATCACGAAATTGTCTGTATCCGCGATGAAGATGTCTCCTGCGGTGTCGACGAACACGCCGTAGGGAGTATCCAGCACGGCGCTCGTAGCGGCCGAACCGTCACCGGAGTAGCCACGTGCTCCAGTTCCGGCCACGGTGGTTATGGTGCCGGTCGATGCGGTCACCTCGCGAATGCGATTATCGAAGGTATCGGCGATGAAGATGTCTTCCGCCGCATCGAGGAACACGCCGGTTGGAAAGTTGAGCTGCGCGCTTGTGGGCGCTCCGCCATCTCCACAGGTTGCGCCGGCAGGAGTGCACTCCGTGTTATTGCCGACCACTGTGGTGATGATTCCGGCCGACGATACCTCGCGAATAACATTGTTTCCTGTATCGGCAATGAAAATATTTTCCGTGCTATCGACGAAAACGCCGTAAGGACTGCTGAGTTCAGCAAGTGTGGCTGCTGCGGTGTCACCGGAGTAGCCGGCTGTTCCAGTCCCCGCCACGGTGGCGATGGTGAGCGACGAAATCGCGACGCCGGCAACCGTGATCGTTGCTGTGGTGGTGTTCACCACGCGGATGCGATTGTCTTCAGTGTCTGCGATGAAGATGTTTCCAGAGGCATCCAGGAACACGCCTTGAGGATTGTTGAGTTGCGCGCTGGTAGCAGCCTCACCATCGCCGCAGGGTGCGGTAGAGGAAGCGCATATCGTAATACTGCCCGCTACAGTTTGGATATCGCCGGAGGCGGCTACCACTTCGCGAATGGCGGAGTTGTCCGAGTCAGCGATGAATATGTCTCCCGCGGAGTCAACCGACACAGATGCGGGTGAGCTCAACTCGGCGTTCACGGCCAACCTCGTGTCGCCGGAATAGGACAGGGTGTTATTTCCGATGATGGTCTGAATGGTTCCGGCCGTTACCTTGCGAATCACGAAGTTGTCGGTATCGGCGATGACAATGTCGCCCGAGCTATCGACGACCACATTGCTCGGGTAGTTGAGTGTCGCGCTGGTCGCGGTGGCGTTGTCTCCAGTGTAGCCAGCCGTTCCGAGCGTGCCTGCAACGGTCGTAATAATGTTGATGGTTGACGCCGCCACCTCGCGAATCGCGAAATTGTTTGTATCGGCGATGAAAATGTTTTCCGAGCTGTCCACGAACACCCCATCCGGAGCGCAGAGGAATGCACTGGCCGCCAGCCCTGCATCGCCTGTGAATTGGCAGGCGGTACCGCCATCTGCCTGGTAGTAAGCGCCGGCTACAGTTTGAATATAGGCTGGCGGGATCACAACTCCAGCAATCGTAGTCTGCGTAGTAGCGGGATTCACAACGCGGATGCGGCTATTGTCAGTATCGGCGATGAAGATGTTTCCCGTGGCATCGACAAACACGCCTTCGGGAAGTGCAAGTTGTGCACTGGTGGCTGGGCCGCCATCGCCGCAGGGTGTGGTGGGATCCGGGCAAATCGTTTCGTTTCCGGCGACGGTTTGGATGTAGCCGTTCGAGGCTGTGACTTCGCGGATCGCAGCATTGTCGGTGTCCGCGATGTAGATGTTCTCGGCGCTATCCACAAAAACGCCGTATGGATCGTAGAGTTGCGCACTGGTCGCAAGGCCACCATCGCCCGAATAGCCGGCGGCGCCCGTGCCGGCGACCGTAATGATGTTGCCGTTCGAGGCTGTGACCTCGCGAATTACCGAATTCTGCGTATCCGCGATGAATATGTTTCCCGAAGCATCCACGAAAACGCCTTCGGGACCGTCGAGCGCGGCGCTGGTTGCAGGTCCGCCGTCACCGGCGTAGCCGTGAGTGCCATTGCCGGCCACGACGGTGAGGTTGTTTGTTGTGTCGACCTTAAAGATATGACTCGAATGCGAATCCGCAATGTAGACGTTACCCGCCGCATCGAGCGCGACGCCGCCCGGATACCCGATGCTAGCGTTGAGCGCGGTTAGATTGTTCGGACCGCCTCCGGCGACAGTACTGATGGCATACTGGGCCAGCGAAACTCGCGGAGCGAACAGGACGAGCGCAAGAGCAACACTGAACAGGAAAGGGGAGTTCTGGCGGCGCATGATCACTTCGCCTCCCTACCGGAAACCCGGTCGAGCCGGACCACCGTCTTGCTCTTGGCGCGGCCCGGGCCTGCCATCTGCAGGACTAATCGGGGGCGGAATCCCCTTTGCCACGACTGGTAGTCTGAACGCCGGATGGTGAATTGCTGGGTCGTCTCGGCCGACGCGTGGGCTCGGAGCGCAACCGTGCAGGCGCTGGTTCCACCTTTATCGGCGTGGGAGAGATCCCAAAGAGTCATTCGCTGAATGGAGAAATCAGACGACCCGTGGTTCACCAGATGGATGCGTATCTGGATTTGTGACTCGGACCCGAGATCCTTACTTTCGACCACTTGGTAAGAACCCGAAACCAGCGGAGCATTCTTGGCTAGCGCAGATTGGACGCCCAGCGCAAACAGCGCGAGCATCACTAGCCGCCACTTGCAGAAACGAAGATTGTTGTAGTTCATGTGAACTAGCCTTCCTTCACTCACTTGCCTTGAGGACCACTCTCAGCCCGAACCACTCACTCCAGGCGGCTCGACCGCAATGTCTTGTCTTTTACTGATCCCTGGATCGTACCTGGAGCCCAGCTTTCGCTGGAGTCAAGACCGCGCTAGCGTCCCTCAAGAGCTCTAGCACCCTTTGACCTTGCTAATTACCTTAAAGTGGAAGGAACAGACGGGCAGCATTCTACGTCACTCGCGAATGTGATGGAGATCACACGAGGCGCAGGACCGCACTGCCGGCTCAGTCAAACTTGCGCCAGTTGCACAGGACCGGCGCGTTGTCATAGGGCAGGGCTGCCCTCAGTTCCTTTTCGGCTGCGGCGGGGTCGTAGCGATGCAGGAGGAAGCCGTAGTTGAGATGTAACAGCCGATCCTGTGGGTTTCGCATGATGGCCCACTGATACTCGGCGACTATGTCGCTATATTCGAGGCTCACTCCTTCCGTCTGGCCTTTGAGGCGCAGGACCTCTTCGGAATGGTTGAGTTGATTTGTGAATGGAGGCCGCTCCAGCTTGCTTAGAACCAGACCTGCGACGCGTACACGATCATAAGGCGTAAATGCGAGCAGACGCTCGCAATCTTCCTGGGAAATAACATCCGCACCCGTGGCGCCGCGCTGTAGTTCTGACGGGAGGATGCGGACGACCTCGCCGAAGAAGGCGCGCGCCAGCAGGTAGGTCCCGCGGGGATTCGTATGAACGTGTTCATAAAAAAGCTCGCCGCCTGGGACCTCATGCGGACTCTCGGCAGCGAGAACTGCGGCCGCGTCAACCAAGCCGATGCCGGAGCCCTCGCCTGCTACGGTACGAATCACGTCATTCAACTTGCTGTCAGCGCGAAAGCGAAGAGTGTCGAGATCCTGCGCGCGCACGAAACGCTCTTTGGCCCCGGCGAAGTCACCGATAGCCCAGAGACAACGAGCGATGCGAAACTGGAGCTCTGCATACTGAGGATCGATATCTGCGGCCGAAAAGTACAGCTGGAGGGCCTCGGAGTACGATCCCGCATTTTCAAGAGCCGCGGCATGTTGGACCAGTCCCTCCCAGGAATTCAATTCATCCGGCCGAATGCCTTCGCGATGCAGTGAAGCGAAAGGAGCGCAGTCCTTTAAGTTAGTGGCTACTGTGCTGATCAGCACATGAGACCCCGAGCGGCGGGCGACCGCGCCAATATCCCGCAAATTGGCTGCGAAATTCCCATACACCGGTCTCATCTGTGGAGAATCGGCGCGGACTTGCCTCTCCAGAAACATTTCCATGCCGCGCCACTCGGCCGCGTTATTCCTGGTACCTCCAGAGGCGTTCCCTACAAGTTGACCAAGTCTCGTGGAGTTGAGAGCGATCCTGGCGCGAATGGCCGGGAGGCTCAAGTCCCAAGGGGTTAGCACCGTCCCTGGACCAAAAGGACCGACCACTTCGGTGTTGCCTGTGTAAATGACGAAAAGGTCGGGCTGGTATTGCGCCAGATCCTTCACCATGGGCAACAGCACATGCGAATTGATGGCGGTGATACTGGCATTGACGACCTCGAACTTTACTTGGGGAAAGCGTTCCCGGAGCATTACCTCGAGGTAACGGGCAAATCCGTAGGTAGGGTCGGGATCTCCCCAAGCCACAGACTCGCCCAATACGAAGATCCTGTAGGTCCCAGGTGCCTTTGTTGCGGGAATCACGTAGGGGCGCGGTGTCCGGTACATGCCGGGAGGGAAAAAGGGCGCGGCAAAAAACTGGTTATCGCAATACGCAGGGCGGCCCTGATCTGTACAGGGACGCATTGCGCCAGTTGGCGTCCCAACTCCGCAAATGCGCAGCAACACCTCCGCGACCACGAGCAGTAGAACCGGAACCAGAATGGCAGTGGCCGAGATGGAGAACCAGTGACGCCAGGAACCGCGGCGTGGTGTTGGGACCGCTTCCGTGATTTGCACGTCTGCAGGTACAGTCATCTCTGCTCTCGGCAAGGCACCGGATTATGAGGTGTTCGGCTTTTCCGGGATACGCAGAAGTATCGCCCGCACACGAACACATCGTATGCGAGGCCGCAACTTCCCCCTCCATTCCAGCTACTTAGTATTGACGATAGTCAGGGCACCCAAGCCGCAACAGTGGCGACTGTCACGGCGTCTTGTGATAAAGATCACAAGACCCAGCCATGGTCAGGACAGCATTGCTCGACCCGGGCCACAGACTCTACACAGCTAGAAGTTCCGGTACATAAACTGAGCTGCGCTGGCACCTTGCGACTGCGTGACGATGAATAGGAGAAACGACACCAGCACATAGAGCGGCGGGATCCAAAACCAGCGCCACCGAGCCATGAGCACAATCAACCCCGCGTGGGATACCTCACTCGAAGGCTCCGCTTCAACCGAATATCGGTTCAGAGTCTCGATCATCAAGAGCACTACGGCATATCCCAAGGCCAGCGTCAGAATCAGGAGATAAAGGCTGCCACTCAAGAAGTGTGAAAAATAGCTGGCTGGCGATAGGACTGCCGACAGCATCTGCCGCGCCTGGACGAGAGATGAGGCGCGAAAGAATATCCAGCCCAAGCTAACGAGAGTAATGGTTGCAGCCCACGAGACCGGCGTCCAGAGGGCCGCTGGAGGGGACCAGTCAAACTTGCGTTGGAGTTGCTGGATCTGGCGATGCAAGACGAGCAGCACTCCGTGGTAAAGGCCCCAGAGCACGAAGAGCACACTTGCCTTATGCCACAATCCGAAAAGAATCATCGAAATCACCAAGACGAGGTTTCGCCACCACACCTCGCGACGCATCACCGCGAGCGGGAGGAAGACGTAGTCGCGAATCCAGAACGAGAGCGACATGTGCCAGCGGGTCCAGAAAATCGATGGGCTGGTAGAGTTGAACGGACGAGCGAAATTCTCGGGCACGGTGAATCCGAGGGCTTGCGCAGCACCGATGGCGATATGTGAGTAACCGGCGAAATCCAGGAATAACTGCAATCCATATCCAAATGCCAGGCACCAGACGTCGGTGCCGCTCCAGTGAGTGACATGGTCGAAGCCGGAGTTGATTCCGTCGCCGGCCAGAATTCCCTGCCCCAGCAATTGCGCCAGTTGCATCATCAAAATGCCCGTTGCGATACGGCGAAAGCCGCATCCGATGGACTGCCGAGGTGTGATTTCCTCGGAGCGAAATTGCGGAAGCATCTCGGGCATACGGCAAATCGGTCCTGAGATCACGACGGGGAAGAACCCCATGTACAGCGCAAACTCAACGAACGACGGGGCCAACTCCTCGCCGCGGTAAAGGTCAAAGAGATAACTCATCGCCTGGAAGGTCCAGAACGAGATCCCCAGCGGCAGGGCAAAATGCGAAAATCTTTGCAGTGACGAAAGAGGAATGTTGATCGCGATCGCCGGCAGGTACTTGAACGTTCCGAGCAGCGCCAAATTCAGCAGAATACCGATAGAGAGAATAACCCCGGAAGGGTTTCGCTGAAGC
>Ga0209656_10000904_pt1 | contig 19157 bp, 26 predicted proteins | sample BogFormECP12_OM2_FD_188239 | JGI IMG/M metagenome (GOLD analysis project Ga0209656, IMG submission 188239) | Bog forest soil microbial communities from Calvert Island, British Columbia, Canada - ECP12_OM2 (SPAdes) (version 2) | ecosystem: Environmental > Aquatic > Freshwater > Wetlands > Bog ... | reverse complement strand
TGATCATCTGTTAGCATGTCCCAGTCCGATGCCACTACAGGGATTTTTGTCTGCTCAGTAACGCCGCCAGGAGTTAACGTTACTTGGTGTACCTCGTTAGTAACATTTTCTTTCTTTTGTCTAGAGTGAGTGGCTTTTACAGGAGCCTCTCCAATATAAAGTTCGATACCGTCAACGCGGATTTGTTGCACACCTGTGCGGCGGCATAAAGCTATTAGCTTCTGTAGATCCTTTAAGGATGTTATAGTCATTGACTACCTTGCTTTGAATTGTCGCTGCCGGTTCATCTTAGCCATAATCCGGCTAATCATGTCGTGATCGTTTTCACTGTCCGATTCTTCGTTATCACCGTGCTGAGCGCTATCTCTTGGGCTGTCTAATTGATCTAAGCCTTCAGACTCGCTATAGTTTTCTTTACGTAGTGCTCCGAAAGACATTTGATCTTCTTCATTAGCGTCTTCATCGGCGTTGCGGCTAAGATCGGCCTGATCAGCACTTTCATGTGTATCCCAGGAGCCCTTAGATTTAATTTCTCCACCTTCAGCCATAGCATGGGCAGCATGGTCTTCATCCATTGCGCCGCTGTCGACCATAGCGTGTAATCGGTCTCGCTTAGCCATGATAGCCGCTGCGATAGAGTCGTGGTGCTCCATCTCTTCTTCATCATGTGGTTGATCTTCGCTATCATCCGCACTGTGTTTATCGTAAGCAGGGTTCAGGTCTAATTCATCGTGGATGTTGTCTAGCGCGTCGCCAATGCGTCCGCCGCCTGCATACGGCTTGCGGCCAGTGGAGTGTTCGTCCGACATATCCGGAACGTTGTCTCCGTGTCTATCGGGGCCTTCTTCATTATGGCTACGGGCTATCATAGCGCCTTCGTCTTCGCTTGGGCCTAAGTCTAACAGATCATCTTCGTACTTACCGTCCATTGGATGGTGTTCATCAGAAGCTTCGATTTGTCCGCCTTTAGCATACGGCTTGCGGTGCGTACTATGCTCGTCTTGTACATCAGGGCCTTTACCGCGGGCTTTGGCGTCCATTTCGTCGTCGTGTGCAGGAGGCTGCTCATCATATGGTCCTGGGCGGTCTGAGCTTTGTAGATCGGCTTCTTCATCATATAGCCGGGTACTGAATGCATTAGTCGGTACCATCTTAGGGCGGGCTATAGGCTTTACTATACGTCCGTTATTGCTTACGGCTTGGCGTTCAGTGGGTTTGTCTGTCCAGCCTGATTGTGCGTTGTCTTTCCTGGAGCTGTTCTGGCTTGCCATTTTAGAATCGTTATAGCGGTTATCCGGCATTGGGCGCTTCTCATTGGATGCCGATACAGAGCCGCCATCTGCATAGTTCATGTCCTTGCTGCCTGATTCTACTGTACCGCCAGAGGCTTTCTTCTTAGGGGCTTTACGCTTAACTGAATACGCAATAGCCAATGCTTGAGGTTGCGGTTTCCCTGCTTTCATTTCTGCTTTAATGTTATGCTCGAAAGCTTTAGGGCTTTTCCCTTTGATTAGCGGCATTTAGAGAGGTCCTTCCGACACAGTCACTGTGGTTTGGATTGCATTCGTTTGCTGGTCTTGGGCTAAAGAGGAGCTAGGAGTAATCGTAATCACATCAGCGGCAGTACAAGACAGTGCCGGGATAGTCAATCCTCGTTGGCCTGCACTAGAAGTAGCTACTGTCGTTCCGTTTTGTTTAATAGTTAGTACTACTTGGGAGTTTGACTGTGTTCCTCCAGTGCCTGTTCCTGCACCACCGCCGGCTCCGGGAGTAGCCGCAGTAACCAGGCTTGGAGCCTGTACTGTAGCTACGATTGCGTAGATGTCTGTGGTGGGGATGTTAATCGTAATGGCCTGTAAGCCGGTAGCGGTCTGGGATTGATTGAAATTACTCAAGATTAGATTCCTTTATGTTCGGCTACATATAGAGCCAAGTTAGTGATAGCAATAAAATTTTCTTTCATAAAACCAACTGACGTATTACAGGAATAACACAATAATCCTCGTACTTTACCTGTAGAATGACAATGATCTACAGATAAGTTTTTAACTTTACCGTTTTGATGTCTACGTGTTTCTGGTAAAGTACAAATGGCACAGGCTTTATTCTGTTTTTCTAATAATTCATTGTAAAATTCAACAGTTATGCCGTATCGATTTTTCAGTGCCTCTGCTCGCCTTGCTCCTATTTTTGAAGCAGAATAACAAGGTTTGCATAGTCTACGACCGACCATTAATTCCGTTGCGCGGCATCCACAAACTTTGCATTTATTTGCTCTACTGCCTTTAGCTCCCATTAGTCTTCCTGACTCGCATCGTAGCTGTGGGGTTCCACGTGTTCGCCTTCTTCATGGGGCTCACTATCCATAAGCGTAAAGGCGTCGTATAAGGCGTCTGCTATGCCTTTGATATCACTGGAGTTAATTGCAGTTAATAGCGCTTTAGCGCAGGCTTCATGGGCCGCTGAGGGGTCGTCTTTATCTTCTTCTTTATGTTCGTCTGGAGCGCGGTTCTTGACTAAGATTCCGCCAGTAGCTGTTCCGTCTTTACGTTTAAGGAATGGAAGCAAGATTAGACCTCTTGTTAGGACCTAAACTTGCATATTTGTCGCTTTTTAGTCTGTTATTACAGGAATTATGATATAATGGTATGGATTTCTTCTATACATTAGGGTCCCATAAGATCTCGTCTACGCCGAAGAAATCCTCTGCTTCTTCAATTGATATATTATGGAAAAATTCTTCTAGATTGCTAGGGTTATCATACTTTTTAGGAACTTCTGGTAACCAAGCACTAAGTCCCCTTAGCTCTGCATTTTCACTAGGGGATACGTATAATTCTTTATCATCTACCATCGCTTACCCCATAATCGTTCATTTAACTCTTGTTCTGCCATCATTCCTTCCATTTCAGCTTCGAACATGGAATTGGCTTGCTGTTCTGCCCATTCTTTAGTACCGGGTTTTGGTTTCGGCGGCTCTACGGTATGTGTAAATCCGTAACTTTCTCTGAAAGCATACAATACTGCGTCGATAATATCACTATGGGGCTTCTTTTTAATTACGATTTTATTCGGCGTAGTGCGATCCCAATCAATCTGAATTAAGTAGCTATCTAATGCGAATCTAGAATCTTTTTTAGCTTTGAATTTACCGAGGCGTAGAGAATCATTAAGGATCTCCACGTTTTCTTGTTTTCTGGCTTTGTCTGCGGGCTCTACATTAATTGCATGCCGTCTGCGGATTTCTTCAGCCATTTTTTTACCAAGGCCGCCTTCATCCATAATGACTTTCCCGATGTCGTATCGTTTATGCAGCTCGTTCATTTGTTCTACGAGTTCGGTAATACCTTGCTTTTTCGTGATCTTCTCCTCTACTAAATAAGTAACTGGCGTAGTGTCTGACCAGGCGAGAATAGCAATAGCATCCGCGTCTTTATAACCCAGATCCACGCCCATAATATAGTTCCATTTATGATCTTTAGGTAGGTCTTGGTAATCATTCGTTTTTTCATTATATCTTACCCATAGACTTTCTACATCTAATACCCACCGATTCAGATACTCTCGTTGGAGTGTAGGGTGGTTCTCGTCCCATCCGCGCTTTGCTTTAAGATCATTAAGGAACCCGGTAGGATCCGGCATGTGCGGGTTTTGTATTAAGTCCCATTTATGTGTTTTAAATCCGTACTTCCCGTTTTGCGTTACGTCGAAGTAGTAGCCGCTAGGGACTGGTCCAGGAGTACCCGTAAGTGCCAGCCAGCCATCTGTGTAGTCAGCGATTGACGGGGTTAATACGTCGTCTATAAGGCTTTGGAGGTGGGCACTCATGTCTTGGGCCTCATCGATACCCACACCGGGGAATTTACGGCCTTTAAGGCGTTTGATATAATCTTTAATATCGGCACCCATAAGCTTTAATTTTGCGCCGTTTGGGTGCTTGATCTCGAGTCTGGACTCTGTGAATGTGCAGCCTAATTGAAATCGGTCATTTATTTCATGAAGAATTGGCCACATTATAGAACGCGCAGACTCGAGCGTCAAACTTAGATACAAACATTGGCTTTTAGGATACTTCTCCATTGTCTTGAAGAATCGCAACGCCAGCCCGTTTGTTTTTCCAGCACGACGAGAGCATTGGGCCGCTATATATCTTGCTGTGTCACTAACAAAATCGTTTTGTCCGGGAAAGTCGGCACTCAATTTTACTTGGTTTACACTAGCTTCGCTTTTATTACGGTCAACTAGCTCTTTAAGTACGCCGGTTTTAGTCTTGATCACTTAACGCCGCCTTAGCCTGCTCTTTAAGCTGCTCATCGGTAAGTCCGCGCAAACTATCATTCTCTCTAGCTTGAAGTTCAAATAGTAACTTCACTGTATCTCTTAGGTCGCGGGCTTGAGCAGCATCGAGTTTACCCTTCGCACTAAGCATAAGGAGATTCTTCATCTCCCTATGGATGGCTAACAGCCCATCATCGATAAGCCTAGTCACGCTGATGTCCGATACGTACTCATTAAGAGTGGCGGGAGGCTTAGGAGGCAGCGCAGACTGGTTAGGCTTAGGCACGTACTTCATTCTTTTGCAAGCACCATATGGGAGAAGTTAGTAAGCGGTACCGGGACTGTAAGCGTGTTACCGCCCTTGTCTTTAAGGCTCACCAAGACGAAAGGCTCATCAATAATCATGTGAACTGCTTTATTAATACCGTCATCTACGCTAGAGAGCTCTTTCCTGATATCCCCTACGCCAGGGATGAACATGTTAGCGTGCATTGTAGCTAACTTGAGTTTCTTTTTATTAACTTCGCTCATGATTGTACCTCTTCTTGTTTGGCTGCTGCGGCCCTATCGAGCTTTTGGCGTTCAGCGCCTTCGTTGTTAAGATTCAATAACTGTAGATTCAGTTTATCAAGTTCCCGTTGATACACATACACCTGATACTGGGCTTGTCCGGCGGCTAGTGCCACCTCTGTATACTCCTTGCGGATATCGGCCTCTGAGCGCGGCTCTTTAGGCGCTTCTTGCTGAGCTACTTGTTTTTTATTTTTAAAGAATTTTGTCATTTTATCTCCTTATGATAAAGCAAACGGATTAAAAATCGCACTCGGAATCTTAGACCTCAGGCTCTTCCCTAATGCAGATAAATGGGTATAAATGGATGGATAAGCGGGTATCAATGATCTACCTATACCTTTCTTTCGCCAAGCAGACTTACAATATACCCAATGAATGGTTGTAAAGTCGCTACTAAGTATACTGTACCCTAATATTACATCACTGTCCTCTTTGAGGCAAGCAACTTTTACTGTAACGTTAGGACTATTCAGCATCGCCTCTATGACTCTCTTATAGTTATCCATGAAGATGTCTTTAGGAATCTCGGAGAACCAGGAGTCACCGTAGTAAAGGCCTCGTAGGAATGTAGCTAGTACGAAACTTCTGTCTGTTGGTCTGAAATCTCTTACGTCGTAAAGTCCGGTAAAGTCGCTCATTTGATTAAGTACATAGTTTTCATTGTGAGTTTAAGTTCTGATACTATCCGCCAGATCGTGTCTTTCTTCAATTTCGCTACCTTGGCTTTCCTTAGGATTTTAGCGATGTTCCTGTAGCTTATACCTTCTGCGTGATAGGCCCAGATCGCTCTGTCTCGTTCAGACTCGAATGGGTATTCATTAAGGAACCTAGTAGCTAGGTCATAATACTCGAGTTTGTCTGCCCAGGAGTCTAAAAGATTCTCATGGGAATTCTTTCGCATTGTACGAGAAGACCACTCTTTTAGTGTCTCTTCGTCCTGCTCTATATCATTAAAACCGTTTTGCTTAAGGACTCCGTACCAAAATGTCCGAAGTTTCTCGTATTCAGTTCGTCGTTTCCTTGGTTTCACTTTGCGCCGCAGTAGGTTGCGCAGTAGCTTCAGCTAGTTTCGCAGCATTTTGTGCTTCTTGCTGCTTTGTTTTGATATCTTGGAATATTTGTCCGGCAACTTGGTTAGCCGCAGCTTTACGTAAACTATCCACGAATAGACTTTTAGGAACAGAGCCTCTTTTAGAATCTAAGTGGATAATCATAGTTGCTAGGGTAAACTTTAGTGAATCTTCATCGGCGTATTTACCTGCAAGTTCAATAATGGAATCGGCCCATGCATGGAACTCGGTGAGGCCTACAGGGAGTTTAGAGGGCAGGTAGCTAAGTAATCGTTTAAGCAATAATTTCATTTTGTCTCCTTTAAATTCATACATTTAACTCCAGTGAATCCAAAAAGCTACACTTTTACTACAAGTACAGTCTGTAGATCTAGTTACTCGATATCCCAGTTCCTCGAGCTCTTTTATAAGGACCAAAGCCGTTTTTCTTTTCATTTCCCTAATATAAACAGTATCGCCTCCTTGCATTGCTTCTCCTTCAATTTTTTTTGCAACTTTCTGCTTCAAGTTTTTTTCATTGCTGTATTGAGCTATTAAATTCCTAGCTACAATAGCAGTAAGTTTTTGGCTCATACTGTCTCCTTCTTTCATAGAATGGCACGTTTTGAGGATTGTGTCAACTTGATATTTCATTTTTATGTAAAATAAGCTTGAAAAAAGCTAAGTATAGGATATTTCTAATCATTTAGCACGAAACCTCTAGTAAAAATTAACATGACAAGACTCGACGTGACCTGACTTGACACGACTCGACACGACCTGACATGACACAACATGACAAAACCAGACCTGATGGGACATGATAACTACAGACCTGCTTTTTTCAATGCTTCTAATGCTTTAATATCGTGTGCTGCGGATTCAATAGCTGCAACATCTTTTATGTCTAAATTATGTCTTGCTAATATTCCTTTAGAAATACTCAGCAATGAGTCCAACGCTAGCTCTTTACTCACCGCGGCTTGGCGTAGATCTGGAGGCAATTTTGACTTGTCCACAAACTTTATTCGTCCGTGGGTTTTCTTAATAACAGACACCATTTTATCTCTACCTTCTTGAGATGCCTTACGATACTGGTCTTCTCCAGCATAAACTCTATATCCTGCTTTATAGATGCGTACAGCCCGCAAACTGTGCGCCTCTCCTACAGCTTTTTCGCTTTGACGTACACAGTTTTGTATATCTCCGGCACTTAATGCAAGCCCGTTTTGAGCCGCAAGCTGTTGCAGAGATTGGTCCGTGATTAATGCTCCCGGAACTGCATCCTTCATAAGCGCCACAAATAGTGCCTTGAAAGTGATTTTATCATTATTTTTATTTGTTGACATATTTACTCCTTTAGTAAAAATTAACATGACACGACTTGACCTGACATGACTAGACGTGACAGGACTTGACGGGACCCGACTTGATAATCAAATCTTTTTAACATTAAATCTTCCAAATTCAGGACGGTAATCTCCAATACCAACGAAACGACCTGCGAACTCTAGCAATTCTTGTAGAATTTTAGGATCGAACTGTTTTTCATCGGCGATAATGAGATTCAAAGTACCTGACCAATCTTCAAGTTTTGGCCAAATACGTAGGACTTTTTTAGTTCCATTCATTCCAACAAATGCTTGTTGTTTTGCTACATCTTTAATTTGCTGAGTTAGAATTAATGAGTCTGGCATGAATAGTACGGACTGTACAAGATCTGAATATCCACTGCGCTTACCTGGCTGTTTAATTCCAGAACCTTTACATGCCTCTTTAAGAAGCCCTTTAATTACTCGGCTAGGAATAGCAAGTTTATCGCCTTCCAAGTACATGCGAGCGCGAAACATTTCTGGGCTTTCTTCCCATTCTTCGTGCTTCACTCTAGCGGGCTTTTCTTTAGCGGTGAACATTGAATTGATGTTATTCATCAACATCGGCGTTACTGATTCTATTTTGTATGATACTTCTTTCATATACCCTCCTAAGGTAGTTAACTTAACATGACGCGACACGACTAGACTAGACTCGACTTAACAAGACTCGATATGTTACTTATTAAAGATTAGCACGTTTTAAATCTTTTGCAACAACATTTTAAACTTATTTTGCTAAACTTTTTGAGGTTCTAGGAATTGCCTCAAATACGATGCCAGGAAGCGCTGTGGTTGTCTCCATTGCATTTTGGAGTAAAAGGCTAACGTTTTCAGCATCTTGCTCATTGCATTCCACTACTAACTCGTCGTGGATTTGCGAAACTAATCTAGCATCCAATCCTAACTTCTTGCAATCATTGTAAAATCTTATGGCAGCCCTATTAACAATTGAGGCGCCTGTACTCTGAATACGGTGATTACATGCCAGGTTTAATAGCTGCCTGGCTTCATACGGCAGATCGCTGTGGGGCACATTGCCATAAAGTTTTGTTATACGTTTCGCTTCTGGAATGCGCCTAGGTCGTCCAAAGGCACTGGTCACTTGTCCAAATTTCTTGGCCAACTCATGGGCCTCTAACATCATCTTTTTCACACCTGGGAATCGCTCTAGATATTCTTGTATATCTTCTTCAGTCTCTTCTACGGTTTTTCCAGTCGTCGGCGCTAACTGAAAGGCCGTCGCTCCATATGCTACTGCCAGCGCTATCGTTTTGGCCATATCCCTAAGTTTTTTATACTTAACACCGAATGCATCAGGATGGCCCTCCTTTAAAGGTAATGCATCGTATTTACCAGTGACTTCTATACCCACGACTGAGTAGAAGTCTGTAGTTCCATCGAAAGCCTTCATTAGCCTCTCATCGCCGCTGTAATAGGCGAATACTCGTGGCTCTAACTGCGAGAAGTCCGCACTAACGAATACTTTACCCGGTCTAGCAACACAGCATTCTTTGATGCGCTGGTCATTTCTAGGCAGGTTCTGATAATTAGGGTTCCTACTGGAATACCGGCCTGATGTGGTACCGTGCTGAAGAAAGCTGGGTCGTATTACGCCATAGTACAGTCGCTTTTCGGTGCCCAAGACATATGTCTTTAATAACTTTTCTTTTTGTTTAAACTCGAGAAGCCGCTCAATCCACTTATATTTTCCTGAATGCTTTTCTAGCGCCTTTTTATCAACTTCTATGTATTTCCACGGTTCGGAGTAAACCTTGGCTCGTACCTTTTTGCCGTTCACTATAGCTTCGGGTTGATAGATTTTCCCTACATTATTTAAACATGTTAAAATAAACTCTCGCTTTGCTGCTTTGGTGTATGGAGGCCTAAGCCCTAATGCTTTGCATACACTTTTACCAGTTGCAGTGAGTTTGTTGAACTCGAGTTCGTATTGTCCAAAGAGGAGCCAAGAGAGTTGCTGATTGGAGCCAATATTGAATGTATTCTTTTGATTAGTCGCCGGGTACTTGGTCTTGACTTGCGCATAAATCTCCCTTTGTATGAAATCCTTAGCCTCTAAACACTCGGCTTCAAGGGTCTTCTTCAATGATAATAACCTATTAGTGTCTATTTGTATGCCAGTCGTATTGAGTTGATACGTCGGTCCTTTAAGTAGCGGCATCGACTCATCTTCGTAGAAGAACTTATCTAAGCCTTGCTCGTATAGCTGCGGTACCAGGTCTGTGAACAGTTTATATGTAAGCCACGCATCCTTTGCTCCGTACTTACCCAATAATTCCCCATTCGCCTTATACATCTGGTAGTCGGATTTAGTGAGTTTACCGCCGTTAGCCAGGACGCTTGCTTTCATCTCTGCTTGTTCCTGTGTACTTGATTCACCGTACATCGAGGCGCTTAGCTCTTTAAGCCCTACACGGCGATTCTCGTTAATGAGATGGGCGAGAATCATAGTATCCGTATGTACTGCGGACATTAAGCTAATTTTGAAAAAGGACTCAGTCATGTAGCAATCAAACACTGAGTTATGCATGATTAGCTGTTTAGATGCTAATCCTTCCACTATCCTACGTGCAGTCTCTCCGTAAAGCGCGCCGCCGACTTGATCCACGGTTTGTGTTTGCGGATTCCATTCCGATAATATAACGTAATATGCCTCATCCTCAGAAGCGCATACTGAGAAGCCTATGATCTCATCTCTTGAGGTAAGGCCGGTGGTCTCGGTATCGTAGGCTACAAATTCTTTGTCTTTCAGGTATAAAAGCAAATCGTATAATTCTTCAATGTTTCTGATGACTACTAATTTGGGCATAATTTCCTTCTTTATATGGCACCGGTACGTATTGAACTAACTCAGTTTTCCTGTCTGCTTTCCTTTTATTGGTGGCCTTTGGTAAGAAGTAATCAAATGATAGTTTTTCGTCTTGAGTTAAGTCTCTCATCTTTTCATTATCGCTGTCAAAGTACATGTAATATGGCACGTCTTCTTTTATAATATCTAACTTTGCTTTTTTATGTCTTATTTTGCAGAATTTGAAAGCTGTCACAGACGGGCACGACTCTTCATTTGCACATCTTTTTAGCGGCTGCCATAAAGTTACTAGATAATCACAGTAGCTTTCGAAATATACTGTGCCGTATGCTGCATCTTTGTCTAAAGGTAAATCTCCTATACCTGCCTTTTCGCGGCTGGACTGACTTTGCATCACTAGTAGTGTATTGGTCTGAATGGCGAAAGCTTTCATGGAATGGCAGATATCCATTAAATCTTGGTTTTCGCCGTCCTTACCTTTCTTCTTAAGGGCGCCTATATGGTCGATCACCACGGAGCCGATCTTCTTTCCTGTAACTTTCTGGAACTTCTCTAAGTACGCCTTTATCTCTTCGAATGATAGGTGTCTGAAGTTCCCATCATCATCGTAGTTGCTTATAACGTGCACCTTTTCATGAAGGCTTGTATCTGCGCCGCACATTGTCTTCCAGCGGTCAGCTATCTCATTTACTGGCTGTTCTAGTGGTATAAAGAAGTGCTCATATTCAGGGTTGAACTGGACGAACCACTGGAACATGTTCAATGCAAATGCTGTCTTGCCGACACCGGAACCCGCTACCAGTCCTATAACCTGTCCTAGCCTAAATCCGTGCTGGGTGTTATCTATAATAGGGTGGCATTTAAATCTTATACCTTTTAAGGTATCACCAGACTTGCTTAATATATCCTTTACGCTTGAGGACAGATTGAGAGAGGTTTTGTCTTCCGCTAACTCGTACGTCCAGATCTTGTCTACTATGTTGCTGGCATAGGCATTACGATGCGTAGGAGCCCTTTGGAGCGCTTTTGCGCTATTAACCAGTACGGAGGCCGCCTCCTCTTTCGTGAAGCCATTAGCGAACATTAGGTGGCCTAAACGGTAATCCGCTTTACTGCGGTCATCTACCGGCTCGGACCATAGCGCTTTGACTTCTGGGTTATCGCGTAAAAGCTTACCGAACTTAGGGGGAATAGTGTCTTCTATATCCTCGGTAAAGAATAGCCCGTTTGTCTTGTCAAAATGCTGTTGGCAGTATTTCTCATCAGACAATGTTATAGGCGGTAAAAGCTTGTCTAATTCCTCAGCAGTGTATTGTACAGGGTCTTCGTATAGTAGCTCGCATCTTACATATGCCCCTTCAATTTTGGTATTCCACGTTCCTTCTTTACGCATAAGCTGGAATAACTGGCCCACCGCCTCATCAGTTTTGAATAGGCGCATAAGTCTGCGCTGGAATCTCAAGTAGCTCATTGCATCGAGGTTTGATACTTTCCAGTATACGTGTATACCATTACCAGAGTCTACGATCTTGGTTGGTAGTATATGACAATTTGCTATTATTTCCAGGAACGCGTCTTTGCTGTCATACGTTCCAGACTTGAGATCGAAATCGACAAAGACCCAACTAAAAGCATCAATATCAGCCCCAGTAATGCTAACACCGTGTTTATAGGTCGTAGGATAGTTCGGCAAATAATAAACATTATAGCCCGCAGAGTTAAACCGGTTAATTTCTTCATCTGTAAATTCCCCCTCTAAAACAGGTTTATTAAGCCACTTTGGGGCGATTAATCTGTAGATCACTTTTCCACCTAAAAAAGAGCGGGCCGGGCGCTACTCCGGCAATGCGCTTACTGAGGTTCAACAAGGAGTAGGGCGACTTCGCTGGCGACGCCGGTCCCTACCTTACGCTTGCGAATCGGTCCTTGCGATTACCCTCATGTTCGGCGCCGAGTATTGTCTTCATCTGCGCGTTCCAGTTTAGAATGCCTGCCTCTACGAGACTACCGGCATCCGACAGCTTCCGCGCCTCCGCCCAAACTTACTTATTTACGTTTACCCTTTAGCAATTCTTGTACTTTTGCACGTCGAGCCGCGGCATCGGTCTGCGCCGCTTGAGCTGCCTGTCCGTAATCGTCGTCTGTTTCATCGGCGTCGTCTGTGCTGTTTGCTGCTCCTGTGGCAAGTTTTACGTTCACGTCAGCACTGTCAAATGCCACTGTAAAGATCTTAGTGGGGTTACCTTTCTTGGAGGGCTCTTCACCGACGAACTTAATCATCGTGTATGCGCCAAGGGGGCTGGTGCCGTTCTCTTCGCGGTATTCTTTTTCGGCGCGGGCGATCTTGCTTTTCAGTACAGTAGGCGCGTTCACTTTCGTGTCGTTGCCGTCCTCAGTGCGGAGCACGATGACTGTACGCGGCTCGTCGCTGAACTTAGAGGTAACTGAATCTACGCCGAGGTAGTATCCCGATACTTCTGTGGGTTGAGCTTTACCGGTAGCCCGGTTAATGCCGCCCAAAGTTACCCATGCGGTACCTTGGCCGGTAGCTTTTCCATATTCTTTAAGCATTTGTTTCTCCTAATTTTTTACTTGCTTGTCTTTTATTTTCAGCAATACGATGGCAAGTGTTACATCGTCTGCTGGTTTTATACTTATATGTATTATTAATATCATACTCATGACCCTTAGGGCAATGAGTTTTAGCTTTATTTTTAGCCCCAGTAATTTGTCCCGCAGTTCCTCGTCTTATATTTTCAACTTGAGTAACAAGCTCCAGATGGTCAGGATTTACACAATTTCTAACTCTGCATAAATGATCTAATTGCATTGGTCTATTATACGGACCTTTAATCTTTTCCCAATACCACTTGTGCGCTATTTTCTTTTTTCCTTCTAAGTCAAAATATCCATAACCGCCTTTGCTTAGCCAACCGGTCCAAAGCCAGCAGGTGTCTGTTTTATTAACTTTAGAAAAAAATTTAGATATAGGATCTTTCATATTAGTTTAAGTTTGGATCAAATTCGTTATCTTCAAAGTCCCACGGTAAACGATCTATCTCGTTAGCGGCTATAATGAATGCGTTTAACGCAAGGACAGTCTTATTATCAATTTTGTTGTCGTGCTGGATGTTCCTTCTAACACTCTCTGCTAAATCTGTAGCGCTGTCAACATATTTTTTAAGTAGTATTTGTGCTTTATCCATTCTTGTACTTCTCCCGAGGGCCGATAAAGATCCGGTCTTTCATCCACTTCTTCACCGGGATATCATCGAAATACGCGAGCGGCTTACTCATAACTAAGTCTACTTTTTCAATAAGATCGAGGGCAATCAAGACATTTTTAGCCCACTCATAGCCGCCACGGGACCACACAATTATGAATGAGCCGCGTTGTTTTTCTTCTAACAAAAGGCGCACCATGTTTTTGTTAACGCCGACGCGGATGATTCTTTTAGTTACCGGGTCGTGTACGCCAACATGTACGTCGCTATCCAATTTATCACAAATAAGTGTGCCGTCTACATCTATTGGCCTGATATTTTCATTCTTTATGATTTGCATCTTTGTACCGATCATCAAGTTCTGGTTTAGTCTTTTCAAATTCCAATAAGAACATAATACAGCATGCACAATGGGCAAGATGTGATAAGCCTGTTTCTGGATCTTTATCTTCTCCACCAATCCAAGCTACTAAATGCCTCATAGCTGCGGCGGCAGGTCTACTCCAAATGAATCCTCCTCGCCAGTTATGCGCATTGTATTTCTTCTTACCGAAGGTCATGACCTCAGCAATTTTAACCAAAGCGATAGAACTCAAAAGACTCATATCTGGTTTTTCACTGTCGTGTTTAATGCCGGTAGGCTCACTCATTACTTGCAATCCTCCATTTTTCAAAGACTCTTCGTGAATAAGCTGTTTCAGTAGTTCTCGCATGTCCCATATTATACGCAATTACAGCTTTTTGTAAAGAGCCTTTATACCTTTTACGCTGATGGTTTAAGTATTTCGCGGCATAGTAGATATTTATTTTTGGCACCATGAGTTGTTCGCGCGTCCCTTTGAAGCCGAGCCAACGAGCTGTTTTGTACTTGATTTGACACACGCCGTAACTTGAATCATCGCCATCATGGTGATGTATGGCGTTTACTTGATGTTTACTTTCTACGTAACAGAGAGACTCTAACAATCCCGGCGGCAAGTTGAAGGTCATATTCGCCGAGAGGAATAGCGCACTTAGTGTTACCATTCCTTTAATATAGCAGGTTACAGCTTTCCTGTCCAATTACCTTTTTGGTCTAGTTGTAACGGAATAAAGGTCGGGATACCATTTTTTATGATACCGCACCCAAGTATCGGTTTTGCTTTGATTTTTTTACCGTAGGCAAATGCGTATTTATGTCTATCTATGAGACAACCTGCATTAAAGCCGAAAATGAGATGCTTACTATTAGCACTGTATTGAATACCAGCGAATGCATGAATGTGTCCTATTACAGTACTCTGCATATTACCTTGCGCGGATTTGATAGCAGCTTGTTGGCCGCTAAAGCCTTCTCCGTGCTCATACACCACGCCATCTACTTCCCAAGAGTCTGCTATTTTCCAACCATCAGGCATTTCCAGGATATCTTTATAGGATTTAATGAGTTCGCTGGGAAGGCCAAACTTGAAGGCCCGTCTCAACGGGAGCGAGCCGTGATTTGAAGTGCATATAAGCATTTTAGGAAATAGTTTGAATAGCGGCTTAACGCCCTCCCTAAGTGCAGCCAGCTCCATACCCGGCGACAGACCATCGGGATCATGATCATGCATTGAAATTGAGTGCCAGTCTTCTAGATCTCCAAGATTTACTACGACTTGAGGTTTATACTTGTTTTTCACCGAGGTTAAAAACCTAAAAGCGTCCTTATGGTGAAAAGGTATATGAAGATCTGGCACTGCTAATACTGTTACGTTACTAGTTTTCATTTTCCTATCCCCATGTCGTGCCTCTAGCTACTTCTGAAATAGCTGATTCTGACATATTAAATTGTTTAGCTATCGTTTTAAGACTTAATCCAGCGGCTCTTAGTTTACGAATTTCCGATCGCTCTTGTTCATTTAATCGCGCTTTACCGCACAATACCCCATTCTTCCAAGCGTGTAAATTGTTTTCTTTATTTGTCACATACTCTAAATTGGCAATATTATTGTCTGTTTTATTTGTGTTTTTATGGTTTACAAAAAGATCCGATTTCCCTAAGAAACATAAAGCTACTAGTCGATGCACATAAAACACTTTTCCGCCCTTAGCGCCTAATCGTAGATTCACTACCAAATAGCCGTGACTATGAAGAGCAGCCGACAGAACTTTACCCTTATAAGTTCTTTGTCCCGCTACAGTTTTGGTTATTCTATTAACACTTTTTATATTGCCAAAGTTAGAAGCTTGATATTTACCTTCATATCCAGGAATTTCTATCCATTCTTCTATCACTTTAATGTCTCCTCTATAAGAGCGTGCAATGCTTTAAGCTCCTGTTTGTGTCCAGAAACATTATCATATCTAACTAAATACGTCAACAACACGCATGCTTTAGTAATATCAAATTTACCCACAAAGTACTTATTGTGAAAAAAACACAATAATCCACGTATCGTGCCCTTTTTATGTTCATGATCTACATTGAGTCGTTTTTTAAATGCGCTACCGGGTTTACCGCAAATTGCACACCGATCGCCATGCTCCGCGACTAGTTTTTTTCTAATCTCATCGATCTCTTTTTTACTATAAAGTTTACTTAACGCCGCCATTATGCCTTTTCTATGAAGCTTTCGCCGTTTATTAGTTCTACTTTATAACTGTTTGGAAACATCGCTTTTAATTCAGATGAGTGTTCTACCACGAAAACCGATCCATAATCCTGTATTAGAGTCTCGAAAAGGCGGTATGACTTTACTTTGAGCTCCTCGGACAAACCCTCAAGAGCTTCATCGAAGAAAGCGCAGTTCAAGTCTAGATTGTGGTAATTCTTAATGGACTTCATTACCGCAATTCCAAATGATAGCTTCAACAAACATCGTTGACCTTTACTTAGTTGCGTAAAACTACACACATTTGTGTCTTTGTGTATAGTTACGTCTAGTTTGTCCGCATCTTCTACGGAGAATACGACTTTAATCTCCGCATCGAAAAACTCCGTTAGAACGTTGTTCGTACTACTTTGTAGTATACATATACTATCTTCGATCGCCTTTGCCCTATAGGCGGCTAAACAGTCTTGCAAGGTTTCGATATTTCCTGCCTCAAGTTCACAACTCTTCAACTGTTCGGAAATACTTAATAGTTCGGTTTTCCAATTCCTAATCTCGTCGGTGTAATCCTTTACACCACCGGTGTGGGGGTTAGTCTCGGCTGCTACAGATTCTAGCTGGTCTGTATAAGGATTACTCTGTTTATGTTGGTGAGGCAATACTTGGCCGCATGACTGGCATTTCCCGCTGCGGGCCAAGGATTTATCGAACTCCTGACTCTTCATAAGTAACATTTCAAGCCTGGCGACTTTAGTTTTCTCCCAACTATCAGCCTTAGTATGCTCTAACTGTTGCATTTTTTGCAACACTTCGACTTTCGACTCGGCTGAACGTTTACTCGATTCTAATTGCTGCCTTTCAGAATTATAGAACTTATATTTTTCTATAAGTTTTGGCTGTAGTTTAGTGGCCAATGAGAGGTCTGTAAGCTGCTCGCACAAAACCCGCCTATTCTTCGCTGAGGTAGTAAAGAACTGGGCTGTTTGGCTGAACTCATGGTAATACGAGCCCGCCATGTAGAGGTCGTAATCCATGCCGATAAGGGAGTTAACGATCTTTTGTGTGTCGTTCAGATCTTTACCTCTGGTTAGGTCACCGGCTATTGCGTTTTCCTCATCAAAAATGTAATGATATAAGTCGTTATCTTTGGCCTTAGGTCCTCGCGTTCTTACTATATTTGTGCCGTCGTCATAGATAGCTATACCTTTTGTTATCTTTTTACCGGGCCATGACAGTACTTCGTCTACCGCCCCACCCTTGGCCGTGCGCCCGAACAATATCCACGGTATGATATCGCAAAGGGTACTCTTTCCTGATCCGGTAGGTCCTTGGATTAGGCATAGGCCTTCGTTGTCTACCGGTAATTCTACGCATTCATAACTACCAAAATTCTCGACTATAACTGATTTCAGTCGCACAGCTGCCTCCAAGTACTTTTCAAGGCGGCTTTTCTGTTGTCGTTTACTTCGCTAAGGGAGTCGATAATAGAGTCTAGCAGTTTGTCACTTTTAAGCGACAAATCGGCTTTCTCGGCTTGGAGTTCTTCGGTGCAGATTTGCTCGAATTTAAATACTTCAAGGTTCAACATTTTTCCAACAGTAGTTTTGTTGAGCACGGCCAGGTTAGCCTTAATGTCGTACACCTTTACCCATACCAAGTCATCCTTGGTGTAGTTATATGGAATAGCCTTGCCATCACTGCGCATCTCAATTATGACGTGTCGTCTTAGATTAGTAGGCATGAACTCAAGCCTGCCATCGGAGTATAATATTTGATACCCTTTATCAGGATCGTTAGCCTCTCCAAATGTCAGTGAATAGGGGTTACCTATGAAATCCCATCTACCGTAGTTCGGTAAATTAATTGTTTGCCGTGTATGGTAATGACCGCTTATAACTCTAAGGCCTGTCACATCTTCGTGTTTTAGGGCAGTATCGTCCTTAATGTAATCCCCCATGTTAGAGCCGTTCAATCCTTGGTGCATTATAATAGGGCCTACGCCTCTGTTTCTCATATTACTGAGCCATGATCGAAGTTCAACGGTATCATGGTTGTATGCGAGTAATGTCAATCCTTCATGCTCTCCGATCTTTTCTACTATTCTAGCATAAGGTCTTAAGAAATTCAGTGCGTGTTCCGGGGCTTTTTCGTTAAGTCTATCATGGTTACCTACTAAAATAATTGGTTGATGCCCGCACATCTTGAATGTATTTATCATAGCATTAACGCATTCACCGCGGAGATTGGCTTTGGTGTCATGCAAGTCTCCGGCTACTATGAGAGGCACTCGCAACTCATTAGCCTTGGTAATTGCTTGCCTAGTAGCGGCGTCTGCTAACGATAAAGTGTGTACGCTATAGTGTACATCAGAGATAAGGACTGCGACTGGTTTATTCATATCTATGATCATATGATAGAAGTTGGCTGTTAGTATCAACTTCGCCAAAGTCTGATAGTACACATAACATATAAAGCTCGCTTTCTATCTGTAATACAATTCTACCATTTATATTGTGATGATCCAGTACTTTATAATTATGAATTTTAGCTAATGAGTCTAAACACTGAGCCGTACCTATTAATGTCCAGTCAGGTTTATTCTTCATTGCCAACCAGCTTTATACCGTTAGATGTAATATCCAGTTCGATAGATTTTGCGCCGGGGTTTGATTTATTTAGATGATTCTTGAATAGTCGCCACTGAACCCGCGCCCCATAACGAACTTTCTCGCCTTTCACTGTGCGCTCAAGCCATTGCTTCCTTGAAGTCTGATATGTCAGCGAAGAAAAAAAGTTCAATGCTTTTCCTCCAGCATTGGTTTTGCCGGGGGAGCCTATGTTGTCGTAGGTGTAATTCGAAAGAAGGATAGCTACTTTATTATTATCGATTTTAGTCTTAACTATCATCTTGTTGAGTGCTAGTCGGTTAGTCTTTCCTTTACCGCCGGGCTTCTGGTTGCCGTCTGTGAGGTCCAGGTTAACGTCGTGGAGGCTTAAGATATTGCCGATGGAGTCAACAATCACTAAAAGTTTACCGTCCGGGTAGTTATCGAAGAACACTTCCCATAACGCGAACATGGCTTCATAGGCCTTTTCTGCAAGGCTTTCTCTCACTAGCATGATCTGCTCTGTGTCTATTCCACTTGATTTAAGATCGTCTTCTGTAGTCTTATTCTCAGTCTCTACATAGAGTACGGCGACTCCTTGGGCTTGCGCCGCTCGCATAGCTTCGATAGCTGCTGATGTCTTACCAGAGT
>Ga0209656_10000903_pt1 | contig 19166 bp, 16 predicted proteins | sample BogFormECP12_OM2_FD_188239 | JGI IMG/M metagenome (GOLD analysis project Ga0209656, IMG submission 188239) | Bog forest soil microbial communities from Calvert Island, British Columbia, Canada - ECP12_OM2 (SPAdes) (version 2) | ecosystem: Environmental > Aquatic > Freshwater > Wetlands > Bog ... | reverse complement strand
GGCGCGGCTGGACCGCGCCTGCGCAGCGGTGCTGACGCACCTCGACGAACACGGCGCGGCGAGCAGCACCGAGCTTCGGACCGCGCGCCCGGAGCTGGCGGGCACCATCGACTATGCGCCGGGCAAACGGTGGGGTGGCCAGACACCTCTTGCCCCACGGGTCTTGACGGTGTTGTCGGTGCGCGGCGACATTGTCCGTGGACCGAACGACGGGGCGTGGACCACATCGAGGTCGCGCTGGGTACGCACCGGTAAGTGGCTCGGCCGCGTGCCGGAACCGAGGACACCCGAGACGGCCCGCGCCGACCTGCTCCAGCGTTGGCTGAGGGCGTTCGGGCCTGCGAGCGTCGCCGACATCAAGTGGTGGTTCGGCACGACCCTGGCCGCGACTCGCCACGCGCTGCGCGATGTCGGCGCCGTGGCGGTGGACATGCACGGCGCTCCCGGATTCGTGTTGCCCGACGACCTCGAGCCCGAGCCTGACTCGGGGCCGTACGGCGCGCTACTGCCCGGCCTGGACGTGACGACGATGGGCTGGTTCGACCGCGACTGGTACCTGGGTGAACACAGCAAGCAGGTGTTCGACAGGACAGGCAATGCCGGGCCGACCGCGTGGTGGAACGGCCGCGTGGTCGGTGGCTGGCGCCAGGACGCCGACGGCCGGGTGCAGCTGCAACTACTCGAAGATCCCGGCCGCGACGGTCACCGGGCACTACAGCGGCGGGCCGACGAGCTGACCAGCTGGCTCGGGGGCACCCGGATCAGCCCACGCTTCCCGTCGGCGCTGTCGAAAGCGGGTATCTAGGCCCCGACCCTTCGCCGGCGCGGTGCGTGCAGGCCGAGCGCATCGGCGAGGAAAAACCCGGTATAGCTGTCGGGATTGGCCGCCACATCTTCCGGTGTCCCCTCCGCGGTGACGGTGCCGCCGGCCGAACCACCCTCGGGACCCATGTCGATGATCCAGTCCGCGGTCTTGATCACGTCGAGGTTGTGCTCGATGACGATGACGGTATTGCCTTTGTCGACAAGGACGTTGATGACGCCGAGCAGCTTGCGGATGTCTTCGAAATGCAGTCCGGTCGTCGGCTCGTCGAGGATGTACACCGTGCGGCCGGTGGACCGCTTCTGCAGCTCGGCGGCGAGCTTCACCCGCTGCGCCTCGCCCCCGGACAGCGTCGGCGCCGGCTGGCCCAGCCGGACATAGCCCAAACCCACGTCGACCAGCGTCTGCAGATACCGGTGGATCGATGTGATCGGCTCGAAGAACTCCGCCGCCTCCTCGATCGACATGTCGAGCACTTCGGCGATTGTCTTGCCCTTGTAGTGGACTTCCAGGGTCTCCCGGTTGTAGCGGGCGCCGTGGCAAACCTCGCACGGAACATACACGTCCGGCAGGAAGTTCATCTCGATCTTGATCGTGCCGTCGCCGGTGCAGGCCTCGCAGCGACCGCCTTTGACATTGAAGGAGAACCGCCCCGGCTGGTAACCGCGGACCTTGGCCTCAGTAGTAGCCGCGAACAGCGTCCGGATCTTGTCGAAGACGCCCGTGTAGGTGGCCGGATTCGACCGGGGCGTACGCCCAATCGGCGACTGGTCCACACGGACCAGCTTGTCGACGCTGTTGAGCCCCGTCGTGCGGGTGTGCCGGCCGGGCACCTGCCGCGCGCCGTTGAGCTTGTTGGCCAGCACCGCCGCGAGGATGTCGTTGACCAGCGTCGACTTGCCCGAGCCGGATACCCCTGTGACCGCCGTCAGCACGCCGAGCGGAAACGACACGTCGATCTCGCGCAGATTGTGCTCGCGGGCACCGACAACGGTGAGTTGCCTGCGCCGGTCGACCGGCCTGCGGATCGCAGGAACCTCGATGCTCTTGTCGCCGGCCAGGTAGGCGCCGGTGATCGAGTCCTTGTTGCGCAAAAGCTCATCGTAGGTGCCGCTGTGAACGATCTGGCCGCCGTGCTCACCGGCGGCCGGGCCGATGTCGACGATCCAGTCGGCGTGCGCGATGGTGTCGAGGTCGTGCTCGACGACGATCAGCGTATTGCCCAGGTCCCGCAACCGGATCAGCGTTTCGATCAGCCTACGGTTGTCGCGCTGGTGAAGTCCGATCGACGGCTCGTCCAGCACATAGAGCACTCCGACCAGCCCGGAGCCGATCTGCGTGGCGAGTCGGATGCGTTGCGCCTCGCCGCCGGACAACGTCGCCGCGGCCCGCGACAGCGACAGGTATTCGAGCCCGACGTCGAGCAGGAAACCGAGACGTGACTGGATTTCCTTCAGCACCTGCCCGGCGATGGCCTGTTCTCGGGGGCCGAGCGTCAGCGCGTTGAGGAACTCAGCGGCTTCGGAGATCGACAGCTCGGAGACTTCGGCGATCGACTTGGCTCCGTACCCGTCCGCGGACAGCGTCACCGCGAGGATCTCCGGCTTCAGCCTCGTGCCGTCGCACACCGGACATGGCACGTCCCGCATGAAGCCGTCGTAGCGCTCCTTCATCTGCTCGGATTCGGTCTGCTCCATCTTGCGCTGCAAGAACGCCATCACGCCTTCGAAGTCGGCGTAGTAGGAGCGGACGCGCCCGTAGCGGTTGCGGTAGCGGACATGCACCTGTTCGTCGCTGCCCTCCAGGATCGCCCTGCGCGCCTTGGCGGGCAGCTTGCGCCACGGGGTGTCTACGTCGAAGCCCATCGACTCGCCGAGACTGGCCAGCATCCGCGTGAAGTACTCCGCGGTGTGGCCGTTCGACCAGGGCGCCACCGCGCCTTCGGCCAAGGTCAGGTCCGGGTCGGGCACGACGAGGTCCGGGTCGACCTCCTTGCGGATACCCAGCCCCACACACTCAGGGCAGGCGCCGTACGGCGAATTGAACGAAAACGATCGGGGCTCGAGATCATCCACGGCAAGCGGGTGGCCGTTGGGACAGGCCAGCTTCTCCGAGAAGCGCTGCTCCCGGTGTGGATGCCCGTGCTCGTGATCGACGAACTCCAGCACGACGATGCCATCGGCGAGCCGCAGCGCGGTCTCGACCGAGTCGGTGAGCCGCTGCTTGGCTGACGGCTTGACCGTCAACCGGTCGACGACCACCTCGATGTCGTGCTTTTCCTGCTTTTTCAGCTTCGGTGGATCGGTGAGCGAGTGCACGACTCCGTCCACGCGCACTCGGCTGTAGCCCTGGGAGTTGAGCTTCTCGAACAGGTCCGCGAACTCGCCCTTGCGCGTCCGCACCACCGGGGCGAGCACCTGGAACCTGGTGCCCTCCGGCATCGCCAGCACCTGGTCGACGATTTGCTGAGGAGTCTGCCTGGCGATCCGCTGACCGCATACCGGGCAGTGCGGGGTGCCGGCGCGGGCGTACAGCAATCGCAAGTAGTCGTAGACCTCGGTGATCGTGCCGACCGTCGACCGCGGGTTGCGGTTCGTGGACTTCTGGTCGATCGACACCGCGGGCGAAAGGCCCTCGATGAAGTCGACGTCGGGCTTGTCCATCTGGCCGAGGAACTGACGCGCGTACGCCGATAGCGATTCGACATAGCGGCGCTGGCCCTCGGCGAAGATCGTGTCGAACGCCAGCGACGACTTCCCCGACCCGGACAGCCCGGTGAACACGATGAGGGCGTCGCGCGGCAGGTCGAGGTCGACGCTCCGCAGGTTGTGCTCGCGCGCTCCCTTGACGATCAGGCGGTCAGCCACTCAGCTCCTTTCAGCGGATATACCGGCACCCCTGCCATGCTATGTGCGCCGACCGACAAGCTGCGCCGCGGCGGTAGCGTGAGGCCATGACAGTCGTCGACGACAACTACACCGGCCACGTGCATCCCGGCACCGCCGCGCGCCGCTCCCTTCCGGGCGCGACCATCGTGAAGGCATCGGTGGGCCCCATGGATAACAACGCATACCTGATCACGTGTTCCGAGACCGGCGAAACGCTGCTGATCGACGCCGCCAACGACGCTGAAGACCTCATCAACCTGGTGCGCGATTACGCACCGAAGCTGGCGCTGATCGTCACGTCGCACCAGCACTTCGACCATTGGCAGGCCCTTCAGGCCCTGGTCGAGGCCACCGGCGCCCCCACGGCGGCGCACGCACTCGATGCCGGCCCGCTGCCGGTGAAGCCGGACCGGCTGCTGGCCAACGGCGACACGGTCAGCGTGGGCCGGTTGTCCTTCGATGTGATCCACCTTCGCGGACACACGCCCGGCTCGGTCGCGCTCGCCCTCAGCGGCGAGTCGACGGGTGACGCGACTCACCTGTTCACCGGGGACTGCCTGTTCCCCGGCGGTGTGGGGAAGACATGGCAGGCGGGCGACTTCACACAGCTCCTCTCGGACGTCACCAGCCGCGTGTTCGACGTCTACGACGACTCGACGGTGGTGTATCCCGGACACGGCGACGACACCACCCTCGGCGCGGAACGCCCGCACCTAGACGAGTGGCGCGCGCGGGGTTGGTGACAGACAACCCAGGGGTGGCCACCGACCTACTGCCAGGCGACCCCGCAGTGTGGGACGGCCACGTCGCGATTGATCGTCGGCGACGGGACGATGATCGAAACCAGGTGTCAATGAGGGTGCAGAACGACCGTCGTCGGCTGGCGTCGCCGCTAACCGCTCGGTCTCTCTTACCCCTGACCAGCGGCCTCCTTGTTGCTAAGCAGGCGCACTCGTTCAGCAGGAGGTTGTTTGAGGCCGGACGCACGCACGAGCACCGCCAAGACCACGGCCACCAGAAGCAGCGCCGCGACATCTCCCCACAGGTGCCCCATGTGGCCGTCACCGAAGGACTGCACCGCCATGATGACGCCGTGTACGACGCTGGACCACACGGTGAACCAGATCAAACTGAGATTGGCCTCCGGGTTCCGCGCCGCGTTGATCAGAAAGACGCCCAGTGTGGCGTAGATGCCCACGATCATCATGAAGTACTCCGACTCGTACGGCGCGCCAGAATGCCACGCCCACCCCGACGGCCAGATCAGCGCCAGGGGATAGAGAAGGAGAGCAACCACGCCAAAGACGGCGAGCGCGAGCTGAAGAAGTCGGTATGCGGATGCCATTTGTGCTCCTGGTTATGCGGGGGTGTCAATTATGCGCTTCAAGGTGAGTTCCGATTCGACGTTTTCTCGACCAATCCGCCAGTTAGCTCGGTGCAGGGGCACAACATCCGCTGGCCCGTTGCTATCGCGCGGTACGGATGACAAACGCGTCTGTGTTCTCGTCGTAACCGACCGTCTGGTCCACGAACAATTCCCCAACCGTGTGGCCATCCTCGGCGACCGCAATGAAGGTGGCTTCCTCCTCGTCGTATGTCACCGAGCCTTGCACGAACATCGCCGCGACCTCGTGCCCATCCGCTCCGAAAACGACAAGCTTCAAGCCTCCGGCATCCTTGAGGTACTGCGCCGCTTCGGCACGTTTCGTGACCATCGCTGGGATTCCTCTCTGCAGATGCTTTGGTTGCCGCACAGTATTCCCGAGACAAGTACCCAATGGGGTGAGTACAGATCCCAAGATCCCCAATGTGCTCCTCAGCCATGAGCCCGTTCGGCGGCGCGAGGCTGCCGTTCACCCCTGCGGCGCCTAGACTTTGGCGGGATGAAGCTCGGCATCGACTTCGGCACGACTCACACCGTCGCGGCGGTCGTCGACAGGGGCAACTACCCTGTCGCGTCGTTCGACGGGCAAGACACCTGGCCTTCGCTCGTCGCTGCGAACGCCGCTGGAGAGTTGCGCTTCGGTTTGGACGCCGCCGCGCTCCGCCACGAACCAGGTTGGTCGGTCCTCAGGTCTTTCAAGAGGCTGCTCAACGACGCCGGGCCCCGGACCGACGTGAGCCTGGGCGGGCGCTCCTACCCCCTGGTTGACCTGCTCGCGAGCTTCCTTGCTCAATTCAAGAGCGACCTTCAGCATCGCTCGAACGCTTGCCTCGGGTCGCGCGAGCGTGTCGAGGCTGCGGTCAGCGTGCCGGCCAACGCCTCGAGCGCCCAGCGCTTCCTGACCCTGGACGCCTTCGCCAAGGCGGGCTTCGAGGTCGTCGCGCTCCTCAGCGAGCCGTCGGCTGCGGGCTTCGAGTATGCGCACCGATACCGCTCCACAATCACCGCCAACCGTGAGTACGTCTTGATCTACGACCTCGGGGGCGGCACATTCGACGCTTCACTTCTGAAGATGACGGGGCGTCTGAACCAGGTCGTCACGAGCGAGGGCATCCAACGCCTCGGTGGCGACGACTTCGATGAGGTGATCCTGAAGCTGGTCCTCGAACGGTCCAGGCTGCGCAAACTGGACGCCGCCACACATGACCTCCTGCTGGAGGAGTGCGCCGTTCGGAAGGAAGCGGTTGGGGCGAACACACGCCGCTTCTTGGTAGACCTCTCCGCTGTCGACCGGGCGCCGTTCTGCTGCGCGATCGACGACGTCTATGCGGCCTGTGCGCCGCTCGTCGAAAAGACGGTCGAGGTCCTCTCTCGCGTCCTCCGTGACCCGGCCCGAGAGGGCGGCGACGTGGTTTGGTCCGAGGTGGCCGGTATCTATGTGGTGGGAGGGACCGGAAGCTTTCCGCTCGTTGCCCGGACGCTGCGCAGGTCGTTCGGCGAGAAGCGTGTCAAACGCTCGCCTCATCCTTTTGCGGCGACCGCGATCGGCCTTGCGGTCTTCCTTGACAAAGAGGCCGGCTTTGAGCTGTCCGAACGCTTGTCGCGGCATTTTGGGGTCTTCCGCGAGGCACACCGGGGCGAGGACGTCGTCTTCGACCCGATCCTTCCCAAGGATGTCCCGCTTCCCGCCGTCGGCCAGGCTCCGCTCGTCGTCACGCGAAAATATCGCGCGGCGCACAACATCGGACACTTCCGGTTCGTGGAGTGCAGCCGGCTGTTCGCGGGTCGCCCCGACGGGGACGTGACTCCCTACGACCCGGTGTATTTCCCGTTCGACCCGGACCTTTACGGCACGGAGGACCTCGCCCGTCAGCCTGTCGGCCGCTGGAACAACGGGCCCGATGTCGAGGAGCGCTACGTCGTCACGCCCGGTGGCGCCGTGGAGGTGACCCTGACGACGCGGCCGGCCAATTTCACGCAGACTTTCCGGCTGGCGCGGCACGCCCCCGTGAGCCCGTGAGCACCGCCGATCGTCGTTCGGGAACTACTATGCGGAGGTGGCTGGCCTCCACGTGCTGAAAAACCCGATGGTGTCGGTCGCCGTCGGCACCACTGCGATGGCGCTGGGCGGTGCGGAGGCCCTTTATCGAGCTGTCGAACGACTGCCGGTCGTCGGATCGTTGGTGCACCGCGGCGTCGATGAGTTGTCAGAGCGCGGCGACCGGTGGATCACCCAGAACCTGGACCCGGTCAAGGCGCGGGTGATGCCGGTCGCCGCCCAACTGGTTGACCTGATACTCGACGAGATCGATCTGACCACTCTTGTCCGCGAGCGGCTCGATCTCAATGCCCTCGTCGGAGATATCGACATCGACGCTGTGATCAACCAGATCGACCTGATCGCCCTGGCGGATAGGGTTATCGACGGCGTCGACCTGCCCGGGATCATTCGTGAGTCGACGAGTTCGGTGACCGCCGAGGTGATGACCGACGTTCGCAGCCAGGGCGAGCGCGCGGACGACCTCGTCGCCGGGTTCGTCGACCGAGTGCTGGGGCGTGGCCGGGACGGGCAGTGATCCCGGGGGGTCCGGCGCACGGCGATGAGCATGCGGCGGGGATCGTCACCCGGGGACTGGCGGCGGTTATCGACCTTGTGGTCGTTCTGCTGATCCTGACTGGGCTCTACGTCGGTCTGATCCTGGTGAAGCTCGTCTATTCGCCGGTCGCCTTCAGCCTTCCGGAGCTCAATGTCGTCTTTTCCACCCTGGTCACGTTTGTTGTCGCGGTCGTTTACCTTACCGGCTGCTGGACTGTATCCGGGTGCACCGTCGGCGCCGTCACGATGGGACTTCGAGTCGTCGGACGACGCTCGCAACGACTCCGCCCCCTCGTCGCGTTACTGCGGGCTGCCAGCTGTGTTTTGTTCCCCATCGGGTTGGTGTGGGTCGCGATCGACCGGCAACGGAGATCATTGCAGGACATCGTGCTCCGCAGTCGGGTGGTGTACTCACGATCGGCTGCTGAGGCGGGCTCGGACGATCGGGGATCGGCGTAGGTGCCTGCGACGCCACAACGTTCAGCGCGAAGCTGATGACCGACGAGCCGGCGCGCGGTGACCTTAGCCCCTACTGCTGAACCCCTCGCCCGCAGAGGCTGTGGTCATGTGGCTCGGGGATCTGTCGCCGGTGCCGGATCTGTTGCACGGGCATCCGCGGGCTGGTCCGGTCCGGGAACAGCGTCCCGTCTACGTCGATCTGCTGCCGCCGTGCAACGCCGGCTGCCCGGCCGGCGAGAACATTCAGGCATGGCTGAGCCATGCCAAAGCCGGCCGCCACGAACAGGCATGGCGACAGTTGGTGGCCGACAATCCGTTGGCCGCGATCCACGGCCGCGTCTGCTATCACCCGTGCGAGTCGGTCTGCAATCGGGCCAATCTCGACGCTGCTGTGTCCATCCACGCGGTCGAGCGATTCCTCGGCGACACCGCGCTCGAACATGAATGGCAGTTCGATCGCCCGCCTGAACCGACGGGCCACAAAGTGCTCGTCGTCGGCGCCGGCCCCAGCGGGCTGTCCGCCGCCTATCATCTGGCCCGGCTCGGCCATCAGGTCGAGGTCCGCGATGCCGGCGAGCAGCCCGGCGGCATGATGCGCTACGGCATCCCGAACTATCGACTCCCCCCCGACGTCCTCGAGGCGGAGATACACCGCATCGCGGCAATCGGCGTGACATTTACCTGCGGGCACCGGGTCGAAGACCTCGCCGCCGAAAGCCGCGCCGGCGACTTCAACGCGGTCTTCGTCGCGGTCGGCGCCCACCTCGCCAAACGGGTCGACATCCCGACCGCCGACGCCGGCTCGCTGCTCGACGCGCTGTCGTTCCTGCGCGCCGTCTCCTCCGGGGAACGACCCGAGATCGGCCGCCGCGTCGCCGTGTACGGCGGCGGCGACACCGCAATGGACGCCGCTCGGGTCGCCCGTCGCCTGGGCGCCGAAGACGCGGTCATCATCTATCGTCGCGGCCGCGCTCAGATGCCCGCCCATGCCGAAGAGACGCAAGATGCCGAGCGGGAAGGCGTCCGCATCCACTGGCTGCGCACGATCACCGCATTCGACCGCCACGAATTACACGTCGAGATCATGGAACTCGACGAGAACGGCCGGCCTCGGCCCACCGGCAGATTCGAAACGCTCGCGGCCGACACCGTCATCATGGCGCTGGGCCAGAAGACCGAGTCGGCGTTCATGCACACGCTTCCCGGCGTGCAATTCGACGACGACGGCAATGTCCGCGTGTCGCCGACGATGATGACCGGCTGCCCCGGCGTGTTCGCAGGCGGCGACATGGTGCCGTGCGAGCGAACAGTCACCGTAGGCGTCGGCCACGGCAAGAAAGCAGCGCACAATATCGACATGTGGCTGCGCGGCAACGCCGCAGAGCGGCCACCGAAGCATCCGGTGGCGAGCTTCGACACGCTGCACCTGTGGTACTTCGGTGACGCTGCACGCAGCAGCCAGTCGATCCTGCCGCCGGAGCAGAGGGTCGGTGGCTTCGATGAGGTTGTCGGTGGGTTGACGGCGGAGGCCGCGACGTTCGAAGCGGCCCGCTGCCTCTCGTGCGGCAACTGTTTCGAGTGCGACGGCTGCCTCGGCGCCTGCCCGGAGGACGCGGTGATCAAGCTCGGCGCAGGCCATCGGTACCGGTTCGACTACGACCGGTGCACCGGCTGTGCGGCCTGCTTCGAGCAGTGTCCGGTCCACGCCATCGACATGGTGGCGGAGCAGACATGACGCGCGTCACGATCGACGGCAACGAGGCAGCGGTGTCAGTCGCCTACCGACTCAACGAGGTCTGCTGCATCTACCCGATTACGCCGTCGTCGCCGATGGCGGAACTGGCCGACGAATGGGCCAGCAGCAAACGCCCGAACGTGTGGGGCACCGTCCCCACCGTGGTTGAGATGCAAAGCGAAGGCGGCGCTGCGGGCGCGCTGCACGGCGCACTGCAAGGCGGCACACTGGCCACGACGTTCACGTCGTCGCAGGGCCTGCTGTTGATGATCCCCAACATGTACAAGATCGCCGGCGAACTCACCTCGGCCGTGATCCACGTCGCCGCAAGGGCCCTCGCCGCTCAAGGGCTGTCCATCTTCGGCGACCACTCCGACGTGATGGCCGTTCGGCAGACTGGGTTTGCGCTGCTGTCTTCGGCATCGGTACAGGAGGCCCACGATCTGGCGCTGATCGCGCAGGCGGCCACGCTGCGCACCCGCGTGCCGTTCGTGCACTTCTTCGACGGCTTCCGAACATCGCACGAGCTCAACACAATCGATCTGCTTGCCGACGACGACTTGCGGGCCCTGATACCCCAGGCGCTGGTCCGCGAGCATCGTGACCGGGCGCTGTCCCCGGAGCGGCCATTCATCCGCGGTACGGCGCAGAACCCCGACACCTATTTCCAGGCGCGTGAAACGGTGAACCCGTTTTACGCGCGCGTACCGGGCGTCGTCGAAGACCTGATGGCCCAACTGGGCAAGCGCACCGGACGAGCGATGCACGTCGTCGAGTACACGGGCCACCCGGAAGCCGAACGGGTGTTGGTGCTGATGGGATCGGGCGCGCAGACCGCGGCACAGACGGTGGGCGCCCTGGTAGCTGACGGCGAACGCGTCGGGGTTGTGCAGGTGCGTCTGTACCGGCCGTTTCCGGCCGCCGCGTTGCTGGCCGCGCTGCCCGATACCGTGCGCCGCGTCGCCGTTCTTGACCGCACCAAGGAGCCGGGGTCCGTTGGCGAACCGCTCTACCTCGACGTCGTCACCGCGTTGAGCGAAGCGTACGGCAGGGGCGAGCTCACGACTATGCCGAAGGTGTGCGGCGGGCGGTATGGCCTGTCTTCCAAGGAGTTCACTCCGGGCATGGTCGCCGGCGTCTTCGACGAACTCGCGAGTCCTCGGCCGCGAGGGCATTTCACCGTCGGCATCGACGACGATGTCTCTGGGACGAGCGTTGCCTATAACACGGACTTCGACATCGAACCCCCCGATACGGTCCGTGCGGTGTTCTTCGGCTTCGGCTCGGACGGCACCGTCGGGGCGAACAAGAACACCATCAAGATCCTCGGCGGCGAGGAAAACCTCTACGCGCAGGGGTATTTCGTCTATGACTCGAAGAAGTCCGGGTCACAGACGGTATCGCACCTTCGGTTCGGCCCCGACCCGATTCGTGCACCGTATCTTGTCACCGGCGCGAGCTTTGTTGGTTGTCACCAGTTCCGCTTTCTTGGCCAGGCCGACGTGCTCGGCTGTGCAGCACCCGGCGCCGCGCTGCTGATCAATTGCCACCACCCGGCAGACGCTGTCTGGGATGCGTTGCCGCGCGCGGTGCAGCAGCAGGTCATCGACAAGCGGATCCGGCTGTACGCCGTCGACGCCGGCCGCATCGCCCGGGAGGCCGGTTTGGCGGGCCGCGTCAACGTTGTGCTCCAGACATGCTTTTTCGCGATATCCGCCATTCTGCCTCGTGAAGAGGCGATCGCCCGGATCAAGGACAGCATCGCCAAGACCTACGGCAACCGCGGTCCGGACGTGGTGGAACGGGAGATGGCTGCCGTCGATCACGCGCTCGGCGCGCTGCACCGCATCGACGTTCCGGAGCGGGTCGACGCCACCGACGAGCCTTCACCGATCGTGCCTGTCACAGCTCCGGAATTCGTCCGCACCGTTACCGCGGAGATGATGGCCGGGCGCGGTGACGCGCTGCCGGTCAGCGCGCTTCCAGTGGACGGCAGCTACCCGAGCGGGACTGCCGCCTACGAGAAACGCAACATCTCCGACCTGGTGGCGGTGTGGGAACCCGACGCCTGCATCCAGTGCGGCAACTGCAGCTTCGTGTGTCCCCATAGCGTGATCCGGACGAAATTGTTCGAACAGAGCCGCCTTGACGGCGCCCCTGAAACGTTCCTGTCTGCCCCTCTGAACGCAGTCGGCCTGCCGGACAGCCTCTACACGCTGCAGGTGTACGCCGAGGACTGCACCGGGTGCGGGCTCTGCGTCGAAGCGTGCCCGGCCGTCGTCCCGGGCGTCCCGACCACTAAGGCGATCAACCTCGCCGCCCGCGAAGCACTTGTGGAACCGGGCCGCCGGAACATCGCGTTCTTCGAAACTCTGCCGACGAGCAGCCGGTCCCGTGTGGACTTCGGCACGGTGCGGGGTACACAGTTCCTCGAGCCGTTGTTCGAATTCCCGGGCGCCTGTGCAGGATGCGGCGAAACGCCCTACCTGAAGCTGCTTTCGCAGTTGTTCGGCGACCGGCTGATGATTGCCAACGCCACCGGTTGCTCGTCGATTTATGGCGGCAATCTGCCCACCACGCCGTGGACCACCAACGACGCCGGCCGCGGACCCGCATGGTCGAACTCCCTGTTCGAGGACAACGCCGAGTTCGGCCTCGGCTTCCGGCTCGCAGCCGATACGCACACCGGGCAGGCCCGCCGACTGCTGACCGAGAACCGCGACGCACTGGGCGCCGAGTTGGTGAACGACATTTTGGCGGCGCCGCAGCGACAGGAGTCCGAACTGGCGGCCCAGCGCGCCCGCGTCACGGAACTCGAGGGCCGCCTCGGCCGGCTGGAACGCACTGTCGCCGACGAGCTCCGCAGCGTTCTCGATCATCTGGTGCGCCGCAGCGTGTGGATCGTCGGCGGCGATGGGTGGGCGTACGACATCGGCGCCGGTGGGCTCGACCACGTCCTTGCCACTGGACGCAACGTGAATGTGCTGGTACTCGACACCGAGGTGTATTCCAATACCGGCGGCCAGATGTCGAAGTCCACGCCGTTGGGCGCGGTGGCGAAGTTTGCCGCGACCGGTAAGACTGTGCCGAAGAAAGACCTTGCGCTACAAGCGATTGCATATGGGAACGTCTACGTCGCGCGGGTTGCGATGGGCGCCGATCCGCAGCAGACACTGCAGGCGTTTCGCGAAGCGGAGGCATACGACGGACCGTCGCTGGTGATCGCTTACAGCCACTGCATCGCACACGGCATCGAGATGCGCGACGGCCTCGATCAGCAGTACCGTGCGGTGGCTAGCGGCCACTGGCCCCTCGTCCGCTACGACCCGATGGCACGCTCGGACGGCAAGGCGCCGTTTCTGCTGGACTCGCACCGACCACGGATTCCCCTCACCGAATACATCTACCGCGAGCTGCGCTACCGCACGCTGGCCAATTCGGACCCCGATGAGGCCGACCGGCTGCTCGCGCTGGCGCAGCAAGCGGTCGATCAGCGCTGGGAGACCTACGAGGACATGGCTTCCCGCGCTCCGCACGCGTTTCCGTCCGATGGCAGAAGGGAACGCTGATGGATCTGTCCACCCGCTATCTGGGGCTGTCTCTGGCCAATCCCCTGCTGGCCGCCGCTTCACCGCTGAGCTGGACACTTGACGGAATTCGGTACCTGGCCGGTGCCGGCGTGGGAGCCGTCGTCCTGTACTCGCTCTTCGAGGAGCAGCTTCGCCGGGAGGCCGAGCGGAACGCGCGGTTGGCCGTCCAAGGTGCCGAAAGCTACGCAGAGTCCCTCACGTTCTTCCCGGCAGACGCCGACCAGGACCACGGTGCACGTCGTTACCTACGACTGCTGGAGAACGCCGCGGCGTCGGTCGAGGTCCCTCTCATCGGCAGCCTCAACGGCGCCACCCCAGGCGGATGGGTGGGCTATGCACGCTCGATGCAGGACGCCGGTGCCGCGGCGATCGAGCTGAATATTTATTACCTGCCGGGTGATGCCCGTATCACGGGACGCGACGTGGAACAACGCCACCTCGATGTGCTCACGCAAGTCAAGGATGCGGTGAAGGTGCCGGTCGCGGTGAAGCTCAGCCCGTATTTCAGCGCGACCGCCGACATGGCACGCCGGCTCGACGAGGCTGGCGCGGACGGGTTGGTGTTGTTCAATCGATTCCTCCAGCCGGACATCGACTGCGAGAACCTGACCACCGATCACCGGTTGACACTGTCCACCTCGGCTGAGGCGCGGTTGCCGCTGACGTGGATCACCCTTTTGCATGGGCGCGTGCGTGCCTCGCTCGCTGCCACGAGCGGAGTCGAGCAGGCCGCCGATGTCGTGAAGTACCTGCTCGCCGGAGCCGACGTCGTGCAGTCGGCCTCGGCGCTGCTGCGCCACGGCGCAGGACACGCCTCGGCGTTGCTCGAGGGAGTGCGCGATTGGATGCGTCGCAAGGGCTACACCGCGATCAGCGAAGTGCGCGGCATGCTGGCCGTGCCCGTCACGCAGGACGGCACGGCTCGGCAGCGACAGGATTACGTCGGGATAGTTCGCGAAGCCGACACCAGGGCGTACGGGCCTTGGTGAGGCCGCTCAGCCGGTGGTGTGAACGATCAACACGTCAGTTTTCGCGCGGCGCGAGACGTTTGCGGGCACCGACCCGAGCAACCGCCCGGTGATGGTGCTCAGACCCACGTTCCCGACCACCAGCAGGTCGGCGTCGACCTCCTCGGCGAGATCGACGAGCGCGTCGACCGGTGCCCCGACGATCGAGCGCTCCTCGATGTTGTGGGCGCCGGCGGCCTTGGCCCGGTCGCGGGCCTCGCGCAGGATCGCGTAGATCGGTGCGTTGCCCTGGGTCTTGTATCCCTCGTCCTTGAGCAGGTCGGCCGCGCGGGGGTCGTCGCCCTGGGGGAAGTACGCCGTCGCGACGATCACTTTCGCGTTCGAGCCGGCAGCAATCTCGCCGGCCCGGTCGACCGCACGCAGCGAGGAGTCCGAGCCGTCGGTCCCTACCACGATGGTCTGATAGGCGCCCATCTACCCTCCCGGTGTCATTTGCAAACGCCATCGCAGACAGTAACGCTTCACTGCACGACGGTGGGTCTGATTCGCGACACCTTACCGTTTGCGCGGGTGAGCGCCTACCGGCGACCCGCTTGGCGCGGGACTCTCCAGAGGCCACTCGGCTGCGTCAACGCGGGCTGATCAACGCAATGATTCTGGCCCAGAACGCTTTCGGCGCGCTCGTCGATCAGCATGTCCCGAGCGGAGCCTTCACCCGTCACCGGCGGGGTCTAAGCCCTAAACTCCCAGATAGTGCTGTCGCAGACCCTGAGCCCCGAACACGCGACGGGCGTGCGTCGTGCGACGCGGGAACCGGCCGGAAGGTACGACCCCGTCGCGGTCGCTGTGCTGACCGTCGTCATCTCGCTCGCCGGTGCGAGTCGGCCGTCGCTGTGGTTCGACGAAGGTGCCACGATCTCGGCGTCGAAGAACCGTTCGCTCGCCGAGATGTGGCAGTTGCTCGGCAACATCGACGCCGTGCACGGCCTGTACTACCTGCTCATGCACGGCTGGTTCACTTTCTCTCCAGCTACCGAGTTCTGGTCGCGGGTTCCCAGCGGCCTCGCCGTCGGCGTGGCCGCCGCCGGCGTGGTGGTGCTGGCAAAGCAGTTTTCCTCGCGGTCGGTAGCAGTCTGCTCGGGAGTGATGTTCGCGATTCTGCCCCGTACCACCTGGGCGGGGATCGAGGCACGGTCCTACGCGTTGACCGCCGTGCTCGCGGTCTGGCTGACGATCCTGGTGGTGGCGGCGGTGCGGCGTGCCCGGCCGTCGTTGTGGTTGCTGTATGCACTCGTGCTGCTGTTGGCGATCCTGCTGAACATCTATCTCGTGTTCTTGGTGCCGGTCTACGGCGCCCTGCTGGCCATCCTGTCGGCGCGACGGTCGACGGTCATGTGGTGGGCCGGTACATCGACAGCGGTGGTTCTCGCGCTGACTCCATTCATGCTCTTCGCTCACGGCCAGAAATTCCAGGTTGCCTGGATCTTCCCGATTGGCGCCCGCAGCTTCGGTGACGTCGCGGTTCAGCAGTATTTCGACAAGAGCGTCCCGTTCGCCGTCGCCGCCGGCGTCGTCATCGCCGCCGCGCTGCTTGTCGTGTGGCTCCGACATGACCGGCGGCCGGACCCCGACACGCGCACGCTCCTGCGAGTCTCGCTGGCGTGGATCGTGATACCGACGACCGCGCTGATCGTTTACTCCGCAGCCATAGAACCCCTCTATTACCCCCGGTACCTGTTTTTCACGGTGCCGGCGATGGCGGTGTTGCTCGGAATCTGCATCGTCACCGTCGCGCGTACTCCGTGGCGCATCACCGCTGTGCTGTTGGCACTCGCGGCGGTGGCCGTGCCCAATTACGTCCTCAGTCAACGAGGTCCGTATGCGAAAGAAGGCATGGATTTCAGTCAGATAGCCGACGTCCTGACTTTTCACGCGTCCGCCGGCGACTGCCTGCTGTTGGATAACACCGCGGCATGGAAGCCCGGCCCCATCCGGCCCATCACCGCGGTGCGCCCCGCGGCCTACGGCAAGCTGAAGGACCTCGATCGCGGAATGCCGGCCGCGCGGCAGCACACGCTGTGGGATGGCGCCGTTTCGGTATGGGCGGTCGTGGACCGAGTTAGACAATGCAACGTGATCTGGACGGTGTCGGAGCGCGACAAAACGCTCTCCGACCGTGCGACTGGCGTGGCCCTACCTCCCGGGCCCAGGATGGCCCGCGCGCCCGCGTACCAGGTGCAGGCGCGGTTCGGCTTCCACATCGTGCAACGATGGCAGTTCAGCTTCGCCCAGGTCACCAAGTCGTCCCGATGAGCCCGATAAGGTGGGCTCGGGGTGATGCGAATGCGGGCGCCGGGGGCACAGGACTTCGTGCCGGACACCCACGACCTGGACGACCTGGCAGCCGCCGTGCGCGGTTGTCGCGGCTGCGACTTGTACCGGTACGCCGATCAGCCCGTCTTCGGAGCGGGTTCGCCGGATGCGCAGATGATGCTGGTCGGGGAACAGCCCGGCGACCAGGAGGACCGCGCCGGCCTGCCTTTCGTCGGTCCAGCGGGCCACTTGCTTGACAAGGCGCTCGCCGCCGCCGGCATCGAACGCGGCCTGGTGTACGTGACCAACGCTGTGAAGCACTTCAAATTCACTCGGGTAGAACGTGGTAAACGCCGAATCCATAAGACACCGAGCAGAACCGAGGTGATCGCCTGCCGGCCGTGGTTTATCGCGGAGTTGACGACGGTTCAGCCCGACGTGGTGGTCTTGATGGGTGCTACTGCCGCAAAGTCTCTTATGGGCAATGACTTTCGGCTCACCCAGCACCGCGGCCAGGCCCTGCGGCTACCTGATGACGACCCGGGATTGAAACTCGGCTTCGATCCGACGGTCGTCGTTACTGTGCACCCGTCATCGGTGCTGCGCGCACCGCCGGGGGAGCGCGAGACGGCGTTTGACGCGCTTGTCGCCGACCTGCGGTTCGCGGGCGGCCTGTTGGGCTAGCGGCCGGCTACGACTTGGGCTTGTTGCAATTCAACGACAGTCGGACTCGCGGTGTTGTGTCCGCGCCGGCCCAGCCGCCACCGGCGAAAGCGGACGCGGTGGTGGTCTCTTGACGCACCACGGTGCACTGATCCTGCGGTAGCTGGTCGCCGATGGATGTGGCCACCACCACCGAGAAGCCCGCCTGCGCCAGCGCTGCCTTGGCCTCGGCGAACGTCTGGCCGCTCTGGTCGGGTGTCGCGTCCGCCTGGCTGATCAGGATCAGCGACGCCGCGATCGCCGCGAGGGCGCTGACCCCGATGACGATGAGGTTTTTCACGTCACTGTCCTCCCGTCGACTGTCTGCGGACATGCTATCAAGTGCCGCGGGACGCATTAGCAGTTTCCGCCTCGAGCACCCACAGGATTCCTACAGCAAGACTTTGACGGCGCGACGTTTGTCCATGGCGATTCGTCGGGTCGTTCGACGAGCGCGCCCTTCTCGAACCTGGCGCCTCCGCGGACCAGAGCCACGAGGGGGCGTTGACGGCGCGCAAGCGGGGCACCCCTCTTGGGCGACTCAACCGCACGGGTGGACGACGATTCGGGGTGGTCTGTGAGATTTGCGGACCTGATCAAGCGCCTCGGGGACGTCGTCGAGAGCGATCACCTTGCCGATACTGGGCATCGGGTCAAGCCGACCTTCGATCACCGCCTCGAGGGTGCCGTACCAGTCCTGCAGGTGGGGACCGCCACCGAATTGGATGGTGACGCCCTTGTGAGTTGCATCGAGACACGACAGCAAGTCGTTGCCGTGCCAGCCGCCGGCGGCGAAGACCCGCGCCATGAACTCGCAGGACTCGACGATGTTCTGCACGAGCCCGTCGGCGCCCACGCATTCGTAAATCACCTGAGGCGTCGTGATCCCTTGATGTTTGGCCACTTCGCGCCATACGTCGTACGGCGAGCGCTCCAACGGGTTCACGAGCACGTCAGCACCGAAGGCTTTGGCATATTCCAGGCGCTCGGGGCTGTAGTCGGACGCGATGATCGGCTCGACATTTCTCGCGGCCAATGCGGCCACCGCGGACAGCCCGATGGCGCCGGCGCCGATCACCAGGGGCAAGTTCCCTGGAGTGATACCAGAACTTCGCACGTAGAACTCGCCAACGGCGAACGCATCGACGACAGCGACGGCATCGTCGCCGACGCGGTCCGGAACAGCGCGGGTCAACATCTCAGATACGAGCATCAATTCGCCGTAGGCGCCGGGAGCATCGGGATGGTGCCCGATGACCAACGGCTCCTCCCCGCGCGGATCAGCAGCGGCATGCTGGTCACACGGCTTCCGATGGGGAAGGCGCCTGAGCAGTCAGGGCCGAGGCCGACGACTTCGCCGACAAACTCGTGACCCATCACCGTGTCTCGGTCCGCGTCGTAGACGAACCGGGGGGCGGGATCGTCGGGGTGATCCATGTAGTGCACGTCCGACGCGCACATCGCGGCGCTCAGCGGTTTCAGCAGGAGCTGGCCTGCGCCGGGAACCGGATCCTCGGTTTCGCGCACCTGCACCTCGCCGGCCCGCAACACCGCTGCCCTCACGCCTATTGCCCTTTCGCTCGTTGGGTGGCGAAATCAGCTGACGCCTACGCAGGCCAGCTTGACCTGGCCGAGCGAATCTTCAAGCGAGTCTTCGAGAAAGGTCGTGGTGCGGTTGGCCGCGCCGGCGTTGTAGACAACCAACCCC
>Ga0209656_10000902_pt1 | contig 19167 bp, 15 predicted proteins | sample BogFormECP12_OM2_FD_188239 | JGI IMG/M metagenome (GOLD analysis project Ga0209656, IMG submission 188239) | Bog forest soil microbial communities from Calvert Island, British Columbia, Canada - ECP12_OM2 (SPAdes) (version 2) | ecosystem: Environmental > Aquatic > Freshwater > Wetlands > Bog ... | reverse complement strand
GGCGGATCGTGCGCACACGCTGTCTGTTAAGCTGGTTCACCTTGCGCTGCAGTTTCGGGATCACATAGCCCTGCACGGGATAGAGAGCCACAGCGGCGAGGCCCAGCACCGGATCCTGCATGAACATGAAGAGGATGATCGTCAGCAAAGTGCCGCCTTGGAAAGCCGGCATCGCGACGGCATCGCCAATGAAGCCGCCCATGGCTTCGGACTCTGCCGTGATCATCGGAATGATCTGAGCGGATGAGGCTTTCTGAAAATAGGACAGCGGGAAAAGCAACATCCGCTGATACAGCTGATAGCGGAACCGCCGCAACATGCGTTCGCTAAGCCGTCCCTTGAACGTGTTGATATAGTATTTGAACAAGCCATTGATGCAGACCAGAGCTAAGAATGCGGCGCACAGCAGCATCAAATAGGTGGTCTGATCAAATTGGAAGCCGAGAATGTCCCTCGAAGTATGCTTTCCTTGGGTAATTTCGTTAAGGATCGTTTTCGGAAGATTGAGCGAGTAGTAAAGGAAAGGAAAAGAGACCAGCGTCAACACGAGCACTAAGAGCTGTTGCCGCAGGCTGTGCCGGATGATGAAACGATAGATCGTTGGCTGCAGCGCGCTCGGGTCTTCGGTTTCCCGTTGCGGCGGCTTGGCTGCGGGCGAAGAGGCAGCCGACTTCTGTCGCCGCGGCAGAAATCCGAGCCAATCCCGCGCCGGTCGAAGCGCATCCTCGGCCGTGGTGGCCAGCGCTGCCATTCCCTTCATGACCGTGGCCTTCATGAAAAGATCATTTCGCGCCGAGACCGCCTATGCAATAGTCTCCCTGCACGGTTGGACGAGAGGGGTCCGAGTGGCCGTTCGCCGTCATCATAAACGGGTGCTCATCTACAGCCATGACAGCTTCGGGCTAGGGCACCTGCGCCGATGCCGGGCGATCGCCCACTCTGTGGTCGATGCGGACCCCGCAGTTTCGGTGCTGATCCTATCCGGGTCGCCAATCATCGGCAGCTTTGATTTTCGTTCCCGCGTGGATTTTGTGCGGGTGCCGGGCGTCATCAAGCTACGCAACGGCGAATATGTGTCGCTCAATCTGCACATCGACCTCGAGGAGACACTGGCGATGCGCTCCTCGATCATCCGGCACACCGCGGATATTTTCGACCCCGACCTCTTGATCGTCGACAAAGAGCCGTTGGGCTTGCGTGGCGAGGTGCGCGACACGCTCGATCTGCTGCAACGCCGCGGAACGGCCTTGATCCTTGGGCTGCGCGACGTGATGGACGATCCCGAGGCGCTGGAAAGCGAGTGGGAACGCAAGCACGCGGTCCCGGCGCTGGCCGAATATTACGACGAGATCTGGGTGTATGGCTTGCCGCAGATCTGTGATCCCCTCGCCGGGCTCGCGGTGCCGAGGGGCGTGCGCCAGCGCATGATCTATACGGGCTATCTTCGGCGCAACGCAGCCGAGCCCCAGGTCACGCCGGAAATTCTGGACGTTCTCGAGAGCGAGTTCGTGCTGGTCACGCCCGGCGGCGGAGGCGACGGCGAAGCCTTGATCGATTTGGTGCTGTCGGCTTACGAGTATGATCGCGCCCTCCCGCTCACCGCCTTGCTCGTCTTCGGCCCATTCATGCTCCCCGAGCAACGAGCGGTCTTCGCAAGCCGGGCTTCACGGCTCGACAATGTCCACGCGATCACGTTTAACGCACGGCTCGAGTCTCTGATGGCGCGCGCCGCCGGTGTGGTCGCAATGGGTGGCTACAATACCTTTTGCGAAATTCTCTCTTTTGACAAGCGTGCGCTGATCGTACCGCGAACCGCGCCTCGCCTGGAGCAGTACATCAGGACCCGACGTGCCGCCGAGCTTGGCCTTTTGACCATGCTGTCCGAACAGGAGGGCCGCGACCCGAGAGTGATGGCTGCCGCGCTGCGCCATTTGACCGAGCAGCCTCCCCCGTCGACCGCCTTGATTCCCGGCTTGCTCGACGGTATGCCAAGCGTTAACCGGCTCGCGCGAAAATGGCTCGATGAGGGGCGCGCCGGCTGCTTCGCGGCGCGAGAGCGTCTCGACGCGTGAAGGCGTGGCACTGTCAGCACCACAAGTCGCTGGTCGTGTCGCCTTTGTGCTGAAAGGCTATCCGCGGTTATCCGAGACTTTTATCGCCCAGGAGATCCTCGCTCTCGAGCAACGCGGGCTCGATATCCTAATCGTCTCTTTGCGCCACCCGACGGATCGCGCAACGCATCCGGTCCACCAACTGATCCGCGCCACACTGCTTTACCTTCCGGAATATTTCTACCAGGAGCCCCGCCGTCTCTGGCGCGGCTGGCGGCAGTCGCGCCGACGCTCCGGGTATCGCCGGGCTCTGCGGGAATGGTTAGCCGATTTGCGACGCGACCCGACCCCGAACCGCATCCGCCGCTTTGGCCAAGCGATGGTATTGGCGGCAGAGCTCCCGGCGAACGTTCACCATCTCCACGCGCATTTTCTCCACACGCCGGCCTCAGTCGCCCGCTACGCTGCGTTGATCACTGGCTGCAGCTGGACGGTTTCGGCGCACGCCAAGGACATCTGGACGCTTCCGGTGTGGGAGAAGCGCACAAAACTTGCCGAGGCGAGTTGGGTGGTTACCTGTACGGAAGCAGGACGCAGGCACCTCGCGAGCCTCGCTCCCGGCGCGGAAACGGTCTCGCTCTGCTATCATGGACTCGACCTGGAGCGCTTTTCACCAGCGCCACCACGCCCGGATGGCAGGGATGGCAGCGATCCCGAAAATCGGGTTGTTCTCCTCTCCGTCGGGAGGGTGGTGGCGAAGAAGGGCTACGACGACCTGCTCGCGGCGCTCGCGCTTCTGCCCACCGGTCTCGAATGGCGCTTCGTCCATATTGGCGGCGGCGCGCTCGTCACCGCGCTGATGCGTCAAGCCGAGCGGAGGGGCCTGTCGCGCAGGATCGAATGGCGTGGTGCCTTAGCCCAACCCGAGGTCCTCGCCGGCTATCGCCAGGCTGATCTGTTCGTGCTCGCCTCGAAGGTGGCAAAGGACGGCGACCGCGATGGCCTGCCCAATGTCCTGATCGAGGCGCAGAGCCAGCGGCTCGCCTGTATTGCAACCAATGTGTCGGGGATTCCCGAGTTGATCCAGCAAGGAGTAACGGGATTACTCGTGCCGCCCGCTGACCCGGTTGGCCTTGCTCGAGCGATGAGCGCGCTAGTCCGCGATCCCGCAAGGCGTGCTGCGTTGGGCGCCGCTGGGGAACACCGCGTGCGCAACATCTTCGCCATGAAATCTGGGATCGATGTGCTGGCGGTGCGCTTTGGACTGTCTCCGGCTAGTCAGAAAGGGATCAGCGTACGCGGTGCTTCCGGGCCAACATGTGACACTCCTTATCACGGCGGGGATATGGTTCCGCAGGCTTCCGAAGTTTCATTCCTCGGGGTTCGGTCAGAGACATAGCCTCGCAAAGCCCCATGCGCATCGCCTTCTACGCACCTCTGAAACCGCCCGATCACCCCGTCCCGTCGGGAGATCGCCGGCTGGCGCAGCTTTTCCTTACAGCGCTCCGTCTTGCCGGGCACGAGCCCATCCTCGCCTCACGGTTTCGCAGCTATGATGGGTCCGGCGATCCCCTCCGTCAGGCCCGGCTTGCCGCGCTCGGTCAGCGGGTGGCCGAGCGCAGTCTGCGCCGTTGGCGAGAGATTCCGGAATTTTCGCCAGAACTCTGGTTCTCCTACCACGTCTATCACAAAGCGCCGGACTGGCTAGGTCCCTCCATCGCGACCGCTCTCGGCATCCCCTATGTTGTCGCCGAAGCCTCTGTCACCCCGATGCAGGCGCTCGGTCCTCGGGCGTTCGGCCATCGGGCCGCGGAGTTCGCAATCAGGAGGGCCGATGCCGCGATCGGATTGAACCCGTCCGATCGGGAGTGCGTCTTACCGTTGCTGCGGGACCCTTGGCGCTGGGTAGCGTTCAAGCCGTTTCTTGATGCGGCGTCCTTTGGTCGAAAAGGGCGGCCAGAGGCCGGACCACCCCGTCTGATAACGGTCGCGATGATGCGTCCCGGTGACAAGCTCACCTCCTACCGGATTCTCGGTGACGCCTTGTCGCGGATGCTTGATTTGCCATGGTCGTTGGAAGTGGTCGGCGACGGTCCGGCCCGTGGCGATGTCGAGAATGTGCTCGTTACGATCAAAGAGCGTGTGACCTGGACGGGATTGGTGGGAAACGCTGCGGTCGCGGAACGGCTGGCCTTGGCGGATGTTTTCGCTTGGCCTGCCTTCAATGAGGCCTTCGGCATGGCGCTTCTCGAGGCGCAGGCGAGCGGGTTGCCCGTGGTGGCCGCAGCCAGCGGCGGGGTTGGAGAAGTCGTCGTGTCCGGGATCACCGGGCTCCTCGTCGCGCCCGGTGATACGCATGCCTTTGCCGCGGCAGTCCGAAGTCTGATCCTCGACCGCGGTCGGCGGGCGGCGTTCGCGGAAGCGGCGCGGCGGCGCGTTCTACAGGAGCACGATCTCCCGGCCGCCGCCCGTCGATTGGCTGCGGTGATCGATGGACTCGGCCGCGCCCGTGCTGCGTGATACGAGAGTGGAAGCAATTTGTCAGATCGGCCCGTGCGGTTTTGCCGGATCACCGCAACCCCTGCCTTGAGATTTCGTGACCGGCTCCGTCCTGTTTTACGTCCAGCATCTGCTCGGCATCGGACACGCCCAGCGCGCTTTCCGCTTGGTTGAAGCCCTTGCGCGCGAAGGCATCGAGGTTACCTTGGTCTCGGGTGGAGAGCCCCTCGCTTGGCCCATTTGTGTCGCGCCCGCGCGCATGGTGCAGCTGGCGCCGATCAGAGCCCGCGACGCAAGCTTCAAAGTACTCGTCGGTCCGCGTGCTCAACCGATCGACGAAAAATTGCTAGCAACTCGTCGGGAAGCGTTACTCGCCGCCTTCGAGTCGGCGCGGCCCGACGCCGTCGTGATCGAAGCCTTTCCGTTTGGACGGCGCGCGTTCCGCTTCGAGCTTGAGCCGCTGATTGAAGCGGCACGATCGCGCTGCCCTCCATCGCGAGTGCTGTGTTCGGTCCGGGACATCGTAGTCGTGCCCGACGACGCAAGCCGGCACCGTGAGATCATCGATCGTGTGCGGACCGATTTCGACTATGTCCTCGTCCACGGCGATCCCGGCTTCATTCCGCTGGAAGCGAGCTTCGCCGCGGCATCGGAGATCGCCGATCGTCTGATCTATACGGGTTATATCAGTGAGGGCGCTCGAAGCGACGAAGGGGACGAAACCATAGGGGTAAACGAGGTACTGGTCTCGGCCGGCGGAGGCGCGGTCGGCGCCACCCTGCTGTCGACAGCGCTCGAGGCGAGGCGAGGCGGCTGTCTGGCGGGTCTCACATGGCGTCTGCTCGCGGGACCCAACCTGCCGGAGCAGGCATTCGCGAAGCTCGCCGGTGCTCTGTGCGAGGGAGTAATCCTCGAACGGTATCGTCCGGAGTTTCCGCAGATGCTGCGGCGCTGCCGCGTTTCGGTGAGCCAGGCCGGGTACAATACCGTCCTCGACATACTCGCTGCCCGGACTCCTGCCGTGGTCGTCCCGTTCGCTTCCGAACGGGAAACGGAGCAGCAGTTGCGAGCGGAACGCTTGGCCGCCCAGGGGGTCCTCGAACTGGTCCCGGAGACCGAGCTCACGCCAGCGAGGCTCGCTCACGCCATCGAACGCGCGATCGAGTGCGACCCTGGGACGATCTCAGTCGACACAGGCGGGGCACGCCGAACTGCTGATCTGATAGCGAGCATCATCCGTGATTCCGTGAGTGGCACCAGGCGCGTAGACGGGGATTTTATCTTGCGATCGGTCGGCGGTATTATCAACACATGAGTCATATGTCCGGTCAGGATTTGGCGACGACAGCGAGATGGTCAGATCTGGTCGACGAGCTCGACCGCTGGGGAGACGCGGGGCGGCTCGCCACCCTCTGGTGGCGTGACGATGATGCGGTGGCTGCGAGCGCGCGGCTCGACCGTCTCGTTTCGATCGCCGGCGACATCCCGATTTCGCTCGCGGTCATTCCTGCCGCCGCCGATCCGGGACTTGCTGCATGGCTTACCCAGCCTTCTCGGTCACCCCCAGCAGGATGTCTCGCTGTCCTTCAACACGGTTGGTGCCATACAAACCACGCCGTCGAGGGCAAGAAGAGCGAGTTTCCACCGGAACGTCCACGCCATGCTGTGGCATCCGACTTGGTCGCGGGCCGAGCGCGGCTGACGGCGCTTTTCGGGGCTCGTGCGCTCGCCGTTCTAGCACCGCCTTGGAACCGTTTTGATCCCTGTTTTCTACCACTCCTTGCCGCTTGCGGCTTCGGCGCCATCTCATGCATGAAGCCGCGGCGCGCGGCTTGGCCCGCGCCCGGCATCGCCCAGATCAACGTGCATGTCGATCTTGTCGCGTGGGCGGGAAATCGCCGCTTCATCGGGGAAGGGGTGGCGCTGGATGGTCTCACCGGGCACCTGCGGGCGCGCCGCCTCGGCGAAGTCGATGCCGAGGAACCGACGGGAATCTTGACGCACCATCTAGTGCACGACGAGGCAACAGACGCCTTCCTATGCCGGCTCGTGGCGATCACTGGCGCCCACCCCGCGACATGCTGGCTCGACGCAGCAAAGGTTTTCGCGGGCGCTCTATGTCTCCGGCGATGAGCTGTTACGTCTACCCGACCTCGGCTATGCTGGGCGATTATCTTCGCGCCGCTGCGGGGTTCGTCCCGACCGCGGCAATCCTCGCGACTCTGCCGGTCGGCACGGTCGCGGAGAGTGTGTTGAGCAGTTTCGCCGCGGTCTTTGCGGTATTCGGCATCCGCACTGTGCTTCGACATGGGACCCGTTTCGAGATGACCGAGTCAGCGTTGAGCGCGTCGGGATTGCGTCGCACCTCGATCCTCTGGAAAGAGCTCGACCGTATGAACCTCGCTTACTATTCCACTCGCCGCGACCGACGCGATGGCTGGATGCAGCTCGATCTTCGCTCCGGCCGGTCGAGCGTGCGCCTGGACAGCCGGATAGAAGGTTTTGCCGAGCTGGTCGAGAGGGCGGCCAGAGCTGCGGAGACCCGGCGCTTGCCGCTCAACTCGACCACCTTGGCCAATTTGGCCGCATTCGGGGTGCGGTTGCGTGCCGCGCCCAGCGTGCTGCGAGCGGCCGGAGATCTGGTTTGACCGATCTTCTCACTATCCGCGACCTCCATGTCCGTTTCGCGGCCCCAGGCGGCTTCATCCACGCTGTCACCGGTGTCTCGTTCCGCGTGCGCCCGCAATCCACCGTGGCGCTCGTCGGCGAGTCCGGCTCGGGAAAGTCGGTAGTCAGCCAAACAATCCTTCGCATCCTGCCGCGCAGCGGTGTCATCACGCATGGTGAGGTTTTGTTTGCCGATCCCCGGCTCGCCGGCGACGTCGTCGACCTCGCGAAACTACCGACCGATGGTGCGGAGATGCGGGCGATCCGCGGCGGGCGTATTTCAATCATCTTTCAGGAGCCGATGACCTCCCTCTCACCGGTCCATACCATCGGCAATCAGGTCAGCGAAGCGTTGCGGCTCCATCGCCCGGTGACCACCGCGCAAGCCATCGAGCTGATGGAAGAGATGCTTCGTCTCGTCGGCTTCCCCGACCCTAAGCGGGCTGTGCGCAGCTATCCCTTTGAGCTCTCGGGAGGGCTGCGCCAGCGCGCGATGATAGCGATGGCGCTGGTGTGCCGCCCGGCGCTGCTGATTGCGGACGAGCCGACGACAGCGCTCGATGTGACCATCCAGGCACAAATCCTCAAGCTGATCATCGAGCTCCAACACGAGCTCAGCATGGCGGTTCTGTTGATCACCCACGACCTCGGCGTCGTTGCCAATATCGCCGAGGAGATCGTGGTGATGTACCGCGGCGAGGTGATGGAGAGCGGCACGCTCGACGACATCTTTCGTCGGGCGGAGCATCCTTATTTGCGGGCGCTGCTGCGCGCCGTACCACATTTCGACATGAAGCCCGGGGAGCGTCTGGTCCCGATCCGCGAGATCCCCCCGGGAGATGCGCCGCACCTAATGGCCGAGAAGGCGGAATGGCCGGCCGGCGCCGATGGACCGCTACTCGAGTGCGTCGGCGTGCGAAAGACCTTTACGCTCCGCAAGAACGGATGGTTCGGGAGTGGAAGATCGGGTCCGCACGTGGTTGCCGTCGACGGGATCAGCCTTAGGATCGAGCGCGGGGAGTGTCTCGGACTGGTCGGCGAGAGCGGGTGCGGCAAGACGACCTTGAGCAAACTACTGCTGCGAGCCGTGTCACCCGATTCAGGATCGATCACCTTCAACGACCGCGGACAGTTGACCGATGTGCTCTCTTTGGAGGGCGAGGATCTGAAGCGGTTTCGGCGGCAGGTGCAGTTCATCTTTCAGGACCCCTTCGGATCGCTGAACCCCCGGATGACGGTCTATGACATCATCGAGGAGCCGCTCGTGATCCACGGGGCCGGCGATGGACGCTCGCGTCGCGAGATGGTGCATGAACTGGTGACCCTCGTTGGCCTCGACGTCCGCCATGTAAGGCGTTATCCGCACAGCTTTTCCGGAGGTCAGCGCCAGCGCATCGGAATCGCCCGTGCTCTTGCATTGCGGCCCGATCTGGTGATCTGCGATGAGCCGACATCGGCGCTTGACGTTTCAATCCAAGCGCAGATTCTCAACCTACTGATGGATTTGAAAAACAAGCTCTCACTCACCTACCTCTTCATTTCGCACAATCTCGCGGTCGTCGACTACATTGCCGACCGAATCGCGGTAATGTGTGCTGGCCGAATTGTCGAAATAGCGGATCGGGCAACGCTGTTTCGCAATCCGGTGCATCCCTACACGCTGGCCCTGCTCGCGGCCGTGCCAACCCCGGATCCGTCCCGCTGCCTCGACTTCCATCGCCTGATGGAGGACAAAGCCTCGGACCCGGCAGCCTGGCCCGAACCGTTCCGCCGTGAGCCGGCGAACTCACCGCCGCTGATCGAGATTGCCCCGGGCCACTGGGTAGAGGCGAGGGCGTCGCCGCGCGCGATGGCGGCTCGGGCCGGCGCTCCCACCTAAGGCTGCTCACAGCGAGGCCGAGGTTCGAAGAAATCAAAGGATGGGAGGAGTAATGTGAAACGGAATGGCCTCGTCCTAGCTCTCTTCCTGGCTGTGTCCGGCACGGCGCACGCGGAGTTGCAAGAGACACCGTTCTTCAAGCAAGAAGTGGCGAGCGGAAAGCTGCCCAAAGCCGACGAACGGCTGCCAAGCGAACCGGACTTGGCAGAGCTCGAAACCATCGGTAGTCCCGGCGGCGAGATGCGGATGTTGATGGGCGGGCCTAAGGACACCCGTATGATGGTGGTTTACGGTTATGCGCGCTTGGTCGGCTACACCCCCGCTCTGAAGCTCGAGCCGGACGTCCTCAAATCGGTGGACGTCCAAGACGGTCGGATCTTCACGCTCCGCTTGCGCAACGGACACAAATGGTCGGACGGGCATCCCTTCACCCCCGAAGATTTCCGCTACTGGTTTGAGGATGTTGCACAGAATAGCAAGTTATCGCCCTCGGGCCTGCCCGTGTCGATGATGGTGCAGGGCGAGGCGCCTCGCTTCGAGGTGCTCGACGAGACCACGATTCGCTACACCTGGACGCGACCGAACCCGCTGTTTTTGCCCGATCTCGCTGGGGCGGACCCGCTCTACATCTACTGCCCCTCGCATTATCTCAAACAATTTCATGAAAAATATGCGGATAAAGCCGCACTCGAAGCTCTGGTCAAAAAGTACAACCAACGCAATTGGGCGGCACTGCACGCCAGAATGGATGTGATGTACCGCAATGACAATCCAGACCTGCCGTCTCTGGAGCCCTGGATATTGAAGACAAAGCCTCCTGCTGACCGGTTCATATTCGAAAGAAATCCCTATTACTATCGCGTGGACGAAGCGGGGCATCAGCTTCCCTATATCGATCGCGTAATCATGTCGATTGCCGACAGCAAGATTATCCCAGCCAAAACCGGCGCGGGCGAGAGCAACCTCCAGGCCCGCTATCTCCGCTTCGACAATTACACGTTTCTCAAAGAGAGCGAGGAACGCAACAAATATAGGGTGCGGCTCTGGCGCACTGGTCCAGGCAGTCAACTCGCCCTCTATGCAAACCTCAACGTAAACGATGAGATTTGGCGGGCCCTGGTGCGGGACTTGCGCTTTCGTCGGGCTCTGTCGCTCGCCGTAAATCGGCACGAGATCAATCAGGCGATATATTTCGGGCTGGCGATTGAAGGACAGAACACGGTTCTGCCGCAGAGCCCGCTCTCCGAGCCTCAATATCGCTCGGACTGGGCAACTTTCGATGTGCCCGAGGCCAATCGCCTCCTCGATTTGATCGGGCTCACCAAGCGTGACAGCGACGGCACGCGTCTGCTTCCGGACGACCGACCGATGGAGATCATCGTAGAGAATTCGGGCGAATCGACCGAACAATCGGACGTGCTGGAGCTGATCCGCGACTCGTGGCGGCGCATCGGAATAAGGCTTTTTGCCAAGCCGTTGCAGCTGACGCTGTTCCGGCGCCGGGTCTTCTCGGGCGAGACGTTGATGTCGATCGACAAGGGGATCGAGAACGGTCTCGCGACGGCCGCCATGTCGCCCTGGGAATTCGCGCCGACTAGTCAACAGCAGCTCCAATGGCCGAAATGGGGTCAGTATTACGAGACGAAAGGGAAGGCTGGCGAAGCTCCCGACCTTCCGTCTGCTCTCCAGCTGAAAGAACTGTACGAGGACTGGCTGGGCGCGGCAACGCAACCCGACCAGTCCCGAATCTGGCACGCTATGTTGCGGATATGGGCGGACGAAGTGTATTCGATTGGTACGGTCGCAGGGGTACTACAGCCGGTCGTAGTGAGCGACAAGCTCCACAACGTCCCCGAAGAGGGGATCTACAACTGGGACCCCGGGGCTTTTTTTGGAATGTACAAGCCCGACGGGTTTTGGTTAGACACCACCGATACCCGAGAAAAATCGGCATCTTCGGACGTCCCCTCACCGATCCACCGCTGACGACAGACTGGATACGACGACTGAAATCTGGCTGAATCGGCCCAATGCTAGCTTACCTCGTTCACCGAATCCTGATCATGATCCCGACGCTGATCGCGATCAGCGTCGTAATCTTCACGATCATCAACCTGCCGGAGGGCAATTATTTCACGACCTATATCGCCGAATTGCAGGAGTCGGGTGAGCCCGCGGATCTGGCCAAAATCCATTTTCTGGAAGAAGAGTACGGTTTCGACCGCCCACTCTGGGAACAATACTTGTACTGGGCCGGCGGGCTTCTCCAGGGCGATCTGGGATACTCGTTCTCCTATAACCTGCCGGTTGCGAAGGTGGTGGGCGACCGTCTGTTCCTGACCTTTCTCGTCTCCTTCACGACGATCCTCTTCACCTATCTGGTCGCCTTCCCGATCGGCGTCTATTCCGCGACTCATCAGTACAGTTGGACGGACTACTTTTTGACGTTTCTGGGGTTCCTCGGGCTGGCGACGCCAAGCTTTCTTCTGGCTCTCGTCCTGCTCTACTTGGCGAACGTGTATTTCGGAATTTCTATCGGCGGGTTGATGGATCCGCAATACGTCGATCAGCCGTGGACTTGGCCCAAGATCTTCTCGGTGCTCGCCCATATCTGGATCCCGGTCATCGTCATCGGTACGGCGGGAACGGCGAGCATGATCCGGCGGTTGCGCGCCAATCTGCTCGACGAGTTGCAAAAGCAATATGTGGTGACGGCGCGCGCCAAGGGTCTGCCGCCCCTCAAGGTGCTGCTCAAATACCCCTTGCGCATGGCACTCAACCCGTTCATTTCCGACATCGGTTCTCTGTTGCCGCATATTATCTCCAGCGCGGTGATTGTCTCGGTGGTGATGTCTTTGCCCACCACCGGCCCGATGCTGCTCGACGCGTTGCGCAGCCAGGACATGTATCTTGCCGGCTCGTTTTTGATGTTTATGGCGTTCCTGACGGTGATCGGCGTACTCCTGTCCGATCTGGCGCTGGCCGTGCTTGATCCCCGGATCCGGCTGCAGGCGGGCCGCCGCCGATGAGCGATCTGGCCCTCGCACCCGACGACGCGCCGCGCAGCAGCAACGACGCACCGGCGGGTCACACCGATCTGCTGCCACACTACGTCTCGGGTGCGCCTTTCGACCCGTATGCCGTGGAGCGGATGACACCGGCGCAGGAGCGCTTTTACCAGGCTTCGCAATGGCGCATGATGTGGTGGAAGTTCTGCCGCCACCGGGTCGCCGTTGCATCCGGTGCGGTCCTGCTGACCATGTATCTGTCGATCCTGGTCGTCGAGTTTCTCGCTCCCTACCATCTCGACACGCGCAACACCGATTTTATCTTCGCGCCGCCACAGCGTGTGCGGATCTTCCACGAGGGTCGGCTCGTCGCCCCGTTTGTCTACGGTTACGACTATCGCCTCGACATGGCCAACCTCGATCGCGTCTACACGCCGAACCCGGAGAAACGTGAGACGATCCGCTTCTTTTGTCGCGGTGACGAGTATCTGTTCTGGGGGCTGTTCCGTGGCGACCTGCATCTCGCCTGCCCGGCTCACGGCGGACAGCTGTTCCTGCTCGGCACCGATCGGCTCGGCCGCGATCTCCTGTCGCGGATGGTTTACGGGGCGCGGATCTCGCTGACGGTCGGACTCCTCGGGGTCGCCGTAAGCTTTACGCTCGGCATCGTGATCGGTGGGATCGCCGGCTATTATGGCGGCTGGACCGATATTCTTATTCAACGCGGGATCGAGGTTATTCAATCCTTTCCGCACCTGCCGCTGTGGATGGCGCTTTCCGCGATCCTGCCGGTGAGTTGGAGCCCGATCCTCGTCTATGTCGGTATTACGATGATCCTTGGGATGATCGAATGGACCCACCTCGCCCGCGCCGTGCGGTCCAAGCTCTTGGCGCTGCGCGAGGAGGATTTCTGCACCGCCGCAGTGCTGATGGGAGCGCGGCCGGCGCGCGTCATCGGGCGGCATCTTTTGCCCAGTTTCATGAGCCATCTGATTGCCTCGGCAACATTGGTGGTCCCGGGCATGATCCTCGGCGAGACGGCGCTCTCGTTTCTCGGTCTCGGGCTGCGGCCGCCGATGACGAGTTGGGGTGTTCTGCTCAACGAAGCGCAGAACATTAATGTTGTCGTTCTCTACCCGTGGCTGATGCTTCCAGTCGTCAACGTCGTAATCACCGTGCTCGCCTTCAATTTTTTCGGAGATGGCCTGCGCGATGCCGCCGACCCTTATCATTGAGGCCGTGATTACCACGTCGTCGATGCCGGCGGGCACATCCTCGAGCCATTGGAAGCGCAGGGAGCCCGGCTCCCACGGGCCGGACGCCGAGCGAGTGCTTGAAGGGCTCGTCGACAAGCAACACCTTTGGGGTTGATGATCGACGACGGCCGGTTCGCTGCGGGGAGCGGTCGGAGACCCCGTATGCGCGTCCTGCAACCGATCCGTGGTACCCAAGATCTTCTCCCTGAGGCGGCACGACGCCATCGCCGGGTGATCGAGACTGCCCGGGCCGCGGCCGAGCTTTACGGCTTTGCCGAGATGGCGACGCCGATTTTCGAGTTCACCGAGGTCTTCGCCCGGCCGATCGGCGAGCATACCGACATCGTTGCCAAGGAGATGTACACGTTTACCGATCGCGGCGGTGAGGAGGTGACGCTTCGGCCGGAGAACACCGCCGGTGTGGTCCGCGCGGTGATCTCGAATGGCCTTGCTCAGGCCGTGCCTGTGAAATTCTTCTACAACGGCCCAATGTTCCGCTATGAGCGACCGCAAAAAGGCCGGTTCCGCCAGTTCCACCAAATCGGCGTCGAGCTGATCGGCGTCGCGCAACCACAAGCCGACATCGAGGTCATCGCCTCGGGCAGCCGCATTCTCGACGCACTCGGGATCAGAGATCGCGTCGTGCTCGAGCTCAATACGTTGGGCGACCCCGAGAGCCGCGCCATCTACCGCGAGACCCTCGTCTCCTACTTTTCGGCGCGTGTCTCCCAACTGTCGGAGGATACCCGGCATCGACTCGAACGCAATCCGCTCCGCATCCTCGATTCGAAGGACGAAGCGGATCAGCGGGTCATTGCCGAGGCTCCTTCGTTTGCCGATTATTTGAGTATCGCCTCCCAGGATTTTTTTGCCCGAATCTGCGACGGGCTCGATCGCCTTGGCATTGGCTATCGGATCAATCCACGTCTGGTGCGCGGCCTCGATTACTACACCCACACGGCTTTCGAGTTTGTCACTGCAAATCTCGGCGCCCAGGGAACGGTGATGGGCGGGGGTCGATACGACGGGCTGGTCGAGATGATGGGTGGGCCATCCATGCCCGGAGTGGGCTGGGCCGCGGGGATCGAGCGGCTCGCCATGCTGATCGACGAGCCGCCCGGGCCACCGCGCCCGATCGCCGTGGTGCCGATCGGGGAGGCCGTAGAAGCGGCGGCGCTGACCCTCGCCGAGGGACTCAGAAACAGTGGCTGCACGGTGGATGTCGGTTACTCCGGGAACCTCGCCCGCCGCCTGCGACGCGCGAACCGCGTCAATGCGCGTGCTGCGGTGCTGATCGGCGAGGACGAGGTCGCGCGTAACGTTGTCACTCTGCGGGATCTCGACAGCGGCGAACAGTTTGAGGTGCCGATGGACCCCTCGTTGAGCGAGTTGCGGGCACGACTGCAGCCCTTCTACGGCTGAGCGCCCACGATGGAAGCGTCTCTCGAAGCAAATTTGGAGCAGCTTGTCCGCCGCCACGCGGAGCTGCGCGACGCGCTCGCAGGCGCGCGGCTCAGAGGCTCCGATTTCGCGAAATTGTCTAAGGAATATAGCGACCTGAGCTCGATCGTGAACGGCATCGATGCGCTGCGCCGCGCTCGCGACGAGGCTTCCTCGCTGGCGGATCTTGCCCAATCGAGCGAGGATGCGGAACTGAAATCGCTTGCCGAGGAGGAACTGCACGCGCTGCGTGAACGCCTTCCTGCGCTCGAGCAACAGGTTAAGCTGGCGCTCTTGCCGAGAGATGCCGACGATGAGCGCAACGCGATCCTCGAGGTCCGCGCGGGCACCGGGGGGGAGGAGGCGGCGCTGTTCGCCGCCGCGCTCTTCCGCATGTATCAACGATACGCGGCGTCGCGCGGCTGGGGGTTCGAAGTTCTCGACCTCTCCGAGACCGGCCTCGGCGGGCTTAAGGAAGCGAGCGCATTGATCAGCGGGCGGGATGTGTTCGCCCGGCTCAAATTCGAATCCGGAGTGCACCGCGTCCAGCGGGTACCCGAGACCGAGGCGAGCGGGCGCATCCACACCTCCGCCGCCACCGTCGCCGTGCTGCCCGAGGCGGAGGAGGTCGACGTCCGGATCGATGACAAGGAGTTGCGCATCGACGTCTTCCGGGCGAGCGGACCCGGCGGTCAATCGGTCAACACGACCGACAGCGCGGTACGGATCACCCATCTGCCGACCGGGGTCGTCGTCATCCAGCAGGACGAGAAGTCGCAACACAAGAACAAGGCGCGGGCGCTCAAAGTGCTGCGCTCGCGTCTCTATGAGATGGAGCGGCAGGCGCGTGACAGCGCACGGGCTGCGCAGCGTAAGAGCCAGGTCGGCAGCGGCGATCGATCCGAACGCATCCGCACCTACAATTTTCCGCAAGGCCGGGTCACGGACCACCGGATTAATCTCACTCTCTACAAGATCGACAAGGTGATGAGCGGTGAGGCGCTCGACGAGATCATCGATGCGATCCTCGCCGAGGACCAGGCCGCGCGATTGGCAACTGTCGAGGGGTGACCCGAGGTGACAGAGACCCTCGGGTCGCTGCTCGCCGCGGTTGCCGCCGCGCTGTCCCGGGCCGGGTTCGAGGAACCGCGCCGCGTGGCTCGCCGGTTAATCGCCTCGGCTTCGGACTTTGCGCCGGCCGAGCTCTTCGGGCGGCCGGAACGGATGCTCGACGTGCCGCAGGTCGATCGCGTTTTGCGGACGCTGGCTCGGATGGTCGAGAGCGAACCGTTGAGCCGCATCCTCGGCCGTCGCGAATTTTGGGGTTTGGAATTCGCCCTATCAGCCGACACGTTCGATCCCCGGCCGGAGACCGAGACGGTCGTCGAGGCCGTATTGCGGCGGGTTCTCGACCGCGCGGCGCCACTGCAGTTCCTCGATCTCGGTACCGGCACCGGCTGCATCCTGCTGGCACTCCTCTCCGAATTCCGGGCTGCGATCGGGTTTGGTGTCGACATCGCCCCGGGCGCGGCGATGACTGCGCGCCGTAATGCCACTGCACTCGGTCTTGCCGAGCGGGCTCATTTCCTCGTCGGCGATTGGGGAAGGGCACTGTCGAGCAGGTTCGACGTAATCGTTTCGAACCCGCCTTATATCACCGGCGCAGCACTCGCCGATCTGCCGCGGGAGGTCGCCCTTTACGATCCCTCTCGCGCTCTGGATGGCGGCGCGGACGGTCTCAGCGCCTATCGGGCGCTTGTGGTGGATCTCCCACGACTGCTCGGGCCACGGGCCGTCTTTGCGTGCGAGATCGGGCTGGGTCAGGCACCAGCCGTCGCGGCGATGTTGCAAGCGATCGGACTGGCGGACGATGGATGCGAGCGCGATCTCGCCGGCATCGCCCGGTGCGTCGTGGCCGGGGCGCACACGCGGGCGGCGCAGAAAGTTGTTGGAATGCGCTGTCTTCCCGTCTAGGGTGGGGGCGCTCGGGGGCTCACCATCGTCTGGGACAGCGGCGCAAACTTGCCGGGAACCGCCCGAGAGGGGCCATGGTATGCTCCCGCCGGACATCGGTGCGAAAGTGTCCACCACGATTAGACAGGTGTCATGAGACCAGGACCAAACAAGCGATCGCGCGGTCGCGGCAACGGGGGCAATCCGCACTACAACCGTCCGCGGATGCCCCAAAGGACCCAGACGTTTGACAGCAATGGCCCAAACGTAAAGATCCGCGGCAACGCCTTTCAGGTCTTCGAACGCTACGTTGCTCTGGCGCGCGAAGCAGCGACCAGCGGCGACCGGATTGCGGCCGAAAACTTTTATCAGCACGCGGAGCACTATTTCCGCGTCATGAACGCCAATGGGGAGGGCAACCCGCCCGGTGCGCCACGCCCAACGACGCCGGCCGATTTCGAGATGGGTCGGTCCGAGGAAGAAGGCCGCGAGACGAACGAAGGATTCGGCCAACCATCGCCGCCGACGCCGGCAAGCGACGATCAGCCGCCGGCTGACGAGCCGTTCTATTCGAGGGATACCACGCCCTTCCGCTAGCGGCCGCGCCCTAGGGGCACGGCGCTCCAGGGGCGGTGTCGATCGGGGTTGAGCGCCGCACTGACCGCACCATATTGCCTCGGGAAGGGTTGCGGGGCTGCCTGACGCGGAGTGCCGCGGCCGGTTCAGCGGAGCGAGCGCATCATGGAAATCGAGAGATATACCGAGCGGTCGAAGGGATTCATCCAATCGGCCCAGGGCTTGGCGTTGCGCAGCGGCCATCAGCGCCTCACACCCGAGCATCTCCTCAAGATCCTCCTCGAAGACAAAGAAGGTCTCTGCGCCAATCTGATCCGCGCGGCGGGTGGCGATCCGCACGCGGCCCTGAGCGCTGTCGAGACCGAGCTCGGCAAGCAGCAGCAGGTCGAGGGCAGCGGCGCCGGCCAGGTTTATCTCTCGCCCGACATCGCCCGTGTCTTCGAGCAGGCTGAACAGATCGCGCAGAAGGCTGGCGACAGCTTTGTCACCGTCGAGCGGCTGCTGCTTGCACTGGCGCTGGCCAAGGAAACACCGGCAGGCAAGGCGCTCGCGGCCGGCGGGGTGACGCCGCAGAAGCTCAACGCGGCGATCGAGGATCTGCGCAAGGGCCGCAAGGCCGAGAGCCCCTCGGCCGAGGAAGGCTATGACGCGCTCAAGCGCTATGCCCGCGATCTGACCGCCGTAGCGCGCGAGGGCAAGCTCGACCCGGTGATCGGCCGGGACGAGGAGATCCGCCGCACCATGCAGGTGCTCTCGCGGCGGACCAAGAACAACCCGGTCCTGATCGGCGAGCCCGGGGTCGGCAAGACCGCGATCGTCGAGGGTCTGGCCCTGCGCATCGTCAATGGCGACGTGCCCGAGGGCCTGAAGGACAAGCGTCTCCTGGCGCTCGATCTCGGCGCCATGGTCGCCGGCTCGAAATACCGCGGCGAGTTCGAGGAGCGGCTGAAGGCGGTGCTGTCTGAAATCACCGCCGCAGCCGGCGAGATTATTCTCTTCATCGACGAACTGCACACCCTCGTCGGTGCCGGCAAGGCGGAAGGGTCGATGGACGCCTCCAACATGCTGAAGCCCGCTTTGGCCCGCGGCGAATTGCATTGCATCGGCGCCACGACGCTCGACGAGTACCGCAAGCACATCGAGAAGGACGCGGCACTGGCGCGGCGCTTTCAGCCGGTGTTTGTCGGCGAGCCGTCGGTCGAAGACACGATCTCGATCCTGCGCGGCATCAAGGAGAAATACGAGCTCCACCACGGCGTGCGCATCACCGACTCGGCGCTCGTCGCCGCCGCCACCTTGTCGAACCGCTACATCACCGACCGCTTTCTGCCGGACAAGGCGATCGATTTGATGGACGAGGCCGCCTCGCGGCTGCGCATGGAGGTCGAGTCGAAACCCGAAGCGATCGACGAGCTCGACCGCCGCATCGTCCAACTGAAGATCGAGCGCGAGGCGCTGAAGAAGGAGAGCGATCCGGCCTCGCGCGACCGGCTCGAGAAGCTGGTCAAGGAGCTCGAAGAGCTGGAACAGCGGTCGGCCGAGCTGACCGCGCAATGGCGGGCCGAGAAGGACAAGCTCGCCGGCGCGCAGAAGCTCAAGGAGCAACTCGACCAGGCGCGCGCCGAGCTCGAGATCGTGCAGCGCCGCGGCGATTGGAGCCGCGCCGGCGAACTCACCTATGGCGTGATCCCCGAGATCGAACGCAAGCTCAAGGAGGCGGAGAGCACCGGAGCTGGGCGCATGCTCGAGGAAGCCGTCACCGAGGAGCACATCGCGGCCGTCGTATCGCGCTGGACCGGGATACCGGTCGACAAGATGCTGTCCGGGGAGCGCGAGAA
>Ga0209656_10000901_pt1 | contig 19171 bp, 22 predicted proteins | sample BogFormECP12_OM2_FD_188239 | JGI IMG/M metagenome (GOLD analysis project Ga0209656, IMG submission 188239) | Bog forest soil microbial communities from Calvert Island, British Columbia, Canada - ECP12_OM2 (SPAdes) (version 2) | ecosystem: Environmental > Aquatic > Freshwater > Wetlands > Bog ... | reverse complement strand
CTTGCCGCCGGCGCGCACGCATTTCTGCGAGGTGGTGGCGCGCGCGTAGTCGCGCTTCTCGATGCCGAGGAAGACGTCCTTGAACTGATTCATGCCGGCGTTGGTGAACAGAAGCGTGGGATCGTTTTGCGGGACCAGGGAAGAGGAGTGGACTTCCTTGTGTCCCTTGGAGACGAAAAAGTCCAGGAACATGCGGCGAACTTCAGAACCGGAGAGCTTGCGGGTGGGCATAGGGATAGGAAAATTCTAACAGGGTCGTGACTGCTGACTAAGTTGGGTTGGTGGTTACGATAAGCCCGCGAACCGCAGATCCCTCCGCTCGCCCGCGGCGGGCTCGCTCGGGATGACAGATCGAAGCGGATGCGAATTGTCCGCGCTCCACAACCGTTACTATTTCGTCCCTATGATTTGTCATCCCGAGCGGAGGCGGCCCGGTTTTGGCCGCCGAAGTCGAGGGACCTGCGGTTAATGTCTTGCCAGCGAATCGGTTTGCCCCATTCGGACGAGAGGTCCTGCCACGTTGGGTTTTTACTTTCGATAAGTTGAATCTTCTTCTCTCGTCGCCACGTCTTTAGCTGTTTCTCTCGCGCGATGGCGGCGTGAACGTCTCCAAAGACTTGGTACCAGACCAGGCGGTCGATGTTATATCTCGCGGTGAAGCCCTCGAAGGTGTGCTCTTTGTGTTGGCGAACCCGACGCTCGATGTTGTTCGTTACTCCGACATAGAAGTTGTGGGATCGGCTTGCCATGATGTAGACGGCGTAACGGTGTTCTCTCACATGACAATTGTGTCACTCACCGTCTCCGCAAATCTGTGCCCTGGGTCACAGGGCCTAGTAACCGCAGATCCCTCGACTCCGGCGGCCAAACCCGAGCCGCCTCCGCTCGGGATGACAAATGAAAGGTACGACTCCGCGCCCCGCCAGCCCCGCACCACGCTTGCCAATTGACCCGCGCGCCAATCGGAACGCATAATCTTTGTGCCTGACGATTACCGCTACTGACAAGGTGGCCCGCTGTGAAAAAACAAACGAAGGCCAGCCGTCCGTTCACGACGGCAGGCGCAAAGATGGACGACGTGCTGGGCGACACCACGCATCGCATCGAGGAAGAGACCCAGAAGCTGCTGGCGTACATCAACGACGAACTGGTGCCGGCGATCCGCGAGCATTCCAGCAACGCGCTGCGCATCGCCAGCGAGAAGATGAGCCAGGCCGCCGAATTGATGGAACGCGAAACCCGGCGGAAGAAGCGCTGAGCTGCGCTCCAGAGGCGTCGGTTGACCAGGCCTTTCGGGGGCTAAAGCCCAAGTGTGGCTCGGTTGATCTCCGGTTGAAGGAAAGCCGTGGCCGCAGTTCGAGAAAAGCAGATCCCTCAGTCGCGCTTGGTCGGTCGCTACGGCGACCTCCATCGCGCTCTCTCGTGATGACAAGAATGAAGGGTCGGCTTTTTTGGCGCGGCTCAAGCCGCGCCCCTTCAAAGCAGGAGGTCAACAGAGCCGCAGAGGCTGGACAGGCCTGCTCTACCCGTGCGGCTCTGTTCTTGGCGTGCTCTGCCCGTGCCTCGCTGATTCTTATGGTTGGCGGCACGTTGCTGCTCTCGGCATGCGGCGGCCACAAGACTGCGCGCAGCCAGCCGCCTCCGCCTCCGCCGACGATTGCGCCAGCCCAGCCTGCGCCGAGCACGACCGCGGAAGGGAAGCCGGCCACATCTGCTCCCAGCGCAAAACCCACCGGCAAGCCCATCTACGTGGAGACCGGGCTGGCGAGCTGGTATGGGCCTCCGTACCACAACCACCGCGGCTCGAATGGCGAGGTCTATGACCAGAACGCGTTGACCGCGGCGCATCGCACCCTGCCGATGAACTCGGTGGTGCGCGTGACCAACCTTCAGACCAAGCAATCCGTGGTGGTGCGGATTACCGACCGTGGACCGTTCATCGAAGACCGCATGGTTGACCTATCGCTGGCGGCGGCCAAAGCGGTGGACGTGTGGCGTCCCGGCACTGCTGAAGTAAAACTTGAAGTATTGTCGGCGCCCGCGCCCATTGCGGAGGGCGGCCGCTGGTGCGTGCAAATCGGCGCCTTCCAGAGCGAGCACGAGGCGCGCAAGCTCAAAGAAAAGCTGCAAAACCGCTACGCAGGCGCGAACGTGATTCAGTTCACCGGGCCGACGGGCGAGTGGGTGCGGCTGCGTCCCCAGGGCGACGACAAGCGCCAGGCGGAAGAGGTCGCCAGCAAGACGCATGTGAAAGAGGGCGGCGTGTTCCTGGTGAGGCTGGATTAGGGGCGCAAGGAATTACCACAGAGACACAGAGATCACAGAGAAAAACAAGGGAAATGGAATTCACTCTGTGCCCGCTTATGTCTCTGTGGTGAAAAACGCCGCCGGGAGTTACCACCCGTAATGGTACCGCCGGGCGCGGGAAGGGAAGAGCTTGACAAGCAGCATGCCGGCGAGGAAGCCTCCTACGTGGGCCCAAAACGCGATGCCTGCTGAGTTGCCGGTGTGCGCGATGGAGGTCGCGGCACCGCTGAGAAATTGCGCTACGAACCAGTAGCCCAACACCACCCACGCCGGCAGCCATACGAAGAACACAAAAAACAGCGGCACCAGAGTCAGCACACGCGCGCGGGGATAGAGCAGGAAATACGCTCCCATCACGCCGGCAATGGCGCCGCTGGCGCCCACCGTCGGTATCACGGAGTCGGCATTGAGTAAGGTGTGGAACAGCGCCGCCGCGATTCCGCAAATCAGGTAAAACACCAGATACCAGGTGTGGCCAAGGCGGTCCTCCACGTTGTCGCCAAAGATCCACAACGCCCACATGTTAAAGATGAGGTGCAGCCACGAGCCGTGCAGAAACATCGAGGTGAAGATGGGCAGGATGGCCGCCATGGGCGGAACAAAGCGCGTTCCGAGTTGCGAAACCAGGTTCCAGGGCACGTAGCCATTTTGGAACAGCACAATCGAGAGGCGCACCGGAACCACCCCAAAGACCTGGACGAACTGCTGGTTTCGTCCGCCGAGCGAGAGCTCATACAGGAAGGCCAGCGTGTTCAGCACAATCAACGCAACGTTCACGTAGGGCGTGCTGACCCGGGGCGCGTCGTCTTTCAGGGGGATCATGGATGCGCTTTATGACTGCATTGCGGCAGGGAAGAGTTCCCTCTCGTTCTTACCTGCGTGCTTCCGGGGATTTGACCGAACCATCATTAAACCTCCACGATAGCAGAAGGATGCCAGTCAATGGTGTGATGGTGGTGGATAAACCCGCGGGATGGACCTCGCACGATGTGGTCGCCCGGATGCGACGTCTGGTCGGCGAACGGTCTATCGGGCATCTGGGGACGCTGGATCCCATGGCCACCGGAGTGCTCCCGCTGGTGCTGGGGCGGATGACCCGGCTTAGCCAGTTCTACACGGCTTCGGAGAAGGCCTATGAAGGGACGATACGACTGGGCCTGGCCACCAATACCTACGATTGCGACGGCGACCCAGTGGGCGAGCCGCAAGAAGTTAAGGTAACACTTGAAGAAATTGTGGCAGCGGCTTCATTATTCTGCGGGGTAATTAGCCAGACGCCACCACTGTTTTCAGCTAAAAAGATCAAGGGAGTTCCGGCGTACAAGCTGGCCCGCAAGAAGCAGGAGGTCGAGCTGAAGCCGGTTGAGGTTGAGGTGAAGGAGCTCGCCATTTTAGGGCTGGACGGCGATCTGGTGGAATTCCGCAGCCGGGTGTCGTCGGGAACCTACCTTCGCAGCCTGGCCCATGAACTGGGGCAGAAACTGGGCATGGGAGCCCACCTGGCCAGCCTGCGCCGGACGGCAGTGGCCGAATTCACCCTGGAACAGAGCCACACCCTGGAACAGGTCGCAGAGGCGGTCAGCCAGGGCCGGCTCGACGAACTGCTGGTCCATCCGAGGCGGGTGCTGCCGGAGATTCCCTCCGTAACGGGCGATGACGAGGCGCTCGGCAAGATTCGGCACGGCCGAAGCCTGAATCTGCCGGAGATGTCTCGTTCGAAGTTCGTCAAAGTGTTCGCCGGGCAGGCGGAACTAATCTGCATCGCCAGCCGGGTGGCGGGGACGCGGTTCCATCCCAAGGTGGTGTTGCTGGGATAAGGTTTTTGCCAGGCAAGCGCGACCATCCCCACAGCCTTGGAACGGTGATGCCTTTAGGGGAGTTTGTGCATCACATGCACCAGCTGATACACTTAATGCTATGAGGACGACACTTTCTTTGGACGATGACGCCGCTACAATTGCTGCGCAGTATGCCAAAGGCCGGGATCTGACCTTGGGAAAGGCGATCTCGGAACTCATTGTCCAAGCGACCCGAACGAAACCACGAATCAAGTACGAGGACGGAATTCCGGTGCTTGACCTGGGGCCCGCGGAAGAGGTCATTACGCCTGAGCAGGTCAGGACACTGGAGACAGAAGAGGGATGACGTCGTACCTGCTGGACGTCAACGTCCTCATCGCCTTGGTGCGCCCGCGGCACTCCCATCACCAGAAGGTCATGACATGGTTCAAGTCAGTGGGCCGGCGGCACTGGGCTACATGTGCGCTTACCGAGGCGGGATTCGTGCGAGTTGTATCCAACCCGAAATTCACCGCGCAGGCGCTCAGCGTTGCCGAGGCCCTCCGATTGCTCTCGGAACTAACTGCCGTCGCGGGTCACCAATTTTGGCCGCTTGACCAGGGCTTGGTCGATATTGTCAGGCCGTTCGAAGAGCGATTTTTCGGACACCAACAAGTGACGGACATCTATTTGTTGGGGCTGACCTTGAAGAACAAGGGAAAGTTGGTGACCTTCGACCGGGGCTTGCTTTTCCTCGCAGGGGACGATTTTTCTGCGCAGGTAACGGTGTTGTAGGCTTTTGCTCGACAGATACTTCGCGGGTTGTGCAGAGAGTAGCGCAATGTCCGATAACAGATATTATGTTAAATAACATAGTATTGGAGCCCTCTGAGGCTAGCTACTTGACTTAGTCCATTCCTTAGTCCACTATTCCTTCATGGAAATCAATATTCACGAGGCCAAGACCCATCTCTCGAAGTTGCTGGAACGAGTGGCGTCTGGCGAAGAAGTCATTATTGCCAAGGCTGGCAAGCCAGTGGCACGGCTGGTGGCGATCAAGGCGAAGCGCGGTCCACGACCACTAGGTCTAGCTAAAGGCCAATTCGCTGTTCCCGACGACTTCGATGCCCCAATGCCAGAGTTTGAGAAGGACTTTTATCGTTGAAGCTGCTCCTCGATACGCATGTGTTTCTGTGGGCAATCTCCGATCCTGACCGCTTGTCTTCGCGGGCGCGAGAACTCATTAAGGACGCACGCAATGAGGTGCTGCTGAGCGTGGTCAGCGCTTGGGAGATTGCCGTCAAGGCGAGTCTGGGAAAACTTGCGGTGCCGCATCCCGCCGTGACCTTTGTCCAGCGGCAGCTTGAGCGCCACCAAATCGGCGTCCTGCCGCTACGGCTTTCTCACCTCTCCGCCCTGGAAAAGCTTCCGTGGCACCATCGCGACCCATTTGATCGGATGCTGGTAGCACAGTGTCTGGACGAAGGTGCAAGTCTTATCACCGTCGATGTGCAACTGCGTCGGTATGGGGTTGAAATTCTCTCCTGACGGTTCACCCTCACGCTGTCGCCGTCAGTAGCTGCTTCAGGTCCGCACGGAAGCGACGTAGCGCCTCCAGCCGCTCGGGGGTGGCGTCCACGACTTCGGATTTGGCCTGGAAGACCTGGCGGCCGTCCTTCTCGATGAGCACTCCCATCACTTCTCCCATGCGCCAGCCGGGTGCGCCGATCATCTCCAGGCCGGCCGGGGTGGCGCGAAATAATGCGATGCAGCCGTCGCGGATGACGCCCACGGAGTTGGCATAGCGATCGAAGGTTTGCAGTTCAAAGCCTGCGAGGTAGAGGCGTTGCAGTTGCTCGGCGGAATCCATAAAGCAGTGGCTAGTGGTCAGTGGCCAGTGGCTAGATCGGGACGCGCATTCGTGATCGGGCGCTGAAGTGTCTGGCTCAGAAGCGGTAGGTGACGAGCCAGAACGACTCTGCTCTGGCCACTAGCCACTGACCACTAGCCACTGGCCACTGTACTTACATCTTGTAATGGCCGAGGTCGTCTTCGCCGAGGTTCTCCAGCCACTTGCGCAACTCGTCGCTGGAGACGCGCTCGCTAACCGCGGTGTTGGCCTGCTTGCTGTTCTTGAGCACCTCGTCTTCGACGAAAATCGGGCAATCCATGCGCAGGGCCAGGGCCAGGGCGTCTGAGGGGCGGGAGTCGACGCTGATCGCCTGTCCTTCGTGGTCGAGCCAGATGACGGCGAAGAAGGTGTCATCGCGCAACTCGGTCACCACCACCTTTTGCACGGTCGCCTCTAGGCCGATGAGCAGGTTCTTCAGCAGGTCGTGGGTCATGGGGCGCGGCGTGGTGACCTTCTCGATCTCCAGCGCGATGGCGTTGGCCTCATAGACGCCCACCCAGATGGGCAGCACCGTGTCGGTGTCGTGGTCTTTCAGAATCACGATGGGCATGTTGGTCACCGGATCCATCATCAGTCCGCGAATTTTCATCTCAACTTCCATCGTGCCCTCCCGCTCCCTGATCTTTAGTTGATACTCCCTTTGAGGTACGCGGCGCAACCTGATTCTAGATGTTAGACGATTATCTCGCCCAACAGGCTGTTGGGGAAGCTCTGGGTGACCTTCACTTGCACGTAGTCTCCGATGTTGGGACCGGCCTGATGGTTGACAACGAAGTTGAGGGTCTTATTCTGCGAGGTGCGGCCGACGAGCTGTCCGCGGGCGGGGTTCTTCCCTTCCACCATGACTTCGAGCGTCTGGCCGAGGTGCCGGCGATAGCTCATGCGCTGCAATTCGCGCTGATGCTCCTGCAGGACTTGCAGGCGGCGCGACTTTTCGGCGTCGGGTATGGAATCGGCGTACTGCAATGCGGGCGTGTTGGGGCGCGGCGAATATTTGAAGGAGAAGACGCCGTCGTAGCCGACCTCGTCGAGCAGACTCAGCGTTTCCCCGAATTCGGCTTCGGTTTCGCCCGGGAAGCCGACGATCACGTCGGTAGTGATGCTCAGCTCGCGGTTGCGCGTGGATTTCATCCACGAGACGCGCTCCAGATATTGTTCGCGGGTGTATTCGCGGAACATGGAGCCGAGCACGCGCGAGGAGCCGCTCTGCACCGGCAGATGTACGTGATCGCAGAGCGTGGGCACCGCGTCGATGGCGTCGATGATGTCCTTGCTGAAGTCGCGGGGATGCGAGGTGGTGAAGCGCACGCGGCGCATGCCGGGAATCTCGCCGACTGCGGCCAGTAACTCGGCGAAGCTCATCTTTCCCGCGGGGTCGCGGTAAGAGCTGACGTTTTGCCCGAGGAGTTGGACCTCCGTGAAACCGGCGTCGGCCATGCGTTTGGCTTCAGCCAGCACCGAGTGCGAGGTGCGGCTGCGCTCTTTGCCGCGGGTGTACGGCACCACGCAGTAGGCGCAGAACTTGTCGCAGCCTTCGATGATGGTGATGTATCCGCGATGCGGGTTGGTGCGAGCGGTGAATTCGGTCTCGAAGGTCTGGTCGGTTTGGCGGTCGTCGAGCCCGGTCACGCGGCTGGCGCCGGCCTCGATCTGTACCAGCATTTCGGGCAGATTGCGGTAGGAGGCCGAGCCGGCGACCATCGAGACGTAGGGCGCACGCTCGAAAATCTTTTCGCCCTCCTGCTGGGCCACGCAGCCCAGCACGGCAAAGCGCTTCCCTTCCTTGCGCAGTTTCTTGAAGTCGTTTAGGCGGTGGAAGACCTTTTGCTCGGCTTTGTCGCGGATCGAGCACGTGTTGTACAGGATGAGGTCCGCCTCCTCCTCGCGCTGCACCTGCGCGTAGCCCTCCGAGATGAGCGTGCCCACGACCTTCTCCGAGTCGTGGAAGTTCATCTGGCAGCCGAAGGTCTCGATGTAGAACGTCTTTTGCGCGGAACTCATGGCCATCCTTATTTGAAGTATATCGCGAGCGATTCACCACGGAGAACACGGAGGAATTCATTTCACCACAGAGGCACGAGAGTCACAGGGAAAACTAAAGAATTCATTCCCTCTGTGTCTCTGTGCCTCTGTGGTAAAGGAAGTTGCTTATTTTCCCAGCAGCTTCTCGATCTGTGACTCGATGGCCGAGGGCGGGGTCATGGGTGCGAAGCGCTCGACCACTTTTCCCTTCTTGTCCACAAGGAACTTAGTGAAATTCCACTTAATGGCGTCGCCAAGCAGGCCGCCCTTTTCGCTCTTCAGGAACTTGAAGACGGGGTGCGCGTCGTCGCCGTTGACCTCGATCTTGGAGAACAGAGGAAAGCTGACACCGTAGTTGAGTTGGCAGAAGGACTTGATCTCGTCGTCGGACCCAGGCTCCTGATGGCCGAACTGGTCGCAGGGAAAACCAAGGACCTCGAAGCCTTGACCTTTGTACTTGGCGTAGAGCGACTGCAGGCCGTCGTATTGCGGCGTGAACCCGCATTTGCTGGCGGTGTTGACGATGAGCAGGACCTTGCCCTTGTAATCGGCGAGGCTCTTGTTCTTGCCGTTGTTCAGTTTGGCGGAAAGATCATACAGGGTCATGAAAAGGCCGCTCCTTCTAAGCAGCTATCCGCTCCGTTGCCCGCTTCGCCGGCGCGAGCACGATCAGCAAGGCACCGATGGCAAAGAGCGCGGCCACACCTATTAGTTCTCCGTGTGCGACGAAGCTACGAAACACTTGCCAACCCATAACTACGCCATGAGCGAAGCTTGACCATGCAGTGAACGAGATTAGGCTGCGATTCGCAGCCGGGTCACGAACTGCGAGCAGCAGGAAAATGCCAAGTGTGACATAAAGACTCAGCATCATGGCCAGCGCAGGTGCCTGCCGCAGAAACGCGATCAGCGGATAGACGGTAGCGCAAAAGAGCAATCCCACCACCCCTAACACGACCTTCAGTGCCCGCTCTCGATTCATGTTGCCTCCCTTCAATATGCTTTCGCAATCACCACACGCCGGTCCACGGTCTCGCCGGTGATGATGCACTTCCCTGCTCCGTCGTACTCGTCCACCAGAGGAATGCAGCGGACCGTAGCTTTGAAATCTTTCATGCGCTGATCGCACTCCGGAGCGTCCTTCACGTGCGCCATCACGAACTTGCCCCCGCCCTTTTCGGCGGTGACGTCGCTTAGGATCGCCTCGACCTCGGCGATCGAGTTCGCGAGCACCGTGTTGGCCTTCAGCCGCTGCTTGGCGGTGTCGTAAAGGTTCTTCTGAATTTCCGCCAGTACCGTGGGTAATTTCGTCGCAATTTCCGCTTGCGGCAGCGGTTCCTTCGTGCCGGTATCGCGCCGCTTCAGCACGACCTTGCCGGAGGCAAGATCGCGCGGGCCAAGTTCCAACACCACCGGCACGCCGCGCCGCTCCCAGTGGAAGAACTTTGCGCCCGGACTTTGGGCTTCCCGGTCATCGACTTTCGCGCCGACATCTTTGGCGATGCGGTGGGCTGCCTCCAGCACGCTCGCCTTCTCGTCGTCCTTGCGATAGATGGGAACGAGTACGGCCTTCACCGGCGCCAGCTTGGGCGGCAGCACCAGGCCCTTGTCGTCGGAGTGGCTCATGATGAGGCCGCCGATCAAGCGTGTGCTCACGCCCCAACTGGTCTGCCAGACGTAATCGAGCTGGCCTTCCTTGCTTTGGAATTGCACATTGAACGCCTTGCCGAAGTTCTGTCCCAGATCGTGGCTGGTGCCCGACTGTAGCGCGAAGCCATTCTGCATCATGGCCTCGATGGCATACGTGCGCAAGGCACCGGCGAACTTCTCCGACTGCGTCTTCCTGCCCTTAATCACCGGCATCGCCATTACGTCCTCAGCCACTTCGGCGTAGACGTCGAGCATGCGCAGGACTTCTTCCACAGCCTCCTCGTGGTTGGAGTGCGCGGTGTGGCCTTCCTGCCAGAGAAACTCCGTGGTACGCAGGAACATGCGGGTGCGCAGCTCCCAGCGAATGATGTTCGCCCATTGATTGCACAACATGGGCAAATCGCGCCAGCTCTTGATCCACTTGGCGAAGAAATGCCCGATGATGGTTTCCGAAGTCGGGCGGATGACGTATGGCTCCTCCAGTTGCTTGCCGCCGGCCAGCGTTACCACCGCCAGCTCGGGAGAAAATCCTTCCACGTGCTCGGCTTCCTTTTGCATGAAGCTCTGCGGGATGAGCAGCGGGAAATACATGTTCTGGTGACCGGTCGCCTTGAAGCGGTCGTCGAGTTCGCGCTGCAACAACTCCCAAACGGCGTAGCCGTTGGCCTTGATGACCATGCAGCCTTTGACAATTTCGGCGGGCTCGGCCATATCGCCTTGCAAGACGACGTCCTGATACCAGGTTGCAAAATCCTGAGTGCGGGCAGTAATGGGAGATTCGGCCATGAAGGGTCTTTCGTATAAGTAAGTGAACGACTTCTTAGATTATGACAGGTGGATGGTTTTCACCACGCGGCAGGCGGGAAGCAGCGAGGAAGAAAAGGCAGGGCGGAAGGGTTTGGGTGTATATATTGTTGCGCACCCAGTGCCAAGATGGAAATTCTGGTTGGTTAGAAAACAAAGGAGAGCAACAATGTCAAACCATTTCACGGGCCTCAGTCTCGGCCCGCCGCTCGGCGATCAACGACTCGACCTGTGCGACCTGTACGCCTTCCAGTCGCCCACTGACAAGAACAGAACCGTGATCATCCTCAATGCAAATCCCAATGCGGACGCGCTCCATCCCGACGCAATCTATCGCCTCAACATCGATAACGACGGCGATTACCTGACCGACATCGCGTTCAGCTATATATTCTCAAAGCCGCAGAACGGCAAGCAGACCGTTACTGTGTTCGCGGCGAAGGGCGCGGAGTCGCGCTCGGCCGAAGCGGTCGGGACGAAAATAATCGCCGACGCCGAGGTCTCCTTCGGCGCCAATCCGAATATCGTCAAGGCGGGTCTCTACACTTTTTTCGCAGGCAGCCGAAGCGACGCGTTCTTTTTCGATTTCGACGGAATCAAGAATCTGTTCGATACCCGGGGCAAACGGAACTTCACTGAGCCTCATCTCGGCGACAAATCTCCATGGACCGGCATCGATTCGAATACGGGAGCAAACGTGTTTTCGACTGTGATCGAGTTGCCGACCAGTGAACTCAATCCCAAACCCGAGATCCACATCTGGGGGCGATGCAGTGTAAGACGGGACGGCGAGTTGCTCCACGTCGATCGCGCCGGACATCCCAGCGTTAGCAGCTTCTTCAACACGGATGACACTAAGGAGGAGTACAACGCGAGCGAGCCCGCCAACGACCGCAAGCGATGGCTCGAGCAGTTCGTGCATCTGATGGGGCATACCGGCAACTACACACGCGAGGAAGCGATTGCTGCGATCGACACGGAGCGCACACTTCCCGACGTGCTAAGTTTCGATCCGTCCAAGCCCGCGAAGTATCCCAACGGCCGCGTGTTCACTGACGACGTGATCGATTACCGCCTTGCCTTCCTGACGAAAAATGAGTGTCCACCCACAGGTCTCAAGCCCCACACCGACATTCTGAAGGAGTTTCCGTACATCGGTACGCCGCATTCGAAAAAGAGCTGAAGATTGCTGTTTCTTAATTCGGGAATTCACGCGGAGGCATAACCATGTAGGAGGGGTTCTAGAACTTGAACCTGCCGAAGGCAGGCGTGACTTACATCGCTCCGTTCGTTACCAGCTTCAGGAACTCGGCGTGCACACGGGTGTCGGCGGATAACTCGGGATGGAAGGTCGCGGCCATCACGCTTCCCTTCCGCACCAGCACAGGATCGCCGTCGCGCCGGGCGAGCACCTCAATTCCCTTTCCAACACTCTCGATGCGCGGCGCGCGGATGAAGACCATCTCCAGCGGATCATCGCCTAAGGCGCTGGCGGCTTCGACGATGGTGGAGTCAACCTGACGCCCATAGGCGTTGCGGCGGATGGTTATGTCGATTGCGTCGAGACCGGGCTGGTGCGGGTTCTCAACCTGCTTGGCCAGCAGGATTGCACCGGCGCAAGTTCCGAAGGTCGGCTTGGTGTGCACGAACTCATTCAGCTTGCGAAAAGTCGGCTCGCTCAGCAGTTTCAGAAACGTCGTTGACTCGCCGCCGGGGATCACCAGGCCGTCGATCTCGTCGAACTGTTCGGGTTTGCGGACCAGGACGACGTCCGCCCCGAGTTCTTCCAGGCGGCGCCGATGGGCATCGAAATCGCCTTGTAGTGCGAGGACACCGATTCGCATAAAGACGCTCTTCGCTTTTCGCTATTCGCGCAAGCAACGATTTTCATGTCGAACATTATGTTCGATGCTGTCCATGAATCGTAAGGAGCAGCTAATGCCGTGCCGGGGACAGCAGATGGCTTCACTGTCTAGCCTTACCCAGGAACGCGTGAAATTGCCGCCGGGCTGAAAGCCCGGCTCCCATTAGAAGTTGGCCTCGGACGCGGCGCTGAAGCGCCGCTCTACCCGTGCTTGCGGGCACAGCGTCCGCAGTGCTCTAGGTCACATAGCGAAGAGCGAACAGCTAACAGCGAACAGCGGCCTTTCTACCATCCGCGCGTTTGCAGCAGGTCCTTCTCTTCGATGGCGCCGACGGCCAGGCCCTTCATGGCGCCGGTCATCTGCTCGCTGACTTCCGCCAGCACTTTGGCATCGTCGTAGTGCGTGGTCGCGATGACGATGGCGCGCGCGCGCGACTCTGCCTCCTCGCGCTCCTTGGGATCGTGAAGATCGAGCGGGGTTGCGCCGCCCTTCATGAAGATGCCTGAGCCCACGAACACGGACTCCGCGCCGAGTTGCATCATCATGGACGCGTCGGCAGGAGTGGCTATGCCGCCGGCGGAGAAATTCGGCACGGGCAGCTTCCCTGCTTTGGCGACCATGCGCACCAGTTCGTACGGCGCCTGATGGTTCTTGGCCGCGGCGAACAGCTCCTCTTCGCTGGCAACGGTGAGCTGGCGCATCTCCTTCACGATCTGGCGCATGTGCTTGACGGCGTGAATCACGTCGCCGGTACCGGCTTCGCCCTTGGTGCGGATCATGGCCGCGCCCTCGGCGATGCGCCGCAGGGCCTCGCCCAGGTTGCGCGCACCGCAGACAAACGGCGTCTTGAAGGCATGCTTGTCCACGTGGTGCTCTTCGTCGGCTGGGGTTAGCACTTCCGACTCGTCAATGTAATCGACCCCGATCTCCTGCAGGATCTGAGCCTCAGCGAAGTGGCCGATGCGGCACTTCGCCATTACGGGGATGGAGACGGTGCTCATGATCTGCTTGATCAGCTTGGGACTGGCCATGCGTGAGACGCCGCCCTCGGCGCGGATGATGGCGGGCACGCGCTCCAGCGCCATGACCGCAACCGCGCCGGCCTTCTCGGCGACCTCGGCCTGCTCCACGCTCATGACGTCCATGATGACGCCACCCTTGAGCATTTCGGCCAGCCCGGTCTTCAGGCGCAGGCCGGTGTGTCCGTTGTTCTCTGACATAAACGTCTCCAATGCACTTAGCCGTTAGCACTTAACATTTGGTGATGATTGTAGCGATTTGGCCAACTGCTAGTTGCTAAACGCTAACAACCCGTCTCTATTCTACCTCTCACCGAAGCGCGTCGGCGCTCCACCCTAGGTCGCGTCGCTGTGCTTCTTCTTCAGGTACTTGGCGAACATGCGATGCGCGTCGATCTCGATGAACGTGCCTTTGCTGCTGGCCAGCACTTCGCCATCGCTGTTGCGAATCTCGGCGACGCGATAGTGTTCGCGGCCGCGCACCCCTACATCCCAGCCTTCCACAATGAGCGGCTTGAACAGCGGCACAGGCTTCAGGTAGGTGATCTCCATCTTGCTGGTAAGGGCGATCAGGTTGTGCAGCTTGCTGACCTTGCCCATGGCTTCGTCGAGTATGGTGGCGATGATGCCGCCGTGGGCGTGCGCCGGGGGACCGACGAAGCGCCGCTGCAGCCGGAAACGGCAGACGAAGCGCTGGCGTTTCTTGTCGAGCACAAACTTCAGCCTCAGCCCGGCCTCGTTGCCAGGGCCGCAGCCGAAACAATGGTTGGTGATCTGCTGCTTTTTTACCTCGTGACCGTGAACTCGCTCGTGCCGGGGCATGTAGTCAGGATGAGGCAGAGCTGCCGGATGACGCAAGTCAGGCTCGTTCTGTCGTGCAATCGTCTGCGTTACGTTGTCATCCCGGCCCCGAGCTTCAGCATCCCTGAACATCTGTCATCCCGACCGAGGACTTTAGTCCGAGCGGAGGGATCTGCGGTTGATCTTCTTGAAAGAACCGCAGATCCCTCGACTGCGGGCTGAAACCCTCCGCTCGGGATGACAAAATCAGAAAGATGGCAGAAGGGAGAATCTACTCGCAGCCGCTTCAGAACAAGTGGGGGTTGTTGGGATCGCCGGAATCGATGCTGATCCGTTCGTCGGTTCTGCGGCTGGCGTACCAGCATGGCTTGTATCCCATCTGCGGAAACAGCGAATTCGTGCAGCTTATGTTGTGGTCGCCGGCATAATCGTATTCGGTGCGGCCGTTCTTCAGCTTGACGACGTAAGTTGTGTGTACGGTGACGCTACCGAGAGTGTCACGCGAAGGTATGCGGAAGCGGACGGAGAGAAAGTCGCCCAGGTACAGAATGCCAAGGAGGGCGACCGCGAGGATGAACCTTTTTCTCATGGATCAGTTCGCCGACTGACGGACAATTGTAAGGTACTTTCCGGAAGTGAAATTAACCCGAACCAATGAGTTGAGTTCCTGGGCGACCTCGCGCATCATAGTGTGAGAGCGTGTGGGGCACCGGGAGTAAGGGGTATTTGGGGCAAATGGTTTTCGTGAGTATTCCCCGCCCTTATGGGACAGCGCGCGGCGGTAAAGGACGCTAGAGGACGGCGCAGGTGGATCGCGGAATCAGGATTCGAGAGCCGAGGACATCGCAAGGCGGTGGTGGCCGCGGTCCCACTGCCGGCTGGCCGGGAGGATGGGGTGGCAGCGGAGGCCGTGGCGGCGGCGACGACCAGCCCAGCTACGGCGAGCGTCTGCGCCGTTACCGGCTGGGAGTGCTGCTCGCGCTCTCGTCGGTGGTAATGCTTTTCGTCTCCTTCACCACGGCCTACGTGGTGCGCAAGGCGGGCGCCGTCTGGGACCCGGCCCGCAACGATTACATCAGCAACTGGGCACCGCTAGCACTGCCGATTGGGATTCTGCTGTGCAATACGTTTGTGCTGGTGGTGAGCAGCGTCACCCTGGAGATTGCCCGCAGACGCGCTGCCGAAGATGTAGTGCTGGCGCCCATCGCCGACATTCCCGGAATTCGCGTGAGCGTCAATCATGCTTTGCCGTGGGTGTGGACGACCATCGCCCTCGGGCTGGTTTTTCTCGCAGGGCAGGCTTACGCGTGGCATGAACTGCGGCTGGCAAACGTCACCTTCGCTACCCATGTCGGCGTTTCGTTCTTCTTTATCCTGACGGGAGTACACGCGGTGCACCTGGCGGGCGGCATTTTGGCTCTGCTTTACGCAGGACTCACGCCGTGGCTGCACCGCTCGCCGGAGACGCGGCGCATTGTGATCGATGTGACGGCGTGGTACTGGCACTTCATGGGCGTGCTGTGGGTTTACATCTTTGCGCTGCTTTACTTCGCCAGATAGGCGAACGTACGCCACGTCGCGCAACCATTTATAATAAGAGGTTTCGGCAGTCGTTATCGAGCCATTCTGTGCGGCGCGACCGGCACACTGCGCCTTGCAGACCACCTGTCGAAGCTGGGGCCCATGTCGAACGAGAGCATCATCGTACGCGGAGCGCGCGTTCACAACCTGAAGAACATTGACTTTGAGGTCCCGCACAACACCCTCACGGTGGTCACGGGAGTTTCGGGCTCAGGCAAGTCGTCGCTGGCGTTCGACACCATTTACGCCGAGGGACAACGCCGATACGTTGAGTCGCTGTCGGCGTATGCGCGGCAGTTTCTGGAGCGCATCGAAAAACCCGATGTGGACATCATTGATGGCATCGCGCCCGCGGTTGCTATCCGCCAGAAGAACAGCACCCGCAATCCGCGCTCGACGGTGGCGACGGCAACCGAGATCTACGATTACCTGCGCCTGTTATACGCGCGTGTGGGCCGCACTTACTGCCTGAACTGCGGTGAGGAAGTGAAAAAAGACACGGTTGACGAAGTCGCGGACCGGATTCTCGCGCTGGGAGAAGGCGCTCGCGTGCAGGTGTTCTTTCCGGTGCAGCCGCCGCTCCCGCCATCGGAGCCGGAAAAGAAAAAAGGCCGGCGTACCGCGAAGAAGAAACCAGCGAAGCCTGATGGTTCCCTGCTGAAGGAGCGCCTGTTTGAGCTGCGCAAGCGCGGCTTTAACCGGCTGTATCAAAACGGAAAGCTGGTTGAATTCTCCACGCCGGAGTCGCTGCTCGACCTAAACTTCGGGGAGCCGGTATTCGTGCTCATCGACCGCATTGCGATTTCCGCGGAGGTCCGCGCACGTATCGTGGACGCGGTGGAACAAGGCTATCGCGAAGCCGGAGAAGTATGGTTCGAGACGGCTCCTGGCGACGGCGAGCCGCCCCAGCGTTTGCGCTTTTCGCAGCGCTTCGAATGTAAGCAGTGTGACATCCGCTATGAAGAACCTGAGCCGCGCCTGTTTTCCTTCAACAACCCGTTCGGCGCTTGTCCACGCTGTCAAGGTTTCGGCAACACGATTGACTTCGACCTGAACCTGGTCATCCCGAACAAGTCGTTGACGCTGGCGGAAGGCGCCATCGAGCCGTGGACCAAGCCCAAGTACCGGCCGCTCGCGACCGAGATGCGCCGCTACGCGCGCGCCGCCGGCGTTCCGCTCGATGTGCCGTGGCAAGACCTCACGCCCGAGCAACAGCACTTCATCATGAGCGGCGGCAGCAAATTCCCGGGCGTGCGCGGTTTCTTCTCGTACCTCGAGCGCAAGAAGTACAAGCTGCACGTGCGCGTCTTCCTCAGCCGCTATCGCGGCTATTCGGTCTGCTCCGAGTGCGGCGGTCTGCGCCTGCGGCGCGAGGCCCGTCAAGTGAAGATCGGCGGCAAAGACATTTGCCAGATTTCCGCGATGACGGTCGAAGAGGCGACGAACTTTTTCTCGCAGTTGCAACTGACGCGGCAGGAGGCGGGCATCGCCGACAAGTTGCTGGAGGAGATCAACGACCGGCTGCGCTACCTGAACGAGGTCGGGCTGGAATATCTGACGCTCGACCGTCTGGCGTCCACGCTCTCCGGCGGCGAGGCGCAGCGCATTCAGTTGGCAACTTCGCTGGGCTCGCGGCTGGTGGGCACGCTGTATGTGCTGGACGAGCCTTCCATCGGCCTGCACCATCGTGACACCGAGCGGCTTATCAAGATCCTGCACGACCTCCGCGACCTCGGCAACACCATCCTGGTGGTGGAGCACGATGCCGAGATCATGCACTCGGCCGACCGCATCATCGACCTTGGTCCAGGCGCGGGCGAGAATGGCGGACGCGTCATCGCCACGGGCACTTACGACGAACTTCTGAGGAATTCTGCTTCCCTCACGGGGCGATATCTGAGCGGCGAACTGCGCATTCCCTTGCCGGCGGTGCGGCGCAGCGGTACGGGAAAGAAGCTAAAACTGATGGGAGCGAGAGCGCACAATCTGAGGAAGGTAAACGTCTCAATTCCACTGGGCATGTTGGTGTGCATCACGGGTGTCTCGGGTTCGGGGAAATCAACGCTGGTGCATGACGTGCTCTATAACGCCCTCGCCGCCGAGAAGGGACAGGTCACTGGAGGACCGAAGGCGGAGGTTGACCGCGTGGTTGGGGCGGAGTGGATCGACGAAGTTGTGCTGGTGGACCAGTCGCCGATTGGCCGCACACCACGATCTAATCCAGTCACCTACATCAAGGCCTTCGACGCCATCCGCGAGCTGTTCGCTTCGCTGCCGGAGAGCAGGAAGCGCGGCTATGCGGCGGGGCATTTCTCCTTCAACATTCCCGGGGGCCGATGCGAAGCCTGCCAGGGCGACGGCACGGTCACCGTCGAGATGCAGTTCCTGGCCGATGTCGAACTGATTTGCGAAGAATGCAAAGGCACACGTTACAAGGCGGAGGTTCTCGAGGCCCGCTACCACGGCAGGAACATTCACGAAGTGCTGAACCTGACGGTGAAGGAAGCGCTGCATTTCTTTTCCGGCGTACCAAAGATCGTGGACAAGCTGCGCGTGCTGGAGGAAGTCGGTTTGGGCTACCTGCGGCTGGGGCAATCGGCGACCACGCTCTCCGGCGGTGAGGCCCAGCGCATGAAGCTGGCGGCGCACCTGCAACCGAAGCTACGCGATATGGGACAATCGCGGAGTGAGCAGAATAAGCGTCATCCCCGCATGCTGTATATCTTTGACGAGCCCACCACCGGTCTGCACTTCGATGACGTGAGTAAGCTGTTAGCGGCATTTCGCCGTCTAATCGAGGCAGGAGGATCGATTTTGGTCATCGAGCACAACCTCGACGTGATCAAGACGGCCGACTGGGTGATTGATCTCGGCCCCGAAGGCGGAGCGCGCGGTGGCGAGGTAGTAGCGACGGGAACGCCGGAAGCCATTGCCAAGGCGCCAAACTCCTACACCGGGCAGTGGCTGGCGCGCATCTTAGCGCACAACGGGAGCTCTCCACATGGGCATCCATAAACGGGCGGCGTTGCTTTTGGCCTTGGGCCTTGCCGTCTATTGGATTCCGTTCTGCGCACATTCGCAGGAGAGCAAGCCGACCGTCCGCCACCACCGCGTTATGGAGACAGTGCCCGATGACGATAGCTCGCCCGAAGTCGCGCAAGCCGAGACGGCGATGCAGAACAGCGATTTCGTAACCGCCGAATCGCTGCTTCAGAAGGCGGTGGTGGCCAAGCCCTCCGATTACCGCGCCTGGTTCGATCTGGGGTACGTTTACAACGCGACCAACCGCATCGCGGAGGCGACTGACGCCTATCGTAAGTCGGTAGCTGCAAAACCGGACATCTTCGAGTCGAACTTGAATCTCGGCATGCTGCTGGCGCGGCAAGGCAACAATGCCGAGGCGGCCACGTATTTGAAGGCGGCAACACAACT
>Ga0209656_10000899_pt1 | contig 19198 bp, 18 predicted proteins | sample BogFormECP12_OM2_FD_188239 | JGI IMG/M metagenome (GOLD analysis project Ga0209656, IMG submission 188239) | Bog forest soil microbial communities from Calvert Island, British Columbia, Canada - ECP12_OM2 (SPAdes) (version 2) | ecosystem: Environmental > Aquatic > Freshwater > Wetlands > Bog ... | reverse complement strand
CATCAGCCCAAGCGCAAACAGCAGGGCCACCGGTAGGTAGCGGCCCACTGCCGGGCGGCGGACGTAGGCCTGGTAAGCTCCGAGTGCCAGCAGAAAAAACAACATGCTGAGCACGTTCTTGCGCTCCGCAATCCAGGCCACGGTTTCGACGTTGATGGGATGCAGCGCAAATAGCGCCGCTACCATGAAACTCCGGCCGCAGTAGCCTGTCGCCCGCAGCAGCACCCAGAACAGCAGCAGCGCATTAGCCACCTGCAGCAGTAGATTCATGTCGTGATGCCCAGCCGGATCCAGTTGGAACAGTTGGTAATCCACGATATGCGAAAGCCAGGTTACGGGATGCCAGTTGGCCAAATCGTAGCTGGTAAATGCCCAACCGACCGCGTCCGAGCTGAGGCCATACTTTATGTGCGGATTGCTGACGACGTATGCATCATCATCCATGGTGAAGAAAGGATGATGATGCACTGGCAGGTAAACGACCAGGGTAACAACTGCCAGTACCGCGGCCAGAAGCCAAGGCCGCTGAGCAAGCGCGCCCAACAGGTCCTGCGGCGGCGGGGTAATTGGGCGGGAGTCCCTCGCGGACTGACTCTTGGCTTTCCGTTTGGCAGCGCGCGTGCTCATACCGGCTTCCTGAATTCGACGATTCTATCAGCCGGCGGATTGCCGTTCGTGGCGGCTGTCAACCATGAAGTCCGTTATCCAGATCGTCTCCGATCAGGTCTGGCGCCAACATTCTCTTTCTTGTCTGAAACTTCCGCCTGTCCCGTGCGTCCTATTGGGGAGTATGAAGAAGTCTCTTATTCTCTTATTTGCTTTCGTCGTACCGCTGGGGATCTGCGCTTCCACCGCCTCCGCCCAGACTCCGGTGGTCGTCGAGCTCTTCACTTCCGAAGGCTGCTCCAGTTGCCCGCCTGCGGACGCATTGCTGGTCAAGCTGAGCCACCAGGACCCGCCCGGAAGCGCGAAGCTCATCCTGCTCGGCGAGCACGTGGACTATTGGAACTACATTGGCTGGACCGACCGCTTCTCTTCGGCGACGTTCAGCCAGCGCCAGAACAGTTATGCCAAGGGCCTGCACCTGGCCACGGTGTACACGCCACAGATGGTGATCGACGGACATCTGCAACTGGTGGGCAACGGGGAGGCAGAAGTCTATCGCGACATAAGCAAAGCGGCAGCCGAGCCCAAACCCGCGCAAGTCACGCTGCGTTGGGAGTCACGACAGAAGCTGAACATTGCAGTGCACACTCCGGCGTCTGCATCGTCGAAAGTCCTGCTCGCGATCACCGAGGACGGACTTTCCACCGCTGTCGGCGGAGGAGAGAACGGCGGGCGAACCCTGCAGCACGCAGCCGTCGTCCGGCAGTTGCGCGAGCTGGGGACTGTCAGCAACGGAAAGTTTGAGGCCAGTGTCGATGTCGGACCGCATCCTGATTGGAACCAGTCCAAGCTCAAGGTTGCTGTGCTGGTGCAGGACGCGGGCAATGGCAGGATTCTGGGTGCAGGTTTGCTGGACTATCCGCCGAAGTGACGCGAGCGGGCCTCCCCTGTCGTATAGTGTCTCGCGAGGGGTGCCTTTATGAAGCATGCAATTTTGGGAGCGGGAGCCGTCGGAGGTTTGGTCGGCGCTGCACTGGCTTCGCTGGGCGAAGATGTCACCGTGATAGTCCGGTCCGAAGGGTTAAACGACTATCCCAAAAACCTGACACTGCAGCGCCCGTCGGGGACGATCACGGCCCCAGTAGATGCGGTAGCCGCACTGACCGTACCGGTGGACGTTCTCTGGATCGCAACCAAGACCTATCAACTGCCAACTGCCCTGGAGTCAGTGAAGTCGTCGCCTGGCCTGGTAGTTCCCCTGTTGAATGGAGTGGACCACGTGGAGGTACTGCGCGCGCGATTTGGCCACGATCACGTGTTACCGGCGACCATCGCGGTTGAGGCTGAGCGCTTGGCGCCAGGACGTTTCGTGCAGCGCTCGCCGTTCGTTCGTCTGAATCTCGCCGCCAGTGGAGAGCCGAGCTTGGGAGCGATCGTCGCGCGGCTGGGCGAGATCGGATTTACCTGCCAGTTCATGCACAATGAGCAGACGCTCCTCTGGAGCAAGCTGTGCTTCCTGGCGCCCTTCGCACTGGTGACCTCGGCTTCGGGAAAGAATGCGGGCGAGGTTTTCGCGGAGGCTGAGTGGAAGCACAAGTTGGATGCGGCCATCGCCGAGGCCTCGGCCGTTGCGAAGGCCAGCGGAGCGGAAGTTGACGTGGCGAAGCTCCAGACGGTCTTTCAGAGTATGCCCCCGGCCATGCGTAGCTCCATGCAGAAAGACGTGGCGGCAAGCCGTGAGCTTGAGTCGGATGCCATTGGCGGGCCGATCATGCGCGGCGGCGAGCGCTATGGGATCGACGTGCCAGCAACCAAGGGTTTGATGGAGATCATTCGGGCGAAAAAGTAAAGCGTACAGATGCAGGAGTGGTCGCTGGTTGGGATCTTGCAAATCAGCGGGAAATATAAAAAGGCTGTGACTTTGGTTATGCTCTAGCCGCCAACTCCTGCGAGGGAGCCACCGGCGTGGACGCATGTACCGTCACAGCCCTTGGTGCGATCACCGCTTTCGCGGTTCCAAACCCCGGCGGTCATCTCGCAACGCCGTCGGTTTTTTCGGGTTTGGCGGTTCGACAGGTCGCCCAGTCTGAACCGATCACCCAGCGTACTTCAGGCCGACTACGTTTATGTTGCCAGCCCTTTTCTGCCGTCGACATGAGTGATCCTAATACAGCAATTGCAATTGTCAACGCCGAAGGTTGGTGCAAATGCAGATTATTTTCGTGTGGGAATCTTTTCGTCCAAATCACAGATAAATCATTACTTAACTCGATTTCTGAGGTTTATCCGAAATCAATTCACATCTTTTTCACAGAATTACAGATTGGAAACTGTTATTACGCAGGAACCTCAAATGCTGCTTGACGAATCGGCCGGCTTGAAGCATCTTGTCAGTAAGGAGTTTGATGCCTGATCTGGTGGCCTATGTGGACGGCGGCTCGCACGGGAATCCCGGGCCGTCGGGCATTGGAGTGGTGATCGGGACTCCCGCCGGGGAAACCACCAGGATCTCTAAGTGGATCGGGCACCAGGACAACAACGTCGCCGAGTACCTCGCACTGCTTGAGGCCCTGCAGCACGCAATTGCGGTCAAAGCCAAGTCGCTGCGCGTCTACTCAGACTCCGAGATAGTCGTTAAACAGATGATGGGCGAATACGCCTGCCATAGCCCACGTCTTCACTCCCTGAACTGGACCTGCCGCAAGCTGGCGCGCGCGGTGGAGTTTTCCATCAAGCATATCGACCGCGCAGAGAACCGCGAGGCCAATGAACTTGCCTACCACGCGGTGCGACTGCGCACGTCCTAAGAAAGATCAGCACGCCTCGACGTTCCCATTCGTTTGATCTCAGTTATTGCGCTTTTCCTGAAAATCCGCGAGCATGGTTTGTAATCTGCGTGAACCAAAGGAGGCTCCCGTGCTGACCAAGACCGTCATCGAGCCGTTTCGTATTAAGAGCGTGGAGCCGATCCGTTGGACCACGAGAAAGCAGCGGGAGGAATTCCTGCGTGCCGCCCATTACAATCTTTTTCTGCTCGCTGCTGACGATGTGCTGATTGATCTCCTCACCGATTCCGGCACGGGCGCCATGTCCACGCGGCAATGGGCAGCGGTGATGATGGGCGATGAGAGCTATGCCGGCAGCCGCAGCTTCGATCACTTCCGCGACTCCATTCAAGACATCTTCGGCTACCAGCATGTGATCCCGACCCACCAGGGTCGCGCCGCGGAGCGCATCCTGTTCAGCGTGATGTGCAAGAAGGGCGACGTTGTCCCCAACAACACGCACTTCGACACCACCCGCGCCAACATCGAGTTCGTCGGCGCCGAGGCCGTGGACATTCCAATCGCGGAGGCGCGCCAGCCGGCGACCATGCATCCCTTCAAGGGAAACATGGATGTGGACGCGCTGGAGGCGCTCATCGCGGGTGTGGGGCGCGAGCGCATTCCGCTGGTGATGCTGACCGTGACCAACAACTCTGGCGGAGGCCAGCCGGTTTCGATGGCAAACGCCCGCGCCGTCAGCGCAGTCTGCCGCAAGCACCGCATCCCGCTGTACTTCGATGCCTGCCGCTTTGCCGAGAACGCGTACTTCATCAAGCTGCGCGAGGAAGGCTACGCGACGAAGACCCCCAAGGAGATTGCGCAGGAGATGTTTGCGCTGGGCGACGGTTGCACCATGTCGGCCAAGAAAGATGGCATGGCGAACATTGGCGGCTTTCTGTGTACCAACGACGCCATTCTCGCCGGGCAGGAGAAAGACCTGCTGATCTTGACGGAAGGTTATCCCACGTACGGCGGTCTCGCGGGGCGCGACCTGGAGGCGATTGCCGTCGGCGTGCAGGAGTCACTGGAAGAGGATTATTTGCGCTACCGCATCGCTTCGACCGCCTACCTCGGCAATCATATTTCCGAGCAGGGCGTGCCTATCGTGCAGCCGCCGGGAGGACACGCCATTTATCTTGACGCGCATGCCTTTCTGCCGCACATTCCGATGGATGAGTTTCCCGGAGCGGCGCTGGCCGCGGAGCTATATCTCGAGGGCGGCATTCGCTCCGTCGAGATTGGCAGCCTGATGTTTGGCGCAGCGGCGCAGATGGAGCTGGTGCGCCTGGCGATCCCGCGCCGGGTTTATACCCAGAGCCATATCGATTACGTGATCGAGGTCATCCTCGCGGTGTGGAAGCGCCGCGAACAGATACACGGAATGCGCCTGACGTTCGAGGCGCCCTTCCTGCGGCACTTCACCGCGCATTTGGAGCCGGTGGAGTGCGTGCAGGCTGTAGGGTAAACACCGTGCTGTCACACGGATCGCCTAGCTACGCCTTCGCCTCTCGCAGAACCTCGTCCACCGTATTGATGTCCACCATCCCGTAGCAGCCGTAGATCGCGGGAAGCACGCGCTCTGACGGGAAGCTACGCCGCAACTGCGCCACTCGTTCGGTTCCCGAGCGATATGCCGGAAGATACATTCGGCCCAGCAGCGGATGCCGTCCCCAGGCGCCCGACAGTTTGTCAGCGCGCTCTTCGCTCACCAGAAAATCGCGTCGCAACGTCGCAGCCACTTCCGCCTGCGGCTTGCCCTCACCCCACGTCAGGTACGACGACTGGTTCTTGGCGTCGTCCTGCAGCAACGCCAGCAAAACGCCAATCTGCATGTCCTCATCCGGCAGTTGCTCCACTTCGGTTACGCCATGCGCGATCAGGATGGCGTTGTTGGCGAGGCCTTCGAACAACGTGGCGGCGCGCGTGTTCATCGTCAGAACGGTCGCTTCGAAACCGGCGAGCCCACGAACATACAGGTCCTGAAGATAGGCAAACGTCGTTACGTGTCCGGGCACGACTTCGTGGCTCACCAGTTGCTGAAACTCGGGGAAGCTGATTTGCAATGAGGCGTTGATCTCGTAGCTCGCCTCATACTGGGGGCTGCCGTCTGCATTGCGCGCGCGGCCCAGATAGTTCATGGAGCCGGAAAACCAGGCATCTTTGATTGGCAGAAAATCGATGTTCGCGCGGGGCACGCGCCCAAGCTCTTTCGGCAGAACCGGCAGCAGGTGGGCGGCGCTGAGATTGTCGAAGTACGCGATAACCGCCGCTCCCAGTGCTTTGACCGACGCCATGGGAACGGTTCGCTCGCGACGCCACGCGTCAACGGCTCCCAAAAGTCCGTCGTTGGCAGTCGGATAGCCGGCACGGTTTAGCAACTCTGCAACTCTGTCGCGTTTAGCTTCCGGACGCGACGGCTCCGGCAGCTTGCCGGTCGAGGCCTGCACGCAGCGCTCGTAGGGAACGGGCTTGCCCTTGCCGAGCATCTCCATGGCCAGCTCCCACATCGTCCTGAGACAGAAGGTGAGGCCGGCGAGATAATGGCCTCGCAGCCCGCCGATTTTTTCCGCCTCGCCGCACATTCCGTCCATCGCTTTCGGCAGGTCCACCTCGCGCAGATAGGCTTCGATCGCCTCGCGATCAATGTTCTTGCCGCCGACGCCGCCGGTTTCACGCACGCGCGCAGCCGCGGGCGTGGTGTAAGCAGCGGGCAGCGGCTCATTCGAAAACCACGAGTCCGCGATGAAGCGCCCCGTTCCCGACGGACACATGACGTCTCCGCCCCAAAGCGTATCGATGCCGAGCACGGCATCTGCAACAAATCGTCCTACCTGGTCCATTTCATTCCTTCACTTTCTGTAGAGAGCCGAACCACACGTATAGGCACAACCCGACGAACATCACCGCCGAAACACCCTGCGAGATTGGTTCGTTGGGGTAAAAAGGAGTCTGTATCAAATCTTCACTATACTTCGGCAGCAGGCGCAACGCCGCGCCGAAGACCCCGCCCAGCGCTCCGCCGGCCATTAGTCCGCCGGCAACGATGACACCACGCTCGCGTATAGTGCGGCCACGCTCACCGCCGGTCTTGTCCGCGCGCTTGTTCACCAGGTGCGAGAGGAATCCGCCAGCCAGGATCGGTGTGGTCAGTTGCAGCGGGAGGTAAATTCCCAGGGCGAAGACCATGGACGAGACGCCGAGCATCTCCAGCACCACAGTGATCATGGCGCCGATGCCAAACAGGATGTAAACGACCGGCTGGCCGCTCATGAATCCCGCGACTATGGCCTTCAAGGCGGAGGCCTGCGGCGCGACCAGCACCTGGCGTACGTCTCCGGGCGCAGCCTCTCCGAACTGAAAGGCCTTGGCCAGCAGAACGATGGTCAAGCCGGCGGTGATCGCCGCGGCGACCACCCCGATGAACTTCACCTTCTCCTGCGCCGCGGGCGTCGAGCCGATCCAGTAGCCGGCCTTGAGGTCGGTAATGAATTGCCCCGAGACGCAGAGGGCGACGCACACCATGCCGGCGAGCGCCATCACGAAGAACATGCCGGTAGTTCCCGAGAGGCCGAACTTCAACAGCACGACCGCCGAGACGATCACCGTCAGCAGGGTCATGCCGGAGGCTGGATTGTTCGCCGTAGCGGCAATGGCGTTGGCCGCCACGGTGGTGAAGAAGAAGGCGAAGAGCAGGGTCAGCACCAGACCCACCACCACCACCGTCCAGGTGACGTGCAGTTGTCCAAAGAAGGCAGCCACGGCGATGGCCCCCACCACGACACCGAGGAGTAAGGTCACAATCGGAATGTCACGGTCGGTTCGCTCCATATGCGGGGCTTCGCCGTGGCGAAAGGCGTGCAATGCGATGCTGAACGATCCCGCCACCACCCGCAGCGACTTGAGTATGCCGACGAGTCCGGCGGCCGCGATGGCGCCAACCCCGATGAAGCGCACATAGTTACGGTAGATTTCGGCAGCTGTCATGTGAGAAATGGGAATCGTGGCTGGATAGACCGTGACGTCACCCACATGGCTGCCGATGAACCAGATCATTGGGACCAGCACGAAATTGACCAATACGCCACCGGCGCAAAAGATCATGGCGATGCGCAGACCCATGACGTAGCCCAAGCCGAGAATGAAGCCGATCGCGTCGAAGTTGAAGACCATACGATGGCGATCGACCAGCGTCCTCATGATTGGCACAAACTGGAAGTTCAGGTACTCCTTCCAAACATGAAAGCTGGTGACGAAGAAGTCATAAACGGCGGCGATGGCGGTGGCCTGGAGCAACAGCTTGGCCTGGGAGCCGCCCTTCTCGCCGGTGACCAGCACCTCGGTGATGGCCGTAGCTTCGGGAAAGGGCAGCTTGCCGTGCTGCTCGCGCACGAAATAGCGGCGCAGGGGAATGAGGAAGAGAACGCCCAGGCAGCCGCCTGCCAGGCAGATGAAGATGGTCTGCACCGGATGAGGGTCGAGGTGGAGGATGTAGAGCGCCGGCACAGTGAAGACGGCGCCGGCCACCACGCTGCCGGAGGCGCCGCCCAAGCCGGTGATGATCATGTTCTCCAACACGGTGGAACGCCGCTTATACACGCGCGCCAGCCCGATGGCGAGGATGGAGATGGGAATCGCTGCCTCCATTCCCTGGCCGACCTTCAGGGCGGAGTAGGCCGAAGCCACACTAAAAATGATGCACAGCAGCGTGCCCCAAAGTACCGCGCGCCAGGTGACTTCCGGCAGGCTCATGCCGGTGGGCACCAGCGGCACGTAGAGTTCACCCTCTTTCAGCGGTTGATAGGCGTTCGCGGGCAGGGACTTGGATTCGACTTCGTTTTCAAGCACGGCCATGGGAGCAGTCTCCGGGCAATTGCAGAGCCGAAGGCATTGTATTCCTCGGCGAGGGGAAATGGTGTGACGGATTCACCGAGTCGGAGTGACAAATACTGCTACGCCCGGCGCCCCAAATTCGCGTCCTTCCTTTGGGCGCAAACCTGGGATGAGAGGCAGGCGCCACCGGCTCGCTTAGACTAAAACGTCATAGACGTTGTGCTCGCCAATCCAAAACCACACGTATTCAGTTGAAAGCTTGACGGCCAGAGCGCGATATTTCAACGTCACCCGCGCAGACCAAATTTCCTGGCCATTGCGGTCGCCCAATTTTTTGAACTGAAGAGAAGGGTGTTGCGGGTTTGTTTCAGCAAAGCAAATTGTTTGTCAGCGCGGACGCGTATCTCGGCCGGCAATCTTCGATAGTCGTTCCAGAAATCTGCGTTCGCACGATGGATCATGCGCCCGGGTGCTACAGCGGTTCTGTTCTTCCGGCTTGATGGTCGGCCAGGGCACGATTGATACGGTCGTCGATGCGGCCTGCGTCGAGGTCGGCCTTTAGCTGAGCGTCGATAGGGTGCGAGTACTGCTGGTCAAGCCACAGATACAGTTCTTCTCGCTGCTGCGGCGTGAGCGCGTCTATGGCGTCTTCGATGTCCTGTATGGTGCGGTCCATGCCCACATTTGTAGCATAGCGGGCGGGCAAATGCTAAGCCGTTTCGATAGTGCGCCCTAGCAGCCTGATTCGGAGGTTCGCGCCCTTCTTCGGCCGCTATCGCCGCTCTGCATCCCGCGCCAGCGACTTGAAGACCATGTTGAGCAGCGACAGCACCACCGCTCCCCAGAACGCCGGCCAGAAGCCATGGACCGCGAAACCAGGGACAAACCGCGACGCGAACAGCAACATGAGCGCGTTGACGACCCACCAGAAGATGCCGAGCGTCAAGACCGTCAGAGGCAAGGTAATGATCTTCAAAACCAGCCCGAGCGTGGCGTTCACCAGTCCGATGACCAGGGCGGCAATCAGCGCCGCGGTGAAGTCGCGCACGTAAAATCCCGGGATCAGGTGAGACACGATCAGCAGGCTGATCGCGCTCAACAACCAATTCAGCAGTAAACGCATTTCGTGGGGAATTATACCGCTATAAAAGGGCGAGCATCGGATAGGTTTGTTACGCGATGCGATAAGCTCATCTGTGAGGTAGCCCGCTGATGCCTGATGCGATTGCGCAGTTCGCCAACGCAAAATATCTGAACCTGGAAACCTTCCGTAAGACCGGCATCGGCGTGCGGACTCCGATTTGGTTTGCCCAGGAAGGCGATACGTTTCACGGGTACACGCTACCCGATTCCGGAAAGGCCAAGCGCATCCGCAACAACCCGAAGGTACGTGTTGCACCCTGCGACATGCGCGGCAACCTGCGCGGGGCCTGGGTGGACGCACGCGCACGCATCTGCGAAGGAACCGAAGCCGCGCACGGCCAGGAATTGCTGCGCCGCAAATACGGCTGGATGAAAATTGTCGGCGACTTCTTCAGCCGCCTGCGCGGGCGCACGCAAATCGTAATTGCCATCGACATGGCTTAGCAGCAACGTGTGGATTTGACGCCCTGCTGTATCCTCAATGGATGCGCGGGGCTATTTCATCGAAACTCGCAGTCGAATCGCTGAGGTTCGCGCGCGCATAACTACGGAGGACATTGCATGAGCGCTCCCAATCCTCTCCTCGAACCGATGCAGGGAACTGAGCACCAGCAGATTGCCGGAGTCCAACTCGACATCGCGCGTGCTGGCTCGGCCCGCGTGAAACGCGTGATCTACCCGGCTGGATTCCATTGGTTGACCCACATCAAGCCGGTTGTCGGCACCGACTACTGCATGCACACCCATGTCGGGTTTCTGGCGCACGGGCAAATTCATATCGAGTTTCCCGACGGCTGCCGCAAGGAATTCGCGGCGCCTCAAGTGGTGGTTATCGAGCCTGGCCACGATGGCTGGGTGGTGGGCAACGAACCAGCGGTGCTCATCGAATTCGACTTCGAGGGCCACACCGCTCGCGTCTGTGGAATGCCCGATTCTCATGTGCATCGCAACGAGAAGCAGAGCTAGAACGCCCTCTTATGTGTTTGGACAGATCATTGGGATTGGTCATCACCAGCGAAGCGAGGCATCGGCTTTGGCCGTCTCTCGCCGAACCGCAGGTTCCTCGCGCCCTACACGGGCGATCTTAACGACGACTCACGCCGCTCAGGCCGGATACTTGCCGGTGATGTAGCCTTCCAGTTGCTCGATGTGGTGTTTCTGGCCGGAGATGATCCACTTCACCAGATCGCCGATGGACAGCACGCCCACGACCGCGTCGCCTTGCAGCACCGGAAGATGACGAATGTGGTGGTTGGTCATGATCGCCATGCAATCGTCAACGGTTTGCTGGCGAGTGACAAAGATGACCGGGCTGGTCATGATTTGGCTGACCGAGGTTTCCTTCGAGTGCCGCCCCTGAAGGATGACTTTGCGCGCGTAGTCGCGTTCGGAAAGAATTCCGATCAGCTTACCATCGGAGACGACAAGCAAAGCTCCCACCCCATGCTCGGCCATCTGCTCGATAGCTTCATAAACGGACTGCTCGGGAGTGACAGACAAAACTGCATGGCCGGTTTTCTGTGCGAGAACGGCGTCAACCTTGTCGCTAAGACTCAGACTCATAGAAGCACCTGGCGGGTGGTCACCCTTTCGTCGGGGTATCTTACATCATCCGGGTGCGTCTGCAATTAATTTTGCGGCAACGAAATTTGCGGAAACTAACTATAGACAGCGCCCCCTGTTGGCTGCCCTTTCTGAGTCGGCGTCAGGGCTGTATCGTCCGTACCCGGACTCGGATGAATTTTCGCCCCCTCCATATCACTTCTCCGCGGATTGCGTGCTGGGCTTGCGGACAATTTTGTACAGGTTCGTTCGACCGCCAGAAACGGACCTTAGATTCAGCCTGCGACAGTCCAAATTGGGAAACCTTTAGCGAATAGGGTGCAAGTCCTTGCACCGGACCGTGTTCGACACCTATACATTTCAATGGTTTACGACGGAGACGGAATTGCAGCAAAGCCTCTGAGGACTCTCCCGTCCGCGGGTGCTCCATTTCTTCTTCTTCTTCGTGGTAGGGGAAACCTGGCAAGGAACGATCGTTTGGTCGCGACCAAGTCCTTGCGTAGTAACCGACCCTTCGTTGAACACCGGTAAGGCGTTTGTTTGCAGTCTCAACCGCGGAGGCATCAACTTTGAACAGGAAATTAGGATGGTCACTCTGCCTGCTGGCGTTCGCCCTCTGCAGTACGCCGGCAATGGCGGGATCAACACTCTACAGCAACCTGGGTTCAGGAAGCACCGTTTACAACTGCTGCGCGGGATGGGCTATCACCGGTACAGGTAGCATCGGGACCAGTTTTACCACTGCTAACGAGTTTCAGGTGTCGACTAGCGGCAGCGCCAGCGAGATTGATTTTGCCGTTGGCTATGTGGCGGGCTTTGGAAATTCGTTCTATCTCAACGTCGACGCCGACAACGGTGGTCAACCGGGAACGGTGCTGGCCTCGTTTAACAACCTCTCCAGCAGTACACCGTTCGGTACGTGCTGCGGCTTGGTCTCCATCACAGGTATTTCGGGGCTCAGCCTCAGCACCGGTACCATTTACTGGCTGGTGCTTGGCCCAACCAGTAGCAGCGACGATACGTATGACGCCTTCAACTTTAGCAACAGCGCTACAGGCACTGAAGACTACTCCACCGACGGTGGTAAGACGTGGCTTACCAACGGCGTCACCAATCAAGGCGCCTTCCAGATCCTCGGTGGCGGCAGCGGCGGCACCACGCCTGAGCCAACTTCCCTGCTGCTCTTGGGCACCGGATTGGCCGGAGCGGTCGCGGCTTTCCGTCGCAAGGTGAAGCTCTAACCCCTGCTTTTTGGTTTTCGTAAGCCGGAGCAAATCAGCTCCGGCTTTTTTTTTTGAACCGACGAGCGCTGCGAAGGTATTTGAAACATTAGTCGGATCGCCTATAGCCCGCTAGGTTGTGGAAAAAATGGAAAAAGTGGCACGTACCGCTGCAACATGTTGCACATCGTGTTTTGGGCACCCTATATATTTCAATCGTTTACGGCGGACACAAAATTGCAACACCAGCACCAAAGTTTCCCTGGTTGTCGTGTGAACCACTTTAGTCGTGGCATGGGAGATTTTTGCGGGGAGTAATCGTTTGGTCGCGACCAACTCCTTGCGTAGTAACCGACCCATCGTTGAGCACCACTTAGGTGTTCGTTTGCAGTGTCAATCTCGCGAGTCAGGACTCTCAACCACGGAGGTAACAACTTGAATAGAAAGTTAGGATGGTCACTCTGCTTGCTGGCGATCGCTCTCTGCAGTATGCCGGCAATGGCAGACAACACACTCTACAGCAACTTGGGTACAGGAACCGGCGTCTACTACTGCTGCGAAGGCTGGACGATCTCCGGCACTGGCACCCTCGGCTTCAGCCAGAGTATTGGTGAGGAATTCCAGGTCACACAAAATGGGAGCGTAGGCACCATCGACATTGGTGCTGGCTACGTGGAAGGTACCAATTCGTTTAAGGTCACCTTGGCCGCGGACAATAATGGCCTACCGGGGGCGACGCTGGGCCAGTGGGACAATCTGTCGAGCCCCCAGAGTTTCGGGGGCTGCTGCGGCTTGATTACGATCACCGGCATTTCCGGAATCAACCTCAGCACCAGCACGAACTACTGGATAACGCTCGCTCCCGAAAGCGTCGACTCTACCCTCTGGGGAGCCTGGAACTTCAGTAACAGCGCCTCGGGTAATCAGGCCGTCTCCTCCGACGGCGGGCAGACTTGGCGCAGTGGAGGCGACACCAACCAGGGAGCTTTCGACGTTCTTAGTGGTGGTACCGGCACCACGCCCGAGCCAACTTCTCTGCTGCTGTTCGGCAGCGGATTGGTCGGAGCGATTGCGGCTTTCCGTCGCAAGATCAAACTTTAACCCCCTGCTTTTTGGTTTTTGCTAAGCCGGAGCAACTAGCTCCGGCTTTTTTCTTTTGCCAGCGTGCTCTCCCGCAGATTGGCCGGAAGCAGGTTTGACTTCTGCTCCAGACTGGAATAGGAAACCGGAGTGAAGGTTTCCGGCATTCGCAACACCGTTCCGACGTTGTCCCGCGATCTTGGCGTAAGCCACGCCAGCGCGATCGTCGTGGGCACCATCATCGGCAGCGGCATCTTCCTGGTTCCGGCGGAGATGATGCAGGCCGTGGGCTCGGCGTGGCTGGTCTATCTCGCCTGGATCGTCGGCGGCGTGCTGTCGTTGGCGGGCGCCATCACTTACGCCGAACTCGGCGCCATGAAGCCGCAGGCAGGAGGAGAATACGTTTACATTCGCGACGCTTACGGACCGCTTCCCGGCTTTCTCTACGCGTGGACGTGGTTCGCCATCGCCAAGCCCGCGTCCATCGCAACTCTCACCGTGGGATTCGTGCGCATCCTCGGAACGTTTCCGGTGTTTGCATTCTTCAACCATGATGCGGTGCGCTCGCCCTTCGCCATCAGCTACGGACAACTGGTCGCCATTGCCGCGGCCGCGTTGATTACCGGCCTGAACTACATCGGCATCAAGCGCGCCGGAGATTTCCAGGTGGTGTTCACGCTGCTGAAAGTCGCGATCATCCTGGTCATCGCTATCGCGGCCTTCACCGCGAGCAGTGGCACTTGGCACAACTTCCAAACCAGCTTCCTGGGCGCGACCGGAGGATTCGCCGGATTCATGGCAGCGCTCATCGCCGCACTCTGGGCCTACGACGGATGGAACGACCTGAACATGGTCAGCGGCGAAATCCGCGATCCCGGGCGCACGATCCCAATCGCGCTGATTGCCGGCGTCAGCGCGGTCGCCGTGCTCTACATGCTGACCAACGCCGCGGTGCAGTACGTGCTTCCGGCGGCGAGCATCGCGGCGTCGCAACGGCCGGCGTCCGATGCGACAGCGGTCGCGGTCGGCGCGTGGGGAGCGGCCATCGTCTCCGCGGGCATGGCGCTGTCCATGCTGGTGGCGCTGAACGGGACCATTATGAGCGGCGCGCGCGTGCCCTTCGCCATGGCGCGCGACGGATACTTCTTCAAGGCGATGGCCGACGTGCATCCCATCTTCCACACGCCATCGGTCGCGCTCATCGTTCAGCTTGTGCTCTCGATCATCCTGCTGCTATTCGCAGGCAGCTTCCGGCAACTGTTCTCGCTGGCCATCTTCGCCGAGTGGCTGTTCTACATGACCGCAACCAGCACTGTTTTCGTGCTACGCCGCAAAGAGCCCGATGCGCTGCGACCTTACCGAACCTGGGGATATCCGTTTGTGCCTGCGCTGTTCGTCGCGGCAGCAGCGGTGCTGCTGTATTACACCTTCACCGAGAACATCCGGAATTCAGCGTGGGGCGTCGCGGTGATTCTGGCAGGAGTTCCGATTTATCTGTGGTTCGCGGGAAGGAAGAAGCAACCAGTGACTAGCAGCTAGCAACTAGCAGTTAGTATTCAGCCTTCAGCCAAACCTCTTGGTCCGTCCTGTGCTCCGGCCTGAGGACTACAGGCTTTCCCTAACTTGTCATCCCGAGCGAGGACTCGGTAGTCCGGAGCCTTAGCTCCGGACGGCGCAGCCGTCCGAGTCGAGGGACCTGCTTTTTCCTTTTTCCATTCCGCTGACCCCCTTCCCCTCACAGTACGTATAATCAACAACTTAGACATCACTTAGGCCGCAAAATATTCCATTCAAATGAGTTATATGTAAAATATTGATGTCTAATGACTTAGTTGGCATAAATTGGCGAAATGCGGCAGTTTATGGTGATATTGGTGCAATATGGGCATTTATTATATAATACATATAAGATTACATAAGCGTACTCTACACCGTGAGGCTCAGATAGAACCATGGTAGGCACATCGCCACCGTCAGGCCGACGTTCTGGAGCCGACACGGTTATCTAATCAGCCGGTTCGCGACCTTTACCTGGGATGCGACCGCCCCTCCAGAACGGTTAGCGGCAACGGTGGGTGATGGGGCTTTCCTGTTCGCGGCTTCCGTCGAACGCACAGCACCCTCCATCTGTTGGAGAGAGGTCAGCATGTAGTTCTTCGAGACGCGGCGCACAATGGGATTGACCACCCAGCGAAGCGCACCCGGGATGTCGCGGCTCAGGGCAATCGCCTCCAGCTCAACATAGACGCCGCCATCTCTTTCCTCGAACCTGGTAACGCTGTAGAGGCGCCAGACGAAGCCCTTGCCTTGGTCCGGTGGAAGCACCTGCTCGTCAGACTTGCCGTAGTGCCGGATCTCCTGCACGCGCGTGGCGCGCGTGTTGTTGTACCGTCGCTGTTCCTCGGGCTGGAAGTAGGTGGTTTCGTATTCGATGTCGAACGCGGCCTCGGCTGCGGTTTCCTTGTTCACCACGCGCATCGTGTACTTGTCGCTGGTTCCGTCGGTGGCGAGCAACTTGGAATCGACAACTGTGGGCTTGTAATACTGCTTGTAGTCACCGTAATTACGAACTATGGACAAAACCGTTTCCAGGCTGGTGTTGGGGATGAAGGCCGCGCCTATCCAATCGTGGATCAAGCCGTTGGGCACGGGCTTCGGGACTTGTCGACCGACGGGCGAGACCAGAATCTCACCGGCACGAACGCGGCGCTGGCGGTCCGGCTCCTCGTCAACCCAGAGGAAGGGACCCTGGAGGCGGCCGTCCATCTGCGAATTTACCGTCTGGATGTAGGCGTCCCAGGTCTGCACGGTCTCTTGCTTCAATTCAGCCCCACGGGATGCAGTCGGCGCGACCAGAGAACTCGCGCAAATGAACATAACTAGAAACCGGCGGAATGTACGAGATATGCAATTAGTCCTGGAGCACTCCTCACTTGCTGATGCCGTGTTCATTGTCGGCCTCTCTACTCTTGATCGTCCAGGCAATCGGGTCGGCGCCCCGCTGGCCGAACGTCGGCGTCGCTGCCACCAGCTCGAGGCAGAGCAGCCCCAGCGAGCGCACGGTTTGGTTACCTTGTTAGTGTTCATCGCGTCCCCCCGTTGGCGGACTGCCGCCTCTCATGTAGCAAGCCAGCCTCCAACTCCGAATCGCGCCCCCGGGTCGTGCTCTCTCTTGTGCTTGCTGCAACTTGCGGTCTCGCGCCCGGCGCGGTCATAACCCGCCAGCGACACAGCGGCTATCGGAATGGATAGTTCCAGCTCGCCATGAGGATAGTCCCGGCGGTCGAGTAGAGAAGAACCGATTTGTAGCGCAGAATGTTTACCGAGAACGGTGCGCTTCAACCGCCAACATTAGCGCGAAACTGCGAAATGTCAAGCCAAATCGGGAACGAACGTCCAGTTTTTTGCGCAAGGATTCCCAAATTGGAATTTGGTGCGGTCGCGGCGTGAGCGATCCCTATAGGGCGAGAAACCTCTGGGAGCTGGATAGGGGTCCTTCGACTCCGCGCCCGCCCGATTCGCAAAAGCAGCGAGTCGGAAAAATAAAGGCGGACGCGTCGCTCAGGATGACACGATGTTTAGTTTCGGGCGGTCATGAATAAACCACTCTAATCTTGTCCCGAAATCTTCAGCCGCAAATCTTCGGGGATGCGGTCGCGAATTTCGTCGGGCAGTTTCTGCAATCCAACGCGCGCGCCGAGCATGCCGGGTGCCCCGGGTCTCGCGGTGTTCGAGACCCGGGACATCGTTGTGTATTGCCGCTTCATAATCGCCCAGGTCTCGAAAAACGCGAGACCTAGCGTACCAGACGCGCATCAGGCCGTTTTGCGGTTCCGTGGGTTATTTGGAGTCGTAGGTATAGAGGGCGCTCCAATCACCGTAGGAATCGTAGATATCCAAGGCAATCCAGTTCCCGGTTTGGCAGGCTGTCATCAACATGTTCTGAAACTGGGGGGAGCTGGTCCAGAAATCGCCGCCCTCCTGTGGATAGAGGACCAGGTACGTATATCCGTCACTCCCGTTGTACAACCAGCAGTTCGTGGCATGAACATAGTTCCAGCCCGGGCTGTAATCTGGCTGGGGGCCGCCATTCGGTGCCCCGGCGCTCGATCCATTACCGGGATGGAGGTTGAGCGGCTGCTGTGGCGGCGCTTGCGGCGCCCGTGGCACGTTTTGAGCCGTCGCGGCCGTAATAAAGCCTGTCAAGGCAAGAACAGCAACCACACTGGCCCGACTTAACAAATTGAGTTTGAAAGGTTTTTGCGTGTACTGCATCGGTCTTTTCTCCTGTTTAAGAAATGCGGCGGCAGGCAGTAACGATTAGGTTTGGTGCGCAGCCGCCTTCATCTACATATGCGCCATCCGGGCTCGGATTCCCTCACACAGGAGCCTGATCAGATAATCAAATTGGGATTGAGGTTGTCGGGAATGTCGTGGATTGTCGGCGCAGAGGGGCGTTGATATTCAGCGTTTAAGCAGGGATGTTCGCATGTGGCTACTAACTCTGCCCCGAGATCTTTAGCCGCAAGTCTTCCGGGATGCGGTCGCGAATTTCGTCCGGCAGTTTCTCCAGTCCAACGCGGGCGCCGAGCATGGCCACGTCCTTGACCACCAGCGGTGCGGGGGTGGCCACGGCGACCAGCAGCCACAGCAGCATGGAGAGCAGAAATCCGCCGAGCGCCCCGACCTCCAACAGGAAGGCGTGGTGCGGATGGAAATGGCGGACAACTCCGTAGGCGAGCAGGAACACAACCATCGAGGCCGAGGCCAGGGCCATCAGGCCGATATCAATGCCGCGATGCAGAAGTTGGCGCTTATGGCAGAACTCGCACTCTGCGAGGTGGGCCTCGTAGTCGCCCCCCATTTCAGGGGCAATGCCGGAGATGTCGTAGCGCCAGCCGGCAAGAATCTTGCCAATGACGCGATCAGTGCATTGTGCCATGCCTAAGCCGAACCTGCGGCGGAAACTACAAACGGACCGCGGGCAGCGGTTCATGCTGTGCCGCGAGCAGCAAATGGTTGCGAAACCAACTGCGCTGCTCGCTCAAGGCACGCTCAGCCGTCATGCGGGCGATCTCCGGATGATTGTTCTGCTCCGAAAGGTGCGCCAGTATGAGGTACTCAGCAATTCCATCATAGTCGCTCGTCAGGAAATCTGCGAGAGCGTCATTGGAGAGATGGCCGACGCGGCTCATCACGCGCTGCTTGACGCTCCAGGGATAAGGCCCGCCGCGCAGCAGCTCAAGATCGTGATTGGACTCGATCATCAGCACGTGGCACCCACGCAGGTGGTGACGAACGCTGTTGGGCATGTATCCGAGATCGGTGCAGACGCCGATCTTGATGCCGTCGCTGCAAAAGGTGAAGCCGACAGGATCGACAGCGTCGTGCGGGATGGTGAACGGCTTCACCGTGATGTCGCCGATCTGGAAGGTGCTGCCCGAGCAGAACGTCTCCAGACGCTTGATCGCGATGCGGTTGCCGGCGCCGTCGCGCGCAAACTTCTGATACGCGTGATAGGTGGGGCCGGTGATGTAAACCGGAATCCTGAGCCGCCTGGCCAGCACGTGCAGCCCGCCGATGTGGTCAGTGTGCTCGTGGGTGATGAGGATAGCGTCGATGGCGTGCGGATCAAGTCCGCACAGAACCATGCGCCGCAAAAGCTCGCGGCAGGAAAGCCCTGCGTCCACCAGCAGGTGGGTGCCGGAACTGGAGACGACGGTGCAGTTGCCCTTGCTTCCACTTGCCAGCACCGTGATGGATACTGCCATGAACGCGAGCATAACCGGAAGTGAGAGTTCGCGGTAGTAACAAACTGGTAACGCTTGTGGAGAACGCCGGAGCGATTTTGTGGTGCTTGAATAATGGCGAGTTTTTCCTCTTGATTTGCACAACAATCGTGCGCCTTGCACACGATATGCACAGCAGCAG
>Ga0209656_10000898_pt1 | contig 19216 bp, 14 predicted proteins | sample BogFormECP12_OM2_FD_188239 | JGI IMG/M metagenome (GOLD analysis project Ga0209656, IMG submission 188239) | Bog forest soil microbial communities from Calvert Island, British Columbia, Canada - ECP12_OM2 (SPAdes) (version 2) | ecosystem: Environmental > Aquatic > Freshwater > Wetlands > Bog ... | reverse complement strand
CGTCCCCCCGGACGAGCACAGTTCGGCCGTACTCGGCGGCGCCGGTCCGCTCGACCGTGCCGCCCAGCCCGGCCACCATCAGCTGGAAGCCGTAGCAGATGCCCAGGACGGGCACCCCGGCGTCGAAGAGCCCGGGCGGCGCGGGCGGCGCGCCGTCGGCGTAGACCGACGAGGGGCCGCCGGACAAGATGATCGCCTTCGGCCGCTTGGCCAGCATCTCCTCCACCGGCATCGTCGACGGGACGAGCTCGGAGTAGACGTGGCACTCGCGCACCCGGCGCGCGATCAGCTGCGCGTACTGCGCGCCGAAGTCGACGACGAGAACGGTGTCAAAGCCACCGAGCACGCTGACCGCCTTTCACCCAGAACCGCCTTCCTGCGGGGTCTCCGAGTTTAGCCGCACCTGACCAGCAGAAACCGTGTTGTGAGGGGTGGGCGGGGCCGCCGGGGGCGGGGCCGCCGGGGGCGCGGCGCTGGCCGGGGGCGCGGCGCTGGCCGTGACGCGGAGGCGGGCGATGCGGCGGCCGTCGAGTTCGGTCACGGTGATCGTGTGGCCCGCCACCTGGACGCTGGCGCCCAGGGACGGCAGGTCGCCGAGGGTGGCCAGGACGTAGCCCGCGACCGTCTCATACGGGCCTTCCGGCAGCTCGATGCCGGTCTGCTCCCGGAACTCGTCCAGGTTGAGCAGGCCGTCGACCTCCACCTCGCCGGCCCGGGTCTTGGTGGCCTGCTCCTGCTCCAGGTCGTATTCGTCTCTGATGTCGCCGATCAGCTCCTCGACCAGGTCCTCCAGGGTGACGATGCCGGCCGTGCCGCCGTACTCGTCGACCACGATGGCCAGGTGGGCCCGCTCGCGCCGCATCTCGGACAGCGAGGAGAGCACGGTCTTGCTGATCGGCAGGAACTTCACCGGCCGGACGATCCGGCTGACCGGCACCGAGTCCTTGGCCACGCCGGGGCCGAACAGGTCCCGGACGTGCACGAAGCCGATCACGTTGTCGTAGGTGCCGGCGTAGACCGGCAGCCGCGAATGCGGCACCCTCGCGGCGATGGCGGCGGCCTCGGCGACCGGGGTCTGTCCGTCCAGGAAGACCACCTCGGTGCGCGGCACCAGGACCTCGCGGATCTGCCGTTTGCCGGCGTCGAAGACCTCGCCGACGATGTGCCGCTCGTCCGTACTGAGCGCCTGGGCGCCCGTCACCAGATCGCGCAGTTCCTGCTCGGTCATGGCCTGGCGCCCGACTCGCGGATCGCCGCCGAGGACGGCCACGACCAGGTTCGTCGATATGGTGAGCAGCCAGACGACCGGCCGGGCCAGGGTGGCGATCCGGTCCAGCAGCGGCGCGGCCAGCAGCGCCAGCCGCGGAGCCCGCTGCAGCCCGATCCGCTTGGGCGCGAGCTCGCCGAGCACCAGGCTGAAGAACGTGATGCAGATGGTCACCACGACGAACGAGACCGGGCCTGCCCAGGCCGGCGACAGGTGCTGCCGGATCAGCCACGACTTCAGCACGTCCGCGAGCGTCGCGGCGCCGTAGGCGCCGGAGACCAGCGTGGCCAGGGTCACGCCGATCTGCACGGCGGAGAAGAACCGGTTCGGGTCCTGCGCGAGCCTGGCGGCCCGCTGGCCCCGCTTGCCTCGCTTGGCCAGCGTCCTGATCTGGCCCTCGCGCAGGGAAACCAGGGCCATCTCCGAGGCCGAGAAGAACCCCCCGACGCAGATGATGACGAGGACGACTATGACCTCTAGGACGACCTTGCTCATTTTCTGTCTGCCGCTCGCCTCCGGGCCGCCTTCAAGGCGCCGCCTTGCTTGCCTGGCCGCCTGTGGCGGCGGGCCCTTGTCGCTCCTCCGTCGCTCCTCAGTCCAGGCGGCACCGCGGCCCTTTGGCTCGCGGCAGCCCCCGCCGCCGGTCGCACGATGTGTCTCGCCAGTCTAGACCGGATAACGTAAGGGTCCCGTGGACACGCAATCAATCTGGAAGTCCAGCACCCGGCTGGCGGACGGGCGCGAGATCGTCTACTTCGACGAGGCGCCCGGCCTGGGCCGCGCCCAGGACCGGGACACCAGGCCGCTGCCGCCGTGGCCGCCGGGGCCTGCCCTTCCGGTGGGGTCGCCGGATTGGGGGATCCGCTGGGATCCGCTGACCGGGGAGTCGGTGGTGATCGCCGCGGCCCGCCAGGACCGGACCTTCCTGCCGCCGCCCGAGGCGTGCCCGCTCGACCCGTCGGCGCCCGGGCGGCCCACCGAGATACCGGCGGACAGCTACGACGTGGTGGTGTTCGAGAACCGGTTCCCCTCGCTGGCCGAACCGCTCGGCCGCTGCGAGGTGATCTGCTTCACCTCCGCTCACAACTCCTCGTTCGCCCGGCTCAGCCCGCGGCGGGTGCGCACCGTGTTCGAGGCCTGGGTGGATCGGACGCAGGTGCTGAGCGCGCTGCCGCAGACCCAGCAGGTGTACTGCTTCGAGAACAAGGGCGAGGAGATCGGCGTCACGCTGCATCACCCGCACGGACAGATCTACGCGTTCCCCTTCGTGGCGCCGCGGCTGGAGCGGATGGTGGCGCAGGCCCGCGACTACGCCTTCCACCACGCCGGAGGCAACCTGTTCGACGACCTGGTCGCGGCCGAACTGCAGGCCGGGACCAGGATCGTGACCCGCAACGAGCACTGGATCGTGTTCGTGCCCGAGGCGGCGCGCTGGCCGTACGAGGTGCGGATCTTCCCCGCCGTCCGGGTACCCGACCTGACGCAGGTCAGCGAGGCGGCGCGGGACGCGTTCTGCCCGCTGTACCTGGACGTGATGCGCCGGTTCGACGGGCTGTTCGGCCAGCCCGCGCCCTACATCGCCGCCTGGTACCAGGCCCCGGTCTCCGACGAGATCGCGCGCCGCCAGTTCGCCGCGCACCTGCAGGTCCTGACGGTCCGGCGCGCGGCCAACAAGCTGAAGTACCTGGCCGGTACCGAATCCGGCATGGGCGTGTGGATCAACGACATCGTGCCCGAAGAGGCGGCGCAACGGCTCAGGGAGGCCTGATGAGAGTGCTCGTCACCGGCGGTGCCGGTTACATCGGCAGCGTCGTCGCCGCGCAGCTGGTCGCGGCCGGGCACGAGGTCACCGTGCTCGACGACCTGTCCACCGGGCACGCCGACGCGGTGCCGCCCGGCGCCACGTTCGTCAAGGGCACGCTGCGCGACTGTTCGGCCGAGGCACTGAGTGACGGCGTCGAGGCGGTGCTGCACTTCGCGGCCAAGTCGCTGGTCGGCGAGTCGGTCGCGGATCCGGCCAAGTACTGGTCGAACAACCTGGGCGGCACGATCGCGCTGCTCGAGGCCATGCGCGAGATGCTGATCCGGACGATCGTCTTCTCCTCGACGGCCGCCGTCTATGGCGAGCCCGAGCGCACGCCCGTCACCGAGGCCGATCCCACCCGCCCGACCAGTCCCTACGGCGCGTCCAAGGTCGCCGTCGACACCACCCTGACCGAGTTCGCCCGGATGTACGGGTTCGGCGCGGTGAGCCTGCGCTACTTCAACGTGGCCGGCGCACAGCAGGCCGGCGGCAGCTGGCTCGGCGAGCGGCACAACCCGGAGACCCACCTCATCCCCAACGTGCTGGCCGCCGCGGCCGAAGGCCGCCCGGTGCAGATCTTCGGCGACGACTACCCCACCCCCGACGGGACCTGCGTCCGCGACTACATCCACGTCAGCGACCTGGCCGACGCGCACCTGCGTGCGCTGGCGGCCTGCCGGCCCGGCCAGCACCGCGTCTACAACCTCGGCAACGGGGCCGGCTTCTCGGTCCGCGAGGTGATCGAGGTGTGCCGGGAGGTCACCGGCGCCGACATCGGCACCGACGTGGGCCCGCGCCGGGCCGGCGACCCGGCCGTGCTGGTCGCCTCGTCCGCGAAGATCCAGTCCGAGCTGGGCTGGCGGGCGGAGCAGGACCTGCGCGCCATGGCCGCCGACGCCTGGCAGTTCACCCATGCCCGCAGCCCGCGGTGAGGCCGGCCGAGCTCTTCCGGTCGCGGTTCGGCGGGGAGCCGGAGGGCGTGTGGCTGGCCCCGGGGCGGGCCAACCTGATGGGCGAGCACACTGACTACAACGAGGGCTACGTGCTGCCGTTCGCGCTCGGCCAGGGTGTCACGGCCGCGGCGGCGCGCCGGGCCGGACCCGGAAGCCCAGTGTCGCGGCAGCTGACGCTGTGCTCCCGCCAGGAGCCCGCGGCCGCGGTCCAGATCGCGCTCGACGGGCTGGCGCCCGGTCGGGTGACCGGCTGGGCCGCCTACCCGGCCGGCGTCGCCTGGGCGCTGGAGGCGGCCGGCTACCCGGTGCCCGGCGCCTGCCTCGCCATCGACTCCGACCTGCCCGCGGGCGCCGGCCTGTCCTCCTCGGCCGCGCTGGAGTGCGCCACCGCGCTGGCCCTGACCGAGCTAGCACAGACCGAGCTAGCACAGACCGAGCTAGCACAGACCGAACTGGCGGGGCTGACTGTCCCGCGCCGCGAGCTGGCCGCGATCGCTCAGCGGGCCGAGAACGAGTTCGTCGGGGTGCCCACGGGCATCATGGACCAGTCCGCCTCGCTGCTCGGCCAGGCCGGACACGCACTGCTGCTCGACTGCCGCTCGCTGGACACCGCGCAGGTGCCGTTCGACCCCGCCGCGGCGGGCGCGAGCCTGCTGCTCATCGACACCCGCGCCAAGCACGACCTGGTTGACGGGGAGTACGGCCGGCGGCGGGCCGAGTGCGAACAGGCAGCCCGCCGTCTGGGCATCCCGTCTCTTCGCTCCCTAACGACCCCGGCTGAAGTGGACCGGCTAGCCGATCCCGTCCTCCGGCGGCGCGCCCGCCATGTCGTCACCGATAACCAGCGGGTGCTCGACGTGGTCGCGCTGCTGAGCGCCCCGCTCGGTACTCCCGAGGACACCTACCGCGATATCGGGCGGCTGCTGACCGAATCGCACGCCTCGCTGCGCGACGACTTCGAGATCTCCTGGCCGGCGGCCGACGCGACGGTGGAGGCGGCACTGGCCGCGGGCGCGTTCGGCGCCCGGATGATGGGCGGCGGGTTCGGCGGCTCGGTGCTGGCGCTCGTGCCCGCCAGCGCCGCTGGGCCGGTCCGCGACACCGTCACCGCGGCGTTCGTGCGGCGGGCCTGGACCGCGCCGGAGTTCCTGGACGCTGTCCCGTCGGATGGTGCCCGGCGGCTGGCCTTACAGTCTTGGTGTGACCGCGACCCCGAAGGAGGATCAGGTGCCGGTACGTGATGAGGCGGCGAAGCTCGCGGGCGAGATCGCCGAGCTGCGGCATGCGATCCACCGTGAGCCGGAGATCGGCCTGGACCTGCCGAAGACGCAAGCCAAGGTCCTCGACGCCCTGGACGGGCTGCCGCTGGAGATCAGCACCGGCCGGGCGCTCAGCTCGGTGACCGCGGTGCTGCGCGGCGCTCGGCCAGGACCGGTCGTGCTGCTGCGCGGCGACATGGACGCGCTGCCGGTCACCGAGGAAACCGGGCTGCCGTACGCGTCGGCGGTGCCCGGCGCGATGCACGCCTGCGGTCACGACCTGCACACGGCCATGCTGGCCGGCGCCGCGCGGCTGCTGGCCGCCCGGCGGGCGGACCTGCCCGGCACGGTGATCTTCATGTTCCAGCCGGGCGAGGAGGGCCACGCCGGCGCTCGGCACATGATCCACGAGGGCGTACTCGACGTGGCCGACCAGCGCCCGGTCGCGGCCTACGCCCTGCACGTGACCTCGAACAAGCTCCCGTGCGGGATGTTCTCCACCCGGCCGGGCCCGATGCTGGCCGCCGCCGACCAGATCACCGTCACCGTGCACGGGCGCGGCGGGCACGCCTCCCAGCCGCACCGGGCCGCGGACCCGATTCCCGCCGCCTGCGAGATGGTGCTGGCGCTGCAGACGATGGTGACCAGGAAGTTCGACGTGTTCGATCCCGTCGTCGTCACGGTCGGCAGCTTCCACGCCGGCACCACCGACAACGTGATCCCGGACCGGGCCAGGTTCCTGGCCACCGCCCGCTCCTACAGCGCCGCGTCCCGGGACGCGCTGGCGGACCTGGTGCCGCGGCTGATCAGGGACATCGCCGGCGCGCACGGGTTGACCGCCGACGTCGAATACGCCACCGGGTACCCGGTCACCGTCAACGACGCGGCCGAGGCGGCGTTCGCGACGGCGACGATCGCCGAGGTGTTCGGGCCGGACCGGGGCGAGACGGCCGAGTTCCCCATCACCGGCGCCGAGGACTTCTCCTTCGTCCTGAACGAGGTACCTGGCGCGTTCGTCTTCCTCGGGGCGTGCCCGCCGGACCGCGACCCGCAGAGCGCGCCCACCACCCACTCCGCGCTGGCCCTGTTCGACGACGCGGCGCTGATCGAGGGCACCGCCCTGTACGCCGAGCTAGCCCTGCGCCGCCTGGCGGCCGGGTAGTCAGGAGCGCCTGGCCAGGACCCGTTCCCCGGCTAAGCGCTGAGATTCGCCCCTCACAGGCTCGCCACGTCGGCCTGCTTGGCGCGGACGGCCTCGGCGGCGGTGCGCAGGCCGGTCAGTTCGGCCTCGGTGAGGTCGCGCTCGACCACCCGGCGGATGCCGGTCGCGCCGATCTCGGCCTCCACGCCCAGGTAGACCCCGGAGATCCCGTACTGGCCGTCCACCCACGCGCACACCGGCATGACCGCGCCCGAGTCCTCCGCCACCGCGCGGGCCATCCGGGCCGCGGCGGCCGACGGGGCGTAGTACGCCGAGCCGGTCTTCAGCAGCGCGACGATCTCGCCGCCGCCGTTCCTGGTCCGGTTGACCAGCGCCTCGATCTCCTCGGCGGGCAGCAGGCGCGCCAGCGGCTGGCCGTTCACCGTGCAGGCCGAGGGCACCGGCACCATCGTGTCGCCGTGCGAGCCGAGCGTCAGCGTCCGCACCGACCCGACCGGGACCGCCAGCTTCTCGGCCACGAAGTAGCTGAACCGGGCGGTGTCCAGCATGCCTGCCTGGCCCATGACCCGGTGCGACGGGAAGCCGGACACCTTGGCAGCCAGCGCGGTCATCTCGTCCAGCGGGTTGGACACCACGATCAGCACCGCGTCGGGGGCGTACTTGGCGACGTTCTCCACCACGTTCCTGACGATCTTGGCGTTGACCTCGATCAGGTCCATCCGGCTCATGCCGGGCTTGCGCGCCAGCCCCGCGGTGACGATCACGATGCCCGAGCCGCCGATCACCTCGTAACCCTCGCCCGCCGGGCCGGTGGTCTGGCCGGTCACCTTGGTCTCGAACCCCTCGACCGGCCGCGACTGGTTCATGTCCAGGGCCAGCCCCTCCGGCCTGCCCTCGATGATGTCGGTGAGCACGACCTCATCGAAGATGTCGTACTCGGCCAGCCGCTGCGCGGTGGTGGAGCCGTAAAAGCCCGCGCCGACGACGGTTACTTTCCCCTTGCGTGCCATTGTGCTGAACTCCTTCGCCGTGAATGCTAGTCAGCGGACCGAGGCAAGCACACGGCCCGTTCGGGATTAATTGCTTTTGATTTTTCCTAGCCCATGGCCTTGCGCAGGTTGTTGTCGAGCGCCCCGAGGAATTCCTGGGTGGTCAGGAACGGGGTGTCGCGACCGACCAGCAGGGCGAGGTCCTTGGTCATCTCGCCGCCCTCGATCGTCGCCGTGCAGACGTCCTCCAGCGTGCGGGCGAACCGGATGACCTCGGGCGTGCCGTCGAGCTTGCCGCGGTGGGCCAGGCCCCGGGTCCAGGCGAAGATCGACGCGACCGGGTTGGTCGAGGTGGGCTTGCCCTGCTGGTGCTGGCGGTAGTGGCGGGTGACGGTGCCGTGGGCGGCTTCGGCCTCGACGGTGCGGCCGTCCGGCGTCATCAGCACGCTGGTCATCAGGCCGAGCGAGCCGAAGCCCTGGGCCACCACGTCGGATTCCACGTCGCCGTCGTAGTTCTTGCAGGCCCAGACGATGCCGCCCTCCCACTTGAGCACCTGCGCGACCATGTCGTCGATCAGCCGGTGCTCGTAGGTGATCCCGGCCGCCTCGAATTCCGCCTTGAATTCGGACTCGAAGGTCTCCGCGAAGATGTCCTTGAAGCGCCCGTCGTAGGCCTTGAGGATCGTGTTCTTGGTGGACAGGTAGAGCGGGAACTTGCGGTCCAGCGCGTAGCGCATCGTGGCCCGGGCGAAATCGCGGATCGAATCGTCGAAGTTGTACATCGCCATGGCGACGCCGCCGCCTTCGAAGCGCGCGACCTCGAGCTCGATCGGCTGCTCGCTCTGGCCAGCGCCGGGGTCGCCCTCCGGGACGTAGGAGATCGTCACCGTCCCCGGGCCGGGCACCACGAAGTCGGTGGCCTTGTACTGGTCGCCGTGCGCGTGCCTGCCGATGATGATGGGCTTGGTCCAGCTCGGCACCAGCCGGGGGATGTTCGAGATCACGATCGGCTCGCGGAAGATGACGCCGCCCAAGATGTTGCGGATGGTGCCGTTCGGCGACCGCCACATCTTCTTCAGCCCGAATTCGGTCACCCGGGCCTCGTCCGGCGTGATCGTGGCGCACTTCACCCCGACGCCGTGCCTCTTGATCGCGTACGCGGCCTCGATCGTCACCTGGTCGTCGGTCTCGTCGCGGTGCTGGATGGACAGGTCGTAGTACTCGAGCTCGATATCCAGGTAGGGAAGTATCAGCTGGTCCTTGATGTACTGCCAGATGATGCGCGTCATCTCGTCACCGTCGAGTTCGACGACGGGGTTCGCTACCTTGATCTTGGACATGATCTTCTCAGGTTCCCTTCATCGGTTTGCTGCTTATGGCAGCATCAGCGCGACCACGAGTACCGCGCCGCCGAACGCGGCGAACGTCAGCACGTCGGAGGCTTTTCGCCGGGTCGACAGCAAGCCCGCGTAGCGCGGCGGCAAGATCAGCCGGGCCAGTCCCGCGGCGAGCAGCGAGCAGCCCACCAGTCCGGCACCCCGGCCCGCGTACTTCGATCCCTGCCAGGCGACGAACATGCCCGCGGCGACCCCGGCCAGCACGATCAGGTAGGGCATCCAGGCCAGCCCGCTGGCGTTGCCGCCCTGGGGCGGCGTGGGTGCCCGGGAGCGGGGCGGGGTGGCGCGCGGGGGGTCATGGTGGACGGGCGGCGGTGGCGGAGGGGTATCCCACTGCGGTGGCACGACGGCACCTAGCGGTGGCGCAGCGTTACCCGTCGGCGCCAGTCCCCTGCCCGAGCCAGCGTTCGCCGGCCTATTCGCCATGCATGTGCCTCCCGGCTTTCCGCTGCGAAGTTTACCGGTGCCTGACCCTGGCGTTACCACGGTCTACCTCGTGTCGACATGTAATCTCACGGTAGGACCCGTGACACGGGGGTAACCCAGTGGTAAGACCTTACTCACGGCTCCGATAGAAGGGAGGGTCCGCGGTGGGCACACCGTTCCTCCGCATCGAGGAAAGCGGCGAAGTCTTTCCGCTGCGCGATGTAGTGACAACCGTTGGGCGCGGCCAGGGCGTCGACATCCGCCTGGACGATCCCAGCGTTTCCCGGCTGCACGCGGAACTCGTCCGCCGCGGTCCCTACGTCTACGTCGTCGACCTGGGTTTATCACGGAACGGAACCAGGGTTAACGGGCGGCCCATAGCGCGACGCGTCCTTGACGAGGGTGACGTGCTTAGTTTCGGTACCGCCCGCTGCCGGATCGGCGGGATCCAGCAGGAAGAGATCACCGCCGAGACGGAGCTACGCCGTTCGGCCGTGCCCGAGCTCACCCGCCGCGAGCTTGACGTGCTGACCTCGCTGTGCCGGCCCGCGCTCTCGGATGAGGCCTTCGCCACCCCCGCCACGGCGCACGACATCGCCGCCGACCTCGTGGTGACCGAGGCGGCGGTCAAGCAGCACCTGCTCAGGCTCTACCAGAAGTTCCGGGTCCCCGAGGGCCCGAACCGGCGCACCCGGCTAGCCAACGAGGTCGTCGCGCTCGGCCTGGTCAGGCCGATGCCGCTGAAGCCGATGCCGCCGTCGGCGACACCGCCGACACCGCCGACACGGCCGGCCGACGCCGGCGAGCAGTTAAAGGTGCGTGTAATTGAGCAGCCAGTGCGAGGCCGACATGATCAGGCTGTGCAGGCCGGGTAGGGGCCCGGAAATGTGCAGAGCCATCGCGGGCCAGTAGTACGGGGTCTGCGACCAGGCGAACATCACGGCGGCCACCGCGAGCGCCCACACGGCGAGCGCGATCGCCGCCGCGGACGGCGGTGTCCGCGCCACCGCGCCGGCCATCCGGTTCAGCTGCCGCCGCGGCCGGCCCGAGCCCGGGCCGAGGCCGTACCAGGCCACCACGGCCGCGGCCGCGTACGCCCCGGCCCGCGGCATGTTCATGCTGTGCGTGAACACGAGCTCCAGACCGTAGGCGGCCGCGCCGACGATGACCGCGAGCGGGGCCATCAGAACCTCGGTGAGCAGCGCCCTGGCCACCGACAGCGGCGCCGTGACCAGCACGACCAGCAGGTCGCTGGCCCGCGGCCCGCGCACCGACCTGCGCATCGCCAGCTTGCTCTGCGCCCGGTCCGCGGCCCGGAGCAGGGTGATCACGGCCAGCGAGGCGACCAGCCCGGCCACGGGAAGCACCACGGTCAGCGCCACGGCCGCGACCATGAGGGCGGGGCCGGCCATGGTGTTCGGGCGTGACTGGGGGCGCGGGCCGGGCACCGCGGGCTTCGGGCCTCGGGGACCCCAGGGGCCGGCCTGGTCCTGGTAGTCGGCGGAAGAGGCCGGGGACGGCTGGCGTTTGTCGGGTCGCTGGGGTCTTTGCGCCGGCGCGTAGCTGACGGGCGGCAGCAGGTCGGCGACGTCCCTGGCCGCCTGCTTCGGCGCCTTGAGAGGCGGGGGTGCCTGGGCTGCCTGCTTCGCTTGGGGTACTTGGGGTACTTGGGGTGCGGCGTACGGGGCCGCGGGGGCCGGCGCGGCGGTCCGGGTGTCGGGCGCCCCCGTCGGCGGGAACGGCGAGCCGGTGTAGGTGGCTGTCGGGGACGGGCCCGCGGCCGACATGTCGAGCGCGGCGGCCCGGGCGCTGAGCCAAGTGGCCGACGGGCGGTGCGAGGGGTCCCTGGCCAGCGCCGCGGAGACTAGCGGCACCAGCGGCGCGGGGACGCCGGTCAGGTCGGCGCGGCCGGAGACGATGCGGTAGAAGATCGTCTCGTAGGAGCCGCCGCCGAACGGCAAGTGCCCGGTCGCCGCGAACGCCATCGTCGAGCCCCAGGAGTGCACGTCGGAGGCGGGGCTGCTCGGCTGGCCCTCGATCACCTCGGGGGCGAGATACCCGGGCGTGCCCATCACCAGCCCGGTCTGGGTCAGCCGGGTCGCGTCGCCGGTCTGGGCGATGCCGAAGTCGATCACGATCGGCCGGTCGTCGGTGAGCATCACGTTGCCCGGCTTCAGGTCGCGGTGCACCACGCCCGCCGCGTGGATCGCGGCCAGGGCCTCGGCCATGCCGTAGGCTAGCCGCCGCAGTCCCTGACCGGACAGCGGGCCGCGGCCGCGCACCATCTCATCCAGCGTCGGCCCGGCCACGAACCGGGTGACGATGTACGGGTATTCGCCGGTCACGTCGGCGTCCAGGACCTCGGCGACGTACGGGCTGCGGACCCGGCGCATCGTCTCGACCTCGCGGGCCAGTCGTCGGCGCGCGTTGGCCTCCTCGGTGCCGAGCGGATGGAGCACCTTGATCGCCACCGGGCGGCCTTCCGGGTCGCGGGCGAGGTGCACTACCCCCATGCCGCCTTCCCCGAGGCGGTCCTGAAGGCGGTACGGGCCGAGAGTCCTCGGCAGGTGGTCCGTCGCAGGCATCGCGGATTCCAGAGTACGAAACAGATCGCGTGTTGTGGAGCGAAGAAGATGTTGCCTATCGGTAACGGCTGCGCCGAGCGCACTACAATCACGAGCATCTCTACCTGTTGGGGCTGACGGATGACTGAGCATGATGACGCGCTCTCGCTGGACATGGTCACCGCCGCGCTGCGCGCCGATAGCACAGACGTGGCGATCTACGCTCGGGTGCTGGCCCAGTCCCTGGGTGAGGCGCTGCCCGCCGAGTTCGTGACGGTGGAGCGGGACCGGACCATGTCCGACCGGATGCGCGGCCGCCCCGGCGAGATCTCCAAGGTCGTGGCCCGGCTCGGCGAACTTCAGATGACGCTGGCCGTGCGCAACGGCCAGCCGATCGCCGAGGTCTGCCGCGCGGTGCGCGGCGTGGTGCTTTCCCGGCAGACGGTGCCGATCGGGGAATGGGCCGCGACGCTGGCCGGCGCGCTGGTCAGCTACGCCGAGCAGAACGCCCAGGCCGCCCAGGCCCTCCGCAAGCTAGTAGCCGGCAACTGAAGCCACCTTTACCCACCCCTAGCGGCCGGTGAAGGTGGCTTTGCCCGGGCCGTTTTCCAGGAAGCTCCGCATGCCGGCCCGCTGGTCCTCGGTGCCGAACAGCGCGTTGAACTGCGCCCGCTCGATCTCCAGGCCGGTGGCCAGGTCCACGTCGAGGCCATGGTCGATGGCACGCTTGGCGGCGCGCAGCGCTAGGGCGGGACCGGTCGCGTACCGCTTCACCATGTCGTGCGCCGCCTGGTAGACCGAGTCGTCCGGCGCGACCAGGTCGACGAGGCCGATGGCGTGCGCCTCCGCGGCCTTGAGCATCCGGCCAGTGAACACGATGTCCTTGGCCTTGGCCGGCCCGACCAGGCGGGGCAGCCGCTGCGTCCCGCCGGCCCCGGGGAAGACGCCGAGCAGGATCTCGGGCTGGCCGAGCCGGGCGCTCTCGCCCGCCACCCGGAAGTCGGCGGCGAGAGCGAGCTCCAGCCCGCCGCCGAGGGCGTACCCCGTAATCGCGGCGACCACCGGCTTGGGAACGGCGGCGATGAGCGTCAGGGACTCCTGCAGCCGACCCCAGTGGGTGGTCATTGTGGCATAGCTGGCGTCGGCCATCTCCTTGATGTCGGCGCCCGCGGCGAAGACCTTCTCGCCGCCGTAGATGATCACCGCGCGGACCTCGTCCGAGCTGGTAGCCGAGTGCGCGGCGGCCGCGAGCTCGTCGCCTACCTGGTCGTTCAGCGCGTTGACCGGCGGTCGGTCCAGGCGGATGGTGCCGATACCGTCCGCGACCTCCAGCTTGACGAACTCACCCATGACTGATCCTTTCCTGGCCGAGGCTGATGGTTGGCTGAGGCTCAGCGCAGGTCACCGTTGGTCATGCCGGCCGGCGCCTGCGGGTACGTCACCAGGCCGAGCTCGGCGCGGCTGTCGAGCAGCGGATGGTTCGGCAGCACCCGCACCGTGTACCCGAACGGTCCGGGCTGGTCGAGCGGCACTTCACCGGAATACCGCACGAGCCCGCTACCCGTCCCGGCCCCGACCGTCCCGCCTGCCCCGGCTACCCCGCCTGCCCCGGCTGCCCCGGCTACCCCGGCTACCCCGGCTACCCCGGCTGCCCCGCCTGCCACGGCTACCCCGCCTGCCCCGGCTACCCCGGCTGCCCCGCCTGCCCCGCCTGCCCCGCCTGCCACGGCCGGCCCGGAAGCTCCGGGCTCGGCCGCCAGCGCGGCGTAGGCCGGCGAGACGATCTCGTCGGCGTCGTCGGGGCGCCCGTAGACCACCTCCACCAGCACGTCGTCCGGGGTGAGCGTGCCGAGCGCCACCGAGACCCGCACGGTCAGCGCCGACCCCAGGGCCTGCCCGTCGGCCCCGGTCTCCACGTGCTCGATCCGCACCTGCGGCCAGGCCTGCACCACGCGCTTCTTCCAGGCGGCCAGCTCCCGCGCGGGCCCGAACCCTCCCTCGGCGTCGGCCAGGTTACGGGAGGCCACCGCGGCCGGCACGTACAGCGTCGACACGTACTCCCCGACCATCCGCTCGGCCCGCACCTTCGGTCCGAGCGAGCGGAACGTGTGCCTGACTCGCTCGACCCAGCCCTGCGGGATCCCGTCGGCGTCCCGCTCGTAGAACAGCGGCGCCACCGACTTGCCCAGGAGCTCGTACAACGCCGTGGCCTCGAGCTCGTCGCGCCGCGCGGGGTCGGCTACGCCGGCCGCGGACGGTATCTCCCAGCCGTTCCCACCGTCGTACCACTCGTCCCACCAGCCGTCCCGGATCGAGACGTTGAGCCCGCCGTTCAGCGCGGCCTTCATACCCGACGTGCCGCAGGCCTCGAGCGGCCGCAGCGGGTTGTTCAGCCACACGTCGCAGCCCTGCACCAGGGCGTGCGCCATGGCCATGTCGTAGTCGGGCAGGAACACGATCCGGCGCCGCACGTCCGGGGAGTCGGTGAACCGGACCATCTGCTGGATCAGGCCCTTGCCGCCCTCGTCGGCGGGATGCGCCTTGCCCGCGACCACGATCTGCAGCGGCTGCGACGGGTCGTTCAGCAGCTGGCTGAGCTGGACGGGATCGTTCAGCATCAGCGTCAGCCGCTTGTAGGAGGGCACCCGCCGGGCGAACCCGATCGTCAGCACGTTCTCGTCGAGCACGTCGTCGATCCAGGTCAGCTCGGCCTCCGACGCGCCGCGCTGCCGCCAGGAGGCGTGCAGCCTGCGCCGCGTCTCCGCGACCAGCCGCGCGCGCAGCACGTGCCTGGCCTCCCACAGCTCGCCGGCCGGGGCGGCCGCGGCCCGTCCCCAGTCCCAGCCGCTCGTCTCGCCCGGCGCGGCGCCGGTCAGGGACAAGATCTCCGGCGCCACCCAGGTGGGGGTGTGCACGCCGTTGGTGACCGAACCGATGGGCACCTCGCGGGTGTCGAAGCCCGGCCATAGGCCGACGAACATCTCCCGGCTCACCTGGCCGTGCAGCCGCGAGACGCCGTTGACCCGCTGGGCCAGGCGCATGCCCATCACGGCCATGTTGAACACGTCGGGGTCGCCGCCGGGGTAGGTTTCCGCGCCGAGCGCGAGCACCTTGTCCACCGGCAGCAGCGGGTCGTCGGCGAAGTGCTCCCGCACCAGGCTGCGCTCGAACCGGTCGATGCCCGCGGGGACCGGCGTGTGCGTGGTGAACACGGTGCCCGCCCGGCAGACCTCGATGGCCTCGTCGAAGCTCAGCCCCTTCTCGACGTACTCGCGGATCCGCTCCAGGCCGAGGAAGCCGGCGTGCCCCTCGTTGGTGTGGAATACCTCGGGCGCGGGGTATCCGCGCAGCGCGCAGAACGCGCGGACCGCGCGCACCCCGCCCACGCCGAGCAGCAGTTCCTGGCGGAGCCGGTGGTCGCTGCCGCCGCCGTACAGCCGGTCGGTGACCTCATGCAGGTCGGCCTCGTTCTCCTCCACGTAGGAGTCGAGCAGCAGCAGCGGCACCCGGCCGACCTGGGCCACCCAGACGTGGGCGGACAGCTGCCGGCCCGCGGTCAGGCCGACCGTGACGCGCACCGGCGCGCCGGCGGCGTCGCGGAGCAGTTCGAGCGGCAGCCCGTTCGGGTCGTCGGACGGGTACCGCTCGGCCTGCCAGCCGTCGACGGACAGCGACTGGGTGAAGTAGCCGTGCCGGTAGAGCAGGCCGACGGCGATCAGCGGCACGCCGTGGTCGCTGGCTGACTTCAGGTGGTCCCCGGCCAGGATGCCCAGGCCACCCGAATACTGCGGCAGCGCGGCGGTGATGCCGTACTCCGGCGAGAAGTACGCGATCGCGGCGGGGCTCTGCGGGCTGGACCCGGGGCCGCCCGGCCCGGCCGACGCGTACCAGCGCGGCTCGGACATGTACTGGCGTAGGTCCCGCTCGGCCTCGCCGAGCCGGGCGAGGAAGTCCTCATCGGCCGCCAGCGCGGCGATCTTGGCCGACGGCAGCGCGCCGAGCATCGCGATCGGATCGCCGCCCGACGCCTGGAAGGCGGCGGGATCGATCGACGCGAACAGCTCAGCGGTCGGGCCGTGCCAGGACCAGCGGAGGTTCAGCATCAGGCCGTGCAGCGCGGCCAGCGGCTCGGGCAGGGTAACGCGGACGGTAAACCGTCGAATCGCTCTCACGGGCAGACCTTAATGGGTCCGCGCTCGCAACGCGGAATGATCCGCCGGCCGCGGAGCATCCGTTTATGGTATACAAAGGGAAAATAAATTCAAATTATGCCGAACGAAGTGGGCTGTTTCCCAACCTTCAGGTTCAACGACAAGCTGAGTAACGCCGCGAAATTTAAACTGCTACCCACGCTGGCATGATCTCAACCTCGCTCGGTAGCGTTGCTGGGGTGATTGGACGAATCCCGATCCTTGATGCCGAGCCGGCCGTCGACTGCGGGCGCCGCCCGGCGAGGGCGGTGGCTGGCGAGACATTCCAGGTCAGCGCCACGATTTTCCGCGAAGGGCACGGCATCATCAACGCCGGCGTGGTGCTGCGAGATCCGGAACGCCAGGCGAGCCCGCTGGTGTACATGCGCGAGCTCGCCAAGGGCAAGGACCGCTGGGGCGCGGACGTGACCGTGACCCGCGTGGGCCTGTGGCGCTTCCACGTGGAGGCGTGGGCCGACCCGATCGCCAGCTGGCACCATGACGCGGCCATCAAGATACCGGCCGGCCAGGACGTGGAGCTGATGCTCGCCGAGGGCGCGCTGCTGTTCGAGCGCGCCTCGCGGCGGATCCCGCAGCCTCCGGGGGCGGCCCGCCCGGCCGCGGCCCGCGCCGCGCTGCGCGCACTGGCCGCAAAGCTGCGCGACCGCGGGCTGAACCCCTGGGACCGGCTCGCGGCGACCGAGGATCTGCAGATCACCGCCATCTTGGCCACCTGGCCGCTGCGCGAGCTCGTCACCAGGTCCCGGCCGCTGACCGTCCAGGTAGACCGGGAGCGGGCGCTGTACGGCTCGTGGTATGAGTTCTTCCCGCGCTCCGAAGGGGTCCAGGTTGACCCAATGGGACGCCGGGCGCCGGTCTCGGGCACGCTGCGCACGGCGGCCAAGCGGCTCGACGCGATCGCCGCCATGGGCTTCGACGTGGTGTACCTGCCGCCGGTGCATCCCATCGGGACGACGTTCAGGAAGGGCAGGAACAACACGCTGAACCCGGGCGAAGGCGATCCGGGCTCGCCGTGGGCGATCGGATCCGCCGATGGCGGGCACGACGCGCTGCACCCGGACCTGGGCACGATGGACGACTTCGACGCCTTCGTCGGCCGGACCCGCGAGCTGGGCATGGAAGTCGCCCTCGACCTGGCGCTGCAGGCCTCGCCGGACCATCCGTGGGTGACGGAGCACCCGGAGTGGTTCACCAGGCGGGCGGACGGGTCCATCGCGTACGCCGAGAACCCGCCCAAGAAGTACCAGGACATCTACCCGCTGAACTTCGACAACGATCCCGAGGGCATCTACGCGGAGATCCTGCGGGTCGTCCGGCTATGGATGGATCACGGCGTGCGGATCTTCCGCGTCGACAACCCGCACACCAAGCCGCTGCGGTTCTGGGAGCGGTTTTTGGCCGAGATCCGGTCCACCGACCCCGACGTGCTGTTCCTGGCCGAGGCGTTCACCCGCCCGGCCATGATGCACACCCTGGCCAAGATTGGCTTCCACCAGTCCTATACGTACTTCACCTGGCGTAACGGCGTCTGGGAACTGACCGAGTACATGCGCGAACTGTCGGGCGAGGCGGCCGCGTACATGCGGCCCAACTTCTTCACCAACACCCCGGACATCTTGAACGAGTACCTGCAGCACGGCGGGGTCCCGGCGTTCAAGATCCGGGCCGTCCTCGCGTCCATGCTTTCCCCGACCTGGGGGATTTACTCTGGGTACGAACTATGTGAGAACGTACCGCTGAGGCCGGGCAGCGAGGAATACATGGATTCGGAGAAGTACCAGTATCGTCCGCGGGACTGGGAGGCAGCCGCCAGGGACGGTTACGGCATCGCCGATTACATCACCGAACTCAACCGGATCAGGCGAGCCCACCCAGCCCTGCGCAGGCTGCGGAACCTTCGCTTTCACGCCGTTGACCAGCCGGAACTAATTTGCTTCTCCAAGCGCGTTGATAAGACTCAGTGGACTGCCGGGAGCGATACGGTACTGGTGGTCGCGAACCTCGACCCGCGCCACACCAGGGAAGCCACGGTCTGGCTCGATATGCCCGCGCTTGGCGTGGACCGCGAGTTCATCGTGACGGACGAGCTAACCGGCGAGTCCTACCGGTGGGGGCATGCCAATTACGTCCGCCTTGACCCGGCGACGCGGCCTGCCCACATCCTCACCGTTACCCCCAGCTCGTAAGACCGGGCGTGTCATACGCACGAACCAGTAAGACCCAGGAGATCTTGCCGTGACAGAACATCACGAGGCCATAACTGACTCTTTCGACGTGGCCCAGCCCCGTGACCCGGAGTGGTACAAGCGCGCGGTGTTCTATGAGGTACTGGTCCGGGGTTTTCAGGATTCGACCGGTGACGGCACCGGCGACCTGCGCGGGCTGACGTCCCGGCTGGATTACCTGGAGTGGCTCGGCATTGACTGCATCTGGCTGCTGCCCATTTATGCCTCGCCACTGCGCGACGGCGGCTACGACATTTCCGATTTCATGTCCGTGCTCGGCGAGTACGGGAACATCGGCGATTTCGTCACGTTCGTCGACGAGGCCCACAAGCGGGGCATCCGGGTCATCGCCGACCTGGTCATGAACCACACCAGCGACCAGCACCCGTGGTTCCAGGCGTCGCGGAGCAACCCGGACGGCCCGTTCGGCGATTTCTACGTGTGGTCGGACACCGATGACAAGTACTCGGGCGCCCGGGTCATCTTCGTCGACACCGAGCAGTCCAACTGGACCTTCGACCCGGTCCGCGGCCAGTACTACTGGCACCGGTTCTTCGCCCACCAGCCGGACCTGAACTTCGAGAACCCCAGGGTGCAGGACGCCATGATCGAGGTGCTGCGGTTCTGGCTGGACCTCGGCATCGACGGCTTCCGGCTCGACGCCGTGCCCTACCTGTACGAGCGGGAGGGCACCAACTGCGAGAACCTGAAGGAGACGCACGAGTACCTCAAGCGGATCAGGGCCGAGATCGACAAGCTCTACCCGGACCGCGTGCTGCTGGCCGAGGCGAACCAGTGGCCCGCCGACGTGATCGAGTACTTCGGGGACCCGCAGGTCGGCGGGGACGAGTGCCACATGGCGTTCCACTTCCCGCTGATGCCGCGCATCTTCATGGCGGTGCGCCGGGAGCAGCGCTACCCGATCTCGGAGATCCTGGCCCAGACCCCGGCCATCCCGG
>Ga0209656_10000897_pt1 | contig 19229 bp, 20 predicted proteins | sample BogFormECP12_OM2_FD_188239 | JGI IMG/M metagenome (GOLD analysis project Ga0209656, IMG submission 188239) | Bog forest soil microbial communities from Calvert Island, British Columbia, Canada - ECP12_OM2 (SPAdes) (version 2) | ecosystem: Environmental > Aquatic > Freshwater > Wetlands > Bog ... | reverse complement strand
GCCCGACTCGACGCGGACCACGGACCCGAGACCAACGGACGGATGGCCGTCTGCCGCCGGTGCGGGGCGCCCACCGACGGCCCGGACGGCACCCACCACGTGCCCCATGACGACCGTCTGGCCCGCTGCACCCAGTGGCTCGACGCCCAGGCGAGGCTGCGCCACATCGACCGAGCCCGGGGCACGTTCGCGTAGCCCGGGCGCCGCCGGCGCCCGGGCCGTTCAGCCGGCCGGGAGGGGCATCGCCGGGCCGTAGGGCTTGTCGCCCCGCAGGGTGACCCGGTGCCCGAGGCGGGGGGCGCTCCCGTAGTCGTCGAGGGCGTAGTGCAGCGTGGCCCGGTTGTCCCAGAAGGCGAGCGATCCGGGGCGCCAGCGGAACCGGCAGGTGAGCTCGGGCTGGACGCAGTGGCGGTAGAGCATGGCGAGGATGCTCTCGCTCTCGTTACCCGACAGCCCGATGATCATCTTGGTGAAGTGGGCGTTGACGAAGAGCCCCCGGCGCCCGTTCTCGGGGTGGGTGCGCACCACCGGGTGGATGGCCGGCAGCAGCTTCTCGCGCCACTCGCCATTCCACCGGTAGCCGCCCTTCTCGGCCACCTCCTCGGCGAACCACGGGTCGTGGTGCACGGCGATGAGGGTGTCGCACATGGCCCGGACCGGCTCGGACAGCCGGTCGTAGGCGTCCTGGAGGCTGGCCCACATGGTGTCCCCGCCGACCTCGGGCGCCTCCACCATGTAGAGGAGCGACCCCATGGCCGGGGTGTCGGTGAACGTCACGTCGGTGTGCCACCACGACGCCCGGTCGGCCTCGCCCCGGATCGCCAGCACCTGGGGGTTCTCCTCGATCGACGGCTGGACCGGGTGGGCCTCGGTCACCTCGCCGAAGCGCCCGGCGAAGCGCACCTGGGCCTCGGGAGAGAGGTCCTGGTCCGAGAAGAAGATGACGTGGTGGCGGTTGAAGGCGTCGCGCAGGGCGGCGACCACGTCGTCGGACAGCGGCGTGGAGATGTCCACGCCGCCGATCTCGGCGCCGATGAGCGGCGACAGCGGACGCACGTCGAGGTCGGTGGCCAGGGTCACCGCCCCAGTGTGCCCGAGACCCGGTGCCCCGACAACCGCCCGCCCGAGCCGCCACGGCGTCGGCGCCCCTACGTTTGGGGCCCGGACGTCGGCGCGGCGCCGACCCGAGACACGAGGAGACCATGAGCGACGCGGGGACCCGGCAGCGGAACTTCTCACCCTGGTACCAGTGGATGGTCCGGCTCTCGGCCACCACCGAGGCCGACCCCCTCCCCGACGACCCGGCGACCTTCGACGCCTGGCGGGCCCGGTGCGTCGAGCGTCTGGGCGCCCTGCTCGGCCCGGCCCCCGGGCGCGTCCCCCTCGACCCTGAGACGACCGAGGAGGTCCTGGCCGACGGGTACCGGCGCGCCCGGATCGTCTACGACACCGAGGACACCATGTCGGTGCCGGCGTGGCTGCTCGTCCCCGACGGTCGCACGGAGCCGGGCCCGGCGATCCTCGCCGTCCACGGGCACGGCCCGGGGAAGGACCAGGTCTGCGGGCTCGACACCTCGGGACCGCCCAACGGCAACTACGCCGAGGTGCTGGCCCGGCGCGGCTACGTGGTGATCGCCCCCGACCTGCGCTGCTTCGGCGAGCGGGCCGACTGGATGCCGGCCGACCACTACATGTGCGACACCAACCTGGTGCACGCGGTGATGGCCGGGGTGAACCCGCTGACCCAGAACCTCTGGGACCTCGCCCGCACCCTCGACCTCCTGGGCGCCCACCCCCTCGTCGACCCCCGCCGGATCGGCGTGGTCGGCCTCTCCTACGGGGCCACCATGACCCTCTTCTTGGCGGCCACCGACGAGCGGGTGGCGGCCGCCGTGGTCAGCGGGTACTTCTCGTCGTGGGCCGAGGCCCACAAGTTCCCGTTCAACATGTGCGGGTCCCAGGTCCTGCCCGGGATGCTCGGCCAGCTCGAGCACGTCGACCTCGGGGCCCTGGTCGCCCCGCGCCCGTTGCTGATCGAGACCGGGACCGAGGACCTCATCTTCCCGGAGGCGGCGGCCCGGGCCTCGGTCGAGCGCCTGCGCCCCCTCTACGCCCGCCGGGGGGCCGACGACGCCCTGGTCCACGACGTGTTCGAGGGCGAGCACCAGTGGCACGGCGAGCTGGCGTACCCGTTCTTGGACCGCTGCCTCGGGGCATAGGTCCGGACCGCCCGCCGCCGGCCCTCCCTCGGCGCCACCCCTCGACGGTGGCCTCGGTGCCGCTCGTGGTGCCCGGAGCTCACGGCGACGCAGGTTGCCGGGCCCGGCCGACCTCACCCACCTCGTTGTGGCGAGAAAGTACACTTCGGTCATCCCTTGGTCGATGGTGTGCGCCACCGCGAACTGCGCCGACACATGAACGTGAGGAATCCCGTCGTAGCGGCCCAGTGAGCGGTGCCGACAAGTCCCGACCCCGGGACATCCGCCGGGTCCGGCGCCCGTCCGGTCACCGGTGCTGGGACCATCTGATCGTGGCCCCCTTGTGGGTCGCCTACCAGGCGAATCTCGGCACGTTGCTTCGCACGTGCGATGCCGTGGGCGCGTGCCTCGCCGTGCCGAACACGAAGCACTACCGCCAGTCGGTCGAGATCGGCAACACTCTGGCGCGACCCCCGTGCATCCACTGGGTGGACGGCGACCGGTTGGCCTGGCTCGAGGTCCGGCGGGCGGACGGCTCGACGGTGGTGGGGGTGGAGCTCGCCGACGGGGCGCTGAGCCTGGCCCAGGTGGCGCCCGCTCGCCGGCGCACCGTCATCTGCCTCGGCCACGAGCGGTTCGGGCTACCCGACCAAGCGTGGGCCCTCCTCGACACGGTCGTCGAGATACCGATGGTCGGCACCGGGGCGTCGCTGAACGTCGCCGTCGCCGGGTCGCTCGTCCTCTACAAGCTGGCCGGGCTGCTGTGAACCGTTCTCACCGTGGACTCCTCAACGTGGACACGGGACGGCCAGCCGTGGCGCTGGCAAGATTGCCGGATCCGAGGAAACGAGGCGCACGTGGATGAAGGTCGACCGATCTCGTACATGGCATTGGCTGTCGGCACCCCGGTGCTGAGCTCGACCGACACCGAATTCGGCACGGTCGAGCACGTCCTGCAGGTTCCCGAGGAGGACCTCTTCGACGGGATCGCCGTACGCACCAAGGACGGGCCGCGCTTCGTCGACCGTGACCAGATCACCGACATCACGACCACCCTGGTGCGGTGCGCCCTGACCGACGATGAGGTCGCCGCGCTCCCTGCTCCCAAGGGAACGCTCGTCATGCACCCCGATCCCCAACATGACGAAGGATCGTCGCTCAGCGCCCGCTGGGGACGCCTCTTCGGCCGGGAGCACTGGAAGGAGCTCGAGTAGCCCGCACGGGACGTACCCCCCGGGTCAGGGAAGGACGAGGAGGCTGGCCGAGTCCTCGTCGAGGTGCAGGGTGGCACCGACCTTGGTGCGCAGCGCCGAGGCCGGGCACTCGGTCGAGACCGGGTGCTCGAGGGCGGCCCGCACCGGCTCGGCCTTGCGGGCCTCGGGGACGACGGCGATGACCCGCGGCGCCAAGAGGAGCGCCGGGATCGTCACCGTCAGGGCCAGCTCGGGGACGGCGTCGACGTCGGGGAAATGCCCCTCGTGCACCTGCTGGAGCCGGCAGGCCGGGTCGAGCTCGACCACCTTGACGGCCACCGGGTCGTCGAAGTCGGCCACCGGCGGGTCGTTGAAGGCCAGGTGCCCGTTCTCGCCGATCCCGAGGCAGCACAGGTCGAGCGGGTGCTCGGCCAGCAGGCGGGCGTAGCGGGCGCACTCGGCGACCGGGTCGGCCAGCCCGTCGATGTAGTGGGCGGCCCTCGGGTTGGCCCGGTCGGTGATGCGCCGGCGGATCCAACGGGCGAACCCGGCCGGGTGGTCCGGGCCCACCCCCACGTACTCGTCCATGTGGAACACCACGGTGTCGCGCCAGGGCACGCCCGGCGTGCCGGTGACCAGCGCGTCGACGAAGGCGAGCTGGGAGTTGCCGGTGGCGAACATGGCGTGGGCCACGCCCCGCGCCGCCACCGCCGCCCGGAGCACGTCGGCCGCCTCGTCCGCCGCGGCACGGGCCAGGGCGGCGCCGTCGGGGTGAACCTGGACGTAGAGGTCGTCGATCTCGCGCTCGACGACCGGGGCCACGGACAGTGCCTAGGCCAACGCGACCCCGCGTGCAAGCACCGCCCGCTCGGGCCCCGTGCCACGATGACCGGCCATGGACGTGGACCCCCTCCCCCTGGTCCCCCTGGGCGACACCGGGCTGACCGCCACCCCGGTCGGGCTCGGGTTGGCCGCCCTCGGGCGCCCGGCGTACATCACGATCGGGCGCGACCGGGACCTCGGGCCCGACCGCCGCGTCGAGACGATGGCCCGGCGGTGCCACGCCATGCTCGACGCCGCCTACGACGCCGGGGTGCGCTACGTCGACGCCGCCCGCTCCTACGGGCGGGCCGAGGAGTTCCTGGCCTCGTGGCTGGCCGCCCGGGGCCTCCCCCCCGGGGCGATCACCGTCGGGTCCAAGTGGGGCTACACCTACGTCGGCGACTGGCGCCTCGACGCCGTGACCCAGGAGGTCAAGGACCACTCTCGGGCCGCCTTCACCCGCCAGCGCGACGAGTCACTGGCCGTCCTCGGGCGCCACCTCTCGCTCTACCAGGTCCACTCGGCCACGCTCGAGAGCGGGGTGCTCGAGGACCGCGCCCTGCACCGGGACCTGGTCGCCCTGGCCGGGACCGGGGTGGCCGTCGGGCTCACCGTCAGCGGCCCGGCCCAGGCCGAGGTGGTCCGCCGGGCGCTCGCCGTCGAGGTCGACGGGCGCTCGCCGTTCGCCTGCGTCCAGGCCACCTGGAACCTGCTCGAGCCCTCGGTCGGCCCGGCGCTGGCCGAGGCGGCCGGGCGGGGGTGGGGGGTGCTGGTCAAAGAGGCGCTGGCCAACGGGCGCCTGACCGGCGCCGTCCCGCCCCCGTCGGCGCTGGCCCAGGTGGCGGCCCGCCACGGCGCCCCGGTCGACCAGGTGGCGCTGGCCGCCGCCTTGGCCCAGGACCCGGTCGACGTGGTGCTGAGCGGCGCGGTGACCGAGGCCCAGCTGGCGTCCAACCTCACCGCACCGAGCGCGCTCGAGCTCGACGCCGACGACCTCGAGCGGCTGGGCGCGCTGGCCGAGCCGCCGGCCCGCTACTGGGAGGAGCGGTCCCGCCTGGCCTGGGCCTGACCGCCGCTCAGCGCGGCCCGAAGCCCATCGGCGGCCCCGGCAGGGCGGTGATCCGCCCGAGGGGCCCGACGATCTCGTCGATCAGCCCGTAGTCGCGGGCCTCCTCGGCGCTCAGGTAGGTGCCCCGCTCGACGTCGGCCTCGACCCGCTCGGGGGCCTGCCCGACCGCCGCCGCCAGCCGGGCGCAGAACAAGCGGTTGCGCTCGAGGGTGTGCTCGGCCCAGCGCTCGAGGTCGCGGGCCTGGCCGGCGTAGGCGGTGCGCGCCTCGAAGAGCCCGAACCGGGCGTTCGGGGTGGCCAGCCGGCGGGCCGAGACGGCGACAACCCCGACCGGCGGCCCGGCCACCAGCCCGAGGGCGGTGGTGTGGACCGGCACCCCGGCCAGCTCGACCACGTCCATCAGCGAGAGCGCCGCCTCGAGATCCCCGTCGCGGCACTCGAGCTGGAGCGAGATGGCGCCGTCCCCGGTGCCGTCGAGCGTCATGATCTCCATCGCGGCCTGCGCCGCCACCCCCGCCTCGAGACGGCCGGCGACGAAGACGACCCGGCGGTCGAACAGCCGGGCCCGCACGTCGCCGGGCCAATCCCCGCGGCCCGGGGACGGCGGCGGGCCCCACCGGTCACCGGTCATCGCGGCCGGCCCGGAGTCGGACGTCGATCTGGCCGCCGAGGGCGGCCGCGTAGCGCTCGAGGGTCGAGAGGCGGATGTCGGCGTCGCCGCCCTCGAGCCGGGCCACCGCCGACTGCGACGTGCCCATGCGCGCCGCCACCTCGGTCTGGGTCAGCCCGAGCGCCACCCGGCGGGCCACCAGCTCCTCGCTCAGCGCCTTGCGGCGGCCCGCCATGTCGGCGAACCCGGGGAACGGTGTGGCGTGTCGTCGTTCGTCCACCTGTCAGCCACCTCGTCGGTCGCCCGCGGTCATCGGGTCACCCGCGGAACGGTCGCCGCCCGGCCGGTCATCCGCTGCTTGATACCAATCATGATATCTCATATATAGGATAGGGACCAGGATGCGGGCCCGGGCCCGCCGGTGAGCCGGGAGGCGACATGGCGCAGTACCAGTCCCTGATACCGACGGTGGTGGAGGAGTCCAGCCGGGGCGAGCGGGCCTTCGACATCTACTCCCTCTTGCTGCGCGAGCGGATCGTCTTTTTGGGCCAGGAGGTCGACGACCAGGTGGCCAACCTCATCATCACCCAGATGCTCTACCTCGAGGCCCAGGACCCCGAGAAGGACATCGCCCTCTACATCAACTCACCGGGCGGACTGGCCTACGCCGGGATGGCCATCTACGACGTGATCCAGCACGTCCGCCCGGAGGTCTCGACCATCTGCGTCGGGATGGGGATGTCGGCCGCCGCCATGATCCTGGCCGGAGGGGCAGCGGGGAAGCGACTGGCCCTCCCCAACTCGCGCATCATGATCCACCAGGGCTCGGCCGGCACCCGGGGCGCCCCGAGCGACATGGAGATCCAGCTGCGCGAGGTGCTGGCCACCACCCGCCGCATGGCCGAGATCATCGCCCACCACAGCGGGCGGTCGGTCGAGCAGGTCCAGCGCGACATCGACCGCGACCTGTTCATGACGCCCGACGAGGCGAGGGCCTACGGGCTGATCGACGACATCATCACCCCCCGCCGGGGCCTGTCGCTGCCGGTCTCCGAGCTGGCCGGCGCCCCCGGCTGACGGCGCCCACCGACCGTAACGGTGGCGCGCCGGACGTCGTTGTACGGCCAAGCTGTCCCGCAGCAAGTGCCTGCGGCAGCAGGGGAGAACATCCATGCGTCGTCTACTTCTCACGGCTGTCGCGCTGGCCATCCCGGCCGCCGGCACCGTGGCGTTCGCCGGCACCGCCTCGGCCACGTCCCCCACCCCGGTGACGTGCACCAAGGTGGTCGGTGGCGTGGCCACCGCGACGGTCACGCTGAAGGGCTGCAACTCGGGGCTCGGCAAGGGCACCGCCGCCTTGACCGCGGTGACCACCGGCGGCGTCATCACCTGGAAGGGACACGTCAAGGGGACGACCACGGTCGCCGCCACGGCCAACGGGGTCGGCCAGGGCGGTTGCAAGACCGGGTCGACCGAGGTCGACGTGACGGGGACGGTCACCGCCGACACCACCGGCGTGGTGACGGTGGGCAGCCCGGTGTCGGCCAGGGCCTGCATCAGCTCGACCGGCGCCATCAGCCTGGTCAAGCACACGGTGCTCACGCTGTAGGTCCGGGCGGTCCGCACACGGGCCAGCCGGGCGCTCCGGCGATCCGCACGCGCAGAGGCCCCACCCAAACGGTGGGGCCTCTGTCGCGTGCGGGCGGGACCCGACGCCTCGCCCGCGGCGCCGGTGCCTCCGGGACCAACCCCCGAGCCGTCCCGGGATAGACGGTCCCCCAGGGGGTAGAACGTTGCCGGGGGGCGCTGCGTTACACCTGGGCCGCGGTCGGGGCGCGACGCCCGAAAGTCTCGTCGTCCCAGCTCACACGGCAAAAAAAAATCGCCGAAGCGGTGGACGGCGGGCCGCCCGTGGGGCATGGTTGGGGTGTGGTGCCGGCCGGGGGTGGAGGGGGAGTGACCGTACCCCGACGTCACCGGACCCTACCGACACCACGGCGCGGGTGATGTCCGACCGGATCCCGTTCAGCTCGCTGCTCCTCGCCGCCCAGCAGGGCGACGAAGAGGCCTTCGCCGTCATCTGGCGGGCCTGTCAGCCGCTGCTCCTGCGGTACCTGCGGGTCAACGCCGGCGGGGCGGCCGACGACATCGCCGCCGACGCATGGCTCCAGGTGTCCCGCAAGCTGTCGAGCTTCGAGGGCGGCGAGAGCGAGTTCCGGGCGTGGCTCTTCACGATCGCCCGCAACCGGCACATCGACTGGCGGCGGCGCTCCTCGAACCGCCGGGAGACCCCCGTCGAGTCCGAGATCCTCGACCTGCGGTCCTCCCCGGAGGACCCGGCACTGTCGGTCGAGACGCAGATGTCGACCGACCGGGCGCTGGCCCTCATCGCCACGCTGCCGCCGAGCCAGGCCGAAGCGGTGATGCTCCGGGAGGTCATCGGACTGTCCGTCGCCGACGTGGCCAAGGTCATGGACCGGCCGGCCGGCACCGTCCGGGTGCTCTGCCACCGCGGGCTGCGGCGCCTGGCCGACGTCCTGCAGTCGCGCCTCGAGACCGAGGCCCTCGACGCCCAACGGGTCAGCGGATGAACCGCGAGCCCGCCGCACGCCGCCCCTACGGGTCCCGACCGACGCTCAGCCTGGTCACCACGACGTTCGACCCCACGGCGCCGGGGAACGACGTCTCGGATCTGAGCCCGCTCGTGCGGTGCCTGGTCGACGACGTCCTGCGGTCCGCCGGTGCGCCCGGGGAGCCCTCCGAGCTGAGCGGCGAGCGGCAGGCTCGGCTGGCCTTCCGGGCGGCGCAGGCCGAGCCGGTCGTCTCCCCCCGGCGCACGCGCCACCTGTCACCGGTCGCCGCCGCTGCCGTCGGCGCGGTGGGCCTGTTCGGCAGCCTGGCCGGGCTCTCCGCCGCCGCCGTGCTGCCACCGCTCGTCCCCCACCCCGCACCCGCCGTCGTCCACCACGCCGTGTCGGGCTCGCCCGCCCCGGCCCTCCCGGCGACGGCGCCGGCGGCTCCGAGCGGTGCACCGCAGGCAACGGTGGCGACCGTCCCGAGCTCGGTGCCGGCGGCCCCCCCCGTGTCCAGCACCCCGGTCGCCGCGCCGTGCACGCCCCCGTCCTGCGCACCCGCCGCCTCGACCAGCCCGCCCGCCGCCACCTCGGGCCCGCACCGGACCCGGAGCCACGGCGCCGGTCCGGTTGGCGCCGCGCCGAGCCCAGGGGCCGGCGCGGGCGGCGGAACCGGACGGACCCCCCACGGTCACGGCGGCGGATCGGGACCGGGCGGCCCCCACGGCGGCAGCCGCGGGCCCAACGGTGGCGGGGGCGGTCGCCACCACGGCAACGGCGGCGGACACCACGGGCTGGGGAACGCCGGCAGCGGCGCTCCACCCGGCCCGTGACCTGAGACACCCCGACCGCCGTCCGGCGGGCGCCGGTTGACCGCCGCAGGTGGGCGGGCCGCCCCGGATCAGGTGGAGAGCCAGCTCACGCTGAAGCTGGCGCCCCCCGGGTCGAGGAGGGAGGCGGAGGCCCGGGTCGTGCCGTGCTTCTTCTTCGTCGTCATGTTGATCTGCTCGTTGGTGAACGCCGAGATCGGCTGACCGTTGGCCGTCGCCCCGCCGAACCCGACGCTCCCGAAATCGGCGAGCGCCTTGCCGGGCGTCTCGGCCACCCACTCGGCCGAGGACTGCGGCGGGGGAACCGGGGTGGTGGCGGTCTGCGGTGTCGAGAAGGTCCAATGTCCGGCGTCGGTGATGGTCAGTGTGAAGGTGGCACCGGTGTGGGAGACCTCGGCGGAGATCGAGTCCCCGGGAGCCACCGGGTACGAGCTCGTCGAGAGGAAGACGGGCGCCGCCGGGTACATCTCCCACCACGCGTAGTAGCTCGGGGCGATGTGGCCCTTGCTATGGCCAGCGGTGGACTTCACGCAGTCCGAATCGGTGCCGATCTGCTCGACGGCGTGGTCGCTGGCGTTGTAGCCGTCGATCCCGACCCAGAACGCCGCGTACTGCGGCTTGCTGGACCCGCAGGTGACCGCGGGCTGGGTCCACCCCGCCTGGACGTCGTTGAAGACGGCGCCGATCGCCGCGTAGCCCGCCCAGTTGGGCGAGCTCACCGACCGGTCACCAGGGGGTGTCGGCCCTGGGCCCAGCTCGGCGGGCGCGTGGGCGGCCGCGGGCGCCGCACCCCCGGCGGCCGGCCCGGCGAGGACCAGCGCGCCGAGGGCGGCCAGCCCCGTCACTCCCTGCGTCAGCCGTCGCCGGCGTCCCACGTCGCCTCCCGACCTTCGGTTCAGGGGGTGCGCAACCCGTTCGAGGGGGCGCTGGTTGCGGCGGCGCTGAGCACCGCCGGTTGCAGATCGAAACTATCGGTCACGCGCAGCATCCGCACGTCACCGACGCAGTGGGCGAACCAGCCGAACTGGTGCGTCAGGTCCTGGATGGCGAGCACGCACGCCACCGCGTCGACCTTCTCCGGGTCGCCCCAGTAGACCGACCCGTTCGACGTCCAGAACCCCCGGGTGGCCAGGAACCGCTGCACGTCGAGGTGCCCGTTCAGCTCGTTGCGGTGCGGATAGTGCTCCTCCAGCCGCACGGGGTCGAGGTCAAGGACGAGAACGTACCCGGGACGGCCCGTCCCGGGATGTCCCCGAGTCGGATCTCCGGCTCGGTTCGCTCGGGTCCACATGGGACCACCACCTCGTCTCGTCGTTCGCTGGTCGGCCCCGCCCGGTGGCGGTCGTCGGGGCGTCCCGGCCTCGAAACCGACCCAGCGCCCCTGTCAGACAACGTCTTCGCCGACCCATCCGTTTCAGGGGGCGACCCGGCCGGAGCGCTGACCCCGTGCGCTGGTGTTTCCCGCCCGCTCAGGATCGGGGGCGTCCCGAGTTGCGTGCCAGCCCTCGGTCGTGCCGGTCACCGGGGACGGCTCGTCAGGGACGGCTGCGCCGAGGCGGTCGTTGCATCTGATGCAATAATGCAGGGTCCTACGAGCAGCCGCTGGTGCTGCCGCAGCTCCCGCACACGTAGCACGAGCCGGCCCGCTGCATGACGTCGCCGCAGTTGTAGCAGTAGGGCGCGTCGCGCTGCTCGGCCCGGGCCAGGGTCGACGCCGCTTCGTGCGCGCCCGGGGCGGGGGTCCGGTAGGCGGCCTCGGTCATCGGCTCGTCACCGACGACGCCGGCCGACGGGGTGGCCATCTCCTCGACCCCGGGCAGCGTCGGCTGCATGCGCTCGGAGGTCGAGAGGACCCCGAGGTCGAGGCGCTCCTCGTAGGTGAGGTAGTCGAGGGCCAGTCGGCGGAAGATGTAGTCCACCAGGCTGGTGGCGATCCGCAGCTCCCCGTCGTCGGTGATGCCGGCCGGCTCGAACTTCATGTTCGAGTACTTGCGGACGAAGGTGGCCAGTGGCACCTGGTGCTGGAGGCCCAGGCTGATGGCGATCGAGAAGGCGTCCATGATCCCGGCCAGGGTCGAGCCCTGCTTGGAGACCTTGATGAACACCTCGCCGGGCCGCCCGTCCTCGTACTCGCCGACCGTGACGTACCCCTCGCAGTCGGCCACCCGGAAGGCGAAGGTGCTGGACCGCCGGCGCCGGGGCAGGCGCTCGCGGACCGCCCCCACCACGACCGGGTCGGTGGAGCGGCGCCTCTCGCGCTCGAGGGCCGCCTCGAGCTCGGCGATGCGGGCGGTGACCTCGCGGTCGTGGGCCTCGGCCGCCGATCCGGGCGGTGCCTCGTCGCCACTCTCCTTCTTCGTGGTCGAGAGGGGCTGGGCCACCTTGCAGTTGTCCCGGTAGACGGCCACCGCCTTGATGCCGAGGCGCCAGGCGTCGAGGTGGAGCTGCTCGACGTCCTCGACCGTCACGTCCTCGGGCATGTTGACGGTCTTGGAGATGGCCCCGCTGATGAACGGCTGGACGGCGCTCATCATCTTGATGTGCCCCGAGTAGTGGATCGTGTTGTCCCCCATCGAGCAGGCGAACACCGGCAGGTGCTGGCGCGACAGGTGCGGGGCGCCGACGATGCTCATGTGCTCGTTGATGTAGGCCACGATGTCCTCGACCTGCTCGGGCCGGTAGCCGAGCTTCTCGAGCGCCCGGGGGACGGTCTGGTTGACGATCGACATCGTCCCCCCGCCGACCAGCTTCTTGGTCTTGACCAACCCGAGGTCCGGCTCGACCCCGGTGGTGTCGCAGTCGAGCAGCAGGGCGATGGTGCCGGTCGGAGCGAGGACCGAGGCCTGGGAGTTGCGGACCCCGAACTGCTCGGCCAGCTCGACCGCCTCGTCCCAGGACTCCTGGGCCGCCGACAGGAGCTCGGGCGGCACCAGGTCCTCGTCGATGCCGGCCGCCGCCGCCTGGTGCATCCGCAGCACGTCGAGCATCGGCTCGACGTTCTCGTGGAAGCCGGCGAACGGGCCCATGCGGGCCGCCGTCCGGGCCGAGGTGGCGTAGGCGTGCCCGGTCAACAGGGCGGTCAGGGCGCCGGCCCACGCCCGCCCGGCATCGGAGTCGTAGGGCAGGCCGTTGGCCATCAGGAGCGCCCCCAGGTTGGCGTAGCCGATGCCCAGCTCGCGGAAGCGCCGTGACGTGTCGGCGATCTTCTTGGTGGGGTAGTCGGCGTTGCCGACCAGGATCTCCTGGGCCGTGAAGACCACCTCGACCGCCGCCTTGTAGCTCTCCACGTCGAAGGAGCCGTCGTCGCCCAAGAACTGGAGCAGATTGAGGCTGGCCAGGTTGCACGCGCTGTTGTCGAGGTGGACGTACTCCGAGCAGGGATTCGATCCCGAGATCCGCCCGGTGTTCGGGGCGGTGTGCCACTTCTGGATGGTCGAGTCGAACTGGATGCCGGGGTCGGCGCACTCCCACGACGCGTGGGCGATCTGGCGGAACAGGTCCTGGGCCGGGACCGTGCGGATCACCGAGCCGTCGGTCCGGGCCACCAGGTCCCAGTCGCCACCGTCGATGACGGCCTGCATGAACTCGTCGGACAGCCGGACCGAGTTGTTGGCGTTCTGGTACTGGGTGGAGTGGCTGTCGGCGCCGTCGAGGTCCATGTCGAAACCGGCGTCGCGCAGCACCCGGGCCTTGCGCTCCTCGAGCGCCTTGCACCAGATGAAGTCCTCGACGTCGGGGTGGTCGGCGTCGAGGATGACCATCTTGGCCGCCCGGCGGGTCTTGCCGCCCGATTTGATCGTGCCGGCCGAGGCGTCGGCGCCGCGCATGAAGCTCACCGGGCCCGAGGCGGTCCCGCCGCCCTTGAGCAGCTCGTGGGAGGAGCGGATGCGCGAGAGGTTCACGCCCGCCCCTGACCCGCCCTTGAAGATCAGCCCCTCCTCGGTGTACCAGTTGAGGATCGAATCCATCGAGTCCTCGACGGCCAGGATGAAACAGGCGCTGGCCTGTTGGGGCACGCCGTCCACCCCGATGTTGAACCACACCGGCGAGTTGAACGCGGCCTTCTGGTGGACGATCAGGTGCTTGAGCTCGGCCCGGAAGATCTCGGCCTCGTCATCCCCGCTGAAGTACCCGTCGGCGGCGCCCCAGGCGGTGATCGTGTCGACGACCCGGTCGGCGACCTGGCGGAGCGACTGCTCGCGCTCGGGGGTCCCCACCGTCCCCCGGAAGTACTTCTGGGCCAAGATGTTGGTGGCGTTGACGCTCCAGAACTCGGGCACCTCGACCCCGAGTTGCTCGAAGGCCATCGTGCCGTCCCGGTAGTTGACGATCCGAGCGTCGCGCCGCTCCCAGCGGACCTCGTCGTAGGGGTGCACGCCCTCGGTGGTGAAGTGGCGGCGGATGCCGATGCCGACCCGTTGGGGTGCGATGGCCATGGTCCGGGGCTCCTCTGTCTTGGGCGTCTGCGCGGGGATGGGTGGTCGGCCGATCGGGACCCGGGGGGCGCTCCCGCTCGTCGGGGGCCTCCGGGCACCGCAGGAGTTAGCCCGCCGCCGCCACAACATGTTGTGGTGGCCCTCCCCGTCGGCACTAGATAGTGTAGTCATTACAGCACTGTAGTTACGGCCTTGTCAACGTTTCTGGTGCCGCGTCGGCCCTGTTCACGAAGCGTTCGCGAAGATTTGCGGTGCTCAGGGGCGCCCCGGGGGCCGAGCCGTTAGGGTCCGGCGCCGTGGCGTGCGTGGTGGCCGTCGACGCCGGGACGAGCGGTGTCCGGGCCCTGGCCCTCGACGAGATCGGGGCGGTGGCCGACGTCGCCTACCGCGAGCTGTCGTCGTCGTACCCGCGGCCCGGATGGGTCGAGCAGGACCCGGCCCGGATCTGGGCGCTGACCCTCGAGACCCTCGGTGAGCTGGCCGGCCGCCTCGAGGCGGCGGGGCACCGCGTGGCCGCCGTCGGGATCACCAACCAGCGGGAGACCACCGTCGCCTGGGAGCGCCGGCACGGGCGACCGCTCGCCCCGGCCATCGTCTGGCAGGACCGCCGCACGGCCGGGCGCTGCCAGGCGTTGCGCGAGGCGGGGCACCTGGCGCGGGTGCGGGCGCGGACCGGGCTCGTCCTCGACCCCTACTTCTCGGCCACCAAGATGGCCTGGCTGCTCGACGAGGGCGGTCTCGGCGCCGGGGCCGACCGTGCCTCGCTGGCCCTGGGCACGGTCGACTCGTGGCTCGTGTGGAACCTGACCGGCGGCCCGGCCGGCGGGGTCCTGGCGACCGACCCCACCAACGCCAGCCGGACCCTCCTCTACGACATCGTCGCCCGCTCGTGGTCGGCCGAGCTGGCCGAGCTCTTCGGCGTCCCGATCGATGCCCTGGCCGAGGTGCGCCCGACCGCCGGGCGCGTCGGGCGCGTCGAGCCGGGGTCGGGCGCGCCGGGGTGGCTGGTCGGGGTGCCGATCAGCGCCATGGCCGGCGACCAGCAGGCGGCGCTGTTCGGTCAGGCCTGCTTCGAGCCGGGGATGGTCAAGGTCACCTACGGCACCGGCAGCTTCGCCCTGACCAACCTCGGCCCCCGCTGCCCGGCGCCACCCGAGGGCCTGCTGGTGAGCGTCGGCTGGGACCTGGGCGAGCACGCCGGCCGGTCCGAGCCGGTGGCCTACGCCCTCGAGGGGTCGACGTTCGTCTCGGGAGCGGCCATCCAGTGGCTGCGCGACGGTCTCGGGCTGATCGCGCGGGCCGAGGAGCTCGAGCCGCTGGCGGCGAGCGTCGACGACAGCGGGGGGGTCACCGTGGTGCCGGCCTTCACCGGGCTCGGCAGCCCGTGGTGGGACGCCGAGGCCCGGGGCACGATCACCGGGCTCACCCGGGGGAGCGGCCCGGCCCAGCTGGCCCGGGCGGTCGTCGAGGCGATGGCCTTCCAGGTGCGCGACATGACCGACGCCATGGGCCGGGTCCTCGGCCGGCCGGTCTCGGCGCTGCGGGCCGACGGCGGGGCGGCCGTCATGGACCTCCTCCTCCAGCTCCAGGCGGACCAGGTCCAGGCCCCGGTCGCCCGCCCGGTGGCGGTGGAGTCGACGGCCCTCGGAGCGGCCACGCTGGCCGGGCTGGCCGAGGGGGTGTGGGGGTCGCTCGAGGAGCTGGCCGGGCTCTGGCGCCTCGACCGGGAGTTCGTCCCGGCCGTCCCGGCCGAGCTGGCCGACGCCGCCTACGCCCGGTGGCTGGCGGCCCTGGAGCGCGCCCGGGGCTGGGGCGGCGGGTGACCCGGCCGGGCGCTCAGCCCTCGCCGGCCGGGGCGGGGTCGAGGGGGCGGATCTCTTCGACCGCCGCCCCGTCGACCTCGTGGACCTCGGAGCGCAGCAGCGTGACGAGGTGGTGCCCGGCCAGGTCGACCACGAACTCGTCGACCACCCGTCCCTTGATGCGCTCGAGGATGTCGATCGAGATGATGTCCCCGCCCACGGCGCCGATGCGGCTGGCCACGAGCCCGAGGGCGCCGGGGCGGTCGGGCATCCGGACACGCAGGGCGTAGCGGGGCACGGCGGTAACGCTAGGCGTTCTTTTTGAACCGGAGGTTTCCGACCTGTTACGAGCGGGGCACCGGGCCCGTGACGCGCGGACCCCGCGAGCCCGGGCCCGGTGCCGGTCGGGGCACGTACTGGTCGACGTAGGGGCGCTCGGACAGGCGAGCGATCTCGTGCATGAGGCGGTCGGTGAACACCCGGAGGCACTCGTTGTCGACGACCGGGCGACCGGTCTCGGGGTCGATCGGCGCCACCAGGTGCATCGGGGCGCCGAAGCGCACGCCGACCCGGCGGAACGGGCGCATCACCCGGCACCCGATCGGCTGGACCCCGGAGGTCCCGACGATGCCCACCGGGACCACCGGGCACCCGGTCTCGGCGGCCAGGCGGGCCGCCCCGGTCTTGCCGCGGTGCACGGAGGCGTCGGGCGAGCGGGTCCCCTCGGGGTAGAGGGCGAGGGCCCGCCCGGCCGAGATGACGTCGACCGCCGTGCGCAGGGCCGCATCGGAGGCGTCCCCGCCGTCCCGACGGACCGGGATCTGCCCGGCGGCCCGGAAGAACCAGGCGGTGCGGGCCTGGTCGAAGTACTCCGCCTTGGCCAGGAAGGTCACCCGGCGGGTCAGCACCAGCGGCAGGAAGAAGGAGTCGCAGAACGACTGGTGGTTGGCGGCCAGGACCACCCCGCCCTTCTTCGGCAGGTTCCCCCGTCCTTCGACCGAGACCCGGTAGAGCACGAACAGCACCGGGGACAAGATGACCTTCAGGACCCAGTAGGCCACAGGACACGGTACCCCCCGTCGGAGCGGGGACGTCGGGTAGGTTGCCGCCGGACCCGGGGGACGGGCCGGGGGAAGGGAGGGCGTCGTGGGGGCACGCCAGAGGGTCACCGAGAGCTTCGTGGGCGGGCTGCGCTTCGCCGAGGGGCCCCGGTGGCACGACGGGCGACTGTGGTTCTCCGACCAGCACGGGCTGGCGGTCTTCTCGGCCGGCGAGGACGGCGACCTCCACCGGGAGGTGGAGGTCCCGGGCCAGCCCTCGGGTCTCGGGTGGCTGCCCGACGGGCGGCTCCTGATCGTCTCGATGCGGGACCGGCGCCTGCTCCGCCTCGAGCCTGACGGGACGCTGGTCGCCCACGGCGAGCTCTCGCCCTGGGCGACGTTCCACGCCAACGACATGGTGGTGAGCGCCGACGGTCGGTCCTACGCCGGGAACTTCGGCTTCGACCTCGACGCCTTGATGGACGGGGAGCCGGTCGAGCTGCGGACGGCGGCCATGGTTCGGGTCGACCCCGACGGGTCGTCCCACCTGGCGGCCGAGGACCTGGCCTTCCCGAACGGCACCGTCCTCTTCCCCGACGGCGCCACGCTGGTGGTGGCCGAGTCGATGGGTTGGCGGCTCACCGCCTTCGACGTGGCGGCCGACGGCTCGCTCGGTCGGCGGCGGGTGTGGGCGGCCTTCCCGGCCTTCGGCGAGGAGGGCTCGGTCTCCCCCGACGGGTGCTGCCTCGACGCCGAGGGGTGCATCTGGGTGGCCAACGCCATGGCCCCCGAGTGCCTGCGGGTGGCCGAGGGCGGCGACATCGTCGACCGGGTGGCCACCGGTCAGAACGCCTACGCCTGCATGCTCGGCGGGGCCGACCGTACGACCCTCTACTGCTGCACGGCGCCGACCAGCCACGCCGCCGAGCTCACCACCCAGCGGAGCGGGCGGATCGAACAGGTCCGGGTCGACGTGCCCGGCGCCGGTCTGCCCTGATCAGCCGAGCTTGGTGAGCGCCCGGCGCAGGTTGCGCACCGCCTGGCCGATCCGCTGCTCGTTCTCGATCAGGGCGAAGCGCACATGCCCGTCGCCCCCCGGGCCGAAGCCCACCCCGGGGGAGGTGGCCACCTCGGCCTCGCGCACGAGCGTCTTGGCGAACTCGAGCGACCCCATCTCCCGGTAGGGCTCGGGGATCGGGGCCCACACGAACATGGTGCCTGTGGGCGGGATCACCTCCCAGCCGATCCGGTTGAGGCCCTCGCACAGTGCGTCGCGGCGCGACTGGTAGCAGCGGTTGATCTCCTCGGGGTAGTGCGGCGCCTCGTTCATGGCCACGATGGCGGCGATCTGGATCGGTTGGAAGGTCCCGTAGTCGAGGTAGCTCTTCAGCTTGGTGAGCGCCTGGACGATCTCGGCGTTGCCGACCAGGAACCCGACCCGCCAGCCGGCCATCGAGAAGGACTTGGTCATCGTGTACAGCTCGACGGCGACGTCCTTGGCCCCGGGGACCTCGAGGATCGACGGCGGGCGATAGCCGTCGAAGGCGATGTCGGCGTAGGCGAAGTCATGGACCAGGACCACGTCGTGCTCCTGGGCGAAGGTGACTAGGCGGGCCATGAAGTCGAGGTCGACGCAGGCCGTCGTCGGATTGTGCGGGAACGACAGCACGATGACCCGGGGCTTGGGCCAGGTCGATTCCCACGCCTCCATGAGCGAGTCGAAGAAGGCGTCGCCCGGACTGGGCACGCCGGTGTCGTCGCCCTGGCTCCCCTGCCCGGGGACCGGGCCCTCGAGGCGGACCTGGCGGACGTCGGCCCCGGCGAAGAGCGGGGCGTAGATGTGGATGGGGTACGAGGGGGACGGGACGAGGGCCGAGTCGCCCGGACCGAGGAGGACCCACATCAGGTGCGACAGCCCTTCTTTGGCCCCGATGGTGGTGACCACCTCGGTCTCGGGGTCGAGGTGGACGCCGAACCTGCGCTCGTAGAGGGCGGTCACCGCCTGGCGGAGCTTGGGGATCCCCCGGGACGACGAATAGCGGTGGTTGCGCGGGTTGCGCACGGCCTCGGCCAACTTCTCCACCGCCACGTCGGGTGAGGGGAGGTCGGGGTTCCCGAACCCGAGGTCCACCACGTCGACGCCCCGCCGACGGGCCTCGAGCTTGAGCTCCTCGATGCTGGCGAAGACGTAGGGCGGCAGGCCGGTGATCCGACGGAACTCCACCGGCTAAGGGTACTGCCCGCCGGCCGCCGTCTCGCCCGGGTGGGTCTCGATGACGAGCCCGACCGGCCTGACGCTCCCGATCGCGCCGGCGGGGATCGACGACCGCCACCGGTCAGGTACGTGGTGGCCGCCCGCCGGGGGGGCGGCGGCGTCACCGGCGACGCAGTGGTGCCACGTCGCGCCGGGCGGCGGCCAGCTCGGCCAGCGGCACCGGCCACCCGAAGACCGCCCACGTGGCGCCGGCGGCCGCCAGCTCGGCCACGTGGGCCGCCAGGCCCTCGGGGACCGGGCCGGCCCAGGTCACCTCGGCCCGCGCCGCGTGCTCGGCCACCACGTCGGGGCGGGCGTCCCACAGGTTGACGGCCGCCCCCCCGGCCTCGGCCACGGCCACCGTCCGGGGGGACCCGCTCCCCACCCAGACCGGGACGCCTA
>Ga0209656_10000895_pt1 | contig 19230 bp, 19 predicted proteins | sample BogFormECP12_OM2_FD_188239 | JGI IMG/M metagenome (GOLD analysis project Ga0209656, IMG submission 188239) | Bog forest soil microbial communities from Calvert Island, British Columbia, Canada - ECP12_OM2 (SPAdes) (version 2) | ecosystem: Environmental > Aquatic > Freshwater > Wetlands > Bog ... | reverse complement strand
CCGTCGCCGTTCTACATCTTGGACGAGGTGGAAGCGGCCCTCGACGATGTGAACCTGCACCGGCTGCTGGGTCTGTTCGAGCAGCTGCGAGCTCAGTCGCAGCTGCTCGTCATCACCCACCAGAAGCCGACCATGGAGGTCGCCGACGCGCTCTACGGCGTGACGATGCGCGACGACGGCATCACCGCGGTGATCTCCCAGCGAATGCGCGGTGAGCAGGTCAACCAGCTCGTCGCCACTACTTAGCGAGGAACACGTTGTCGCAAGGTCTTTGGATCGCGATCGCGGTCGCCGCCGCACTGATCGTCATCGCCGTCTTGGTCCTGGGTCTGGCCCGGTATCGCCGGCGGCAGATCAGGCTGTCGGCCCGCGAGCAGACCGGCACCATCGATCGGTCGGGCGGATACACCGCGTCGTCGGGAATCACGTTCAGCCGCACGGAGACTGGCGACCGTATCGACACCACCGGCCTGCCCGCCGTCGGCGACGATGCGACCATTCCGCGTGACGCCCCGAAGCGTCCGATCTCCGATGTCCAACTGCCCGAACCGGATACCGTCACGCCGCCGGTGGTCCAGCCGCCTGAGCCGTCAACGCCGCCGGCAGCCGACGCGGTAGCGCCGGAGATCGAGGCCATCGCCCCGCCCGAAGGACGGTTGGAGCGACTACGCGGTCGGCTCGCCAGGTCGCAGAATGCGGTGGGCCGCAGCCTGCTAGGGCTGCTCGGCGGCGGCGATCTCGACGAAGCCTCCTGGGAGGAAGTCGAAGACACCTTGCTGGTCGCCGACTTGGGTCCGACGGTGACCACGTCGGTGGTGGGCCAGCTGCGCAGCCAGCTCGCCAGCAAGGACGTGCGCACCGAGGCCGATGCCCGCGCCGTGTTGCGAGACGTGCTGATCACCGAGCTGCAGCCCGGCTTGGACCGCTCCGTCCGCGCGTTGCCGCATGACGACCACCCCTCGGTGCTGCTGGTGGTCGGCGTCAACGGCACCGGCAAAACCACCACGGTCGGCAAGCTGGCGCGAGTCTTGGTCGCCGACGGCCGACGGGTCGTGCTGGGCGCCGCTGACACGTTTCGGGCCGCGGCCGCGGACCAGTTGCAGACCTGGGCTTCGCGGGTGGGCGCGGAGGTGGTGCGCGGCGCCGAGGGCGCCGACCCGGCCTCGGTGGCGTTTGACGCCGTCGACAAGGGCATCGCCTCGGGCGCCGACGTCGTCGTGATCGACACCGCGGGCCGGCTGCACACCAAGACCGGGTTGATGGACGAGCTCGGCAAGGTCAAGCGCGTGGTGATGCGGCGAGCGGCAGTCGACGAAGTACTGCTGGTGCTCGACGCCACGATCGGCCAGAACGGGCTAGCCCAGGCCCGGGTGTTCGCCGACGTCGTCGACATCACCGGCGCGGTGCTGACCAAGTTGGACGGCACCGCCAAAGGCGGCATCGTTTTCCGGGTCCAGCAGGAACTGGGTGTGCCGGTGAAGCTGGTCGGGCTCGGCGAGGGACCTGACGATCTCGCGCCGTTCGAGCCCGCCGCCTTCGTCGACGCACTTCTGGGCTGATCTGGCGGCGACCCGCTGCGCCCGGCTCCGCCGCGCTTGCGATCGCCGCTTGGCTGAGCCGCGCGAAAAAATTCTGTAACACGGGCGAAACCTGCCAGCGTGTCATTTCGAAACAACCACTTTGCATTGTCTTGACCACGGGTCGTCGGTCGCGCACCCTCGCTCGACGCGGCCTTGCCGAAGGAGGTTAGGGGCAGTGGACCAATTCCCCACGATGGGAGTGCCAGACACCGGCGATACCGCCTGGATGCTGGCGAGCTCCGCGTTGGTGCTGTTGATGACGCCGGGCCTGGCGTTCTTCTATGGCGGGATGGTTCGCGTCAAGAGCGTGCTCAACATGATCATGATGAGCGTCATCGCCATGGGCGTCGTGACCGTGCTGTGGGTGACCTTCGGTTATTCACTCGCCTTCGGTGACGACGTCGGCAACATCGCCGGCAACCCGACCCAGTACTTCGGCCTGAAGGGTCTGATCGGGGTTAACGGTGTCGCCGCAAGCGGCAGCACACCGGCGACCCACATCGCGTTGGCGGGCACATTGCCGCAGACGGTGTTCGTCGCATTCCAGCTGATGTTCGCCATCATCACGGTCGCTCTGATCTCCGGCGCCGTCGCCGACCGGCTGAAATTCGGCAGCTGGACGATATTCGCCGCACTGTGGGCCAGCATCGTCTATTTCCCGGTCGCGCACTGGGTGTTCTGCGCCGACGGGGTCACCGGAGCCCACGGCGGCTGGATCAACAACAAACTGCATGCGATCGACTTCGCCGGCGGGACCGCGGTCCATATCAACGCCGGTGTGGCGGGCTTGGTGCTGGCGATCGTGCTGGGCAAGCGCAAGGGTTGGCCGCAAACCGCGCCGCGACCACATAATGTGCCGTTCGTCATGCTCGGCGCGGGCCTGCTGTGGTTCGGCTGGTACGGGTTCAACGCCGGCTCGGCTACCAGCGCGAACGGCGTCGCCGGCACGACATTCATCACCACCACCGTCGCCACCGCCTCAGCGATGCTGGGCTGGCTGGTCACCGAGCGCATCCGGGACGGGCACGCGACGACCCTCGGTGCGGCGTCGGGCATCGTGGCCGGACTGGTCGCGATCACCCCCTCGTGTTCGTCGGTCAATGTGCTTGGCGCACTGACAATCGGCGTCGTGGCCGGCGCCGTATGCGCGCTGGCGGTCGGTCTGAAGTTCAAGCTCGGATTCGACGACTCGCTGGATGTGGTCGGAGTCCACCTGGTCGGCGGGCTGCTCGGCACACTGCTGGTAGGTCTGCTCGCAGCGCCGCAATCGCCCGCCATCGCCTTGGGCGGCGGCAACACATCGGCGGGATTGTTCTACGGTGGCGGCTTCGCTCAGCTGATCCGGCAAACCATCGGCGCATCGAGTGTCCTGACGTTCTCCGCCATCGGCACACTCGTTATCGCGCTAGTGCTGAAATACACCGTCGGGCTGCGTCTGAACGCCGAAGACGAAGTCACGGGTATCGACGAGGCTGAGCACGCGGAGAGCGGCTACGATTTCGCAACAGCTACCACCCCTGTTCTTCCTCATGCAAGCCTGCCTGACGGCTCTCACGGCCTGGAAGATCGAGTGGGCGACAAAGTAGAGGCGGAATAGAAATGAAGCTGATCACCGCGATCGTGAAGCCGTTCACGCTCGAGGACATCAAAGCCAGCCTTGAGCAGGTGGGAATCCTGGGCATGACGGTCAGCGAAGTTCAGGGCTACGGCCGGCAGAAGGGGCACACCGAGGTTTACCGCGGTGCTGAATACTCGGTCGACTTCGTGCCGAAGGTGCGCATCGAGGTCTTGGTCGAAGACTTTGACGCGGACAAGGTCCTGGACAGCATCGTGCGGGCCGCACGAACCGGTAAGATTGGCGACGGCAAAGTGTGGGTCAGCGCCGTGGAAACGGTGGTGCGGGTGCGCACCGGCGAACGCGGAGCCGACGCAATCTAATACACGCTCCTATGAAGACTCCTCCGGAGTAGCCGATCCGACCTGGACGGGAATGACGCAGCGCGGACCAGATGCACCCGATCCGATTTCGCCGGAGGCCACGGCAAGCGATTTACCGGCTGCCCGGGAAGCCCTGCTCGCCCGCGGCCCGGATGAACTTGATTCGGCCGCCCTGCGCGAAGCATGGGGAGAACTGCACGAATCCTGGCTGACCGCGAAGGCCACCGAAATCGGTATCACCGCCGGCAGCGGCTTTTCGATCGTCGCGACCGGCTCGCTGGGGCGTCGTGAGCTGGTGCCCTACTCCGACCTGGATCTCCTGCTATTACACGACAGCAAGCCCGCCGACACCGTGCGGCAGGTTGCCGATCAGCTGTGGTATCCGTTGTGGGATGCGAACATTCGCCTCGATCACAGCGTGCGTACCGTTGCCGAGACTGTGCGGGTTGCCGGCGAGGACGTGTCAGCCGGCCTGGCCATGCTGGATGCGCGGCATATCGCCGGCGACGAGCAGCTGTCGGCCCGGCTGATCGACGGAGTGCGGGGGCAGTGGCGGACCGGAATCCGGTCGCTGTTCGGCGAACTCGTCGAAGAGACGCATGCCCGGTGGCGGCGCACCGGCGAGATCGCCCACCGGGCCGAACCCGACCTGAAATTGGGCCGCGGCGGCCTGCGTGATCTTCAGTTGCTCGACGCCCTGGCCGTCGCCCACCTCGCCGACCGGGTCACCGGGGGTACACCGGAGAACCCGCTGGGTTCGTTGGCCGATGCTCACCTCACCCTGCTCAACGTCCGCACCGAGCTTCACCGGGTTTCCGGTCGCGGTCATGACCTGTTGTTGGCCCAGTTCGCCGACGAGATCAGCGCCGCCCTGCACATCGGTGACAGATTCGACCTTTCGCGAACGCTGTCCAGTGCGGGCCGCACCATCAGCTACCGTGTCGATGCCGGACTTCGGACTGCCGCCAATGCTCTGCCGCGGCGGGGGATTTCGGCAATACGGCGGCGGCCGCGTCGACCCCTCGACGAGGGAGTGGTCGAGTACGCCGGGGAGATCGTGCTGGCCCGCGACGCCCGACCGGAAGGCGATCCCATCCTGATGCTGCGCGTGGCGGCGGCGTCGGCGGTCACCGGACTGCCCATCGCGGTATCCACGCTGAGTCGGCTGGCCGACACCGCGGCCGAACTTCCGACGCCGTGGCCACGCGAGGCGTTGGACCTCCTGCTGGTCCTGCTGGCCGAAGGGCCGGACACCATCGCGGTGATTGAAACGCTCGACCGGACCGGGTTGTGGGTCCGCCTCTTTCCGGAGTGGGCCGCCATCCGCGACCTGCCGCCTCGCGACGTCATCCATATCTGGACGGTCGATCGTCATTCGGCCGAAGTCGTCTCCCGGGCGAGGATTTTCACCACCCGGGTAGCGCGTCCCGACTTGCTGCTCCTCGCTGCACTGCTGCACGACCTGGGGAAGGGACGGGGCGTCGACCACAGCGTGTTCGGGGCCGAGTTGATTACCCAGATCGGTACCAGGTTGGGTATCTGGCCTTCCGACATCGAGATGCTCGCCAACCTGGTGCGCCATCACCTGCTGTTGTCGATAACCGCCACCCGCCACGACCTCAACGACCCCCAGACGATCGCCACCGTCTGCGAGGCGTTGAACGGAGATCCGGTATTGCTCGACGTGCTGCATGCACTGACCGAAGCCGATTCGCTTGGCACCGGGCCCGGGGTGTGGAGCGACTGGAAGGCATCGCTGGTCGGCGACTTGGTGCGCCGCAGCCGATTGGCGATGGCCGGTGAGCCGTTGCCCCATGCCGATCCGCTTGACCCCGAGTATCTTTCGCTGGCCGCCGATCACAAGGTGCACGTCGAGCTGCGGCCCGGCAGCAGCCAGCGCCTCTACCACGTGGCGGTGATCGCCCCGGACCAGCGAGGGTTGCTCTCCAAATCGGCCGGGGTGCTGGCGCTGAACTCCTTACGCGTGCATTCGGCGTCGGTGAACATTCACGAGGGTTCCGCGATCAGTGAATTCGTCGTCTCGCCGCACTTCGGTTCGCCACCCGCTGCCGGATTGTTGCGTCAGCAACTCGTCGGCGCACTCGGCGGCGAGGTTGACGTCTTGGCCAAACTCCAGCAGCGGAACAGCGCTGAGAATTCCAAGCCCGTCGGGGAGGCGGCGACGGCGGTGCCGATTCACAGGTCAACCGCCCCGCCACGCATTCTGTGGTTAGACGGCGGCGCGCCTGGCCGACAGCTCATCGAAATTCGCGCCGGTGACCGCGCCGGTTTGCTCGCGTTGCTCGCCGGGGCGCTCGAGCGTGTCGGAGCGGACATCGACTGGGCGAAAGTGACCACGCTGGGGTCGATGGTGGACGACGTGTTCTGCGTCAGCCTGCCCGACGATGCAGACGCGTGCACTGCGGTGGAGCAACACCTGTTGGCCGTGCTGGGTGCGCCGGGGGACGTTGCGGCGGTCTAGCCAAGGTCGCGAGTTTGCAGCCACGCGTGAATTCGTTTGGCGACGTCGGCCCATCGCGGTTCGAGCATCATGTTGTGGCCCATTGCGGGAAAGAACTCGGCTTCGGTCCGGTAGGCCCGCGCCGTGGCGCGGACCTCAGCGTTGGTGACCATGCCGTCTTCCTCGGCGCCGAGCACCAGCATGGGGGTGGTTACCCGGGCGGCCCGGACGCGGCGGACCAGTGGGTCGATGAGGGAGGCGCGCACGGCCTCCGACTGGACGCTGGCGGCGCAGGATTCGACGATGTCGTCTGGCGTGTGTGCGCTGAAGAGATGTTCGCGGACCAGCGGCGGGGTACCGATGAACCCGGTCAACTTGCCGACGGGCAGCGACCGTAGCGAGATCCACGGGTGGCGGCTCCAAATACGCGTCGCCAGTCCCAGCACGCCCTGGGGCGGCACCGACGCCACCAGGACAGCTGCCGGGGCATCGCGGTTTTCCAGGTAGCGCTGCACGACGAAGCCGCCCAGCGAGTGGGCGACGAGCACCGGCCGGCCGCCCAGGTTGTCGGCGGTGGCGCGGACATCGTCGACATAGTCGGCGATGGAACATGCGTGAAATCGCTTCGTGGTGGGGCTGGCGCCGTGGCCACGCAGGCTCAGAGCGACCGCGCGATAGCCGGCATCGGCAAAGAAGTCCAGGAAATTGCCCCAACACGACGCGGAATGCCAGCCGCCATGAACGAAAAGCAGCGGCACCGGATGCGCTTCGCTACCCGACCCCTTGTCGATCACTTCGAGCATGAGCTGATCATCCGTCAAGCTGTCCATGTCCACCTCCCGCTAGGCCCGATTGCCGGCCTCCTCCTCATCGCGCTGCGCGCTCTGCATCGTCGCCCGGCTAGGCTGGGCGGCGTGTTTGAATCGCTGTCCGACCGCCTAACCGGCGCCCTGCAGGGGCTGCGCGGCAAGGGCCGGCTGACCGACGCCGACATCGACACCACCACCCGCGAGATCCGGCTGGCGCTGCTGGAGGCCGACGTCGCGCTGCCGGTGGTCCGCGAGTTCGTCGCCCGGATCAAAACCCGCGCCAAGGGCGCGGAGGTGTCCGGCGCCCTCAATCCGGCGCAGCAGGTCGTCAAGATCGTCAACGAGGAGCTCATCGGCATCCTGGGCGGGCAGACCCGCCAGCTCGCGTTCGCCAAGACGCCGCCGACCGTGGTGATGCTGGCTGGTCTGCAAGGCTCCGGAAAGACCACGCTGGCCGGCAAGCTGGCGGTGTGGCTGCGCGGCCAGGGGCACACACCGCTGCTGGTGGCGTGCGACCTGCAGCGGCCGGGCGCCGTCGACCAGCTGCGAATCACGGGGGAGCGGGCCGGTGTCACGGTGTTCGCGCCACACCCGGGCAGGTCGGCCGATGCCGCGCAGGAGGCCGCTCCCGGCGATCCGGTCGCCGTCGCCGCGGCCGGACTCGCCGAGGCGCGGGCCAAGCATTTCGACGTGGTGATCGTCGACACCGCCGGGCGGTTGGGCATCGACGAGGAACTGATGTCGCAGGCCGGGGCCATTCGCGATGCCGTCGACCCCGACGAGGTGCTGTTCGTTCTGGACGCGATGATCGGTCAGGATGCCGTCGCTACCGCTGAAGCGTTCCGCGAAGGTGTCGGCTTCACCGGTGTCGTGCTGACCAAGCTGGACGGTGATGCCCGCGGCGGCGCCGCGTTGTCGGTTCGCGAAGTCACCGGTGTGCCAATCCTTTTCGCGTCGGCTGGCGAGAAGCTGGAGGACTTCGACGTCTTCCACCCGGACCGGATGGCCAGCCGCATCCTGGGCATGGGCGATGTGCTGAGCCTCATCGAGCAGGCCGAGCAGGTCTTCGATGCAGAGCAGGCCGAAGCCGCCGCCGCCAAGATCGGTTCCGGCGAGCTGACACTGGAGGATTTTCTCGAGCAGATGCTGGCCATCCGCAAGATGGGCCCGATCGGCAACCTGCTGGGGATGCTGCCCGGCGCGGGCCAGATGAAGGAGGCTTTGGCCGCCGTCGACGACAGGCAACTCGACCGGCTGCAGGCCATCATCCGCGGAATGACGCCGCAAGAGCGCGCCGATCCGAAGATCATCAACGCCTCGCGGCGGCTGCGCATCGCCAACGGCTCGGGCGTGACGGTGTCGGAGGTCAATAGCTTGGTCGACCGGTTCTTCGAGGCCCGCAAGATGATGTCCTCGATGGTGGGCAGCATGGGCATCCCCGGTTTAGGGCGAAAGTCAGCGACCCGCAAGAGCGCAAAGGCCAAGGGCGGCAAGGGCAAGAAGGGCAAGAAGCGTGGCCCGACGCCGCCCCGGGTCCGCGGACCGCTGGGCGCGGGGATGCCGGGCATGCCGGCCGGATTCCCCGATCTGTCGAACATGCCGGAGGGTCTGGACGAGTTGCCGCCCGGCCTGGCCGACTTCGATCTGTCCAAGCTGAACTTCCCGGGTAAGAAGTAGCCGCACCCGTGCGTCTGCACGTTCGAGGGGCGGGCTTACCCGGCGAAGAACCCGTCGAGCTGTGGATCGTCGACGGCCGGATCAGCCGTGATCCCGTCAGCGGCGCTGACACCGTTTTCGACGGCGGCTGGGTTCTGCCAGGGCTGGTCGACGCGCACTGCCATGTCGGGCTGGGCGTACATGGCGGCACCATCGAGCTCGACGAAGCGATCGTCCAGGCCGAGACCGAACGCGAGGCCGGCGCGCTGTTGCTGCGCGACTGCGGCTCGCCGACCGACACCCGCAGCCTCGACGACCACGCGGATCTGCCGCGGATCATCCGCGCCGGACGGCATTTGGCGAAACCCAAGCGGTATTCGCCCGGCTTGGCGATCGAGTTCGAAGACGAGTCGCAGCTGCCGGACTCGGTGGCCCAGCAGGCACGCCGCGGGGACGGCTGGGTGAAGTTGGTCGGCGACTGGATCGACCGCGGCACAGGCGATTTGGCCCCGCTGTGGTCCGACGACATTCTCAAGACGGCGATCGAGGCTGCGCACGACCACGGCGCAAAGGTCACCGCCCATGTCTTCGGCGAGGATGCGCTGCCCGGACTTATCAACGCCGGGATCGATTGCATCGAACACGGCACGGGGCTCACCGACGACACCATCGAGTTGATGGTCGAACACGGAACCGCCTTGGTGCCGACCCTGATCAACATCGAAAACTTCGCCGGCATAGCCGATTCCGCGACCCGCTATCCGAAATACGCCGCGCACATGCGCGACCTCTACGCCAACTGCTATCCGCGGATAGCCGCCGCCCGAGACGCCGGCGTACCGGTTTACGCGGGCACCGACGCCGGCAGCATGGTCGCCCACGGGCGGATCGCCGACGAGGTCGAGGCGCTCAAGGGCATCGGGATGAGTGCGAACGACGCGTTGGGCGCGGCGTGCTGGGATGCCCGTCGTTGGCTGGGACGGCCGGCACTGGACGACGGCGCGTCCGCAGACCTGTTGTGCTACAACGAGGATCCGCGCCAGGGTCCGGCTGTGCTAAATCGGCCCGACCTAGTAATCCTGCGCGGACAAACGTTCTGATCGACGGCTAACCGCGTCGAAGGCCGCCGCCGAAGCCGATTCCGCCCCAACGTGGTCCGCGCCAGCCGGGGCCGCCAAAGCCAGGCCCCCCAAAGCCGGGTCCGCGCCAGCCGAGACCGGGTCCGCCCCAACCGGGTCGGCCCCAGCCTGGGCCACCCCAACCGTGGCCACCCCAGCCGGGTCCGCCGGGGCCGTGCCAGCCGGGTCCGCCCCAGCCGGGCATCGGCGCATGTTGGAACGCAGCGGGAGCTGCCGGTGGAGTCGGCGCGGCGTTGGCGACACCTGCCAGTCCGATTGCCGAAAAGCCAAGCGCGCCGGCGATTGCACCAGTGCCGACGATTTTCTTCAGGTCCATGGCGATTCCTTTCTTGCTCCTATTCGCCCCACGCCGTCCAGGACAGATCGTGAGTCGATCTAAGGATCTGACATGGCCCTTGGCGAAACCTGCGCTGCAGGTCACAATTGTTTTTGCCGCCGCGGACGACAGCTGATCGCAGTCTCTGTTAAACACGTGAGTATGCCGATCCCCGAATTCATCGTCGAGCTTCGTCGGCACATCGGACATGCGCCACTGTGGTTGCCGGGTGCGACAGCAGTGGTCATCCGCGATCAGCAGATACTTCTGGTCCAGCGCTCCGACAACCAGGCATGGACCGCGGTCACCGGCGTTGTTGAACCGGGCGAGAACCCGGCAGATTGTGCCGTTCGAGAAGCGTTGGAAGAGACCGGCATCCACGCGATTGCCAGACGACTAGCCTTGGTGCAGGTATCCCGCCCGATAATTCATGCCAATGGCGATCATGCCCAATACCTGGATCTCGTGTTCCGGATGGACTGGGTTGGCGGAGAGCCGTTCCCCGCGGACGATGAAAGCCTCGACGTTCGTTGGTTTCCTCTCGCCGAGATGCCGGAGATGTCTGCTGACATGCGTCGGCGGATCGAAGTGGCCAGCGATAACAACCTCTGTGCCCCAACGATCTTCGATACGAGCAGAGAAGTGGACCGGGCATGACACGCAACGACCCGACATACACCGTCGACACGCTGGCCGAGTTCGTGGTCAGGGCCGACCAGTCTGATCTGGGCGGTAAGGTCATGCCGACGCTGAAGCGAAACGTTCTGGACAGCATCGCCTGTGCGCTCGGTGCCCTCGACGGAGAACTGATCCCCGCCATCCGCGCCCATGCCGAACAGTTCAGCAGCCATCCGACGGCGACGTTCGTCGGAGGTGGGCGTGGATCCGTCGATCAGGCGGCCTTCTTCAACGCGGTGCTGGTGCGCTACCCCGATCTGCTCGACACATATCTGACGCCCGGCGGTCTGTGCCACCCGGCCGACAACTTCGGTGCTGTTTTTGCCGTCGCCGAACACGTCGATGCGCGCGGAGGGGACTTTCTGCTCGCTCTAGGGGTCGCCTACGAGATTCAATCTCGCTTCAGCGCAACGGTTCCGGTTATGGGCCGAGGGCTCAACCATGCGCTGCAGCTGGCCATGTCGGCAGCTGCCGGCTCGGCCAAGCTACTCGCGCTCGACGTCGCACAGACCGGCGACGCCATCGCCGCGTCCGCCGCCGACAACGTGTCACTCGCCGCGGTGCACGCCGAGCCTGTTTCGGCCTGGAAAGGTATTTCGCCAGCCATCACCGGGATGCGGGCGGTCTACAACACCATCCTCGCGGGCCGTGGAATCACCGGCCCCAGAGCGCTTTTCGAAGGTCCCAACGGACTTGAGCGGTTGTTTGACCAGCCGATCGACTTGCGCACATCCGATCGATCGCTAACCGCGGTCGAGCAGACCTACCTCAAGCAGTACTGCGCACTGATTCACGGGCAGGTCATCATCGACGCGACGTTGGCGCTTCGCGACGAGCACGGCATCACCGGTGCCGACGTGGCGACGGTGCGACTCGAGGTCTTCCAGGGCGCGTTCGACTTCGCCGGTGGTGGTCATTACGGCAACAAGGACCACCCATCGACCAAGGAGCAGGCGGACTACAACCTCAAATACCTTGTGAGCGCGGCATTGCTGGACGGTCAGGTGGGCCCCGAGCAGCTCGAGACCGAACGCGTGCGGCGCGACGACGTCCAGGAGCTGCTGACGCGCGTCCATGTCGAGGCCGCCGCCGACCTGACCGAGGCCTACCCCGAACGGACAGCGGCTCGCGTGTACATCACCTTGAACGACGGTCGAGAGCTGCACCGCGAGCAATCGGATTTCGAAGGATCACTTACGCGGCCGATGTCGTGGGACCGTGTCGTGCAGAAGTTCCATTGGCTTGGCGAACCGTTCGCCGACGCGGCGCTTCGCGCCGAGATCATCGACGGTGTGCAGCGCCTCGATGAGGTTTCGGTCGCTGAGCTGGCGGGGCTGCTCGGCGCGGTGAGTCCGCAGCCGCAGCGTCCGCGAACCAGGGGGCGGTTATGACCATCGGGTTGAGTACCGACCGAGGTTGAGGACCAGAGATGCGCCTGCCGTTGTTGCCACCGGCCAGCCTGAGCCCGGATCAACAGATCCTCTACGACGACATGGTCGATGTCATCGAGGAGAACTTTGGTGAACTCGTTGCGCGTCGGAAAGACGGTGCGCTGATTGGCCCGTTCAACGCTTGGCTGCATTTCCCGCAGTTCGGCAACCCCGCTTGGGCCTTCAACAGGGCAATGTGGGAACACAGCGTTTTGCCCGCCGCCATCCACCAGCTCGTCATCTTGGTTACCGCAGTCAAGTTCGGCGCCTGCTACGAAATCTATGGCCACGAGTACTTCGCCGGCCGAGCGGGCTTAGCCGAGCAAAAAATCGCCAGCATCGTCGCTGGAGAACGCCCGGACGAGCTCACCCGCGAGGAACGCGTTGCCTACGACATGGCGGCCGCGCTGAACCGCGGCGGCCCGCTTCCGGAAACGACCCATCGCGCCGCGCTGAGCGCCTTCGGAGAGCAGGGGCTGGCCGAAATCGTCTTCCTGGTCGGCTGCTTCTCGATGGTCGGCGTCACGCTCAACGCATTCGATGCTTCGGTGCCCGGACGTGAAGAGGGCCTGGACTAGGCGCCTTCGAGCCTGCCCGGAAAGATTGCGAGTACTCACTATCTATGTTAGGTTCGTTCCAACCCCCAACGATGCGGAGGAAGACAGTGACCTACGACGTGATCATTCGCGACGGCTTGTGGTTCGACGGCACCGGCAGTGCGCCGCTGACCCGCACACTGGGCATCCGCGACGGCGTTGTGGCTTGCGTTGTTTCAGAGGCGGCCGACGGTCCCCTGGACGAGACCGGTTGCCCCGAGGTGATCGACGCGAAAGGCAAGTGGGTCGTCCCCGGCTTCGTCGACGTGCACACCCACTACGACGCCGAGGTGTTGCTGGATCCCGGCTTGCAAGAGTCGGTGCGCCACGGTGTCACCACCGTGCTGCTGGGCATGTGCTCGTTGTCGACGGTCTACGCCGGTGCCGACGACGCCGCTGATTTGTTCAGCCGCGTGGAGGCGGTGCCGCGCAAGTTCGTCCACGGCGCACTGGAAGACAACAAGACGTGGTCGACGGCGGCGGAATACATCGAGAAACTCGACAGCCTGCCACTCGGTCCGAATGTGGGCTCGCTGCTGGGTCATTCCGATCTGCGGACCGCCGTGCTCGGCCTTGATCGCGCCACCGACAAGCACGTGCGACCCACCGACGCCGAACTCGACAAGATGGCGTCGCTGCTCGACGAGGCGCTCGACGCCGGAATGCTCGGCATGTCTGGAATGGACGCGGCGATCGACAAGCTCGACGGCGACCGCTTCCGCTCCCGTGCGCTGCCGTCCACCTTCGCGACGTGGCGTGAACGACGCAAGCTGATCAAGGTGTTGCGCAGACGCGGCCGGATCCTGCAGAGCGCGCCCAACGTGGCCAAAGCCGAGTCGGGGCTGTTGTTCTTCCTGTCCAGCAGCCCAATGTTCTGCCGTCGCAAGCCCGTTCGCATGAGCCTTCTGGTGTCTGCCGACGCGAAGTCAATGCCGTTGGCCGTACATGTCTTCGGGCTCGGCACGCGGTTGCTCAACTTCCTGCTCGGCTCTCAGGTGCGCTTCCAGCATCTGCCGGTCCCGTTCGAGTTGTACTCCGACGGAATCGACTTGCCGGTCTTCGAAGAGTTCGGCGCGGGCACCGCGGCGTTGCACCTGCGCGATCAGCTGGAGCGCAACACGCTACTGGCCGACAAGGAATACCGTCGCAAGTTCCGCCAACAGTTCGACCGCATCAAACTCGGACCGTCGTTGTGGCATCGCGACTTCCACGACGCCATGATCGTCGAATGCCCCGATAAGTCGTTGGTCGGCAAGAGCTTTGGCGCGATCGCCGACGAGCGAGGGCTACACCCACTGGACGCGTTCCTCGATGTCCTGGTGGAGAACGGCGAGCGCAACGTCCGCTGGACCACCGTCGTCGCCAACCATCGGCCCAAGCAACTCAACAAGTTGGCCGCCGAGCCGACCATCCACATGGGCTTCTCCGACGCCGGTGCGCATTTGCGCAACATGGCCTTCTACAACTTCTCGCTGCGGCTGCTCAAGCGCACGCTGGACGCCCAACGGGAGGGCAAGCCGTTCCTCACCCTCGGGCGCGCGGTGCATCGCCTCACCGGTGAAGTGGCCGAATGGTTCGGTCTGGACGCCGGCACGCTCTGCAAGGGCGACCGCGCCGACTTTGTGGTGATCGATCCGGCCGGCCTGGACGATTCGGTCGATGCGTACCACGAGGAGACGGTCCCGTTCTACGGCGGCCTGAGCCGCATGGTCAACCGCAACGACGCGGCCGTGGTGGCCACCGGCGTAAACGGCGCAATCGTGTTCCGCGACGGCCAATTTCGCGACGGCTATGGAAAGACGGTGAAGTCTGGCCGGTATCTGCGCGCCGCTGCGGGTCATCGACAGCCCGCCGTCTCGGGTGTGCGGGTCTGAGATGGCGACCCAGCAGCAGCGTCGCGAAGAGACGGTGGCGCGACTGCTCGAAGCCAGCATCGCGACGATCATCGAAGTCGGATACGCCCGGGCGTCCGCGGCGGTGATCACCAAGCGTGCCGGGGTATCGGTCGGAGCCCTGTTCCGCCACTTCGACACGATGGGCGACTTCATGGCGGCCACGGCGTATGAGGTCCTGCGGCGTCAACTCGACTCGTTCAGCAAGCAGGTCGCCGCGATACCGTCCGACCGGCCGGCACTCGAGGCGGCGCTGACAATCCTGCGGGACATCACCAGCAGCCCCACCAACGCTGTGCTGTACGAACTGATGATCGCCGCGCGCACCAACGAAAAGCTCAACGCCACTTTGCAACACGTCCTCGAGCAGTACGCCACCAAGATCTGCGACGCCGCGCGCGCATTGCCCGGTGCCGAGAGCTTCCCGCAGGAAAGCTTCCCGGTCCTGGTGGCGTTGTTGACCAACACCTTCGACGGCGCCGCGTTGGTGGGAGCGGTGTTACCCCAACCGGACATCGAGCAGCGACGGATTCAGCTGTTGATGTCCCTGCTGAGCGGAGTTGGCCTACCGGCCTGAACGTCTCAGCGGTCGGTGAGCTTGCTGACCGCGTCGTCCAATGTTCGACACAGGCACATCATCTCGTTGATCCCCAACAAGGTGAGCGGCCGGTGCGTGGCGGGCCCGTCGGCAACCACACAGAACGGGGTGGAGTCGCCAAGGGTTTCGCGGGTTTTCATCAGCACACTGATCCCGGCCGAGCCCAGAAACTCGACTTTGGACAGGTCGACAATCAGGCCGTCGGGCTTTTTGGCAAGCGCGGAATCGAGGGACTCGGCCAAACCCGGGGCGGTGAGCATGTCGACGCTACCGCTGACCGATACCACGACCAGACCATCGACCAGCGACTCGTGCGCGTTGAAGTCGTCCTTGTCTGATTGAGGTGGCGAGCCAGATGGAGCGGGTTGGTTTTCGGCCATCATCGATCATCACTCCTTGCGGGAACCTGCGTGGGCGCTGTTCGAGACGCAGACATAGTTGGCGATGGCTGACGGCTCAACCGATGGACAACGTCGACGCATGTCGACACGATGCCGTGAAAGTTCGTATTGGGCAACTGCAGAATAGGGTGCAACGGCATAGGAAGCCTAGCAAAACGCGGCATCTGTCGTCAGCGGCCTACAGAACGCCGATCGTCGACTGCCGGTTAAGGGCGAAACCCCAGTCCAGCAGACTGCCGGCCTGATCCCAGTAGGTTGGTCCACCCTCACGCACCAGCCCGTACATCATCGCGACCACCAGGCGGCGGCCGCCGCGGGCAGCGGCGCCGACGAACGTCTTGCGTGCCGCGTCGGTGAAGCCGGTTTTGCCCCCGATTGCGCCCGGGTAGCGCTGCAGCAGCTCGTCCTGGTTGGTGATCGGGTGATCGCCGTTATCGCCCGGAAACACAGCGGCGGGCTCGGCGGTGATCTGGGCGAACACCGGATTGCCCATTGCTGCCCGGAAGATGACGGCCAGGTCGTGCGCCGTCGACCAGCCCGAGCCCCCCGGCCCATCCAGGCCAGACGGGGTCGATGCGTGCGTGTTGACGGCGCCCAGCGACGCAGCTTTGGCGTCCATCTTGGCGACGGCGGCGTCCGGACCGCCCAGCATGTGCGCCAGCGTGTTGGCGGCGTCGTTACCCGACACCAGAAGCAGTCCGTCCAGCAGTTGGCGCGCCGTATAGGTGCGGCCAGCTTTCACGCCCACGCAGTTGCATTCGACGTGGCTGTCGGCCTCGTCGGCGACCACGGTGGAATCCAGGCTGAGCTGGTCCAGGGCGACCAGCGCCAACAGCACTTTGATCGTGCTCGCGGGTGGATGTTGCACGTTCTCGTCCCGCTCGGCCAGCACCTGGCCGGAATCGAGATCGGCGACCAGCCAGGTCTGCGCCGGGCCGTCGGGGATGGGTACCGAGCCAACGGGCTGCACGCCGACGTCGGCCCGCGCCGGGGTGGCGCAGCCCATGAGAGTTAGAACAGCCGCGACTGCGGCGAGGAGCGTACGCATGGCCGCTCAGTCTAACGGCCCGGCTTCTCCGGGGTAGCTTCGCGAGCCGCATCGTCGCCGGGCGGCTTACCGGCCCGCGCCGCGCATCGACGCGACCGAGGTGTTCAATTCACTCATGTTGAGCCAGGCCGAAATCTCTGACCGGTTGGAAATCCAGCAGCTGGTGGTCGATTACTCCACTGCGATCGATTCGCGCCGCTTTGACGACCTCGACGTGGTGTTCACGCCCGACGCATATATCGATTACACGGCCCTCGGCGGTATCGAAGGCCACTATCCAGAGGTGAAGGCCTGGCTGGCCGAGGTGCTGCCGAACTTCCCCATATATTCGCACATGCTGGGCAATTTCTCGGTGCGCATCGATGGGGACACCGCGTCGTCGCGGACAATCTGCTTCAACCCGATGGTGCTGGGTGGTGATGTGGGGGCCAAAGGGGAACAGGTGATGTTCTGCGGGCTGTGGTACGACGACGAGTTCTTGCGCACGCCCGACGGTTGGCGGATGAACCGCCGGGTGGAAACCAAGTGCTTCCAGAAAATTCTCTAAAGGCAGAGACCGAACAGGCGAATTTTCCCTGGCTGACCTTGCTCTGGCACAATGGGCGGCTGTCCGCCCTGCGATTACGGTCGCTTCGCGGTCACGCACGCGAGGCAAAACCGGATCCTGGCACCCCGCCCGAATCGCTGAATTGCAGCGTGACACCCACAGGAGAAGTCGCTCAACAATGTCTGTAAAGATCAAACTCAGCCGGCTTGGCAAGATCCGCAATCCGCAATACCGCATCGCCGTCGCCGACTCGCGGACCCGCCGCGAAGGTCGCGCGATCGAGATCATCGGCCGGTATCACCCGAAGCAAGAGCCCAGCCTGATCGAGATCGACTCCGAGCGTGCCCAGTACTGGCTGTCGGTAGGCGCTCAGCCCACCGAGCCCGTCCTCAAGCTGCTCAAGATCACCGGTGACTGGCAGAAGTTCAAGGGCCTGCCCGGCGCCGAGGGCAAATTGAAGGTCGCTCCGCCCAAGCCGACCAAGCTGGAGCTGTTCAACGCCGCGCTCGCCGCCGCCGACGGGGCTCCCGACTCCGAGGCCGCGACACCGAAGAAGAAGAAAGCTCCGGCCAAGAAGGCCGCCGCGCCGGTCAAGGCCGAGAAAGCCGACGACGCTGAGAAGGCCGCTGAAGCCGAGGCACCTGCCACGCCGCCCGCTGAAGCCGCGGCGGCCGAGCCCGCCGAAGGCAGCGAGCAGGCCGAATCGGCAACCGAGAGCTGAGCATGAGTACCGTCGTCGTCGACGCCGTCGAACATCTGGTGCGCGGCATTGTCGACAACCCCGACGATGTCCGGGTCGACCTGGTTACCAGCAGGCGTGGAAGGACCGTCGAGGTACACGTCCATCCCGACGATCTCGGCAAGGTGATCGGTCGCGGCGGGCGCACCGCGACCGCCCTGCGCACGCTGGTTGCCGGAATCGGTGGTCGCGGTATCCGAGTCGATGTGGTGGACACCGACCAGTAGCGGAGCCCGGCCCATGGAACTGCTGTGGAGCTGACAGTCGGGCGCGTGGTCAAAGCCCACGGCGTGACCGGCGAACTCGTCGTCGAGATCCGCACCGATGATCCCGAGACGCGGTTCGCCCGAGGCACGACATTGCGCGCCCGGGCATCCGATCACCGTGAGCGCAACTACGTCGTGGAGGCCGTCCGTCCGCACGGGAGCCGCCTCCTGCTGCGGCTGGAGGGGGTGGCCGACCGTGATGCCGCGGACGCGCTGCGGGGCAGCGTGTTCATCATCGAGTCCGAGGACTTGCCGCCCATCGATGAGCCCGACACCTACTACGACCACCAACTGGAAGGCCTTCTGGTGCGGACAACGGCCGGGCTCGATATCGGCACCGTCGCCGAGGTCCTGCACACGGCCGCAGGGGAACTACTCGCGGTCGACCGGGCTGATGCCGGTGAGTTGCTGGTGCCGTTCGTGAGCGCGATCGTCACGTCGGTGTCGTTGGACTCTGGGATCGTCGAAATCGATCCGCCTGAGGGCCTGTTGGAGTTGGAGACATGAAGATTGACGTGGTGACGATCTTCCCGTCGTACCTCGATCCGCTGCGACAATCGTTGCCGGGCAAGGCGATAGAGTCGGGTCTCGTCGCACTCGAAGTGCACGACTTGCGGAAGTGGACTCACGATGTGCACCACTCGGTGGACGACGCGCCTTACGGCGGTGGCCCGGGGATGGTGATGAGGGCGCCGGTTTGGGGCGAAGCACTGGACGAGATCTGTTCGCAGGAAACGCTTCTCGTTGTCCCAACACCCGCGGGCACGCTGTTTACCCAGGCGACGGCGCAGCGCTGGAGCACCGAGCCCCATCTGGTGTTCGCCTGCGGTCGCTATGAGGGGATCGACCAGAGAGTCATCGACGACGCGGCCGGCCGGATGCGCGTAGAAGAGGTCTCGATCGGAGACTACGTGTTGCCGGGAGGAGAATCGGCGGCCCTGGTAGTCATTGAGGCGGTGCTGCGACTGTTGCCCAACGTTTTGGGCAATCCGCTTTCGCACCAAGATGATTCGCATTCTTGTGGTCTGCTGGAAGGGCCGTCGTACACTAGGCCGCCGAGCTGGCGCGGACTGGACGTCCCGGAGGTGCTGCTGTCCGGCGACCACGCTCGCGTCGAGTCTTGGCGACGCCAGGCC
>Ga0209656_10000894_pt1 | contig 19236 bp, 11 predicted proteins | sample BogFormECP12_OM2_FD_188239 | JGI IMG/M metagenome (GOLD analysis project Ga0209656, IMG submission 188239) | Bog forest soil microbial communities from Calvert Island, British Columbia, Canada - ECP12_OM2 (SPAdes) (version 2) | ecosystem: Environmental > Aquatic > Freshwater > Wetlands > Bog ... | reverse complement strand
CGGCGTGGACGTCGTGATCGAGTCCACCGGCCGATTCACCGCCGCGGATCAGGCCCGGGGTCACATACACGGAGGAGCGAAGAAGGTGGTGGTGTCCGCGACGTCGAAGGGTGCGGACCTCACCGTCGTGATGGGTGTTAACCATCGCGACTACGACGGCACGCAGAACGTCGTCTCGAACGCCTCGTGTACTACGAACTGCTTGGCGCCGATGGCGAAGGTGCTGGACGAGCAGTTCGGCATCGAACGCGGCCTGATGACCACCATCCACGCGTACACCCCGGACCAGAACCTGCAAGACGGTCCGCACCGGGACCTTCGCCGGGCCCGCGCGGCGGCGATCAACGTGGTGCCCACGTCCACCGGGGCCGCCCGAGCGATCAGCTTGGTGCTGCCCCAACTCGAGGGCCGCCTCGACGGGTACGCGTTGCGAGTGCCGGTGCCCACCGGTTCGGCCACCGACCTCACGGTCATCGTCCGCGAGCCGGCAACCGTCGAGGCAGTCAACGCCGCGTTCGCGGCCGCCGCCGACGGTGAGCTCAAGGGGTTCCTCACTTACACCGAGGACCCCATCGTTTCTTCCGACATCGTGACCGACCCCTCGTCGTGCGTCTTCGACTCAGGGCTCACCAAAGTTACTGACGACTTGGTGAAGATCGTCGGCTGGTACGACAACGAATGGGGCTACTCCCACCGCCTCGTCGACCTTACCGGCCTGGTGGCGTCGACCCTATGAGCGGCTTCGGCCGCTCGGTTGAACCGCCACAACCGAGCGGAGCGTTTCGTGCGCAATCTGGATGACATGTGGGCCGGCTCGATGCTGCCCGACTGCTTGACGCGCTACGAGAGGACAGGTCATGAATAGATCGGGATACATCCGCTTCTTTGAGGAGTTCGGCATCGACGACGTGCCGCTCGTCGGTGGAAAGAACGCCTCGCTGGGCGAGATGTTCCAGAAGTTGTCCGGGCAGGGCGTCCGCGTCCCGCACGGGTTCGCCATCACCGCCGAGGCCTATCGCTACGTGTTGGACAAGGCCGGCGCCTGGGGCCTTCTGCATGCCGAGCTCGACGAGCTCGACCCCGCCGACGTCACCGCGCTGGCGCGCAAGGGCAAGCGCGCCCGTGAGATCGTTTACGGCGCGGGACTGCCCGACGACCTGGCCGCGGAGATTCGGCACGCCTACCGCACGCTTCAGGACGAGTACGGCGAGGAGGTAAGTCTCGCTGTGCGAAGCTCGGCGACCGCCGAGGATCTGCCGACGGCGAGCTTCGCCGGCCAGCAGGACACGTATCTCAACGTCAAGGGCGCAGAGAGTCTCCTCGATGCGTGCCGTCGTTGTTTCGCCAGCCTGTTCACTGATCGCGCCATCCATTACCGAGTCGACCAGGGCTTCGACCACTTCAAGGTCTCGCTGTCGATCGGCGTGATGAAGATGGTGCGCTCCGACCTCTCCGCGTCGGGTGTGATGTTCTCCCTCGACACCGAGTCGGGCTTTCGCGACGCCGTCTTCGTGACGGGCGCCTACGGACTTGGCGAGAACGTGGTTCAGGGCGCCGTCGACCCCGACGAGTTCTATGTCCACAAGCCGACCTATCTCGCCGGCCATCGCGCCGTGTTGCGCCGCCTCCTCGGCGACAAGGCGGTGAAGATGATCTTCGTCGAGGGTGAAACGAAGTACACGACTCGAAACATCCCCACACCAAAGTCCGACCGCGCTCGTTTCTGCCTCACCGATGAGGACGTCTTGGAGCTGGCCGGCTACGCGTGCACGATCGAGCAGCACTACGGGCGGCCGATGGACATGGAGTGGGCCAAGGACGGTCTCGACGGGCAGCTCTACATCGTCCAGGCCCGCCCGGAGACAGTGGCCTCCCAGCGCAGCGTGACGGCGCTCGAGACCTATGTGCTCGAGGGCCGAGGCGAGATACTCGCCGAAGGGCGGTCGGTCGGCGAAAAAATCGCCTCGGGCGCGGTGAAACGGATCGAGAACCTCACGCACCTGGCGGAGTTCAAGCCCGGCGAGGTACTGGTCGCCGACACCACCACACCCGACTGGGAGCCGGTCATGAAGACCGCCGCGGCGATCATCACCAACCGAGGCGGTCGCACCTGCCACGCTTCCATCATCGCCCGCGAACTCGGCATTCCCGCTGTGGTTGGGACAGGCGACGGGACCACGTGCGTGCCCGATCGCGCGATCGTTACGGTGTCGTGCGCCGAGGGCGACTCGGGCCGCGTATACCGCGGCGAGGTGCCCTTCCACGTGGATCGCACCGAGGTGGCGAACCTGGCGCGGCCGCGAACCCAGATCATGATCAACCTCGGGAACCCCGACCTTGCCTTCAAGACGTCGTTCCTGCCGAACGACGGCGTGGGACTCGCTCGGATGGAGTTCATCATCAGCGAGTACATCAGGGTCCACCCCCTCGCCCTCGTCCACCCCGAGAAGGTCGACGACCCCGAGGCTCGCCGGACGATCGATCGGCTAACGCAGGGCTACCCCGACGGAGGTGCCTTCTTCGTGGAACGCCTCTCCGAAGGAATCGGCACGATCGCCGCCGCCTTCTGGCCGAAGCCCGTGGTGGTGCGGATGTCGGACTTCAAGACAAACGAGTACGCCAGCCTGATCGGCGGACGAGGCTTCGAGCCTTCGGAAAGCAACCCGATGCTCGGCTTTCGCGGCGCCTCACGCTACGCGCATCCCGCATATGCCGAGGGCTTCGCGCTCGAGTGCCGCGCGATGAGACGCGTTCGGGAGCAGATGGGCCTGACGAACGTCGTGCTCATGCTCCCGTTCGTGCGCAGAGTCGCCGAGGCGGACCTGGTTCTTCAAACGATGGCCGAACTCGGTCTGCGGCGGGGCGAGAACGGGCTCAAGGTGTACGCGATGTGCGAGATCCCGAACAACGTGATCCTGATCGATGAATTCGCCAAGCGCTTCGACGGCTTCTCCATCGGCTCCAACGACCTCACTCAGCTCACTCTCGGCGTGGATCGCGACAGCGAGATCGTGGCGTTTGACTACGACGAACGCGACGAGGGCGTCAAGGAGATGATTCGCCTGGCGGTGGAGGGCTGCCGCCGCAACGGAATCCACTCGGGGCTTTGTGGACAAGCGCCTTCGGATTACCCGGACATGGCCGAATTCCTGGTCCGGGTCGGCATCGAGTCGATGAGCCTCAACCCCGACACGGTGGTGAAGACCACCCGCCAGGTCCTGCAGGTGGAGCAGCAGTTCGCACCGTCTCAATGAACAGCAACACGTTCCATCGGCCCGCAGCCGTCACAGGCTTCGAGCAGCACGTCCTGCCATGAAGCTGCCGGTCACCATCGACCCCCGTTACCACGAGGCGGTGATCTTCGACCTCGACGGTGTGCTCACCGACACGGCCTGCAGTGACGCCGCGGCGTGCGTACCGCTGTTGGAACCGACGGCGGCGCTGGCGCGAAAGTTGCAGGGCGTCGACGTCGCAACGGCGGCGTGCTCATCGAGCAGTCACTGTCAACAGATCTTGAAAGCCGCCGGGGTGGATGACCTGTTCGATGTCTGCATCGACGGCACCGTCGCCGGCGAGCTCGGGCTTGCGGGCAACGGCGACCCCGTGGTCCTTCTGGAGGCGGTCCTTCTGGAAGCCACCCGCCGACTCGGTGGGCGTCCGCGACGCTCGGTCGTCGTCGAGGACGCCCACGCCGGTGCGATTGCGGGTCGCGGCGGCGGATTCGCACTCGTCATCGCTGTCGACCGGACCGGACACACCGACGAAGTCTTACGGGTCGGTGCCGACATCGTGGTCGCCGACCTCGCAGACGTCGCGGTTCGCACGGGTGACAAGCGCATGTCGGAAATCCCGAACGCGCTGGAGTCCTACGGCCAGTTGATCGGCATCACCAGCGCCCGAGAATCGATGTTGTTTCTCGACTACGACGGCACGTTGTCCCCCATCGTTTCCGATCCGAGCGCGGCCACGCTCGTCGATGGCGCGGCCGAGGCGCTGGAACTCGTGGCGGCGGTGTGTCCCGTGGCGGTCCTGAGCGGTCGCGACCTCGCTGATATCCGCTCCCGGGTAGGCGCACCCGGGCTCTGGTACGCCGGCAGCCACGGGTTTGAGCTGACGGGACCGGACGGCACCTATCACCAGAATGAAGCGGCCGCCGCCTTTGTGCCTGTCCTCGAGCGCGCGGCCGCTGAGTTGCGCGACAGCCTGGCGCAGATTCCGGGAGTACGAGTGGAGCACAAACGCTTCGCCGTCGCGGTTCACTATCGCGAGGTTGCACCGGAGCACGTCGGTGAGATCGCGGCTGCAACACATCGGCTGGGACAGCGAGGTGGCCTACGGGTGACGAACGGACGCATGCTCGTCGAGCTGCGGCCTGACATCGACTGGGACAAAGGGACCACCCTGGCCTGGATTCGTGATCGCATCGACGCTGCGGGTTCCCTACTGCCGATCTTCATCGGCGACGACCTCACCGACGAAGACGCGTTCGACGCCGTCCAATTCGACGGCATCGGGATCGTCGTGCGGCACGATGAGGATGGCGACCGCAAGACGGCTGCCCATTTCACCCTGCAGAGTCCCGATCAGGTGCGGGAGTTCCTCCAACGAGGGTCGCAGTGGCTTGCCTACAAGCGCCAGATGGCCGCCGAGGCTTGGGATTTCACCTTTGAGGGGTATGACCCGCAGAGCGAGAAGCTGCGTGAGTCGTTGTGCACGGTGGGAAATGGCTACTTCGCGACCCGGGGCACTGCGCCCGAATCGAAGGCCGACCAGGTGCACTATCCGGGCACCTATGCCGCCGGGGTTTACAACCGTCTCGTCGACGACGTGTCAGGTATCGCCATCGACAACGAGAGCTTGGTCAACCTGCCCAACTGGCTTGCCCTGACCTTCCGTGTCGACGGCGGCAGCTGGTTCGACATCGACGCCGTCAGGGTGCTGTCCTACCGGCAGACTCTCAATCTTCGCCGCGCGGTACTGACCAGGGAGATCCGTTTCTGTGACGACGCAGGCCGCACCACTTCGCTGACACAACAACGATTCGTCGCGATGCACATGCCCCACGTCGGCGCTCTTCAGACGACGATCGTCGCCGAGGATTGGTCAGGGACAATCGAGATTCGCTCGACACTGGACGGTAACGTCGCAAATTCGCTGGTCGATCGCTACCGGGACCTCGCCAACGAGCATCTTGGGTCACTGGAAAAGCGGGGGATCTCCGACAACTCCGTGCTGCTGACAGTTGAGACGACCCAATCGCGCATTCCCATTGCCATGGCGGCGCGAACCACCGTGTGGCGCGACGGGACTCCCGCCCCGGCTACCTATCGCCTGGTTGACGAGGCAGCAGAGATCGGCCACGATATCGCCGTCGAGCTGTCAGTCGGTGAGGCGTTGACGGTGGAGAAGATCGTGACCCTCTTCACCGGCCGCGATGTCGCGACGTCCGAACCTGCTGTCGATGCCCAGCGCTGGCTGAGCCGACTCGGCCGATTCGCCGAGTTGCGAGACGGGCACCTGAATGACTGGGTACACCTGTGGGAGCGCCTGTCCATCGAGTTCGATGACTTCACGGACGAATTGCGCATCCTCCGACTGCATCTCCTGCATCTGCTGCAGACGGTTTCACCTAACAGTGCCGACCTCGATGTCGGCGTGCCGGCTCGCGGATTGCACGGTGAGGCATACCGCGGCCACATCTTCTGGGACGAGCTGTTCATCTTCCCGGTACTCAACTTGCGGCTGCCCATGATCACCCGGTCACTGCTGGGATACCGCTACCGGCGCCTGCCGGAGGCACGTCACGCCGCCAGGGCGGCCGGCTACCGCGGTGCGATGTTCCCGTGGCAATCCGGCAGCGATGGACGCGAGGAAAGTCAACGGCTGCACCTCAATCCGCGCAGCGGCCGGTGGAACCCCGACTCGAGCGCTCGTGCGCACCACATCGGCATCGCCGTCGCCTATAGCGCATGGAAGTTCTACGAGGTCACCGGGGATCTCGCCTACCTGATCGACTATGGCGCGGAGATGCTGGCCGAGATCGCACGCTTCTGGGTAAGCAGGGCCACCTACGACCAAGAACGCGATCGCTACAGCATCCGAGGCGTCATCGGGCCCGATGAATTCCACTCGGGCTACCCCGACGCGCCTTACGACGGCATCGACAACAACGCGTACACAAACGTGATGGCGGTCTGGGTGATCCTGCGGGCCTTCGACGCACTGAACCTGCTACCGCTGCCGATCCGACTCGACTTACGGGAAACGCTGGGACTGCACAGTGACGAACTGGCGCACTGGGATGAGGTAAGTCGACGGATGTACGTCCCCTTCCACGAGGGCGTCATCAGCCAGTTCGAGGGATACGGCGAGTTGGAGGAACTCGACTGGGACCGCTACCACCGGCAGTACGGCAACATCCAACGCCTCGACCGCATTCTCGAGGCGGAGAACGATGACGTGAACCGCTACAAGGCTTCCAAGCAGGCCGACGCCCTCATGCTGCTCTACCTGATGTCGGCAACGGAGTTGCTCGAGCTACTCGACCGGCTCGGCTACCGCTTCATGCCCGACCAGATCCCAAAAATGGTTGACCACTACCTGGCCCGCACGTCACACGGGTCGACGCTCAGCGGTGTGGTGCACACCTGGGTGCTCGCCCGGGCCAACCGCCATCGGGCAATGGAGTTCTTCCGACAGGCGCTCAAGTCCGACGTCTCCGACATCCAGGGTGGCACCACCTCCGAAGGAATCCACCTGGCGGCCATGGCCGGCAGCGTCGACCTCATGCAGCGCTGCTTCACCGGGCTGGAGACCCGGTCCAACCGCATCATCCTCTCCCCGCACTGGCCGGAAACACTTGGTGTGCTGGCATTACCGATCCACTACCGCGGCCTGCACCTGCACCTGCGGGTCAGCGGAAAGGGCGTGATCATCAGTGTGGATCCACGCGATGCTCCCGGAATCGAAGTAGAATGCCGTGGTCGGGTCGTCCAACTGATGCCCGGCACCACTGTCCGATTTCCTGGATGACCCCGGCGTTTTCGCTTTCATGGTGGCCATCGTCAGCGCCCACGGCGACATCGGGGCGACGAACGCCACCGAGTATGCACTCGAAAACATGACGTGCTCGACGGGCCGGCCCGCGGGCGAGGTCAGCGTGCTCCGGCGTTGCAGGCCAGCGCCCCCGCAAGGCGACACTGGAGGCAACCGCGACGTCAAACAGCCGGCGTCGGTCCAGTGTCGCAACCCTGCCCTCCGGCCGCACTACTGATGATCGCTATCCGTCACGCGGGAATCAGTTTCAGGGGCAGACGCTCATGTCGGCGGATGATGTTGTTGATCGCCCAGGCGGGTTGTGCGGTCAGTTCGATGCGGTCGACGCGTTCGATGAGCGCGCGCAGCATGGCCTGGGTTTCCAGTCGTGCCAGGCTTTGGCCGGCGCAGGCATGGGCGCCGTGGCCGAAGCCGAGTTGGCGGGTGGCGTCGCGGCGGATGTCGAAGGTGTCGGGGTTTTCCCATTCGCGTTCATCGCGGTTGGCCGAGGCGTAGATCACCAGGACGCGCGCCCCCGCGGGAATGGCGGTGCCTGCGATCTCGGTGTCATGGCGGGCCCGGCGGGAGAAGGCCCGCAGCGGGGATTCGTGCCGAACGATCTCGTTGACGGCGTTGGGAATCAATTCGGGGTCGTTCTTCAGAATGTCCCACTGCGCGGGATGTGTGGCGAACAAGTGCAGCGCGTTGGCGATCGCGCTGATGGTGGTGTCCAGCGACGGACCGACGTAGTCGATCATCAGCGCGGTGCATTCGGCCCGGGAAATGGTGCCGGCGTCGGCGGCGACAAGGACGTCATGAGCCATGCTGTCTTCAACCACCTCACCCCGGCGCACGATGCTGCGGGCAAACCGCAGCATCTGCAGGCTGCCCGGGATCGCTTTGAGGGCCTGCTTGTTGAGCGGGCCCAAAACGTCAAACGTGGCGCCGGCCAGAGAGATGAGATTGTCGCGTCGGCTGGCCGGCCAGCCGACGAGGTCGGGCACCACAGCCAACGGCAACGCAGAGGCGATGTCTTCGACACCGTCGACCTCCCCTCGACGCAGCGCCGCTTCGACCACCCGGGCGGCCTGTTGGTCGACGTTGTCGCTGATGGCGCGCAGCGCACGCGGTAGCAGCCGGTGCGCGACAAGCTTACGGCGCTGGTCGTGTTCGGCGCCGTCGCTGTTGAGGGTGGTGCCGCGCGAGAGGCGATTGGCGAGGAGATTGAGCGCCACACCGTTTCCGGAGATGAACGTGCCATCGTCGCGGAGCACGGATTTGCATTCGGCGTATCTCGGGATCGCGTACACCCTCTGCCGGGGCAGCCACACCACAGGCCCGAGCCGGCGCAGCCGGCCGTAGTGCGGGTAGGGGTCGACGATCGCGCCGGTGCTGTAGATGTCGGCTTGATAGACGGGAACCGTGCGCACAAGGTCTCCTCTTTAGTTGCGGTTATCGGAATGCGGGAATTCCTTCGCAGAGTGTTCGTACGTGCCGGCCGGCACGCATGACGGCGCGGTCGGGCCGGATGATCGCGGCGGTGGCGTGGCCGCGGCGCAGCCAGTCGCCGAGTTCGCTGCCGGTCTCGGCGGTGTGAACGGTCGCCCCGCGCTGCTCGACCAGTGCGCGTTCGGCTGGGCTGAGCGGCTTCGTGGTGATGAGTGCGAAGCCGGTCCCGAGTGCGGCGTCGAGGCGATTCCCGTTGGACAGCGGTGGATTTGGGCACAGCGTGCCAGCGAGTTGCCGCGGCGTTCGCGACTTGACGACGAGCGCGGAGCGGTGCAGCCCCGGGGTTCTGCTATCGATGACTTTGTGGCGCAGGCCGGGAATCAGGCTCAGGCGGGGGACGAGGATGCGGCGAATCAGGTTGCCGATCTCACCGCCGGCGGTCATCGACCATCCGATGACCAGTGCGAGCTGAATCATATGTCGCGCGTGGGGTTTTCGCTCCTGTTCGTATGTGTTCAGGACAGCCTCGGGGACGCTGCCGTCGAGGACGCCGGCCAACTTCCACGCCAGGTTCATCGCGTCGCGCAGTCCCGCGCACAGGCCCTGGCCGATGAACGGCGGCGTCAGATGGGCGGCGTCGCCAAGCAGGAAGACGTTGCCGCGGCGCCATTTGTCGGCGATCTGGGCACGGAAGGTGTATTCCGCGCTGCGGATCAGCTCGAGTGCGTCGTCGGGAACCTCGGACGCCCACGGTGCGATGAGCGGCTTCAGGCGGGCCAGGTCGCGATAGTCTTCGGCGGTTTCGCCGGACAGCAGCCGAAACTCCCAGCGGTATCGGTTGTCGCCGATGCGCATGAATGTGCCGGCGCGGAGCGGGTTGCAGACCTGGTGCACGCCGTCCCACTGGCCGAGGTCCGCGGTGGTGACGACGTCCACGACCAGCCAACGCTGCTCGAAGTTCAGGTCACGCATCCTGGCACCGATGCGTTCCCGCACCAGGCTATTGGCGCCGTCGCAACCCAGCACATAGTCCGCGTCGACGGCATGCTCCTGGCCATCGGTGCGGTCGGCGAACGTGACCCGAACGGGTCCTCGCCCGGCGTCGTCGATGTCGGTTACTTCGGCGTTGCCACGCAACTCGGCGTGCGGGTAGCGCTTGAGGTTGGCTCGCAACACGGCTTCGAACTCCGGCTGCTCAAACATGTTGGCTTGCGGGAAGCCGTGGATACTGCGGCCGGGGTCACGACGGAATTCGGCCAGCACAGCCATCGCGTTGTCGAGCAATCGCAGCCCGTGCGCCGGGCGCGAGATTGCGGCGAACTCGTCGGCGATACCGAGACGGGCGACGATGCGGAAGATTTCATCGTCAATGTGCACGGCACGCGGCTGCGGATACACGGTGGTCCAGCGGTCCAGCAGCAGACAGTCGATGCCGTACTGGGCCAGCAGCGTGGCGGCGGTGATGCCGGTGGGACCGGCGCCCACGATCACGACCGGGACGTTGCGAACGGTATCGGTCATCGGAACTCCGTGATGCGGTAGGTGAGCGGATAGCGGCCGAGGATGTCTTCCACCGCCCGGTGGTCCGCGGATGCGGTCACGGTCACCGAAACGACCGTTGATCCGTCTTCGGTGCGGGCCCCGACGTCTTGGATGCCAGGCACGCCGCTCAGTGCCTCGCGCACCGCGGTGCGGGCGGCATCGGCACGCAGTGCCAGCTTGTAGGGCTTGCCCACCGGAGTCACCGGCAACGCGTCGACGATCGTGACGGCCTTCGGTGCGGCGGCGCTTTCGGCGACCCGCTCGCCGGCCCAGTCACGCAGCGCGTCGCCGGTGACGGTGGCACCGGGCCGCACGGTGACGTATGCGACCGGTACTTCCCCGGCGTAGGCGTCGGGCCGCGCGACCGCGGCGGCCCCCGTCACCGCGGGATGGGCCAGTAACGCGTCTTCGATGGTGGCCGGGTCGATGTTGTGGCCGCCGCGGATGATCAGGTCCTTGGCCCGGCCGGTCAGGTGGACGAAGCCGTCGGCGTCGATCCACGCCAGGTCTCCGGTGTCCAGCCAGCCGCCGACCAGCTTGCCCTTGCCGTCGAGCACGAAACCGTCTGCGCCGCAGGCGGTGACGTACCCGGGGAAGACGGTAGGCCCGCTGATCACCAAGGTGCCGACGTGGCCGCTGGGCAGATCGTGCCACCGGCCGTCCTCGTCGATGCGCACGGTTTTGAGGTGCTGGTAGGGCATCCGCTGGCCGACCGCGCCGTGCCGGGGGTGGTCGGGAAAGCTTCGCACGCTGGCGCACGTCGCCTCGGTCAGGCCGTAGCCCTCAACGAGGGGAACGCCGGTGGCGGACTCGAAATCCTTGCGCACTGTGGCCGGAAGCGCCGACGCCCCGACCACCGCCAGACGCAAGCTGGAGATGTCGGCATCGACAGGGCATTGCGCGAGCACCGCGTATACGGTGGGCACCGCGCTCATCGTGGCAATGGCGTAGTGCTGCACGATCTTCCAGAAATGGGCGTAGAACGCGGGATCCCGGTAGCCCAACGGCCCTGCCCACACCACCTGGTTGCCGCGCAGCATCGGCGCCAGCAGGGTGACCACCAGCGCGTTGACATGAAACAGCGGCAGTGCGGCGAACACGGTGGTGTCCTCGCCGAGCGCGGTGTTGGCCGCGATCATCCACGCGTCGGTCACCTCGTTGGCGTGGGTGTGGGCGGCCAACTTCGGGGCACCGGTGGTGCCGCCGGTGTGAAACAGCGCGGCGAAATCGCCCGCAGCGGGTGACTCGCCGGAAAATGCCGTGCCGCTGTAGTTCTCGGCCAGGTGCCCGAGGTACCCGACGGTCGCGCCGGCGAGCCGCGGCGGCGTGTTGGCGTTGGCATGATTACCGGCCGGGCGCAGCAGCAGCACGGTGTCGATGACGCCGGCGTCGGCCAGGTATCGAGCCGTGTTCCAGCAGGCGGTGTCGAGTTCGGGTGCCGCGGCGATCAGCACCCGTGCGCCTGAGCGCTTCACCAGTTCGGTGACGTGGTCCGCCGATAGCGCGCCGTTGATGGGCGCGGCGATGCCGGCGAGCTGCGCGGCCAGTGTGGCCGTGATCAGCTCGTCGCAGTTCGGCGCGATCAGTGCGACAGCGCTGTGGGGTTCTACGCCGAAGTCGCGCAACAGGTTCGCCGTTCTGTTGACATCCTCGAGCAGTTCGCCGTACGTGCGCCGCGTCGGCTGCTGCCAGCGGCAGGCCTCCGGCAACACCGTCACCGCGGTGCGGTCGGGCCAGAGGGCTGCCGCGCGTACCAGCACCTCATAGGTCGAATCCGGCAGGCCCCGCTCCGACAACGGAATCGACTCGATCTCCGCGAGATCGTCCGGGGAAGCGTAGGACGGCCACAGGCAGTTTTCGCTCACCCGTACCTCACCGCGGTGCGCTGGGTACGCAGGTCGATCGCGCCGTCGTCGGTGGCCACACTGGCTTCCACCACATCGAAGTTCTTCAGGTACTTCGGATTGTTGGCCTGGCGGCTGAAGAACGCCTTCCACCTCACCGTCGGGGGCAGCAGCGAGGCGATGATCTGGACCGGCTTGGGCGGGGCGCTCAGCGCGGTACCCACCGGGGTGCCGGTCAGCACGAGGTCGCCTGCGGCAAGGTCTTGGAACCGGGCCAGCGACTGCAGCGCCTGCACCGGCGGGTAGATCATGTCGCCGTCGACAACGGAGTTCTGGCGCAGTTCGCCATTGACCCGCAGCTGCAGCCGCAGATCGCCGAATCGCTTGAGTTCGTCGGCATTTAGCAGGACCAAGGCGGGCCCGACGGGTGTGAACGTCCGGTACGACTTGGCTTCGTAGAACTGGGTTTGCGGGAGCTGGACGTCGCGGGCCGAGACGTCGTTGGTGACGACCAGCCCGGCGATGTAGTCGGCCAGGTCCGGCTCGGTGATGGTGGTGCCGACGGGGATGTCGCGGCCAATGACCAGACCGATCTCCACTTCGTAGTCGAGGAAGTGAACGTGGCCGGGTTTGACGATGTCGTCGAACGGGCCGCAGATCGAGCCGGACGCTTTGCGGAAGAACGTCAGCGGGATGGTGTTGGGGTCCATGCCAGCGTCTTTGACGTGGGAGGCGAAGTTGGTCATCTGTGCCACCACCCGGCACGGCGCCGTGATCGGGGACACCAGGGCAAGGCTGTCGACCGGGACGGTATCGGTGCCGTGGGACGCGGCGTCGATGGCGGCCCGGTCGGCGAGTAGCTCACCGGTGCTGGTGGCGGTGGTGGCGATCTTGGCGGCTCCAGTGGCGGTTTTCACCCACCAGGAGTCGGCGGTGCGCAGGACGGAGATGGTCATGAGTTGGCTACTTTCAGTAGGCCGCGTAGGCGGGTGAGGTCGAATTCGTTGTCGTCGCGCAGTGCGGTGATGACCGACCGCGCTTCATGGGGTAGGAATCGGGGTTTGATGCCGAGGAAGTCCTTGGTCGCCGGTGGTCCCCACTGGGCCAGACCGGAAGCGGTGAACGGCGCCCAGCCCGGTTCGAGGGTGTTGTCGAACATGTCGCCGTCGGCGAAGTGCTCGACAAGGAAACCGTCCGGGTCTCGCCAGTAGTCGAAGAGCTGGCTGCCCTGGATGTGGCGGCCGATGCCCCAGGACCGGTAGTAGCCCTGCTCGCGCAGGTACTCTCCGCCGGCGGCGAGCGCGTCGAGATCGCTCACCTGATAGGCCGAGTGCACGTAGCGGCTGGACGGCCCGAGGGCCATCGCCAAGGTGTGATGGTCGGTGTGTGTGGCACCGCGGTCGCAGCGGATGAAGCTCATCACCGGGCCGAGATCACGCTGCCCCTGGTAGTAGAGGAAGTCGCTGACGATCAGGCCGAGGTTGTCCAGGTACCAGTTCAGCGCCGTGAGGTAGTTGGGCGTCTGCAAAACCACATGCCCGAGCCGCTGCACCCTGCTGGGCACGCGCGGTGGCCGCTGGGTGGCGTTGGTGCGGCGCAGTGCGTGGCCGAAGTTGAATTCGTGCGGCTGCTGGCTGGGCAGGGCCGCCAGCTCGTGGGTGCCCGCCACGACGTGCACGGGGAGGCCGCTCGGATCCACCAGGTCGACGGACAGGCCGCCGAAGGTTTCCGGCAGTGCCCGCGTCGGAGCGCCGGTCGCGTCGGCCAACCGCCGCACGTCGGCACGGTCCTGGGCCTTGAACGCGACACCGACGAATCGGGACCGCGGGCCGCGGCGAAGGACCACACACGGCGCGCCCGCATCCGTGCCGCGGAGTTGCAGCTCCTGTGACGTACGCAGCACGGACTGAAACCCGAAGGCGCGGGCGAACGCTTCGGCACGGTCCAAGTCCGGCTTCTCGAATTCCAGCCAGGCGAGGTCGGCAACTTTGATCACCGGATGTCGTGACCGCCCCGGGTGCTCACCGTTGCGCGCCCCCTGCTCGCTGTGCAGGCCATTGTGGGCGCCGACTGCGTCGCTCATCCCGCTCTCCTCTCTTGGATGACGAAATCGTCACATACGACGGCATGGTCAGTCAAGGGTATTTGACGAAATACTCACAATTGAGGACATCTGGTACGATGCCTGCCTGAAGGGCGGAGTGGATGTGAGCGAGAATCAAGGTGAGCCCATCAACCGGTTGGAGCGGCGCAAGCTGCGCACCCGCGCGGCGCTGATCAAGGCCGCGCGGGTGTTCATCGCCGCGGGCAAGCTCAATGTCCCGGTCCTGGATATAACCCAGGCCGCCGACGTCGGGATGGGCTCTTTCTACAACCACTTCCACAGCAAAGAGCAGCTGTTTGACGCCGCGGTCACCGAGGTGCTCGACGCCCACGGGGCGCTGCTCGACCAGCTCACGGCGTCGATCGACGACCCCGCCGAGGCCTTCGCGTGCAGCTTTCGGCTCACCGGGCGGCTGTTCCGGCGCCGGCCCCAGGAGAGCCAGATCCTGCTCGCCAACGGGCTGACGCTGCTGTCTTCCGACCGGGGCCTGGCTCCCCGCGCGTTACGCGACATCAACGCCGCCGCGCGCGCCGGCCGATTCGACGTCGACGATCCCGGCCTGGCTTTGGCTTTGGCGGGCGGCGCATTGTTGGGACTCGGCAAGCTGCTCCGGGACGAACCCGAGCGCGACGACGCACGGGCCACCGACAAGGTCACCGAACACGTCTTACGGCTGTTCGGGATTCCGGCCGACGAAGCACGCGAAATCTGCCAACACCAGCTACCCGACCTCGATGCGCTCGTCGAGCCGAACTCCGCCGCCTGAACTGCGCTCCGCCATGCCAACAACGACCTGATCGACCTTCACGCCCATTTCCTCACCGATCTACTTCTGTGACCAGCATTTACTTCTGTGATCCGCACTCCCCTGGCCGCGCGATTGCGGTGCCAATCACCGACCCGAGGATAAGCACCAAAGCCGCACTTGCCGGACCCATCGTGGCTCCGCAACAACGCCGCGGGTGTGTCGTGTGGCTTTGGCGGGCGACCGGTTTCGGGGGTCTGGGGTTCGTCCTCGGCGAGGGTGAAGTAGTTCTCCTCCTCCTTGCACGAAGTGCAGCCGCAGCAACGTGTACAGGCCGTTCAGACACGCCAGCAGGTCATCGTGTCGCGCAGCTGTCGTGTTCGGCCGCGAAGCGGCGCAGCATCTTCTCGGTGTCTGCGGGCAGTTCGACATCGACGGCCGGATTGCCACGCAGCGCCCGCAACGCGTTGAGTATGACCGCGACGTCAATGCCCTCCTGCAGCAGCGCACCGGCGGCAGGCGGCATGAAGCCCAGCGCAGCGATCACCATGGCCCCCAGCGACAAACTCATCCCAACACGGCGCGTTGCACGGCGATGCGCCGCGACCAGCGGGCGATATCCATCGCATCGGCGAGGCGGTCCAGCCGATCGGTGGTCAACACGATGTCGGCGGCCTCGGAGGACGCCGCCGCGCGCGCCCATCGCGACACCGACGGTGGCCGCCGCCAACGCGGGGGCGTCGTTGACCCCGTCACCGACCATCACGGTCACCGCGCGGTCGCGTTCGGCGCGCACCGCGGCGACCTTGTCGGCCGGGCTCTGTTCAGCGTAAACCTCGTCCAACCCGAGCACGGCGGCCACCTCGCGGGCCGGCTCGGCGCGGTCGCCGGTCAGCATGACCAACCTGTTGAGGCCCGCCCCGCGCAGCCGGCGCACGGTGCGGGGTGCGTTACGCCGCAACGGGTCTCGCAGCAACACCGCACCGGCCGGCTCTTCATCGATGCACACCCACACGATCGCGGCGCTGTCCAGGCTGGCCCGGTTGACCGCCGCGCGCGCCCACCCCGCCCCGACCGCGTCACCCGGTAGTTTGCCGACCTGGACCCGGTGCTCGCCGATCCTGGCGGTGACGCCCTGACCGCGCTGTTCCGCGACGTCGCTGGGCAGCGACAGCTGGAGCCCGCGGGCGAGGGCTTCGGTGACGATGGCCTCGGCCAGCACATGCGGCGACATCTGATCCACCGGGGCGGCAAGCAACAGCGGGCACGGCGTGGCCACCACCAACACCGCGACCGCCCGCACTGCAGACCCGCTCGCCCACCACGCCGCGCCGGCAACCAGTAGCGCCACCGGCAAAAACCACGCCGCGTAGCGATCGGCCAGCCGCACGATCGGCGCGTTTTCCGCCCCGGCCTCTTCGGCCAACCGCACGATGCCCGCAGACGTGCTGTCCTGGGCGGTTGCGGTGGCGCGCAGCTCGAACGCGGTGCCCGCGTTGACCACACCGCTGCGCACCGGCTCACCGACGCCACGTTCCACCTGCAGCGGTTCGCCCGTCAACACGGACTCGTCCAACACGGCGACCGTGTCGACGATGCGCCCGTCCACCGGCACCACCTCGCCCGGGCCGACCACCAGCAGATCATCGACGGCCACCTCGGCCAGCGGGATCACGCTCATCTCGGAGCCGACGCGTCTGCGTGCGAATCGTGGCGCGTGCTCGAGCAGGGCCCGCAAGTCATGGGAGGCGCGGCGCTCGGCCGCGGCGTCCAGCGCCCGCCCACCGGCCAGCATCACCGCGATCAACGCACCCGCCAGGTACTCGCCCACCAGCAGCGTGCCGACCAGCGACAACACCGCAATCAGATCCACCCCGACCCGTCCCCGGCGCAGCGCCGCCGGCACCCACACCACTGCGGGCACCACCGCGACCAGGGTCCCCGCCATCCAGCACCGGTCGGCCACCACACGCCATCCGGCCAACCACGCGATCCCGCCGACGCCCAACGCGGCAACCGTGAGCACCACCAAGGCCGGCTCGACCAGCGGACGCAACCGCATACCCCAACGCCGGGGCGCCGGTTCCACACCCCCCATCTTGGATCCCTCTCGCGCTCCCGCATAGGCACCCACTCCCGCGCTGGTGCGGCCGACTCCAGGGAAGGGTTCACCTCAGTCGAGCAGGCCGCGATGCCACCAAAGGGCCGCAATACCCGCAATCAGAGGCCCAAGGACCCGCTCACGTCCCTGGTCGCAGCTGCGGACTGGCGCCGAACGGAACAACAACTGCACTTGATCAGGGCAGGACGACCGCGCTCGGTGCATCAGTGCCCGGCGCGAACACCACGCCGGCGACTGGCGGCCAGCTCAGCCTTGCGAAGCCCGGTGTAGGCGCGAATTCGACCATCAGCGCATAGATCGGATACGCAAGGAGCGGCGCGCCATCAACTGAGACGGCGCGACGCCGGCCTGTCCTTGCGCGCCATCGCCGACAAACTCGGGTGCTCGGTCGGCAAACGAAACATCGGCACCTAAGCTCACAATGAGAAATCACTGCTCTTGCCGCGGCCACGGTCGTGGGCGCTACCGTAAGGCCATGGCAGAACCCACGTCCACGCGGGCGGGTATCGATCCGACCCTGAAAGCCCTGCTCGACGCCTTGCCGTTACAGATCAGGGTTGCCGACGGGGTCGAGGCCGCCCGCCAGAAGATGCGGCAGATCGAGCCACCCGCAGACCTGTTGCCCACCATGCGAATCGAAGAACGCACCATCGGCTTTGACGACCTGACAGACATTCCGGCGCGCATCTACTGGCCGCCGATTCCCGCACATGACGATCTGCCGGTGGTGGTCTTCTACCACGGCGGCGGCTGGTCGATCGGCGACCTGGACACCCACGACGCGGTAGCCCGCGCACACGCCGTCGGCGCGGAGGCCATCGTCGTGTCGGTGGACTACCGGCTCGCCCCCGAACATCCGTTCCCGGCCGGTATCGACGACTCCTGGGCCGCGCTGCGCTGGGTCGGCGAGCACGCCGGTGAGCTGGGGGGCGACCCCGCGCGGATCGCGGTCGCCGGCGACTCGGCGGGCGGCAACATCTCGGCGGTGATGGCGCAGTTGGCCCGCGACCACGGCGGGCCGCCGTTGGTCTTCCAGCTGCTCTGGTATCCGGCAACGTCCGCTGACACCTCGCTGCCGTCACATGCCGAGAACGCTGACGCTGCGATTCTGGACGCCGAAGCGATCGAAGCGTTTCTGACCTGGTATCTGCCCGATGTCGACGTCAGCGAGCCGGACAAGCTGCCCACCACGCTGGCGCCGGCGAACGCCGCAGACCTCAGCGGCCTGCCGCCCGCGTTCATCGGCACCGCCGAATACGATCCGCTGCGCGACGACGGCGCCCGCTATGCCGAACTACTCACCGCCGCCGGGGTGCCCGTCGAACTGCGCAACGAACCCACGATGGTGCATGGCTACGTCAGTTTCGCGCTCGTCGTGCCGGCCGCGGCGGAGGCGACCAACCGTGGGTTGGCGGCCCTCAAAGCGGCAGTCTCGCGGAGGTAGGCGCTCGCCGGCATTCCGTGCCAGCGCTTGAACGCGTGGCAGAACGTCGACGTGTCGGTGTAGCCCAGCCGCTTGGATACCTATTCGACGGTTAGCCCGACGTTGCTCAGCAGGTCGACGGTCACCACATCCGGCGAGGCACCACGGTCGTCATCCCGACCAACCACATTCACCACGACGCGCGGTGGTGCCCCAACCCCGGACCCGACCCGGTTTCTGGGCGTTTCGCCTGAGGATCGGCCCCGCTCGGCCTATCTTCCGTTCGGGGGTGGACGGCGGATCTGCATCGGGCAGGGCTTCGCATTGGACGGAAATGGTGCTGATGGCGGCGTCAGTGTCGTCGAGGAGGACGAACCCATGCCAAGCCCCTGCGAGGTCAAGGTCCGCGTTTTGGCCACTGGCGTGTCGTTCACGCCTGCGCTGCTTCGCGCCGGAACCTATCCAGGCGGAGCGGCGGTTGACCTGCTCAGCTAACGCCAAAAAATGTGTCTACCTGCGTATTTAAGTTGTGGGGCTGACGTGGGGCGGGCGGGGCTCGAACCCGCGACCAACGGATTATGAGTCCCGATACGGCGCTTCGGCGACCAGGCGGAAAGGGTTAGCTGAATCGCGGCATATTGCCTTCAACACAACATTTTTGGTCCTTGCCGGTACGGTCTCGGTACGCCTTCGGTGCGGCTACGAATCGCCCCCGGTCGCCGGGTTGACGCCGGGGTGAGATGCGGCCACGTGTGTTAGCTAGGCCCGCGGTGGCTGGACACCCGACCAACAGGCAATGCGTCACGAATCCGACGGACAGCTACGTCGAGACCCGGACGATGTGGCATTCCTACGATCGTTATCCCCCGCGCATGTATCGTTATCCCCCGCGCATGTAGGGAACAACGCACGCAGGGATGGTGAAAGCACGCTTGCGGCGGGGTGCAGGCCCGCACGCACCAGCGATCCGAC
>Ga0209656_10000892_pt1 | contig 19237 bp, 12 predicted proteins | sample BogFormECP12_OM2_FD_188239 | JGI IMG/M metagenome (GOLD analysis project Ga0209656, IMG submission 188239) | Bog forest soil microbial communities from Calvert Island, British Columbia, Canada - ECP12_OM2 (SPAdes) (version 2) | ecosystem: Environmental > Aquatic > Freshwater > Wetlands > Bog ... | reverse complement strand
TCACCTATGACGGCAAGCAGATCGATCGCAGCCGGCAGCTGCCTCGGCTGGTCGCCGACACGCCGCCGGACACTCCGGTAAAGCTGACGATGTGGCGCGACGGCAAGGAACACGAGGTCGATCTCAGGGTCGCAGCATTGAGCTTGAACCGCCCGGCGGCGCCTCAGCCGGAACCGGAAAGACCGAAACCGCCGCCGAGTATCGATGCGCTCGGCCTCAAGCTGAGCAAGCTCTCCCCCGAGCTCCGCAAGCAGTTTTCGTTGCCTGAGACGGCAAAGGGCGTTGTCATTACGGAGGTCCCGCAGAACAGTCCGGCAGCCGCGCAGGCCTTACGCCCGGGAGACCTCGTGATTGCCGTAGGACATGAGGCAGTCGCAGCCCCCGAGGAGGTGCAGCAGAAAGCCGCAGCTGCCAAGAAGAACGGACGAAAGAACGTGCTCGTGCGCGTCGAGCGTGAGGGTAACTCCCGCTTTGTCGCACTGCCGCTGGAGACGGGTTGAGGAAGACATGACCGCTTTTGATTACTCCGCCGCGAGAGCGTGAGCGGGGGACGGCGAGCGGAAGCGGATGAGGAGCGCGGCTTCTTTTGCTTTGGCGCGAGCCAAGTTGGCCCTTTTGACATGGCCGAAGCCGCGGATTTCGAGGGGCAACGCGGCGAGTTCGACTGCCGTCCCATGATTGGCGACGGACAATCGCCTGCTGATTTCGTCAAGCACAGCCTCGTATTCGCCGATCAGACGGCGCTCGGTTCGCCGCTCTTCGCTTCGGCCAAAGATGTCCAGTGTTGTGCCGCGCAAGCGGCGGAGCTTTGCCAGCATACGAAAGACGGAGATCATCCAGGGCCCGTAGGTGTGTTTGCGCAAATGCCCGCTCTCGGGATCGCGATCGGCAAGCAACGGCGGGGCCAGATGGAAATGCAGCTCGTAGGGCCCCTCAAAGCGTTCAGCGACGCGCTCGAGGAAATCGGTTTCCGCGTATAGGCGGGCGACCTCGTATTCGTCTTTGTATGCCATCAGTTTGAACAAGGCGCGCGCAACCGTATCCGCCAAAGTTGTCTCGCCCGTGAGATTTGCAGCCTCCGCTTCCCGGATATGCCCGACAATGGCGGTATAGCGAGCCGCATAAGCAGCGTTCTGATATTCGGTCAGGAATGCTGCCCGGCGCTCGATCACCTGATCGAGCGTCTGAGAAAGACGGTGAGTCGCCGGCACCGCGGTGGGCGGGGTCGCACGCACATCGACAAGCGCCGGATCGACCGCAGCGCGTCTTCCCCAGCGAAAGGCGCGCTGGTTGAACTCGACTGCGACGCCGTTAAGCGCGATGGCCCGCTCGATCGCCTCGGCCGAGAGCGGCACCGCTCCGCGCTGATAGGCATAGCCGAGCATGAAAAGATTGCTCGCTATCGAATCTCCGAAAAGGCCGGTCGCAAGGCGGGTCGCGTCCAAAAACTCGGATCTGTCCGGTCCGGTCGCATTGGCAATGCTACGCTGCAGGCCGCGGCCGGGGAAGACGAGATCCGGGTTGCGGGTGAACTCGCCGGTGATGGTTTCGTGACTGTTGACGAGCGCGCGGCTGTAGCCGGGTTGCAGCTTTGACAGCGCGTCGGCGCTCGCCGAGACCACGAGATCGCATCCGATGAGCAGGCGAGCGCCGCCGGCGGCGATCCTCACTGCATGGATCTCCTCAGGCCGATGGGCGATCCGCACATGGCTGTAGACGGCACCGCCCTTTTGAGCGAGGCCAGTCATGTCGAGGACGGTGCAGCCCTTTCCTTCGAGATGCGCCGCCATTCCGAGCAGCGCACCGATTGTAACCACACCGGTTCCACCGACGCCGGTGACGAGAATGCCGTAGGGTTCGTCGAGGCCCGGGTGAGCCGGCTCGGGCAGCGGCGCCAATTCGTCCTCGCCGAGGTCCCCGGCCTTCCGCTGCTTCAGCGCACCGCCATGCACGGTGACGAAACTCGGGCAGAAACCTTTGACGCAGGAATAATCCTTATTGCAGCTCGACTGATCGATCGCCCGTTTGCGGCCGAACTCCGTCTCCACCGGCACCACCGACAGACAGTTCGAGGTGTTCGAACAATCGCCGCAGCCCTCGCAAACCAGATCGTTGATAAAGACCCGTTTGGCCGGATCGGGAAAGCGGCCGCGCTTGCGACGGCGGCGCTTCTCGGCGGCGCAGGTCTGATCGTAAACAATCGCAGTTACCCCCTCGATATCTCGCAGCTCGCGCTGAACCGCGTCGAGATCATCGCGGTGGCGCACCGTCAAGCCCGGTGCGAAATCGACGCCCGGTGGGTATTTGTCGGGCTCGTCGGTCACGACGACGATCCGGCGCACCCCCTCGGCGGCAAGCTGGCGGGTCAGCACCGGCACAGTCAAGCCGCCGTCGATCGGCTGACCGCCTGTCATCGCGACGGCGTCGTTGAACAACAGTTTGTAGGTGATGTTGACCTTGGCGGCTACCGCCGCGCGTATCGCCAGCACACCTGAATGAGTGTAGGTGCCGTCACCAAGATTGGCGAACACGTGCGGGGTTTCCGTGAACGGCGCCTGGCCAATCCACGGCGCGCCTTCCCCGCCCATCTGGGTAAAAGTGGCGGTGGACCGGTCCATGAACTGGGAGAGATAATGGCAGCCGATGCCGGCGAGCGCGCGGCTGCCCTCCGGAACCTTGGTGGAGGTGTTGTGCGGGCAGCCCGAGCAGAAATACGGGGTACGGCTAAACGGCACCACATTGCCGCCGAGCTGCCGTTCCTTCGCTTCGAGAAAAGCCAGGCGCTCGGCAATGCGCGGTGATGTGTGAAAGCGGGCAATACGCTGGGCGATAACGCGCGCGATCTGGGCAGGTGTCAACTCGCCGTTCGACGGCAATATCCAGTTGCGGTCTTCGTCGAACTTGCCGATCACGCGCGGGCGGACGTCTTCGCGCCAATTGTAGAGTTGCTCCTTGAACTGGTTCTCGATGACGGCGCGCTTTTCCTCGACGACGAGGACTTCCTCGAGCCCCTCGGCAAACTGCCGGATGCCCTCGCGTTCCAGCGGCCAGGACATCGCAACCTTGTACAGGCGAAAGCCGATCTCTGCGGCATGCGCGTCGTCGATCCCGAGATCGTCGAGCGCTTGGCGCACGTCGAGGTAGGATTTGCCGGTAGTGACAATTCCAAACCTTGGCCGGGGACTGTCAACTACGATACGGTCGAGCCGGTTGGCGCGCGCGAACGCCAAGGCGGCGTAGAGCTTGTGTTTATGGAGGCGAAATTCCTGATCGAGAGGCTGGTCAGGCCAGCGAATATTTAGCCCGCCGGGCGGCATCTCGAAATCATCGGGCAGCACGATGTCGATACGCTCGGGGCCGATCTCGACCGAGGCCGAACTGTCGACAGTCTCGGCGATCGTCTTGAAGGCCACCCAACATCCGGAATAGCGCGACATCGCCCAGCCATAGAGGCCTAGGTCGAGCATTTCCTGCACTCCGGACGGGTTAAGTACTGGGATGCAGGCATCCATAAAGGCGTATTCGGACTGATGCGGCAGAGTCGACGATTTGCAGGTGTGATCGTCGCCGGCGAGGAGCAGCACCCCACCGTGGGGTGCCGAGCCCGCGGCATTGCCGTGCTTTAATACGTCGCCGCTGCGATCCACGCCGGGTCCCTTGCCGTACCACAGCGCGAAGACGCCGTTATATTTGGCTCGAGGGAATAAGCCGATCTGCTGACTACCCCAAACCGCCGTCGCGCCGAGTTCTTCGTTGATCGCCGGCTGAAAATGTATGTGGTTGCGCTCGAGAAATCGCCGCGCGCTCCACAGGCCCTGGTCGAGCCCACCTAAAGGCGAACCGCGATACCCCGAGATAAAACATGCCGTGTTGAGACCGGCCGCGGCGTCGCGCTGGCGTTGCATCATAGGCAAACGCACCAGCGCCTGGGTGCCGGTCAGATAGACCCGTCCTCTCTCCAGCGTGTACTTGTCGTCGAGGGTGACCGCCGCCAGCGCCATTGCGACCTCCGAGTCTCTCCCCTGGAACCCTGGGAACGTAGTGTCTCGCCGGTAGCTGCTCAATGAGGGCTGCAACCGATTAGAGTAAAGGAAACGAACTGCATTGGTTGCCCGGTCTCACGTCCCGAAATGATCGCGAACCGAGCATCCGCGAAATGACTGGTCGGTGGCGGCGTCCGGCTGGCTCCGGTGTTCTCTCGGGCTGGCAGCCGGGTGATACTCGTTGCGGCGGTGCCGCCTGGGGAGTAATTGAGTCACACTGTAACCAGTTCCACGAGATCGGCTGCCGCCATGTCCACATCCACGGCTCTTCGCCACGCTCCTCTCGATGGACCACTGCTCGCCTCGTTGCGCGGGCTGCTCGGTGATCGGCTCTCTACTTCGGCGGCGGTTTGCGCGCACCACGGCAAAGACGAGTCCTACCATGCGCCATATGCCCCGGATGCGGTCGCATTTGCCCACAGCACCGATGAGGTCTCGGCAATCGTCAAGCTCTGTGCCGAACATAAGACGCCGGTCATCGCGTTCGGCGCAGGGACATCTCTCGAGGGGCACGTAGCGGCGCTGGCGGGCGGCATATGCATCGACATGTCCGAGATGAACCGTATCTTGCGCGTCAATGCGGAAGACCTCGACGCTACTGTCGAAGCGGGTGTCACGCGCAAGCAGCTGAACGAGCACCTGCGCGACACCGGGCTTTTTTTTCCGATTGACCCCGGCGCCGATGCTTCGCTCGGCGGGATGGCGGCGACGCGCGCATCAGGAACCAATGCGGTCCGATATGGAACGATGCGCGAGAACGTATTGACGATGACGGTGGTGCTCGCCGACGGCCGGGTCATCCGGACCGCGCGGCGCGCCCGTAAGTCGGCAGCCGGATACGATTTGACCCGCCTGTTCGTTGGATCCGAGGGCACGCTCGGTATCATTACCGAACTGACAGTGCGGCTCTATGGGATTCCCGAAGCCATATCGGCCGCGGTTTGTGCGTTTCCGAATATCGAAGGCGCGGTCGACACCGTCATCTTGACAATTCAAAGCGGGGTACCTGTTGCACGGATAGAATTGCTCGATGAAATTCAAATGGCCGCGATCAACAAATATTCAAAGCTCGATCATAAAGTGGCTCCCACGCTTTTCTTCGAATTTCACGGCACGCCGAGCGGGGTGGCGGAACAGGCGGAGACGGTAAAGGCGATTGCCGGTGAGCACGGTGGCGATGATTTCCGCTGGGCGACCACACCCGAGCAACGTTCGAAGCTGTGGCAGGCGCGGCACGATGCATACTACGCCGCGTTGGCGCTTCGCCCCGGGTCCAAGGGCCTTGCGACTGATGTCTGCGTGCCGATATCGCGGCTCGCCGAATGCATCGGCGAGACCAAGCGCGACCTCGCGGAATCGCCGATTCCCTATGCCTTGGTGGGGCATGTTGGGGACGGCAATTTTCATCTCGTCTTTATGCTCGACCCGAATCGGCCTGAAGAACTGATCGAAGCCAACCGGCTCAACGAGCGCATGATCAATCGCGCGCTTGCGATGGAGGGGACCAGCACCGGGGAACACGGGGTCGGTTATGGCAAGATGGACTTCCTGGTCGCCGAGCATGGCGAGGCGGTCAGTGTCATGCGCACGATAAAAAAGGCGCTCGATCCGGACGATATTCTGAACCCCGGCAAGATCGTCCGAATCTGATCCGATCGATCGGGCGCCGAACGCCGAATTTGCGCTGCAGGTCGCCGCAAAACGCGATCCGGAACCAAGAAATCCTCTTCCCCGTTGACTGCGCAGGCGGTAATGTGACGGTTCTGAAAAAGTGGCTCGGGTTGCGGTGCTCCCGCTAGGTCTGGGCGCTCTGTCCAGGTGTGATCGTCACTCTAGCCGTCGATTATTTAGCATGTGTGAACGGTGTCGATTGGACACCGTTAGTGAAGACCCGCGAGTTGGTAACTAACCAACAGCACACAAACAAAAGCTGCAGTCAAAGGTCCGCGACATGGAGAGATCAAGTAAAAGAGGCAAAATACCCCAACAGGACTGGCCCTTAATTATCAACAGATATGAAGCCGGCGAAACTCTGGCGAGCATCGCCCGGACCTATGACTGCTCGCCACCGGCAATCAGCTATATCTTAAGCCGAAGCCGCGCGCGCGATGCGACTGCGGAGGGTACAGAGCAGAGGGGGATCGAAGCTTCGGAGCCGCGACTGGTGAAGGGGTATCCGAACGATATGCCGGCCACGGAAGTCACATTTGGCATCGGCGCAGCAGCCGTGCCCACCCCCACGGCGCAACCCTCCTATCGCATCGATGGCTCGAGTCCCGAACCGGGGTTCGTCGGGCTACGTCCTGTGCCAAATGGGACGGCAGGAGCGTTCGACGAAGGGGCGGAAATTGCCGTGGGGGAGGCCCCGGGTCATCCGGCCGAGCGGCACGCCGAAGCGCCGGCTCATGCCGCTCCTCTAGGAAACGGGAATTCGCCAGACGCCCCTGGTGCGGACGGCCCGCAGCCCCAACCCGGGGAGCCCCGCCGGACTCTTCACCTCTCGCTGTCGCAAAACAGTGCTCAACGCGCGGAAACCCCGCACCAAGACGGGCGCGGCGGCGATATGGCCGACGCTTCGGCGGTCCGGCCCGTGGCGAACCAACAACAAGGGTTGACCCCGTACCCTCCCCAGCAAAATACCGCTCCCCTTGGATCGGCCAATAATGGCGGTGCTGCTCGCTCGAAGAGTGAGGCGCACAGAGCTAGAGAGGGCGGTGCCTTCATTGATCGAACATTGCGCGAACGGGTCGACGGCGACATCGCGGCATTCCTCACGGCGTTCGATGCCGCTTTAGCGGATGACACGATCGAAAGTCGCGCCGGGCTCCGGGACGCGACAGACCGCTTGCTACGGGCTGGCGCCCGCACTCGCATCGAACTGGAGCGCCTCGAGGCGCGCGTGCCGTTGCCGGCACGGGATACGGCACCGAGTTGGCGTCCGCGCTGAACTGTCGAGAGCGCTTGTGCGGATTGCAAATTCGCCCCAGCCTCCCCTGGAGGGAAGCCGCCAGAGGAGGGTTGCGGAGGCGAGTGGGTATCGGTTCAGCCCTGATTTGCGCTCAGGTTAACGCCGACATACTGCGTTACGCCGCGACGATTTAGCAGCAGGAGAGCGCTCTTCTTTGACGAGGCGGCGTCTTCCTTCAATTTTGCTGCTGCCTCCTGCGGGGTCTTGACGGGCTGCTGGTCGATCGCGACGACGACGTCCCCCTCGCTTACCCCGACCTCGGCGGCGGCGCTACCGGGATCTACTCGAGTAACCACCACCCCCTGCACCTCTTTTCCGGTGTGCAGCTCCCGCCGGAGCTGGCTGTTTAGCGGTGCGAAGTGCATTCCCACTGCGTCCGCGCGAGGTTGCTCGTCCTGGTCCTGCCCGTCTGTCGCAGAGGCCACCTGCTCGTTGTTGGGGAGCTCACCCAGCGTCGCCTGAAGCTCTTCCGTCCGGCCGTTGCGCCACACTTTCATCTTCGCACTGGTGTCGGGTGCGGTCTCGGCCACCATCCGCGGTAGATCGTGAAGCCGGCTCACATCGCTGCCGTTGAATGTCAAGATAACGTCGCCTTGCTTGAGGCCGGCCTTTGCCCCGGGGCTGTCCGTAGCAACGACAGCAACAAGCGCTCCGTGCTCGCCCTGCAGTCCAAGACTACTGGCTATCGCCGGAGTCACTTCCTGGATTTGCACGCCGAGCCACCCACGGCTCACCTTTCCATGCTCCTCCAGTTGCGCGACCACGGTCTTTGCGAGATTGGACGGCACGGCAAAGCCGATCCCGACGCTGCCGCCATTGGGCGAATAGATCGCGGTATTGATGCCGATAACCTGGCCGTCCAGATTGAACGTCGGACCGCCTGAATTCCCGCGGTTTATTGGCGCATCGATCTGGAGAAAATCGTCGAACGGGCCGGAATGGATATCCCTTCCTCGCGCCGAAATGATCCCGGTGGTTACGGTCCCGCCGAGCCCAAAGGGGTTGCCGACAGCCATCACCCAGTCGCCGACCTGCGCTGTGCTGCTGTCGCCGAACGTCACATAGGGCAGCGGCTTGTCGGCTTTGATCTTTAGTAGCGCAATATCGGTTTTGGGATCTCGGCCAATGATTTTCGCCGGATACTTGCTGTCATCCTGCAAAGTAACTTCGACCTTGGCGGCGTCGCCGACCACGTGGCTGTTGGTCACCACGTAACCGGAGGCATCGATGATAAAACCGGAACCGAGGGCGATCCTATGGGCTTGTCCTCCCGGCGTCTGAGGAAAGACGTGACGCTGACCGTTTGGGTTCTGTTGATCGAAAAAGCGGCGCAGGAACTCGTCGAATGGCGAGTTGGGAAAGCCCGGGGATGTTCCCTGCTCCGACTCCTCCGACATTGTTTCGGATGCCCCGCTCTGGGTAACCGATATATTTACCACTGCCGGCGAGACTTTTTTGACCAGCGGCGCGAAGCTCTGATGTTGCATCAGTGCGATCGGAGAGGTCATCGTCTCTGCCGTGGCGTTTCCACCTGGGGGCGGGTTGCTCGTACCCGCCGGGTTTTCGGCCCATACGAAGGGTGAGAGCGCGAGCGTCGCGCCCAGCCCGAAACCGAGCGCGGCAGCACGGCTCTTGTGCAGCCAGGGCCGGCGCCCATTGTCTTCTCTGACTTCCACCAACTGGTCCTCCTGTCGTGCGGGGGATGCCCGGCCAGCTGCGAACACGCAACCAGCGAGAGCGGATCACGCGACAATTGGGTCTGCCAGGTGACAGGCGGCTTTCAGGCGGATTAATTCGATGTAACCTCGGTGCGAGGCGGGTACAACTTCCCTACGGCTCGGCCGCGGCTAGGAACGGGTAATTTGAAATTTCTGCTTGGGCAAGAGTGGGTGGAATGATTAGGACATAAAATGTATCACGACTGAAGTTCCAGCCCGATTCTACCCAGCTCCGCAGGGACAAAATCTTTACATATGCTTGCTGTCTCGGGACAAGCGCAATGTCCCGGAACTGATAGAGATCGCGTCCATAGCTCTCGACCGAGATGTGATAAAGGCCGGCAGGAACGTCGCGATAGAACGTGTAGCCTTGCTCCGAGATGCCGGCGATGGTCTCATTCATGTATACGTATGGTCGCCCCTTGCTCTCCGTCGGGTCATAGACCCGGTAAAACCAGACACGAGCAATTCCCGGCGGAACCGGCGGAAAGTCGACGGCTGACACCGGAGGAAGCCGGGCGCAACTCGCGAGGAGGAATAAGACAACCCCGGAGCAGACTGTTAGAAACATTGATGCGGCGATGGGGCGTTTCGCTGACACGAAGGCTCTGGCCTCCCCTTGATATTCTAGCGCCTTCTTCCCTCGTCTTCGCCCGGAAGATAGATTGAACCCAGCTCTCTGTTGGCTCGGCCGACATGCAGAATGCTAAAGCGGATAGGAGGAAGAATGGCTCGGTATCGCGATATTACGCCGGCAGAGATGACGCCTGCGCAGCGGCGCGTTCACGATTTGATTGTGGCCGGGCGGCGCGGCCGGTTCGGCGGTCCGTTCCAGCTGCTGATCCGCGCTCCCGAGATCTGTGAGCACGCGGCGAAGCTCGGCGAGCACTTGCGCTGGGGAACCTCGCTGCCCGACCGCCTTTCCGAGCTTGCGATCATCACCACCGCCCAGTTCTGGCGCGCGCAGTACGAGTGGTACGCACACGCCCCGCTCGCCGAAAAGGCCGGGGTCCCCACTGCGGCGATCGACGCCATCCGCCACGGCAACACGCCGAGTTTTGAACAGAAGGACGAAGCGCTCGTTTATCGCGCCTGCACCGAGCTGTTCAAGACGCGGCGCCTCTCGGACACGACCTTCAACGAGGCGATCGCGACCCTGGGCGACACCGGCCTGACCGAGGTAATCGCGATCATCGGCTACTACACTCTTATCGGGAACACGCTGAACGCCTTCCAGGTCCCGGTGCCCGAGGGGACGACACCGCCGTTTCCCGAGTAGTGACTTGATCCCTGCCCGTTCGGCCTGAACCGCGCCCGCCTCCGTCCCTCTAGGGCGAGCGACGGCGGTCACGCCGCTTGCGGCAAGCCTCGCTCGAGCAGCATGGCGAGACGACGGGCGAAGGCGGGCGGATCCGGGAGTTGCTCACCCTCGACGATCCGCGCTTGGTCCAGAAGCAGCCAGGCGAATTCCGACAACTGGTCCGAAGCGTCGGGTTCGCCGACGCTCGCAGCCAGACGCTCGATCAGCTTGTGCCGCGGGTTGATCTCCAAAATGCGCCGGGAGGCGGTGTCCAGCTGACGATGCTGCTTTAACAGCCGCTCGAGGTGCATATCCATATCGCCCTCGTCGGCGACGAGGCAGACGGCGCTGTCGGTCAGGCGTTCGGAACTGCGCACATCCTTCACCGAATCGCCGAGCGCCAGTTTGAAAATTGCAATCAGACTGGCGAGTTTCGCGGGTGGTTCGAGGCCCTTCTCTTCGCGCGCTTCGGACAAAGGGATCTTGTCGAGATCGACACCGCCGCGGGTCGCCGATTTGAACGGTTTCTCTTTGTATCGACCGATCGCCGACACCCAGAATTCGTCAATCGGATCGGTCATCAGCAGCACCTCGACCCCGCGCGCCCTAAATCCCTCGAGTTGCGGGCTCTTTTTGATCACCTCGAGATTGTCACCGTGGATCGTATAGATGGCGTCCTGCCCCGGCTTCATCGCTGTGATGTAATCGTCGAGCGAAACGAGATCGTCACGGCTCGTCGAGCGAAACCGGGCAAGTCCCAGCAGCTCGTCACGATGGTCACGGTCCTCGTAGAGACCTTCCTTGAGCACGGCCCCGAAATTATCCCAGAATTTAGCATATTCGTCGGCCGCCTCGCCGGCTTTTTTCGCAAGCTCACTCAACATTCGCCTTGTCAATTGCTGACGAATTCTCGCGATCATCGGATTGGATTGCAGCATCTCGCGGCTGATGTTGAGCGGCAAGTCCTCGCTGTCGACGATGCCGCGCAGAAACCGCAGGTAGGCCGGCAAGAGATCTGTCGCCTCATCGGTGATGAACACCCGCCTGACATAAAGCTTGACCCGGCTCTTACGCTCCGGATCGAATAAATCGAACGGTTTGGTCGATGGTACGAACAGCAGGCTCGTGTATTCGAGAACGCCTTCCGCCTTGTTGTGCAAAGTCAGCCACGGGTCGTCAAAGCTGTGGCCGACGTGGTGGTAAAACTCCTTGTATTGCTCGGCGGTGATTTCCGACCGCGGACGGGTCCATAGAGCCGAGGCGGTGTTGATAGTCTCTTCCTTGCCGCCCTCGTTGAGGATGATCGGCAATCCGATATGGTCGGAATAGGTATGGACGATTCGGCGCAGCCGCGCCGGGTCGAGATACTCGTCCTCGCCCTCGCGCAAATGCACGATGATCTTGGCGCCGCGCGCCACATCGGGGAGCGGCTCGACGGTAAACTCGCCCTTGCCATCGGACACCCAGCGCCAGCCATCGCTCTCCCCGGCCTTGCGGCTCAGCACTTCGACTTTTTCGGCGACCATAAAGGCCGAATAAAAGCCGACGCCGAATTGCCCGATCAGGCTCATATCCTTGCGTGCATCGCCCGAGAGCTGGTTCATAAAGGCGGCAGTGCCGGACCGGGCAATCGTGCCGAGGTTCTCGATCAGCTCGTCGCGGCTCATGCCGATGCCGTTATCGGCGATCGTCAAGGTGCGGGCGGCCTTGCCGGCGCTCAGGACGACCCGGTATTCGGTATCGCTCTCGGCCAGCGCCGGCTCGGTCAGCGCGGCATAACGCAACCGGTCGCAAGCATCCGAAGCATTCGAGATCAGCTCGCGAAGGAAGATCTCCTTTTCGCTGTACAGCGAGTGCGCGACAATATCGAGCAGGCGGCTGACTTCCGCCTGGAAGCTTCTAGTTTCCTGGGTCATGGTTGCCGTCGCGTGTTGGCTGGAACGCGCCGAGGATATGTGGCGAAATCCTGCTCTGCGCAAGCCCGTCCGCGACAGATCGACCGGCTTCGCTATCGCGTGCCTCGCCGCCAACGCTCAACGGCACGCTCTATGACCGAGCCATCCAGCTCCTTCGACCACGCGCTCGCGAAGGACGCCGTGGCGCTCTTTGGGCGCTGACCCTCGGGGGGAGGCGTAAAGCAGATCCGCATCGGCATCGATACGCCTTCGCCGACTGCGATCGCTTCGCCGTTGCGCAACGCCGGCAAGAAGTTCATCAAGCCATGCGAGGCCTCGGGAAGGGCGCCCCGCACGATGTCCTGATCCTCCTGACCGGTCATGCGCAACGCAAAGATCGTGTTGCATTCCGAGAGCAGGCCAGCGGCCAGATCCGACGGCCGCTGACTGACCACACACAGCGAAATGCCGTATTTTCGGCCCTCCTTGGCGATTCGGAATAGCGCCCGCTTTGCCGCCTCGAACCCCAGCTTTTCGTTACGCGGCGCGTAGCGGTGGGCCTCTTCGCAGATGATCGTCATCGGTACCGGGGTCTCGCTCCACAGAGCAAAATCGAAGCTAAGTCGGCACAGAACGGACACCACCACGTTCACTACTTCCGACGGGATGCCGGACAGATCAAGGATCGTGACGGGCTTCCCGTTTACGGGGATACGAAAGAGCTGGGCAAGAATTTCGGACAGCTCGTCCCTCAGGGTCAATCGACTGCCAAATACAAACCCGTAGCGAGGATCGTTCTGGAGGGCGAGGATTCTTCCCTTAACGGCCTGATAGGCAGCGACGCTTTCAGGACGGTTGAGGCTGCCCATCGCGCTGTCAAGGAAGCGAAGCGCGTCCGACATGCGGTAAGGAGCCGGCGTATCAACCGTCCCAAACTTGTCGAGGCCGGCTTTGGCGAAATGCGATTGCTTAGCGGCCAGGATCGCTTCGCCAAGTACTTTCGCCTGCTCAGAGTTACGATCCGAGCCGAACACGATTTCTGTTAATTCCTCGAAATTAAACAGCCAATAGGGCAAATGCAAGCCGTCGGCTGGACCGAGTATCGTAGCGCGATCACCAAACGCGCTACTGTATTCGTTGTGGGGATCGAGCACTATAACGTGAGCATTTGGACTATGTTCTATCACAGCGCCCAAGATCGTAGCGATGCAGCAGGATTTACCCGAACCAGTGGTGCCGACGATGCTGAAGTGCTTGCCGAATAGCTCATCGATGAGAATATAAGCCGGTACCGCACTATCTTGATGGATGGCGCCGATCTGGGTCGTGGCTACCTTGGGACGCGCATAGACCTTCGTCAGATCCGCGGCCGAAGCGAGGTAAACCGGCTCGTCCAGAGCTGGATGGGCGGAGACCCCCCGCTGAAACGTACCAGCAGTACCGTCCGTGTTCCTCATTTCGCCGATCAGGTCTAGCTCGACGAGTTTTAAGTCTTTATCCGAAGCTTCCAAAGTCGGAAGCGGCACCCTCAGGGCGCTGACCATGCCGTAGACCATCGAGACGCGGGTGTGCATCTTGACCAGGGTACCCATTTCGAGCGGCAAATCGCCCGCTAAACGAGCAGCGGAGTTCGATCTTTCGAGCAGCGCGATCGTTTGACACGCCGATACCGCAATCACGCGTCCAAGGTGTACCTCGCCGCGTCCGCGCCTATCGCTACCGTCCATGGTTTTCCTTTCACGAGCCAGCGACGTTTGGTTCAGGAGGCCGGTCGCAGCATCATCAGGTGGAATGCCTTGCCGGGTTCTTCGTCAGGCGGCAGACGATGTGATGCAATGAACGCGGTCACGTGGAAGCCGCAGTCGCACGCTCGTTCCCACGCCGAGTTCGCTGCTCAAAGCAAGCTCGCCACCGTGCAGCTGAATCAATCCCCTGGCGATCGCCAGGCCGAGACCTGTGCCGCCATTCTCTCGCGTCAAGTGATCTTCGACCTGCTCGAAAGGTTCGAGCACTCTTGCAATCTGCTCCGGTGGAATGCCGATTCCCGTATCGCTTACCGAAATCATCAAGTCTCCACCGGTTTCAAGAACCGAGCCGATCTTTATGTGACCCAGCGGACCCGTAAATTTCACGCTATTCGACAACAAATTTAATAACACTTGTTTGAATTTTGTCTGATCGACGTGGATGATAGGTGGGGCTGATCCGAGATCATAATCAAGGTTGATCGATTTTATCTGAGAAAGCGGCCGAATAGTATTTATCGATGACTGAACCAGCTCTTCAAAATCTACGAGCTGTTCCTGAAGCTCGACCTTTCCCGCCTCGATGCGTGCGAGATCAAGAATATCATTGATAATGTTTAGCAGATGTGTACCAGCATCATGGATATATCTCGCATATTCGGGGTAATGCTCCTTCCTCGCGATATTGTTGATCTTGATGATCTCAGAAAAGCCAATGATCGCGTTGAGCGGGGTGCGCAGCTCGTGCGCCATGTTAGCAAGGAATTTGCTTTTGGCGCGATCGGCCGCCTGTGCCTTCAACATCGCATCATTGGCGGCTATGGCGGCCTTTTCGGCTTGTTGTTTCGCCTCAAGCAATTCGAGGCCGGAATACCGGCGTTCAACCAGGAGTCCCATCCGTGAACAGTAGTTCTCTAGAAGCGCTCCCTCTTTCATCCGATAAGCGTCACCCATCGCGCCCTCCTCTTCGGGCCGCAGCAACTTACCTCTAACTCACTAAACTATCGGTTAATCCTCGCCGGCGAAGCCCGACCAAACCTCTGAAGCGAAGTCTTATCGGTCGATTTTGGTCGGTTTGCTCTTGCCCTCCGACCGCTTCCACCCGATACCTTTAAGGCATGGCCATGCTCCGCCCCGCTCCGCGGCTCGTCGCGGTCCTCGGGCCGACCAACACCGGCAAGACCCATCTCGCCATCGAGCGGATGCTCGGCCATCGCAGCGGCATGATAGGATTCCCGCTGCGGCTCCTCGCCCGTGAGAATTACGACCGGATCGTCAAGCTGAGGGGGGCACGCTCGGTCGCCCTGATCACCGGCGAAGAGAAGATCCTGCCGCCGAACCCGACCTATTTTGTCTGCACCGTCGAATCGATGCCGCTTGATCGCCAGGTCGATTTCCTGGCAGTGGATGAAATTCAGCTGTGCGCCGATCCCGAGCGCGGCCATGTCTTTACCGCGCGGCTGTTGCATGCGCGGGGGCTGCAAGAAACGACATTCCTCGGCGCCGACACGATCAAGCCGCTGATGCGGCGGCTCGTCCCGGGCGTTGACTACGTCAGCCGGCCGCGCTTCTCGACCTTGACGTATACCGGCTATAAGAAGGTGACGCGGCTGCCGCCGCGTAGTGCGGTCGTAGCCTTTGCCATCGCAGACGTGTTCTCGCTCGCCGAGCTGATTCGCCGTCAGCGGGGTGGCACTGCGGTGGTTCTCGGGGCGCTGAGCCCGCGGGCGCGCAACGCCCAGGTCGGGATGTTCCAGGCCGGGGAAGTCGACTATCTCGTCGCGACCGATGCGATTGGGATGGGCTTGAACATGGACCTCGACCACGTCGCCTTTGCCCGGACGGGCAAATTCGACGGGCGCGGCCCACGGCGGCTGAGCGCTGCCGAGATCGCACAGATCGCCGGCCGGGCCGGGCGGCACATGAGTGACGGCACCTTCGGCACCACCGCCGACCAGGGTTCGCTCGAACCGGAAATTGTCGATGCAATTGAAACGCATCGCTTCGAACCGCTGACCCGTCTTAACTGGCGCAACAACCGGCTGGCGTTCGGATCGATTGCCGCATTGCTGAAGAGCCTCGACGAGCGGCCATCGGTGCCTGGTCTCGTCCAGGCCCGCGAGGCGGACGACCACCGCGCCTTGCAAGCCCTCGCGCGTAACCCGCAGATCGGCGAACTGGCCACCCATCCCGGCGCGGTTCGGCTGCTTTGGGAAGTGTGCCAGATCCCCGATTTTCGCAAGGTCATGAGCGAGAGCCACACTCGGCTGCTCGCCCACTGCTTCCTTCATCTCGCCGGACCGGAGGAGCGGCTTCCAATCGCCTGGGTTGCCGGGCAGATGGCGAGCCTAGACCGGGTCGATGGCGACATCGACACGTTGATGGCTCGCATCGCGCACATCCGCACCTGGACCTACATCACCCATCGCGGCGACTGGGTCGAGGATTCGGCGGATTGGCAGGAGCGCGCCCGCGGTATTGAGGACCGGCTCTCGGACGCGCTGCACGAGAGCATCACGCGACGCTTTGTCGACCGGCGATCGGCCCTCCTCGTTCGCCAGCTGGCATCCGAAGGCGAGCTGATGGCCGCGGTTTCCAAGACGGGCGAGGTTCTCGTCGAGGGCGCCTATGTCGGCCGGATCGACGGTTTGCGTTTTGTTCCCGATTCGGTCGATGGCGTCGAGGCGCGGATGCTGATCGCCGCTGCCAGCCGCGTACTGCGCGGCGAGATCGCCGCCCGCACGCGGCTTCTCGCCGCTGATGCCGACGAGGCCTTTGCAATCGGTGCCGACGGGGAACTGCGGTGGCGCGGTGGGGTGGTCGGCCGCATGGTGGCCGGCGAGAAGCTGCTGGCGCCGAGGGCGGAGCCGCTCGCGGGCGATTTCATCGAAGGGGAGGCGCGCGACAAGGTGCGCCGACGCCTGCAGGAATTCCTGCGCGATGAGATCGAGCGTCGGCTAGCGCCGCTTTTTGCTACACAGGCATTGGCGCTGAGCGGCGGCGGGCGCGGGCTCGTCTATCAGCTCGTTGACGCGCTCGGATGCCTGCCGATGGTCGACGTTGCGGGCCAAGTCGCCGCCCTGGAACTGCCGGACCGGAAGGCACTGAGCCGGCTCGGCGTTCGCTTCGGCACCGAGAGCATCTACTTCGAGCCGCTATTGCGCGCCGATACGATGCGCTTTCAAGCGCTTCTCTGGGGGATACAGCAAGGCCGGCCGGCGCCGACACTGCTGTCGGCACGTCGTCCAGCCAAGCCGATCGAAATCGATCCGGAGCTGCCGCCTTCGTTTTACGCGGCGATCGGCTTCCGCGTTCTGGAGGGGCTAGCGCTGCGCCCCGATCGACTGGAACGGCTCGCCGCCGCGGCGCGGCGCCTTGCACGCCAGGGCCCGTTCCCCGCTCGAGCTGAACTTGCGGCCATCGCGGGTGTCGAGCCCCTAGCTTTGCGCAGGCTATTGGCGGGGCTCGGCTACCGCACCGTAATCGACGCCGGCGGGGAGACATTCATCGCGCGGCCGCGGCACCGTCGCCAAACAACCAAGGGCAGCCGTCGGGGTCAGCAGACCGGCGAGGGTCACCCATTCGCCAAGCTCCGGGAGCTGAAGCTAGCTTGAAGGGCGACGGCGCCTCTGCTTTGGTGTCGGGGCGGCGGCTCGATCAGTGGCTCTGGTTCGCGCGCTTCGTCAAAAGCCGCTCTCTCGCTTTGCGCCTTTGCGCTGCCGGAGCGGTCTCGGTCAACGGGCTGGCAGTCAACAAGGCGAGCCATGCGGTTCGCCTCGGCGATACGATCGCGCTGCCGCAGGGCACCGTCCGCCGGATGGTTCGGGTATTGAGTCTCGGCACCCGCCGCGGTCCAGCAAGCGAGGCTAGGCTGTTATATGAGGAAACCGCCGCTCCGGTTCGCCTCTCCGACCTCGCTCCGGACTGGACGCCGCTGCTCATGGATGGGGAGCCGTCGAGCGATCTTACCATGATCAGGGTGCACAGACCGGGTCCTTAGCTTGCTGATGCCTGGCGCATCTGCATTCGTTCACCTCCGAAATTGGGATTACAGGCTCAAGCGCAAATTATTTAGAGAATCGGCGATGGCTACGAAAACATTCTGGAGCGTGGCTTGATCCGGTGCGTAGAAGTATTTTCCTGGATCAGTGGCGCAGTTCTGCATCATGGTTTGCGAGCCAGTCGCTGCGCCGGTGAAGGCGATTGTGTAGATGATTACGCCTGCATTCTTCATAGCTGTGCAGATGCTGCTGAGACGGTTGTCGAGAACCGTGTGTGCAGTCGATTGGCTCGTAGTGCCGAGCCTGTTGTCGCTGAGAAACCCGTAGGCAGAATAGTCGGAGCTGGGGGGGGTGGTGTCGGGACAACCGTTATTCGTATCCGTGTTGCTGCTGGGGCATATGTTGAAATTATCTGTGCCATCGGTCTCGAGGATGACTGCCTTTTGCCATCCCGTGGTGTTGTAGGGAAGCGCGTCAGGAGTTCCATTGGTTTGGAAGATGCTGAGCGGGGAAATCGTGCGCCAGCCCCAAGCCATGCCGACATGGATCATCGTCCCACTGCGGCACCACGCCTGCATGGCGTTGATGGCGTTCAGGACAGTCTGCTTATCGCTGGTCAGCCGTTGTACGGGCGTGCCACAGGATAGATTTGGCGAATAGCTGTTAGCGACACCATTGCAAGTCCATGCGATGGGCGGATTCTGGATGGCGACCTGGGTTGGGTTTAGTGACCACGGATTCCAGTATTGGTCTTTGGGCCACCAATAAGGCTTCCACGATCCGGCTGGTGTAGATTCGCTCCCGTCCGCCGGCGGGTCGGGCTCCTCGAGGCAACCTTTCCACTGGCCCGGGTCGGTCTGGTTGTAGTTGATCGCCACGCCAGGGTAGGTCGGCATGCTACCCGCTGCAATCAGGCTCGGGGCAAGGTCGCCCAAATTCACCGCCGTCACGAAGGGCACTACCGAGACTTTCAGCAAATTATTGCTGGTGTTGGCGCCAAAAAGAATATTCACGAACTGGTTCGCATCGGCGATCATCGCCTGCATGTTGTTGACGCCTGCGCTGCCGCTGTCGGAGAGCATCGAGCCGGTGTTATCGAGCACCAGGGCGACCTCGAGACCCAAATTCTGGCGTGTGACCTGGCTCGAAACGCTGACCGTTAAAGTGTCAATTCCGACGATTGCCATCAGGGAAGTCGGCACCGTCGCCGCCGCCGAAACATTGATTACATTATTGTTGTCCGAGAAGGTCATTGTCGGCGTCGTCGGAGTGCCGAGCGCACTGGACGGATAATTCGCGGTGAAGAAATATTGCAATCGCTGCTGCAGCTGATCGGTCGTGAAGGCGCTCGCGTTCGTCGAACCGACCGCCAGCGCCGCCGCGTCGAGCGCGGCGCCAAGCCGCACCTTCACCACGTAGGCGCGCCCCACGTCAACCGCCATGCCGGCCGCGATGACGGCGGGGATCGCGGCCAGCCCGAACATCATCGCGATGTTTCCTTCGCGTCGCTGCGCGAGCCGACGCAGGTTGGCGATGATAACAGTAACCATCGTTCGCGTCCTCTTTG
>Ga0209656_10000891_pt1 | contig 19246 bp, 17 predicted proteins | sample BogFormECP12_OM2_FD_188239 | JGI IMG/M metagenome (GOLD analysis project Ga0209656, IMG submission 188239) | Bog forest soil microbial communities from Calvert Island, British Columbia, Canada - ECP12_OM2 (SPAdes) (version 2) | ecosystem: Environmental > Aquatic > Freshwater > Wetlands > Bog ... | reverse complement strand
ACGCGACAGCCCACGCGATCGACGCCGAGGGATTCGTCCACACCGGAGACCTCGGCGCAATGGACTCGCGCGGTTATTTGACGATCACGGGCCGGATCAAAGAGCTGATCATCCGAGGCGGTGAGAACATCACGCCCGCCGAGATCGAATCGCAGCTAATGAGCCACGACGACATTGTCGACTGCGCGGTCGTAGGCCTGCCCGACGACCGACTAGGGGAGGTGGTGGGTGCGGTCGTATGCACGTCGCGAGACGACGCACGTCTCAAAGACGCGCTCATCGAGCACCTACGAGACCGATTGGCTCCCTTCAAGATTCCGGCACGGTGGTTTACCGCGACCGAATTGCCCGTCACACCAACGGGCAAAGTTCGCAAGTTCGAACTCCGAGACGCGATCATCCGCGGCGATCTCCCGGAACTGTGACGACGACAGCAGACATCCATGCCCGCCGCGACGAGCTGCGGCGCCGTTTCCCGGTATGGCGGCCCAGCACCTTATCGGACTGGCTGGACGACTGCGCCGAACGCTACGGCGGGCGGCCGATGGTGCTCACCGACGACCGCGAGCTCAGCTACACCGATATCGCGACCGAATCCCGCCGATTGGCAGACGGTTTGGCAACCTTAGGCGTCCAACCGGGCGATCGCGTGGCAATGATCATGGCGAACTACCCGGAGTTCGTGGCGGTCAAATTCGCCATCGCCCGGACAGGGGCGATCGCTATACCTCTCAATTACCTGTATCGAAGCGACGAGTTGCGGTTCGTACTGGCGGATGCGCGATGCCGGGTCGTAATCACCATGACCAGTTTCGCCGGCCTGGATTACCAAGCGACGCTTGACGGTATCCCCGACCCGCCTGTGCTGGTGTGGCTCGACACCGATGGGCGCACCCGTCCCGGATCGCTCACCGTTGAGGGCTTGGCGATCCTGGGCGACCAAAACCGAGGCGCCAGCTATGGCCGCACAATCGATCCCAATGGCCCCGGAGACATGCTTTACACCTCGGGCACAACCGGGTCGCCCAAGGGCGTGCTGGTATCTCATGACGCCGTCCTGCGGACCGCCTTCGCGTCGGCGCTCACCCGCGCCTACCAAGACGGGCGGCGGATTCTGTTCTCGCTGCCGTGCTACCACATGTTCGGCTACGTGGAGGGCCTGCTGTCGGCCAGCTTCGTTGGCGGCGCAGTCATCCCTCAGACAAGTTTCAGCGCCGAGGGCTACTTCGCAGGCATTCAGCGGCACCGAGCCACCGACGTCTTGTGCGTGCCGACGATGGCGGTGGCGATGCTCGAGCACCCGGCCCGCGGCGATTACGACCTGAGCTCGCTCACCGCAATTCTGTGTGGTTCGGCGCCCGCGCCGATCTGGCTGTGGGAGCAGATAGAGGCCGACCTCGGGGTCAGCGAGATCGTCACCGGCTATGGGATGACCGAGTCCGGAGGCGCGATGACGCTGACCCGTCCAGAGGATCCGTTGGAACTGACCTCCGACACGGCGGGGCGACCAAAAATGGCCGGACCTGCGGGAGTCCCGGGCACGGATGCACTCGTGCAGTACCAGGCGGTAGACCCCGAAACGGGCGTCGCGCTGCCGCCTGGCCAGGAGGGCGAACTCGTCTCGCGCGGGCCGACGACGATGCTGGGCTACTGGAATCGACCCGATGACACCGCCGTCACACTGCGGCAGGGGTGGTTGCATTCAGGTGACCTCGGCGTGGTGCGGGACGATGGCTATCTCCAGGTCACCGGTCGTAGCAAGGAGCTCTACAAGAGCGGCGGTGAGCTGGTCATGCCCAAGGAGATTGAAGATCTCCTGGCCGCTCATGATGCGATCAGTCAAGTGTTCGCTATCGGGCTACCCGACGAACGCTGGGGTGAGATCGGTTGTGTCGTCATAGTTCCGGCTCCGGGGGCTGCGCTCACTGAGGCCGACGTGCTGGCCATCTGCCGCGCCAAACTCGCGAGGTTCAAGGTACCCAAGCGCGTCGTTTTCTGTCGCCGCGAAGATCTACCCACCACGCCTACCGGCAAGGTGCAGAAGTTCCGTCTCGTGCAACAGCTCCGCGCCCCTCAGGGACAACGCTGATGCATCCACTTCGGTTCGAACTTGCTTGCGGCGCTTGACCTCAGCCTTCGGCTGCTGCACCAAGGGCAGCAGCAGCGATGGTGGCGATGATGGTCTCTTCGTCGGTTTCGACAGTTCCGTCTAGCCAGTCCACGATCAGCTGGGTGGTGCCGGCGGTGAGGATCCGCGCCGCGAGGTCACGACGGATGCCGGTGGGCGGATTGCCGGTGAACGGTATGACATCCGCCGCCATGCGAGCGCTGAATTCACGAATCGCACGCTGCTGTCGCTCGCGCAGGCGAGGAAACGCAGGGCATTCTGTATACAGCCGTGCCGAGGCTGGGTCGGAAGCCAACGTATGTACTACGGCCTGTGCCGCCGCACGAACGCGCTTTGGTCCCGACCCAACGGCGGCCACCGCGCCATCGATTGCATTCCAAAGTCGGGTGAACAGCTGTTCGGCACAAACATCTAGCAGGTCGTCCTTGCCGGAGAAGTCCACGTAGAAGTAGCGCTTGGTCAACTCGGCTGTCTGGCATACCTGTTCGACGGTCAGCGCGGCGACGCCGTGTTCGGCGATCACCGCCTCCGCGGCCCCGATTAACCGTTGCCGCCGCGACTCTGCGCGCGCTTCGGCGCTCACGCCACCGTAGGTGCGACCTACGTCGGCCGCGGAGGTTTCTTGACTCATGGTGACCGCCATTATAATCTGACACGTGACCGTGTCAGATTGCGGAAAGGCAGACGCGCGTGACGCACAGCACCCTTACGGGCAATGGCCTGCTAATTCGGGAGGCATCAGAGATCACCGCTCGGTGGCTCGAGCGTGTCTTGAATCGCCCGCGACTTCAGGCCACAGCGGTCGAACGGATCGGTACAGGTCAAATGAGCCTGACTTACCGCGTCTCGTATATCGAGGCCGACGGGTCCGAGGCGACCGTGGTGGTCAAGTTGGCTGCTGGCGACGACATCAGCCGTAACACCGGCGTGGGCATGGGCGCTTACCTCCGCGAGGTGGCCTTCTACCAACATCTCGGCGGTCGCCTGCAAGGACCGCCGCGCTGTCATCTCGCCGAATACGACGTCGCCGAGGGGTGGTTCACCCTCGTTCTCGACGACGTCGTCGGCGCACAACAGGGCGACCAGATCGCCGGCTGCGGCGTCGACACCGCGCGCCTGGTGATGCGAACTCTGGCCGGACTACACGCGCCCGTGTTCAACGACCTCGCCACCGGAACCCTCGACTTCCTCAACCAGCCCAATCCACTCACCCAGGCGGTGATGACGGCGCTGCTACCTCAACTGCTTGATCGATACGGCGAGCGCATCGACCCCGCGCACGCCGAGGTCTGCAAACGTTACGTCGCTATCGCCGATGCCCATGCCGCAGACATTCGGGCGCCGTTGGGACTCATCCACGGTGACTTCCGCCTCGACAACCTACTGTTCAGTGGTGACACAAAATGCGTCGTCGTCGATTGGCAGACGGTGCAATGGGGACCCGCGATGGTCGACGTCGCCTACTTCTTGGGCGGCAGCCTAGAGATCGAGGACCGGCACGCACATGAGCGCGAACTAGTCCGCAACTATTACGACGGGCTCATCTCTGCCGGCGTTACGAACTTCACCTGGCACCAGTGCTGGGAAGAGTATCGCCGCCAGCCGTTTTGGGCGCTGGCAGTGGTTATTGTCGCCGCGATGGCCGTCGAGCGAACCGCACGCGGTGACGATATGTTCATGGCCCTGTTGCGGCGAACCTGCCAGCAGATTATCGACTTGGGTTCACTGGAGCTGCTCCCCGAACCGGGAGCCGGCCCGTTGGCCCTGCTTCCTGCAGCGGGCGACGAAGCGCCGCACCAACCGGGCGCCGATCCGTTCTGGAACGAGAGTTGGTACTTCGACGGGATCAGCCTTGGCCAGCGGGGGCCCGAGGTCGGGGTATACCTGCGACTCGGCAACGTTCCAAACCAAGCTGGCGGCGTGTACTCAGTGGCCGTGGTCCGCCCCGGGCGTCCGACGGTGATGGTCACCGACTATTCCTGCCCGCACCCCATTCTGGGCACCGACCACCAAACCGTGACTGGCACCGATTACCACGCCGTACACCACTGCATGCGGCCGCTGGAGAAGTTCTGGCTCCAGTTCGACGGCGCTGCAAGCGAATACGCCGACGACGCGGACCCTCTCAATGGAAAATCGGGGGATCCGGTGCAACTACACCTCGACCTACAGTGGCTCACTGACGGTGCGCCCTACCAATGGCGTGCAACCACGCGCTACGAGATTCCTTGCCGGGTAACGGGAACGATCATTATCGACGGCGAGGAGATCACCATCGCCGGTCCCGGACAGCGTGATCATTCCTGGGGCAGCCGCGACTGGTGGGCCAACGACTGGATGTGGACAGCCTTCCATCTCGACGACGGAACGCGGGTGCATGCAGTCACCCTGCCTGATCATCCCGGAATGGCAGTCGGCTACATCCAATCCGATGGCCAGGTGGTCGAGGAGCTGACAGTAGGTTCATCCACCGCGATACACGCCTCCGACGGACTCGTGACCGCCGCGCACCTAACGTTGGGCTCCGGTCCGCTCGATGTCGACGTGCAACCGCTCGGCTTCGGCGCGCTGCGCATGGAGGCGCCCGACGGGCGGGTCTCCTTCTTTCCGAGGGCAATGGCCGCTTTCCGAACCGAGGACGGTCGCCGCGGCGTCGGCTGGATCGAATGGAACACCAACCAGAGATAAAGGCTGGCTTAACCCAGCTCAGCACATCGGATTGATCGGTGTGTGCTTCCACCGAGGTCAGCCGTCTCCGCCGCGGACTTCCTTGGCGTCATGCAAAGGCAATGGCAGCGGGATGCGTGATCGCTAAGATGCGTGATCGCTAACTTGTTCGGGCTGCCCAAGTTACCATCGCGGCTCATCGTGCCAGCGGTGTATAAAATTTAACACAGACTAGAAAATGATGATATGCTGCAACCAGGGTGACTAGAAAAGGGCAGTCCTTATTTGAATCACTGTTAATTTTCAAGAAGCCGCGGGCATCGAGAGGAGCGGTCACGGGACTATGACGGCTGATCACGCCTTCGACACGAAAGTATCCACCGCCCAACAGCTCTACCGAGCACTCGCCGCAGGCGACCGCGAAGCGCTCCCGATGCTCCTCCATCCCGACTTCGTCGGGCAGGTGACCGATGGCCTTCCGCTGAACATGGGCGGACGTCACGACGGTCCAGAGGCGATGCGGCGCGACGTGTGGTGGACCATCGGACGCCACTACAAGGTCGAAGCGCAGCCGGAGGAATTCCACCTCCTCGATGACGACAGGCTCTTCGTCGCCGGGCACTACCGCGGCGAGGGCCGCGCCTCGGGACGGCGACTCGACGCGGCATTCATCCATCTCATCGCCTTCGCCGCCGACGGGCTCATCGTGTCATTGCAGCAGTTGACCGACAGCGCTGCTTGGGTGCAGGCCCTCAGCGACGGCGCGACGCTGCAGACTATCGACTACTCGGTCACCGATGCGGTCGCCACCATCTGTCTGAACCGTCCGAAGGCCCGCAACGCTATCGACATGCAGTTGGCCGAAGAAACCCTCGAGGTAGCGCGCCGCGTCGCCGCCGACGATTCGATCCGCGCAGTCCTCATCTGCGGCAACGGCCCTGCGCTGACCGTCGGCGGCGACATCGAGTACTTTCTCGCGCACTCCGACGAACAGTTCGGCCCGCTCTTCGCGCAGATGACAACACCGTTTCATGAAGCATTTCGTGTCCTGAGTCGCATCGAAGCCCCGATCGTGACTGCCGCACACGGCGCGGTCGCCGGCGGCGGTCTTGGCTTTGTATATGCGGCCGATCTCGTTATCGCTGCCGAGGGAACAAAATTTGTAACCGCGTTTGCAGCGCTGGGGCTTTCGGGGGACGGCGGTGGAACGTGGCATCTGCCCAGGCTCATCGGTGCCCGGCGTGCCGCGGAGGCGTATCTGCGCAACAAGCCGATCGAAGTCGCAGAGGCGCTTGAGTGGGGATTGATCAACGAGATCGTGCCTCCCGAGGAATTGCGGAAGCGCGCCGAAGCGGTGGCGCGGGAATTGTCGAATGGGCCGACCCGCGGTTTCGCGAGCATGCGTGCGCTGCTGCGCGACGCATGGCGCAACGACCTGTCGACTCAGCTGCAAGAAGAGATCCACGCGCTCCGACGCACCGGCGACACCGCCGACGCCGCAGCGGCGATCAAAAGCTTTGCGGCCAAGCGCCACCCCGAATTCACCGGAGAGTAGGACATGGGACTCATTCAGGACTCTGTCGAACACAAAGCCATTCGCGAGACCGTGGCTGGCATCGCCTCTCGTTATGGGGCGCAATACTTCATCGAACGCGGCCGATCCGGCGGCGGTATTGATGAACTGTGGAAGGACCTCGGGGCCGCCGGCCTGCTCGGGTTGCACCTGCCCGAAGATTACGGGGGCGGCGGCGGAGGCATGTCCGAGGCCGTCGTTGTGGTCGAGGAACTCGCCGCGCACGGCATGCCACTGCTGGTCTGGGTCATCTCGCCAGCAATCTGCGGCAGCATCCTGGCCCACCACGCCTCGGAAGACATGAAGCAGCAGTGGCTGCCAGTGATCGCCGATGGCACCAAGATCATGGCGTTCGGCCTGACCGAGCCCGACGCCGGATCCAACAGCCACAACGTCAAGACCACCGCGCGACGCACCGAAACCGGTTGGACCATATCGGGTTCCAAGTACTACATTTCGGCCGTTGATCAAGCCGACGCGCTACTCGTCGTCACTCGCGACGCCGACCACTCGACGCCCGAGAAAAGCGCGCTGTCGCTGTTCGTGGTGCCCACCGACAGTCCAGGGCTGTCGTTTCAGCAGATCGACACCTCGATCGTGTCGCCGGACAAGCAATTCACGGTGTACTTCGACAACGTTCAGGTCGGGCATGATGCCCTGATCGGAACCGCCGGCAACGGACTTCGGCAGGTGTTCGACGGACTGAACCCCGAGCGGATCTTGGTCGGCGCCCTCTGCGGTGGCATCGGCCGCTATGCGATTGGCAAAGCGGCCGCGTATGCCAAAGAGCGTCAAGTCTGGTCCACACCGATCGGCGCCCACCAGGGCATCGCCCATCCGCTTGCCGAAGCGCACATCGCCGTGGAGCTGAGCCGGATGGCCACCGTCCGCAGCGCCGAACTCTTCGATGCGGGCGAAAACGCCGGCGAGGCTGCCAACATCGCGAAGTTCTCCGCCTCCGAAGCCGCGCTTAGGGCGCTCGACCAGGCGATCCAGACCCACGGCGGTAACGGCCTTTCCCACGAGTACGGGCTGTCCGAGTTGTGGTTCGTGACACGCCTGATGCGCACCGCGCCGGTCAGCCGGGAGATGGTGCTGAACTACATCGCCCAGTCGTCACTAGGTCTCCCCCGCTCCTACTAGGTTCTGAAGAGGAAATCTACGTGAGCACAGCGCAATTCGACGTCATCGTCATCGGAGCCGGTGCCGGTGGCCTGTTCACCGCCGCCCGCCTCGCGCATCAGGGCTACCGGACTCTCGTCGTGGAACGTCTCGACAAGGTCGGCGGCCGTGCCTCCACCGATGACATCGACGGCTTCAAGGTCAACAACGGCGCCATCGTCATCGAGGTCGGCGGCATCACCCAACAGACCTGCGAAGCGGTCGGCGCCCCGTTCGACATCCGCGAGCCCAAGCCCACGCTGCTGTATCGCATCGGCGGCAAGGATGTCGATGTCACCGGCGGCGGCTGGGGCTTGCTGCTCGGTAAGCTCACCCGTCAGGGCGCCAAGCTGGTGAAGGGTATCGGCGCGGCACGCAACGACTCGGGCTTACCCGAAGACGAGATCTCCACCGCCGACTGGGTATCGCGTTACACGAAAAACGAACGGGTGCATGGCATCTTCCGTAACATGTGCGCCTCGATCTTCGCCGTGGGTTCCGAGGATCTGCCGGCGCGGGTATTCCTCACCTACTTCACCCGCAAGAGTGCGTTCAAACGGTTTGGGTTCCATCCGGAGGGCACCATTGGTTTGTGGCGAGGCCTCGCAAACGCGATCGAGTCGCACGGTGGTCAGGTGTGGCTGTCCACCCCTGTCGTCAAGGTTATTTCCGACGGCCCCACAGTCACGGGCGTGCAGGTGACCCGCGACGGCGAGGCCATCACCGTGAGTGCGCCGGTAGTGGTAAGCGACATCGGCCCGGCGGCCACGGTCAAGCTCCTCGGTGAGGACAACGTCCCGGACAACTACCAAGATCTGGTGAAGAAGGGTGACCGACCCACCGCGATGATCTCGGTCAATTTCGCCAGTCAGGAGCGATTGGTTGACGTACCAGGGATGTTGAGCTTTGCGAAATCGCGGCGGCTGGCCTATATCGCCAATTTCACCGACACGTGCCCCGAGATGGCACCGCCGGGGTGGAACCTCTACGTCGGCACCGCGGTCCCGAAGCCTTCGATCGGCGATTTTGACGACGAAACCGAGACCGAACTGCTGCTGGAGGACTTGCGCGACACCATCGATCGGTTTGACGAGCGCGCGAGGATCCTGAATATCGCTGTAACGCGTGATAATTGGCCGCCACAGCGAGCGGTCTCCGGATTTGATCTGCCCCACGGCACACCGTTCGCGGGATTATGGAACGTAGGTGACGCGGTCAAGGAATACGCCAATGGCGGCACCACAGCGTGCGCCGAAACGGCCCAACTGGTGGTCGACAAGATCGTCGCGGCGCACCAGCCGGCTGCCGCTCTGCACCGACAGGGCTGACTATCATCTCTCAACCACATCCCTCTGACGCCGATTTCGCGGACGCTTACTCAAGGGCGTGGACGTTGGAGCCCGTCGAACTACTTGAATTCTTTGCGGCCGACGGCTGTTACGTCGACGTTGCAATGGACGCGACGTACACCGGTCGCGAAGAAATAGCTCGTTTCCACCGCTGGATGTTGAAATTCGCTCCCGATTCCGCGATTGCGTTCAGTGATGGCTGCGCGGCCGATGGCCGGTTGTACCTCCAATGGGTGTGGAGCGGAACGTTCGAAGGTGCATTGCGGCTACCGGACGGCTCGTTGGTCGAATCGACCGGAGCAAAGTTCAGCGTCCCAGGCGTCGCCGCGTGCCGCTACGCGGCCGACGGCAAGCTGCTGAGTCATCGGGACTACTGGGACCTGAACACCGTGCTAAGGCAAGTCGGCGACCCTTGACGACATCGCACCAAGACCTCCAGCGCGCACCAATCGTATTGCTGCACGGCGCCACATCGTCGGCCAGAGCGTGGGATGCTCTACTACCCGCACTGGGTGCGAAACACCGTGTCTTTGCGCCCACGCTAGCCGGCCATCTCGGTGGTCCACCCTTACCGGCTGGATCTGAAGGTGTGATCGGCCGGATCGTCGACGCCACATGTCGTCAGCTCGACGAGGCAGAAATCGACACAGCGCATCTAGTGGGAAATTCGCTGGGAGGGTGGATCGCACTCGAACTCGCCCGACGCGGTCGGGCACGATCTGTTCTGGCGTTGTCGCCGGCCGGAGCGTGGCGCTCGGGTCGCGATCTCCGACGGCTGCTCATGCTGTTTCGTGGCGCCGGCGCGCTTGCGCGGGCCAAGACGATGCCCGACCTCGCTGCGCGCAAGCGGGTGCGCCGGGTTCTCTTGCGGGTCATGGCGGAACACGCCGACCGCATGACGCCGGCGCAGGCGGCGGCGGCGTTCGAGGACGTCGCCGGGTGCACCGTGCTTACTGACATTCTCGACGGTGCGCGTGACAACGGCCCGATTCAGCCGATCGCGGATGTCGCCTGCCGTCTGCGTATCGCCTGGAGCCTGCATGACCGCGTCCTGCCATTCATGCACTACGGCGCACCCATGCTGGCTGCCGTCCCCGCAGCCGAGTTCGAGCTCCTGCCCGGGGTAGGACACGTGCCGATGATCGACGACCCGGTCCTAGTGGCCAACACGATTCTCGCTTTTGTCGAAGGAGTCCCGTTGTGAACCCCAACCGCCGCACCAGTTACAACGTTTTGCACCTTTGCAACTACTCGATCCTGATCCTCTGCATCGTCGGATTGCTTGGCTTCGCCGTATTTGGCGGGTTCTTTCCGCCACCCGGGGCCTATCTCTCGGCTGAACAGATCGCCGCGTACTTCCGGCAGAACAGCGTCGACATCCGCATTGGAATGGTGTTGATGTTCTTGTCGATGCCCTTCTATCTCACCTGGACCATCGCCATGTCCAAGCTCATGGAGCGCATGCAGAAGGATTCCATGAACGTCCTGCCGCAGCTGCAGGCGATCAGCGGCGCGGTCGCGATGATCACCTTGCTGGGGCCGGCAATCTGTTGGATGACCGCGGCTTTTCGTCCCGGCGTTCGGTCCAACGAAGACATTCAGTTGTTGTATGACCTCGGCTGGTTCGTATTCGACCCGCCGTTCATGATCTTTGCCATCCAGTGGGGTGCAATCGGTTTCGCCATGCTGACCGACAAGCGGGAAAAGCCACTGTACCCGTCGTGGATCGCCTGGGTGGGCTTCTTCACGTGTGCAACGTTCATCTCGACCACGATGATTTCGTTCATGACCCACGGGCCATTCGCTTGGCAGGGTTTGATCACGTTCTGGCTCGTGTTTTGCATGTTCTTCGTGTACCTCTTTGCCATCGTGCCGTTGACCCGCACGGCATTGAGGCGACTAGAGGCGGAAGACAGAGAGCACGAAGGGGCGACAGGTGCCTGACGGACGCCATACGGTCTTGACACGGCACCCGCCCGACGAACCAAGGGATCACGCGTTCCTGCCGACCAGACACGTACCCGGTGAACAGGGTGTATGGGTGCTGATCTTCGGTGACATGCTCCTCTTCACGATGTTGTTTGGGGCGTATCTAAACAGCCGCAGTCACAATCGGGCGCTGTTCGCGGAGTCTCAGACGGCACTGAACCAAACGTTGGGTGCGATCAACACGCTGGTGCTGCTCTGCAGCTCCATGTTGATCGCGTTGGCGGTTCTGGCGATGAGAAGCACGCAATGGCGCCACCTCTCGGCCCGCCTCACCTTGGCGGGCGCATTGGTGGGCTCGTGCTTCGTGGTCGTAAAGGTCGTCGAGTACCGCGAAAAGGTCACAGCGGGCATCACGCCGAGCACCAACGAGTTCTTTCTGTACTACTTCGCGCTGACCGGATTGCATCTCGTGCACGTGATCGTTGGATTGACCGTACTGACGGTCCTTTGGCGGCTCGCGCGCAAACCTAAGGCGACACGAACCCGAGTCGCCGTCTTCGAGGGCGGTGGATGTTTTTGGCACATGGTGGATCTGTTGTGGCTCATCATCTTTCCGCTCGTCTTTCTGGTGCACTGATCATGACGACGTTGGTGCGGAACAAGGCGTCGCTGGCCTGGTCGGTTCTCGTTGTGTTGACTCTGGCTCAGTGGATGATCGGGAGCCAGATCGCGGGCGGTGGCCCACATGTGGCAGCCTGCTTGGTGATCTTCGTAGTGGCCGTTTTCAAGGCTCGCTTGGTGGGACTCTACTTCATGGAGCTTCGCTCAGCGCCGTGGGCGTTACGCTGCCTGTTCGAACTCTACTGCGTTGCCCTGCTTGGGGTTCTGTCGGTGATGTACCTATTCGGATGACGGCGCCTCGTCCAGCATCGGCGATCGCATATTTGCTCGCAGACGCCGTGACGTTGCCCTACCTCGCGTGATGAAACCGCATCATCGCGCGATGTCTCGTCCGATGATCTCCTTCATGATCTCGGTGGTCCCCCCGTAAATTGTCTGGACCCGGGTATCGAGAAACGCTCGGGCGACAGGGTATTCAGACATATAGCCGTACCCACCGTGCAGCTGCAGACATCGGTCGATCACCCGCTTCTGCAGCTCACTGACATACCATTTTCCCTTGGCTGCGTCTATTGGGGTCAGCTCACCGACGTTGAATGCCAGGACCGATCTATCGACGTAGGCTTCGGCTATGTCAATCTCGGTGGCCATCTCGGCGAGCTCGAACCGTATGTGCTGCTGGCCAGTCAGAGGTTGACCGAAAGCCGTCCGCTGACGGCAGTATTCGACGGTCTCATCGAAGATCGCGCGCACGTTGGCGATGGCCTTGGCCGTGACGCCCAGCCTTTCCCGCGGCAGATGACTCATCAGGTGCTGCAGGCCCCGCCCCTCCTCACCGAGTAGGTTGGCCGCCGGTACCACGGCGTCGCGGAAGAACAGTTCGGCGGTGTCTTGGGCGGGCAGCCCGATCTTTTCGAGCTGACGGCCGCGTTCGAATCCAGGAGTGTCGCGCTCGACGACGAACAAGCTGAAGGCCCGCGAGCCGCCTTCCGGGTCGGTGCGGGCGGCCACCACCACGACATCGGCCATGATGCCGCTGGAAATGAACGTCTTCTGTCCGTTGAGGATCCAGGTGACCCCGTCGCGGCGTGCAGTGGTCCGGATGCCTTTGAGATCACTACCCGCGCCGGGTTCGGTCATCGCCAGAGCCCCGATCAGCTCACCGGAGGCGAAGCCGGGTAGCCAGCGCTGTTTTTGCAGTTCGTTGGTCAGGTCGAGTAGGTAATGCAGCACGAGGTCGTCCTGCAGGCTCACAGTCAGGCCGAAGGAGTATGCGAAAACCCTTGCCAGTTCTTCACATACCACCATCCGGTAGCGGTAGTCGCGTTCGCCCGCGCCCCCGAAGCTCTCATCGATTTGCAGTGCGTATATGCCGGCTTTGGCTGCGCGGCCGAACACCGCGCGATCGATCATGTGCTGACGGTCCCAATCGTGTTGATAGGGAACGACCTCACGCGCCAGGAATTCCCGAACAGTTTCGCGGTACGCCTCGTGGTCCGGGTCGTACAGCGTGCGCCGCACCGCCTACAGCCTCTCGATGATGGTGACGTTGGCCTGGCCGCCGCCCTCGCACATCGTCTGGAGACCGTAACGCCCCCCGGTGCGCTCCAATTCATGCACCAGCGAGGTCATCAAGCGCGCCCCTGTACAGCCGATCGGATGGCCGAGCGCGATTGCCCCGCCATTGGGGTTGACCCGCTTTGGATCGGCGTCGAGCTCGGCGAGCCACGCCAAAACCACCGGAGCGAACGCTTCGTTGATTTCAATGGCGTCGAAGTCGTCGATCGACATGCCGGTGCGCTTCAATGCATGCTGGGTGGCCGGTATTGGGGCGGTCAGCATCATCACGGGGTCACTCCCCCGCACAGACATGTGATGGATCCGTGCGCGCGGGGTCAATCCGAAACGGTCGACCGCGGCCTGGGAGGCGATGAGGACGGCAGCGGCTCCGTCTGAGATCTGGCTGGCCACCGCGGCCGTCAGGATGCCGCCTTGGGTCAAGGTGGGAAGGCCGGCCATTTTCTCCAGCGATGTATCTGCGCGGGGCCCTTCATCGACAACGAGTCCCGCGTAAGGAGAAATCTCGCGCGCAAAATGTCCGGCGCTCATCGCGGTGATCGCGCGTTGATGGCTCGTAAGTGCGTAACGCTCGTTGTCCTCGCGGCTGAGCTTCCAGTGCGCGGCAATCATTTCCGCGCCGCGGAATTGCGAGATCTCCTGCTTGCCGTAGCGCGACTCCCAGCCCCGACACCCCGTCCATGGGTCAGTCGCACCGAACGGCTGACCGGCGCTGAACGCACTCAGAATCGGGTACTGGCTCATCTTCTGCACGCCACCGGCCACGACCAGGTCGGCCGTGCCGCTCATCACGGCTTGAGCGGCGAAATGAACCGCTTGCTGGGCAGATCCGCATTGTCGATCAATCGTGACGCCTGGCACGGACTCAGGCAGACCTGCGGCAAGGGCGGCAGTGCGGGCAATATCGCCGGCCTGTGCGCCGATGTTGTCGAGGCAGCCCAAGATCACGTCGTCGACAGCGGCCTGATCGACATCGTGGCGTGCGACAACGGTGTGGATAGCATGGGCCGCCATGTCAGCGGGATGTTCGGCAGCGAACCCGCCGCCCCTCTTGCCGACGGCTGTACGGACGGCGTCGACGATGAATGCTTCGGCCATTCTTTTAATCTAACATAAAATTAATTCTCGACGAAACCCAGGGCTCCGGCGAAGGCCGGGTCAGCGGCCGGCCGCAGCCTTGCGTGGGCGCTTGGGCCGCACGGACACGGGCTTCTGGACGCGGCTAAGACCATTGCGCACCAGGACTTGGGCGTTCGACACGATGGTGTCCACCGAACTGCGGCGGGGGTCGAACCACTCCGCGGACCAGTTCAAGGCACCGATTACAAGCAGCTGGGCGAGCCGAGCGTCGAGATCGCCCCGCAGCTGACCTTCAGCGCATGCTTCATCGAACAGGCGCCGCCAGATTCGGCCATATGCAGCCTCCTCCTTGAGCTGACGGGCCCGCAGTCGTTCGGGAATCTGCCCGGCGTTGCGGATAGATGCCGAGGCGTAGTCCGATAGCTCGAGCTCATGACGCAAATGAGCCTCGACGGCCGCCAGGATCTTGTCCATCGGCGACGTCGCCGGCGGCAGTGCATCGAGGACGCTCTGCAGATGCTTGCGCATGTCGGCGATGCCGGCATACATCACCTCTTCGATGAGTTCCTCGCGGGATGCGAAATAGTAGTAGATCGCCGGTGCCTGAACGTCTGCATACTCGGCGACATCGGACAAACGGGTACCCGCATAGCCCTTCAGGCTGAGAACGTGGGCAGCGGCGTTGAGAATGCGGCCGCGGGTGCGTGCTGACTTCGACTCCGCATCGCCCGGTACCGCGGCCTGTCGCGCCGCCGGTTTTTTAGTCACGATTTGATGATAAGCGAATTCAGCGCAACCGCCCATCCCGTAGCAGTTCAATGTGAGCGGGTCAGATTTGCCCGCGGGCGATCAATTGGCTTGCAATGACGTTACGTTGGATCTCGTTGGTGCCCTCGCCGACGATCATCAGCGGAGCGTCGCGGAAGTAGCGCTCGACGTCGTACTCGGTGGAATACCCGTAGCCGCCGTGGATGCGTACGGCGTTGAGCGCAATCTCCATCGCGACTTCGGAGGCGAACAGCTTGGCCATCCCGGCTTCCATATCGCAGCGCTGGCCGCTGTCATAGCGCTCGGCGGCGTAACGGGTGAGCTGGCGGGCGGCGGTGAGTTTGGTCGCCATGTCGGCCAGGTAGTTGCCGACCGACTGATGCTTCCAGATCGGCTCGCCGAAACTCTCCCGCTGCTGGGCGTAGGCCAGCGCGTCCTCCAGCGCCGCAGTCGCCACCCCCAGCGCACGCGATGCGACCTGAATACGGCCGGTCTCAAGGCCTTTCATCATCTGCGCGAAGCCTTTACCCGGCTCGCCGCCGAGGATCGCTGACACCGGCATCCGGCAGTCGTCGAATGACAGCTCGCATGATTCGACGCCCTTGTAGCCCAGCTTTGGCAGATCCCGCGACACCGTCAGCCCCTGGCCGTGCTCAACGAGCACCACCGAAATCCCGCTGTGCCGTGGTGTGGCTTTCGGGTCGGTTTTGCACAACAGGGCGATTAACCCGGAGCGGCGGGCATTGCTGATCCACGTCTTCGACCCATTGATGACCAGCTCTTCGCCGTCGCGCAGCGCGGTGGTCGACATGTTCTGCAGATCGCTGCCACCACCCGGCTCGGTGAGCGCCATCGTGGCGCGCAACTCACCTGTCGACATCATCGGAAGGTACTTGTGCTTCTGCTCCTCCGTGCCGAACAGCGTGATCAACTTGGCGACAACGGTGTGCCCACCCATCGCGCCGGCGAGGCTCATCCACCCGCGCGACAGCTCTTGTGTGACTTCCACATAGCATGGCATCGACACCGGCGATCCACCGTACTGGTCCGGGATCGCCAGGCCGTAGATGCCGATGTGCTTCATCTGCTCGATCCACGCCTCGGGATACTCGTTGGCATGCTCGACCTCGCGGACGCTCGGCTTCACCTCGCGGTCGATGAACGCCCGCACGGTCTCGACCAGCATGTTCTCTTCGTCGTTTAACTGGATGGTCATCCGGCCACCTTCGAAATTTTAATGTGAATTAAAAGATGGTAACGCATGAGGATCAGTCACCTGGTGTTGGCTCAACCGCGCGGGCCGATGCCCGCACGCAAAGGTTTCAGCCGGTGGCGATTCCGTGGCGAATAAACGATTGTGCGTTGACCACAACGGCCTCCACGGAGCCGCGGCGCGGATCCCACCATTCCACCGCCCAGTTCAGCGCTCCCAGCACGAGCATCTGCGCGATGTACAGGTCTAGCTCCGGGCGGAGACGGCCCTCCCGAGCCAAGTCGTTGATCAGTTTGCGCCACACCTCGCCATAACGCTCCTCCTCTAGGATTTGGCGGTTGCGAATCGACAGCGGAACCTGTCCTGCGTTACGGATGGACGCAGTGGTGTAGTCCGAGATTTCCAGCGCGTGGCGCAGATGGGCCTCCGCCGCCGCCAGCAACCGCTCCAGGGGCGACGTTCCGTCGGGTAACGCGCTCAGCGCGGCCGCGACGTGCTCACGCATGTCAGCGATTCCGGCCCACATCACTTCCTCGATGAGGTCGTCCCTCGAGGCGTAGTAGTAATAAATTGCAGGCGCCTGGATCTCAGCCTCGGCGGCGACGTCAGTCAGGCGCAGGCCGGCATATCCGTTGACACTGAGCACATGCGCAGCCGCGTCGAGAATGCGCGCACGGGTTAGCGCGGATTTCGATTCTGCGATTTCGTCGTCGCCGACCGCCGGGGTCGCCCCGCCGTTCCTGCTACGCCGAGCCATTGTCTGATCGTACGTCGACACCTGTCCCCCAACGCGTTAAGCGCCCGGGAACAATGCCGCCGTACACCTCACGCCGTGGACAGGTCTGGCAGGTCGGCTATACAGATTTCGTGAGCTTCGGTGGGATCGATTCCCAGTGCGCGTAGTAGCAATTCGGCGGTCGAGGTTCCAGCGTCGCGCCATGTCTGATGGCCCTCGAGCACCATCCACATTGCGCTCACAGTGGCGCCGCTGGCGAGCGAGGCGACGCTGTCGATGCTGGCCGTGCCGATGTTGTATCTGCCCGCCGCGATGCCGGTACTGATGTCTTGCATGGGCGGTCCGGTCATCACGGCCCGCAGCGATTCCTCGGTGAGAGCGAATCTGACGGCGAAACGGCCCATCGTCGGGTTCTCGTGGGCGTAGCGGACCCACAGCCGTACGCCGGTGGCGAGCCGCACCGCCGGGTCGTCAATATCGGCAAAAGTCGCCGCGACTCGCCGATGCAGGTCGGTGCTGAACTCCGCGACGATGCGATCGAACAATTCCTCGACCGATCCGACATTGCGGTAAAGCGTCCCACGGGCGACGTTGGCCTCCTGGGCCAACTCGCTGACCGTTAGCTGAGTCGTCCCCTTCGAGGTGAACAGGCGCACCGCGGCAGCGTTGATTCGCTGATCCGTTGGTGTCGTCATACCCTGCCTTCCGGTCGATGTGCACTGCCGCAACAGAGAGTGCAGCTATGTTCTGCGATTCTGCGTAGTGTAACTGAAAAGTCATACTTGATCTTTTTTGAACACTAGTGTTCAATCAGTTGTAATACCCAGCAAGCCGGGGAAGGGCATCGATGAACACCGTGAGCCACCGCCAGCCGGAGTTGACTCCGGAGCAGGTTCCCGTGCTGATTGCTGGCGGTGGCCCCGTCGGACTGACTCTCGCCTTGGCGCTGGCACGGCACGGTGTGGCCGCGATCTTGGTGGAACGCAACCCGTCGACCACCACCCACCCGAAGATGGACATCACCAACGGCCGCAGCATGGAATTGTTTCGCCACCTTGGGGTGGCCGACGAGCTGCGCAAAGTCGCTGTCCCCGAGGATCATCCGTTCGACGTGTCGTGGGTGACCAACCTCGACGGGTGGGAGTTGGCCCGCTTCCGGTACCCCACCCCCGCTCAGCAGCGTGCGCTCATCCGCGAGTGCAACGACGGCACGATGGCGCTCGAACCCGCGATGCGGGTGTCACAGGCCCTGCTCGAGCCGGCCCTCAAGAACATTCTGGAAACTCGCGCCCCGCAGATTGACATCCGGTTCGGTTGGGGCTTGGACACTTTCACGCAGGACCCCGACGGCGTCGACGCGGTGATCCGCTGCTCGGCAACCGGGGAGGCGCGCGCGATCCGGGCCCAATTCCTCGCCGGCTGCGACGGAGCGGGCAGCGTCGTGCGCACTGGATTGGGTATCGGCCTCGACGACATCGATCTGCGTCGTCTCGCGTTGCGCGAACTCGGATTCGGCCGACTGCTGCCGGCGGCGATCCGGGCCTATCTCACCGATCGCGAAAGACCGATGGACGGTCGTATCTTCCTCATCCATTTCACCTCGCCCAACCGTGAACTATTCGAGCAGTTCGGCACTGCGTGGCACACGCAATCACCCGAGGGATGGACGCTCATCTCGCAGAACGACCGCGACACCTGGACACTGCACGCTCTGCTCGGAGCGGGTAGCGACGTCGACGCGATCGACCCCAGGCAGTTTCTGTTCGCGAAGCTCGGTATCGAGTTCGACTGCGACATCATCTGCGCCAACGAATGGCGCCCGCGCCTATCCCTTGCCGACAGTTACGGGAATGGGCGGGTGTGGTTGGCCGGTGACTCCGCGCACCAGGTCGTGCCGACCGGCGGCTACGGCATGAACACCGGTGTCGGTGACGCCGTCGGGTTGGGCTGGATGCTCGCCGCGATCGTGCAGGGCTGGGGCGACCATCGCCTCCTTGAAGCCTACGAAGCCGAGCGTCGGTCTGTCGCAGTACGCAACCGGACAGCATCCGCGCGGCACACACTGGTGCGCTTGGCAATCAAAACCTTCTACCGCAAGGCCATTCACACCGAGGGCTGGAACGGCGAACGCAATCGCCGGCGCCTGGGCCGGGAGATCCTCGATCTGGGCAATCTCGAAAACGAAGCCAACGGAATCGAATTCGGATACCGATACGACAGCTCTCCGGTCGTCTGCCCCGAACCACGCACGGCGCCGGCCGATCACATCCGCGCCTACACGCCTGGAACCCAGCCCGGGGTGCGTCCGCCCAGCCTCCTCCTGGAGGACGGCCAGGCGATCTTCGACCTATTCGGGCTCGGCTTCACCCTGCTGCGATTCGCCGATCTCGACGTCGACGCGTTCGTTGCCGCGGCAGCCGACCGCGGAATGCCGCTGAAGATA
>Ga0209656_10000890_pt1 | contig 19256 bp, 18 predicted proteins | sample BogFormECP12_OM2_FD_188239 | JGI IMG/M metagenome (GOLD analysis project Ga0209656, IMG submission 188239) | Bog forest soil microbial communities from Calvert Island, British Columbia, Canada - ECP12_OM2 (SPAdes) (version 2) | ecosystem: Environmental > Aquatic > Freshwater > Wetlands > Bog ... | reverse complement strand
AGGCCGGTAAAGTGGCGAAGCATGGCCCGCGACTGGCTGCTTGTGGAAACGCTGGGCAAGGAACCGGCTGTGGTAGCGCTGGGCCGTCAATTGCGAAATCTCGTTCCGATTACCGCGTTTCTGCGGCGAAATCCGCATCTTGCTGCCATCCAGAGCGCAATCGCGGAGTCGTTGCAAACCAGCCAAAGCCTGGTCAGCATCACACCGAAGAATAACCGAGTGATCCGCACCGAGCCGGTGTTGATGTCCGACGGCCGCATGCACGGTGTGCACATCTGGAGCGGGCCCGCTGACGCCGAACCGCCGGAGCGGCCGATCCCGGGCCCGTTGAAGTGGGACATGACCCTCAAGGTGGCCACCGACACACCGGAGTCACTGACCAACACCGGCAGGAATCTCGAGCTCGAAGACCCGGAGCGTCGCGCGTTCGCGGACAGCTGGCCAAAGGGTGAACTCAAGCCCAACGAGGGCAGAGCGCTCGCGGCGGCGGTCAAGTCGCAACCCGGGCACACCCTGTGCGACACCTGGGACAGCACCGATTGGCAAGGCAATCCCATCCGGGTGAGCTTCGTCGCCCGCCACGGACTCGAGCCGGGGCCCGACGGCCGCGACCACGTGATCGCGCGGGGGATGAACTGGCGCGCCGAACCGGCCGACTCGGCCCACCCGTCCGACCGGCTCGCGCAGCGGATCCTGCACGGGTTGGCCCAGCCCGGTGTGCACCGGGCGTTGTTCGATCCGAACAACTGGACCCTGTTGAAATGGCTCGACGAGCCCTGCCCCTTCTATGACTGGCGAGGTATGGAGACCGATGCCCAGCGGATGCATCCCAGCGACGTGGCGAGGATGGCCACGATGACCGCGGAGTTCGCCGGCGGGGCCACCAGCGGGGTATTGCGGATGCCGGGCCAGGACGGCGGCTGGGTTCCGGTGCATGTGACCGTCAACCAGGTGGAAGTCGAGCAGGAGACGTTCGCCGGATTGGTCTCGTTGCGGTTGCCCACGACAACTGAACTCGCGGACGCGGGCCTGTCCGATCCCGATCCAAGCGCCGACTAAGCCCGGTCGGCCGGGCCTGCGCGGGCAGCGGCCCGCGCACTGCCCGATCGAGCGACGGCGAGGCGCAACTCGGTCGTGACAACGATGTCCAGGTCGTCCACGGCGCAGCCGGTGGTGCTAACCCGCATCTCGCTGGCCACCGCTTTCGCCTGCGCGCACGCTGTCTCGGGTCCGGCCGCCAGCCGCGCCGCGCCAGCCAGCGCAGCCAGATCGGCCGCCGCCTGGGCCCGATGGCGCGCTATCACGGCAGAGCCCAGATACGCGCTACCGCCGGTGACCGACAGCAGCACGGCCACCATCGCGGCCGCGACTACGGTCGCTGATCCCTGCTCACCGCGACGGCTCCACCGCCGACACGCCGCTAGCGCTGATCCCGAGCCTGGGCAGCAGATTCGACCGGGCGGTGACCGTCGCGACGACGAACTCGCCGTCGCGACGCAGCTGCACCCGGGCGCCGCCGGGCGCGATACCGCGGGCGGCGCTGACCGCGGAGCGCTCATCACCGCGCGCGGCCAACCGCGCGGCCTCGCGGGCAGCGTCGATGCAGCGGACCTGCATCGACACCGCCGTGATCCCGGCCAGGCATAGCACCAGCACCGCGACCAGCGTGACGACGCCCAGCGCCGCCTCCACGGTGCTCGAGCCGACATCGTCGCCTACGCCTTGGTGTTGAGCGCGCGAGCGATGATGTTGGTCAAGGCCGAGACGACAGAGTCGCCGGTCACGACCGTGTAGAGGATCGCAGCGAACGCCGCGGCCGCGATCGTCCCGATCGCGTACTCGACCGTGGACATCCCGGCCTCGTCCACCGCCAACAGCGTCGCACGCGCTCGCAGCACACGAAACACGTTGGTTAACTTCATATTTCCCTCCTCCGTTACTACGCGCAGAGCTCACCCGCGCGATCACAGCAAGCCTGACTGCAGTAAGTCACCGGCCAGTCCGGCCACCACCGGGACGATGCCCAGGCACACGAATGCGGGCAGGAAGCACAGTCCGAGCGGACCGGCGATCAGCACCCCGGCCCGCTCGGCCGTCGCCGCGGCCACGTGTGCGGCGTCCTGTCGGCACTGCGTCGCAAGCGCGGCCACTGCCTCGGCGAGCGCCACGCCCGAGGCCGAAGACCGTCGCGCCAGCCGCAGCAACGCATCGGTCTGGGGATCGACCGAACCGGGCGGCAGATCCGGCGGTGCCGACCATGCGACGCCCGGGTCGGCGCCCAGCGCCAGCAAATCGGCGGCGCGACACAACACTCGGGCCAGCAGCGGAGGCGCCGACGGCGCGGTCGCTGCCGCGGCGGTCGACACTGCCATGCCGGCCGCCAGACAGACCGCCAGCACATCCAGGCTCGAGGCCACGGCCAGTGGATCCGGTCCACGTGCCGGTCGCCGCGTTGTGGCGGACGCGCGGGCCGCCATCGTGGCCCGCGCCCGCACCCTCGACGGCCGGGCGCCACTCAACAAAGCGACGGCCAGTAGCAGCGCAGCCGTGCTCATGGGCGCCGCTCCTTCTCATCGCTGCGCTCTGCATCGTCACCGGCGCGGCTCATCGGCGCCGCTCCTTCTCATCGCTGCGCTCCGCATCGTCGCCGGCGCGGCTCACGACGCCGCCCGATCGGTGATGCGGTCCGACCAGAGCAACCCGCCGCAGACCAGCGTCACGCCGACCACCAGCAGCCAGCCGCCGACATGCCCGGCCAGCAGGAAGGCCACCGGGTCCGCCCCGATGAGTTGGCCAAGCGCCACCGAGAGCACCGGCAGGCCCGCCAGAATCGCTGCGGTGGCGCGGGCGCCTGCCATTGCCGACATCACCTGCCCCGAGAACCGCTGGCGCTCAACGATATCCCGTTGCGCCGCGCGCATCAGGGTGGACATCGCCAGACCGTGTTCAGCCGCCAGCTGCCAGCACACCGCGAGCCGATCCCATTGCGCCGGCAGCGCCGAGGTTTGCGCGACGCTGCGCAAACCGGCAGTGACGTCGGCACCCAAGCGGGCGCGGGCCGCCACCGCACGACATGAGTCCGCGACCGGCCCGGCTGTTTCATCCGCCGCTACGGCGAAGGCCTGCGCCGGGTGGGCACCGACGCGCAGTTCGCCCACCAACACATCGATCGCGGTTTCCAGCTCGCGGCTTTCATCCAACCCGCGACGGCTACGGCGACGGCACCGGTAGCGGAGGCCTGCCGTTGCGGCGAATACCGCGGCGGCCAGAACCGTTGTCAGCGGCAGCAATACGACACCGGCGGCTCCAGCGCACACAGCGAGCCAGCCCACGAACCGCGCAGGCGACCGACGGGGTCGGCGGGTGGTGCGGGCAAGTCGTCGACGTGGCGACGACGGCGACACCAGCAGCGATGCCGACAACGCCAGCGCTGCTACGGATGCGGTCATCTCGATGTCCGGCTCTGCAACAGCCGGCGCAAGCCGGCGGCCTCGTCGGTCAGCCCACATTCGGCGTGCCACACGGTGACCGCGCCGACCCTTCCGTCGGTTTGACGCAGCACGGCGATTTCGCTGAGTCGCCGCCGCCCGGCGCGATCGCGGGCAACGTGCAAGAGCACCTGAACAGCCGCGGCCAATTGACTGTGCAGCGCAGCGCGATCCAGGCCGCCGAGAGCGCCCAACGCCTCCAAGCGAGCCGGCACCTCGCCCGGATTGTTGGCGTGCACCGTGCCCGCACCGCCGTCGTGTCCGGTGTTCAGCGCCGCGAGCAGATCGACTACCTCGGCGCCCCGGACCTCGCCGACGACGATGCGGTCCGGCCGCATCCGCAGCGCCTGCCGAACGAGTTGGCGCACCGTAACTTCGCCCACGCCTTCGACATTGGCGCATCGGGCAACCAGTCTGACCAGATGCGGATGCGGCGGCGCCAGCTCCGCGGCGTCCTCCACGCACACGATCCGCTCGTCGGGCGCCACCGCGTTCAGCATCGCCGCGAGCAGTGTCGTTTTGCCCGCTCCGGTGCCGCCGGATACCAGAAACGCCAACCTGGCGGCGATGATGTCGGCGAGCAGCGTGGCGGCCGTCGGTGCGATGGCGTCCGCGGCGATCAGCGCCGACAAATCTTGAGTGGCCGGCCGCAGCACCCGCAACGACAAGCAGGTGCCGCCGACGGCGACCGGCGGCAGCACGGCATGCAGCCGGATCGCGAGGCCTCCGGCACCCACGCTGGTCAGCTTGCCGTCCACCCACGGCTGCGCGTCGTCGAGACGACGACCCACCGCCAGCGCCAGCCGCTGGGCCAAGCGTCGCACAGCGGCTTCATCGGCGAACTGAACGTTGGTGCGCCGCAGGCCGTTTCCGTCGTCGACCCATACCGCGTCGGGTGCGGTGACCAGCACGTCGGTGGTGCCGTCCGCGCACAACAATGGCTCGAGGATCCCGGCACCGGTCAGCTCGGTCTGCAGTACCCGAAGGTTGCTCAGCAGCTCGGTGTCGCCGAGCACCCCACCGGATTCGGCCCGGATCGCGTCGGCCACCACCATGGGCCGCAACGGCGCGGATTCCGTCGCCAGCCGCTCACGCACCCGATCGATCAGGGAACCGGTCATGCCGCCCGACTCTCCGCGCGGGCCGCCGGGTGCGCAGGCAGCAAAGCCAGAACCCGCCGAGCCGCCGAAGCCAGCGCAGAGCGCCGACCCAACCGCAGGCCGCCGTGTTCGAGCTGCTCGGCCAGCCGCGGATACGGCTTCATCGACGCCAGCAGTGGTACGCCGGCGATCGCGGCCACCTCCTCCGCCCGCAGGCCGCCCGGCGACGGTCCACGCACGACCAGCCCGACGTTGGGATTGATGCCGGTGAGCACCGCAGCGATCGTCGCCGTGGCCGCACATGCCCGCACGTCGCACGGGCTGACTACGACGACGAGATCGCTTGTATCCAAGGCAGTTTGAGCAGCGTCAGTCAATCGACGCGGCAGGTCGCAGACCACGGTGGCCCCGCCGCGGCGGCCGGCGTCGACGACGGCGTCCACGGCTCCGGCGTCCAATTCGTATCCGCGGCGGGTGCCGGACAGCATGCACATCCCGCGGTGTCGCGGAAGCGCCTCGCGCACCGCCGACCAGTTCAGCCGTCCGCCTTGCAATGCCAGGTCGGGCCAGCGCACGCCGGGGGTGGTTTCGCCGCCCACCAACAGGTCGATGCCACCGCCCCACGGATCGAGATCGACCAGCAACGGGTCTAGGGCCACCTGTGCCAATGCCGCGGCGAACAGCGACGCACCCGCCCCGCCGCGCCCACCGATAACCGCGACTACCTCGCCGTGGGCGCCGTCGCCACGCGCAAATTCGCCGGCATAGGCGAGTTCGCGGACCAGATCGCGCTCTTGGGTGGGCAGCCTGAGCACGTGCCGGGCACCGACCTCGATGGCAGCGGCCCATGTCGCCGACGCCGGCTCGCCGCCCGTCACCACGATCACGTGTGCTCGGCGCGGCTGTCCCGTGCGTGCGCATCCTTCCGCCGCACCCTCGTCGAGCACCACCGCGGCGGCCGCCGACCACGTTTTCCTGCTGATCGGTGATGTGTGGCCGGCGTGGACGACGCGCATGCCGACGGCCGCCGCGACGCGCTCGACCTCGTCGCGCAGTGCGGGTTCGGCCAACACGGCCAGGATTCCGCGGGCGCCGGTGGGGGTGGTCATTGCCCCACCGTGCCCGGGCTCGACGCTGTGGCGCCAGTCACGAACAAGGATCTGTGGACAACGACTGGTCTGTGCACAAACCGGGGCCTGCGCTCATCAAGATCGGCTGCACCGCCGGCGAGATTTACCCGGGAAAAGGGACGACCCCCGCCAGGGGGGGAGGAGGCGAGGGTCGTCGTGTATCAGCCCCGGGGGGTCGGGCTGATACACCCTCGGCTAAGCCGAGTACTGCTTACTATACACATGACAGCATCTCGCAGCGCAAGTGCTGAATTAAGTTGCGCGCATGGCATTTGGTCACGTTATGCCAGGACAGGGCGGTCGTAACGAGCAACCGAACGCCTGCTGACCGGGCGTTTTGCGGGCCACCTCGCGATTTGCCGCGCGATCCACCTATGCTGGGGCGGTGACCGTCCCGGACTTGGCCGCTGACCAGCAAACATCACCGACAAGCACCGGTCCCACCCCCCGCACCGCGGCGTTCTTCGATCTTGATAAGACCATCATCGCCAAGTCCAGCACGTTGGCATTCAGCAAACCTTTCTTCGATCAGGGATTGATCAACCGGCGCGCGGTGCTCAAGTCCAGCTACGCCCAATTTCTGTTCCTGCTATCCGGCGCCGACCACGATCAGATGGACCGGATGCGCATCCACCTGACCAACATGTGCACCGGCTGGGACGTCGAGCAGGTCAAGTCGATCGTCAGCGAAACGCTGCACGACATCGTCACGCCGCTGGTGTTCGCCGAGGCCGCGGACCTGATCGCCAGCCACAAGCTGTGCGGCCGCGACGTCGTGGTGGTGTCGGCGTCCGGCGAGGAGTTGGTCGCCCCGATCGCACGTGCGCTCGGCGCCACCCACGCGATGGCGACCCGGATGGTTGTCGAGGACGGCAAGTACACCGGGGACATCGGGTTCTACTGCTACGGCGAAGGCAAGGTGCAGGCGATCCGCGAGTTGGCCGCGCGTGAGGGGTATCCGCTCGAACACTGCTACGCCTACTCCGATTCGATCACCGACATCCCGATGCTCGAAGTCGTCGGCCATCCCAGTGTCGTCAACCCTGATCGGGCCCTGCGTAAAGAAGCGATCGCCCGCGGCTGGCCGGTGCTGGCGTTCTCGCGGCCGGTTACGCTGCGCGACCGCATCCCGGCACCGTCGGGAGCCGCACTCGCCACGACCGCCGCGGTGGGCGTCAGCGCATTGGCTGCCGGGGCGCTGACCTACTCGCTGCTCCGCCGGCTCTCGCTGTAGCGGCGTCGCCGTCGGCCCTCCAGCAAACTTCTGCGGATCACTGGCCGATATCAGTTCAGCGTTGTCAGGGCATTGGAAGCTAATTGACTCTTGCTGTGACCGGAGTCACGTAGTACAAAGGAGGCACGGAAGCCCGGTGAGGCCAAGATCGATCCGGAAGAGAAGGGCTCGATCTCCCGAAATCGGGTAACCCAGCACGGTTCCCGGCACCCACGCGGAGTCACAGCCGCGAAAATGGCAGAAGTGTTGCGGGCCTGCGTAATTGCGTAAAGTAGACGGTGTCGACGGCCTCTTGGGTGGGGTTGCAGCCGAAAGCATCGCAAGATCGCCGAGGCCACCCACGCAGCCTACAGTTGCACGCTTGGTAACCGAGTTCCGTGCTAGCGGGCGGCGAGCCGAAGTCCTTCGGATCGTCGCCCGCTTTATTCGTCTGGACGGTTCGTCCGGGCCGCTGGGCCGCGCATGACGACGCGGTTCCGCAACCTCATTCAGCAAGCGAATCGGCAATCGACACAGCCTCTTGCGCGCCGGCGCGCAGCGCCCGGCAACACAGCACCAACCACGTGGCCATGCCGTCGGGCGTCCCGGCCGCGAAGCCGCGCGCGGCCTCGCGATATTCGCCAGCGCGACGCATCCAGCTGACCTCCGGAACGCCCAGCCCGTGCGGGTCAAGCCCGGTGGCAATCGTGACGAGCCGCGACACCGCCCGTGCCACCACACCGTCGGCGCTACCAAACGGCGCCAGGGTCAGCAGTTCGCCGTGGGCGACCGCGGCGATCACCGGGGCCGACGCCCGGGTACCGCCGGTGACGATTTTCGCCAGCAACTCGAGACGGGGCCCGACATCGGCGTCGGCACGAGGCCGGCCCAACCGGCTCTCGTCGACCAGGTCAGCGGCGGCAAGCATATGCAGCCGGGCCAACGCCTGCAGCGGTGCCCGCTGCCACACGCCGACCAGGGTTGTCTCGCCGCCTTCGAGTGCCTGCGCGACGCGCAGCGCACCGGCGAACACCGGATCGCCGGCCGCGGAAACGTCCAGCTGCTCGTCCAGTTTCAGCCCGCCGTCGAGCACCGCCGACGCCCTGGCCGCCCGCAGCGCCGCCTCGGCGGCCGTCACCGGCCAGCGCCGCAGGTTGGCCCGATGCCGATGGGCTCGGCCGAGCACGTCGCGGGCCTGGTCGCTGGCGGCGGCGACACCGGGCAGCTCCATCAGCCGAGCCAATGGGTCAGACGTCACGAGCGCCGCTCCTCCTCATCGCTTCGCTCTGCATCGTCGCCGGCGCGGGTCACGAGCGCCGCTCCTCCTCATCGCTTCGCTCTGCATCGTCGCCGGCGCGGGTCACGAGCGCCGCTCCTCCTCATCGCTTCGCTCTGCATCGTCGCCGGCGCGGGTCACGACCTGTCAACATACGGTCTGGGAATCGCCGCCAACAGTTGGCGGGTGTAGTCGTGCCTCGGCTGGGTGAACACCTCGTCGGTGGACGCGTGCTCAACTACCCGGCCCGCCTTCATCACCAGGACCTCATCCGCGATCTGCCGAATGACTGCCAAGTCGTGACTGATGAACAGATAACTCAGGCCCAGCGCATCCTTGAGCTCGGTGAGCAGTTCGAGTATCTGCGCCTGCACCAGGACGTCGAGTGCGGAGACGGCCTCGTCGCAGACCAGCACCTCGGGCCGCAACGCCAGCGCTCGCGCGATCGCGACGCGTTGGCGCTGTCCACCCGACAACTCGCGGGGACGCCTGTCCAGCACCGACAATGGAAGCGCCACCTGTTCGACCAACTCTTGCACCCTCGCGCGCCGTCCGCGGCGGTCACCGACGCGGTGAATCCGCAGCGGTTCCTCGATGGCACGGAACACCGTGTACATCGGATCCAGGCTGCTGTAAGGGTTTTGGAAGACGGGCTGCACTCGCCGGCGAAACGCCAGGGCCTCGCGCCGGTTCAGCGCGGCAACGTCGCGGCCGTCGAAAGTGACCGTCCCAGAGGTCGGCGCAAGCAGACCGAGCACCATCCGGGCCAGGGTGGATTTCCCCGATCCGGATTCGCCCACAATCGCCAGTGTGGTCGCTTTGCGCAGACGAAACGACACGTCGTCGACAGCACGGAATTCCGCTTTGCGCCATGGTGTTCCGTGGGTTGACCGGTAGGTCTTGGTGAGCCCGACCGCGACCAGGAGGTCGCGCGTGTCGGCGTCGGCGGCAGTGCGCGGTTGCGCCGACGCCTTACCCGCCGGGTGTATGGACGGTGCGGCGGCGACCAATTGTTGAGTGTAAGGATGCTGCGGGTCGGTCAAGATCGATTGCGCTGCACCGGTTTCTACGACGCGGCCGCGATGCATGACGACCAGCTGTTCGGCCCGCTCGCCCGCCAGCGCGAGATCGTGGGTGATCAACAGCACCGCGGTGCCTAGTTCCGCGGCCAGCTGCTGCAGATGGTCGAGCACCTGCCGCTGCACGGTGACGTCGAGTGCGGACGTCGGCTCGTCGGCGATCAGCAGCCGCGGCCGGCCCGCCAGCCCGATCGCGATCAGCGCACGCTGACACATCCCACCGGACAGCTGATGCGGATACCGTCCGACTTGGGTCGGCGGGTCGGGCATCCCGACGTCGTCGAGCAGTTGCAGCGATCGTCGCCTTGTGTCACTGATGTTGTTGGCGCGCAGGGCCTCCCGGATCTGGAAGCCGACCTTCCACACCGGGTTGAGGTTGGTCGTCGGGTCCTGCGGCACGTAGCCGATACCAGTCCCCCTGATCGCGCGGAGCCGACGCGGATCTGCCGATACGATGTCGACGCCGTCGAACACGATGCGACCGGCGGTGATTCGTCCGCCCGGTGCCAGCAGTCCGAGGATCGCCGCCGCGGTCGTCGACTTTCCCGAGCCCGATTCACCGACGACGGCTACGGTCTGCCCGCTGCGCACCGACAGCTCGACATTGCGGACGGCGGGAGCATCGTCGCCAAACCTGACTTCCAGGCCGGCGACGTTCAGCAGCGCCTGCCCGCCGGCCGGGCTCATGCGCCGCTCCTCCTCATCGCTGCGCTCTGCATCGTCGCCGGCGGTCACGACCGCCACGTTCGTGAGGTCGATTCCAGGACGTCACGCAACGCGTCGCCCATCATCAAAAACGCCAGCACCGCAAGCGCAAGCGCCCCGGCGGGATAGAAAAGGATCGGCGAGCCCGCCCGCAGCCGCGTCTGCGCCACGTTGATGTCGCCACCCCAGGACACCACCGACGGGGGTAGCCCCACACCGAGGTAGGACAGCGTCGCCTCGGTCACGATGAACATCCCCAGCGAGATCGCGGCGACGGCGATCACCGGGCCAAGCGCATTCGGGACCACGTGGCGGATCAGGATCCCAAACCTGTTCAGCCCCAGTGCTTGTGCGGCCATAACGTAATCGCTACCGCGTACCGCGAGCACCGCCCCGCGCGCGATCCTGGCCACCTGCGGCCAACCGAACAGCGCGAGAATCGCGACGACCGTCCATACCGTGCGGTGATGCATCACCTGCATGAGCACAATGGCCGCCAACAACAGCGGGATCCCGAAGAAGACATCGGCGACGCGGGAGACCACCACGTCGATCCAGCCGCCGTAGAAGCCGGCTAACGCGCCCAGCGCCCCGCCGACGATGAAAACCAGCACGGTGGCGCCGACACCAACGGTGATCGATGCGCGGGCGCCGTAGACGGTGCGGGCGTAGATGTCGTGCCCCTGCAAGTCGGTACCGAACCAATGCGCCGCCGACGGCGACAGCAGGCTCTGATATGGGTCGGCGTAGCCGGGATCGGCCGACGTGAACAACGCCGGAAACAACGCGACGACGATAAAGAACAGGATGAGTGCGGCGGCGATGACGAATTTCGGACGCCGCCGCAAGCCGCGCCAGGTGTCACGCCAAAATCCAGCGCCGCCATCCACTTCGGTGCCTTGGTCAGCCATAGCGGATCCTTGGATCCAGCGCCGCATACAATAGATCCACCGCCAGGTTGGTCACCAGATAGATCACCACCAACACCGTCACAATGGACACCACCGTCGGCGCCTCCTGGCGGGTGACCGCCTGATAGAGCACGCCCCCGACACCGTGGATGTTGAAGATCCCCTCCGTGACGATCGCCCCGCCCATCAGCGCGCCGAGATCGGTGCCCAGGAACGTCACCACCGGGATCAGCGAATTGCGCAGGATGTGCACCGTGACCACCCTGGGCCGCGACAGGCCGGTGGCCGTCGCTGTGCGCACATAGTCGGCGTGCGCATTGGCGGCGACCGCCGATCGGGTCAGCCGGACCACGTACGCCAGCGACACCGACCCCAACACCACACCGGGCAGCAGCAGCCGCGCAAACGTCGGCTGATCACCGACGGTGACCGCGGCGACCCCCAGCCGGACCCCAAACACGAACTGCGCCAAGAACCCCAGCACAAAGATCGGCACCGCGATCACGATCAGGCTGGTGATCAGCACCGCGGCGTCGAAGATCCCACCTTGCCGCAGCCCGGCAATCACCCCGAAGCCGATCCCGAGCACCGCCTCCACTACCAGGGCGATCAACGCCAGCCTGATGGTCACCGGAAATGCTTGGGCCAGAACGACGCTGACCGGCAGCCCGGAGTAGGCGCGCCCCAGATCGCCGTGGACGATGCCGCCCAGGTAATGCAGGTACTGCAGCAGGAACGGGTCGTTCAGGTGGTACTGGGCGCGCAGTTGCGCGGCCACCGCAGGACTCAGCGGACGGTCCCCGGCCAAGGCGGCAATGGGATCGCCGGGCAGCAGGAAGACCATGCCGTAGATCAGCAGCGTCGCACCGAGAAAAACCGGAACCGTGATCGCGATACGTCGAGCGATATACCAACCCATCTCAGGCCTTTACGATGTGCTCGTAGTCGGGCAGGCCATTCCAGGTCAGCACGACGTGACTGACCGACGGTGACGTCCCGGCCACGCTGACCGTGTACCACAACGGCACGACGGGCATGTCCCGCAACAGGATTCGCTGTGCAGCGTTGGCCAGGTCGAACGATTCCGGCAGGCTCGGCGCGGCTTCGGCCGCGGCGACCGCCGCGTCGAATTGCGGGCTGGAATAACCGACGTCATCGGCGCCCGCTCCGGTGACGAACAGCGGCTCTAAAAATTCCAGCATCGACGGGAAGTCACCCTGCCAACCGGCGCGGAAAGCGGTGGCGATGCTGCGCGTGGTGATTTGGGTGCGAAACGTGGCAAACGTCGGCTGCGGCGCACCGACCGCGTCGATGCCCAAGATGTTCTTGATGCTGTTGGCCACCGCGTCCACCCACTCCTGGTGACCACCATCGGCGTTGTAGGCGATCGCGTATCGGCCGGACCATTTCGAGATCGCATCGGCCTGCGCCCACAGTTGGCGCGCCCGGTCCGGATCGAAGTTGAGTGCCTCGTTGCCGTCGATGTTCGGGTCGAAACCGGGCAGCGAACTCGCGGTGAAATCGCGGGCCGGCGCACGCGCTCCGGCATAGATCTGTTGGCAGATCTGTGCCCGGTTGATGGCCGCTGCGAGCGCCAGGCGGCGCAATCTGCCTTCCTCGCCGCCGAAGTGCGGCAGCCGCAGCGGGGTGTCGAGGGTCTGATTCGCCGCTGCCGGGGAACTGACGTAACGATCACCGAGATCTCTGCGGTAGACCGACAGCAGGCTGGACGGAATCGTGTCCAGCACATCGAGATTGCTCGACAGTAAGTCGGCGTAGGCGGTCTCCAGGTTGGCGTAGAAGACGAAACGGAGTCCCTTGTTCTGCGGTACCCGGTTGCCGTGATAGCCGGGATTGGGCACCAGATCCAGTTTGACGTTGTGTTGCCAGGCCGCGCCCCCGGGCACGTCGGCGAATTTGTAGGGACCGTTGCCGATTGGATGCTGACCGAAGTCCGCCATATCCTTGAGCGCAGCAGCCGGCAACGGATAAAACGGCGAAAAGCCAAGCCGCAGTTTGAAATCGATGGTCGGCCCTTTGAGGCGAACGGTGAACTGGTGGTCGTCGACGATGTGCAACCCAGACATCGTGGACGCCGTCGGTTTTGCCACGGCTACTTCGTCGAAACCGGCGATCGGGTTAAAGAAGCTCTGCTGAAGTTGGGCGTTGGCGGCCAGCGCGCCGTAGTTCCAGGCGTCGACGAAGGAGTGCGCAGTCACCGGTGTGCCGTCGGTGAACAGCCATCCGGGCTTGAGGGTGATCCGGTAATTGACGTCATCGCTGGTGTCGATCGACTGGGCAACCTCCAGTTCGGGTGCGCCCTTGGCGTCGTAGGACATCAGGCCCGCGAACAGCCGGTCGATGATACGGCCGCCGTTGCTGTCATTGGTATTGGTCGGAATCAACGGATTCTGCGGCTCTCCAGCGTTGACGATCACCACATCGGTACGCACATTGCCGACCCTGCAACCGGCCAGCGGTGTGACGGCCAGCAGCATCACGGCCGCGGCCACGATGGGTAACCGATGCAAGCGTCCTCCTCCGATCCGCTGTGACCATTACAATCCCGGCGTGACTGCCTATTACATTGGCGAATTGACCGGGATGTTCGGAATTCCCATCTTGGGCATCATTCTGTTGATCGTCGGTCTTCGGCGGCGGTCACGCACCCGGCAGCCTCCCGGTGGCAACCCGATGGGTCCTCCCGGTTACCCACCGCCGGCTCCATACCCGTATGGCTATCCGCCGCCGGGTTCTCCTCAGCCGCCAACCTACCCACCGCCTTACCCGGCCGGCTATCCGGCGCAGCCGCCACGTGGATCGCCGGGCACAGTGCTGATCGTCGTGGGCTCGATCCTGTTGGTATTGGGCGTGCTAGGGATTGTGAGCCAGATAGGCAATGCCGCCTCACGGGCCGGACGCTCGGCTCATTCCGCAAATGTCGGTCAATGCATTGCTGCATCCAGTATGCGAGTGGACAATCCGGCCCCGGCACCGCCGCAGGATTGCGACAAGCCGGACTCGATATTCGAGGTCGCCTCCAAAGGCGGTCCCTCGGCGATGTGCCCCGACGGAAAGCTTCAGGACTCCCAGTACGCGTTTCTCCACGACGCGACGACCACGATGTGCTTAATCCTCAACCTCAAGCAGGGGCAGTGCTATACGGCGACCGGCACGGCTCAAAACCCGACGTTTGCCGTGGCCGACTGCGGTGGCTCGGAGCGGGTTATCAAGGTCGTCAAACGCATCGACGGCAGCCCGGATACCGGGTTGTGTCCGGAGGGCACCAAAGCGATCTCCTACCAAAGCCCCGCGCGGCTGTATTGCCTGGAGCGCCTCGAATACAACTGACCCCGGTTGAAGCGCGTTCGGCCATCGGCTTGGCAAGCAAACTTCTTCTTAACGACAGCGATGCCCGCACATGACGCCGACCGATCCCGATTACGCTCGTCCAGGTGACCGAGACCCATGCAGCGACCCTGTCTTACCCGCCGTCCGCGGAGTTCGCCGCAGAGGCGAACGCACACGACGGGTTGTACAGCGAAGCCGAGCAAGACCGGCTGGCGTTCTGGGCCAAGCAAGCCAACCGGCTGTCGTGGTCAAAGCCATTCGACCAGGTACTGGACTGGTCGGCGGCCCCGGTCGCCAAGTGGTTCACGGGCGGAACGCTCAACGTTGCCTACAACTGCGTGGACCGTCATGTCGAAGCCGGCAACGGCGACCGGGTGGCGATCCACTGGGAGGCCGAACGGGTCGGTGAGGGCCGTACCCTGACCTACAGCGACCTGCGGACCGAGGTGTGCAAAGCCGCCAACGCGCTGACCGGTCTAGGTTTGGTTGCCGGTGACCGCGTCGCCATCTACATGCCGATGATCCCGGAAGCAATCGTCGCCATGCTGGCCTGCGCACGCCTGGGCGTGCTGCACAGCGTGGTGTTCGCCGGTTTCACCGCGACCGCGCTGGGTGCCCGGATCGTCGACGCACAGGCCAAATTGTTGATCACCGCCGACGGGCAGTTCCGGCACAGCAAGCCCGAGTCGTTGAAGGACGCCGCCGACCAAGCGGTCGAAGGTGCCGACACGATTGAACATGTCCTGGTGGTCCGGCGCACCGGCGTCGACGTCCCCTGGACACCGGGACGCGACGTGTGGTGGCACGACGTCGTCGACCCGGCGCCGGCGGACCACCGTGCTGAAGCCTTCGATGCCGAGCACCCGCTGTTTCTGCTGTACACCTCGGGCACCACCGGCAAGCCCAAGGGCATCGTGCACACCAGCGGCGGCTATCTCACCCAGGCCTCCTACACCCACCACAACGTCTTCGACATCAAGCCGGACTCCGACGTGTTCTGGTGCACCGCCGACATCGGCTGGGTCACCGGGCACACCTACGGCGTCTACGGCCCGTTGTCTAACGGCGTGACGGAGATCATCTACGAAGGCACCCCGAGCACGCCTACTCAGCACCGGCATTTCGAGATCATCGAAAAGTACGGTGCGACAATCTATTACACCGCACCGACGATGATCCGCACCTTCATGAAGTGGGGCCGCGAGATCCCGGACGCCCACGACTTGTCCAGCCTGCGGCTGCTGGGGACGGTCGGTGAGCCGATCAACCCCGAGGCATGGCGCTGGTATCGCAAGGTCATGGGCGCCGACAGCACACCGGTGGTCGACACCTGGTGGCAGACCGAGACCGGTGCGGCGATGATCTCGCCGCTACCCGGCGTCGCCGCGGCCAAACCGGGTTCGGCGATGAGGCCACTGCCCGGCATCTCGGCGAGGATCGTCGACGACCACGGCAACCAGCTTTCACCGCCGTCGACCGACGAGGGCGAGCACGTGACTGGATACCTGGTGCTCGATCAGCCTTGGCCGTCGATGCTGCGCGGCATCTGGGGCGATCCGGACCGGTTCCGCGAGACGTACTGGTCGAAGTTCGCCGAGCAGGGCTGGTATTTCGCCGGCGACGGCGCTCGTTACGACCCTGACGGGGCGATCTGGATCCTGGGTCGCATCGACGACGTGATGAACGTGTCCGGGCACCGCATCTCCACCGCCGAGGTGGAATCGGCGCTGGTCGGACATGCTGCCGTCGTCGAGGCCGCGGTGGTGGGGGCGACCGACGAGACCACCGGTCAAGCAATCTGCGCGTTCGTTGTCTTGCAGGCCGATCACGCCGAGACCAAGGGACCGGAGATCATCGAAGAGTTGCGCGCCGAAGTGGCCAGGGTCATCTCACCGATCGCCAGGCCCCGCGAGCTGCATGTGGTGCCCGAATTGCCGAAGACCCGCAGCGGCAAAATCATGCGACGGCTGCTGCGCGACATCGCCGACAACCGCGAACTCGGCGACACGTCGACGCTGCTTGATCCTGGCGTGTTCGACGCGATCCGCGCTGCCGATTAACCGGCCGGTCGACAATGGGGCCGCGCAGCGGCCCGCTGAGGAGCCGGCCAATCAACCTAGGCAGGGACCGGAACGAACCCTGCGCCGGGACGGTTCTTGGCGTTGAGGTCGGCCAAGATCGCATTGATGGACTGAACCACTGCGGGGGTGTGCAGCGGGATGTACTTGATGATGCAGGCCGGCAGGTTGTCGCTGAAGGCGCCGTGAATCATCCCGACCAGAAGGTTGTTGACGGTAACCGGGCCGCCTGAGTCGCCCGGTTGTCCGCAGACCTGCATGACGATCGTGCCCGGATCCTGGCCGGGGCCCCACGTGACGCCGCAGGAGTTGCCGGTCGTGCGGCCCTGCTTGCAGGCGATCTGGCCGAAGGCCGGATCCGGCCCGATGCCGTTGATCGCGAAGCCGCCGAAGTTGGCCACCGGTGTCACCTTGACCGGATCGAACTGGATCACCGCGTAGTCGAGGTTGTCGTTGCCGGACACCATGGTTCCCACGATGCCGCGGTCTTTGGCCGCCTCCGCGGCCACCTGCGCGCCTGGGCCACCGCAGTGCGCCGAGGTGAAACCGATCAGGTCGCCTTTGCCGTCGGTGCCAATGGTGGTCAGCGTGCACAGCGTGTCGCCGTTGACCACGATGCCCGCGCCGCCACCAAGCGGAAGTTTGTCGTCAGCTCGTGCGGGCGCACCGTGCGGGCCGGCCAGGCCCACCGATGCAATCGTTACCAACGCCGCCACCACACGAAGCAGCCGACGATACGTGGTCTGCAACGCATTACTCCCGTCGACAAGATTGCACGCGTGCTCGAAGCGGCGGCGCAAGTCTAGCGTGATCGATGCACGCAGGCGTCGATCCTTAACCAGCCCGGTTGGCCTCGTCTGGCACCCGACCACATGGCAACATAGGCCGCGAGCCGGACAAATCAGATTCAGCCGGGAGGACCGTCTGTGAGCAAACCAGATCGAAAGAACGCCGACCACAAGGATGGGGTCCCTCGCACGCTGACCACGATTCCCCTGACCGACCCGCACGCGCTGTCCGTCGAACCGTCGATCGGTGAGTTGGTCAAAGACGCCACAGCACAAATATCGACGCTGGTGCGCGCCGAGGTCGAATTGGCCCGCTCGGAAATCACCCGCGATGTCAAGAAAGGTCTCACCGGCAGCGTTTTCTTTATCGCGGCGATGGTGGTGCTGTTCTACTCGACTTTCTTTTTCTTCTTTTTCCTCGCCGAACTGCTCGACACCTGGCTGTGGCGCTGGGTCGCCTTCCTGATCGTGTTCGGGATCATGGTGGTGGTTACCGTGGTGCTGGCGTTGTTCGGCTACTTGAAAGTGCGCCGCATCCGCGGACCGCAGCAGACCATCGAATCGGTCAAAGAGACACGGTCGGCTTTCACGCCGAGTCATGACAAGGGCTCCGGGCGCGCGCTCAGTTCTCGAGGCGGGGCGCCCGCCGACCCCTCGGGTTGGTAGATGGCCCCACCAGATCCGTCGATCACCCGTATCGACGGGCCATGGCGCCATCTCGACGTGCACGCCAACGGCATTCGGTTCCATGTGGTCGAGGCGGCCGCCGACCGGAAGTCCGGCAGCGCCCCGACGGCGCAGCCGCTGGTGATCATGTTGCACGGCTTCGGCTCGTTCTGGTGGTCGTGGCGTCACCAGCTGCGCGGTTTGAGCGGAGCCCGGTTGGTCGCGGTGGATCTGCGCGGCTACGGCGGCAGCGACAAACCACCCCGCGGCTACGACGGCTGGACGCTCGCCGGGGATGCCGCCGGACTGATCCGCGCGCTGGGGCACACGTCGGCAACTCTGGTCGGCCACGCCGACGGCGGGCTGGTCTGCTGGGCGAGCTCAGTCCTGCACTCTCGGCTGGTCCGCGCCATCGCGGTGGTCAGCTCGCCGCACCCCGCCGCACTGCGCCGCTCGGCGCTGACCCGTCGTGATCAGGGCCGTGCGCTGTTGCCCTCGCTGCTGCGCTACCAGGTGCCCATCTGGCCGGAGCGCGCGCTCACCCGGCATAACGGTGAGGAAATCGAGCGGCTGGTCCGTAGCCGGGCCAGCGCTAAATGGCTTGCCTCCGAAGACTTTTCAGAGACGATCGGCCATCTGCGACAAGCGATCCAAATTCCGTCAGCGGCGCATTCCGCGCTGGAGTACCAGCGTTGGGCGGTGCGCAGCCAGCTGCGCGAAGAGGGCCGCCGCTTCATGCGGTCGATGAATCGGCCGTTTGGAATCCCGATGCTGCACATTCATGGTGACGCCGACCCGTACGTGCTGGCCGACCCGGTGGAGCGAACGCAGCGCTACGCGCCACACGGTCGTTACGTATCAGTCTCCGGCGCAGGACATTTCAGTCACGAAGAGATGCCGCAAGAAGTCAACGGTCACCTGGCGCGCTTCATTGAGCGGGTATACAGGTCGCCCCTTAGCTGACGCACTCCCCGGTGGCCACCGGCGTGGTGTCGCCGATGTGCGACAGCTGATCGGCCACCTCCTTGGCAGTCAGGACGAAACCGGTGTCGTTGTCGTCGACGGCCGCGCCGAACACCACACCGAGCACCTTTCCATTGAGATCGATTAACGGGCCACCCGAATTGCCTTGCTCCACACTGGCTCTGACGGTGTATACCTCGCGGTTGACCGTCGCGTTCCGGTAGATGTCGGGACCGCTGAGTTCGATCAGTTCGCGGACTCTGGCCGGAGTTGCCACAAAGCCCCCGCCACCGGGATAGCCCATCACGATTGCCTCGGTGCCCGATGTCACCGGGGTGTTCGCGAAGGCCAGCGGCCCGGGCGGCAGGTTGGGCACGGACAGGATCGCGATGTCGACGGTCGGGTCGTAGGACACCACGGTGGCGTCATAAGGATTGCCGCTTGCCTCCACGGTGACGCTGTTCGCGCCGGCGACCACGTGTGCGTTGGTCATCACGCGGTCTGGCGA